>ENA-UOOK01005976-UOOK01005976.1-fermentation-metagenome-genome-assembly--contig:-NODE-5976-length-11911-cov-6.336117_pt1 | contig 11911 bp, 9 predicted proteins | sample MGYA00245777_ERZ724023 | MGnify/ENA primary metagenome ERZ724023 (study PRJEB28704, sample SAMN03018312) | fermentation metagenome | biome: anthropogenic terrestrial biome; feature: soil; material... | reverse complement strand
TATATTGTAATGCATTGATTGAATTTTGTAAATGTTGAATTAACCGATTCATGGCAGGCTGCTCCGTTGCATAATGGCCAAAGGCCGCCAGTGCCATCTCTCCGTCCAAAATCGGCAATGCCTCATGATATTTGACTTCCCCCGTTACAAACAGGTCCGCACCGGCTTTCCGGGCAAGCCCGATAAAATCTCCGCCGGCCCCTGCACAGGATGCCACAATCCGTATCTCTTTTGCCGGGTCGCCGATAAAATCCGCCCTGCCGGCTCGCAGCGTGCTGCGGATTTTCCTCAGATAGTGCTCCAGAGATTGTTTCTCCGATAACCTTCCGATACGTCCGAATCCGGACTGACCGATACGATCCGGGCCGTCCGCATTTCCTGCAAGGGGACGCACATCCCGCAGTCCCAGCAACTCTGCCAGAGTATCGTCCGTTCCGCCCTTTGCCTTGTCCAGGTTGGTGTGGGTGGAATAAACCGCAATACCCGCTTTCAGAAGCAGCAGGATCCGTGAACCTGTCACACTGCTGTCGTTGATGGCATGAAGCGGCTGAAACAGAACCGGATGGTGGCTGATAATCATATCTGCCTGCTTCTGAACCGCATCCCGGATGACATCGGCGGTGACATCCAGGGTAACCATGATTCTTCCGACCGGCGCATTGCTGCTTCCGGCCAGCAGGCCCACATTATCCCAGGATTCCGCCAGATGCATTGGCGCCAGCTCCTCCATTATTTTTATAATATCCCTTACCTGATATGGCAATGGAAAACCTCCTTATATAATCGGATCCTCTCCTCCAATTCCATCCGACGAGCCATTGCGGATGCGGTTTTGCCAGCCTCCAGCTGTGCGACAATCTCCTCCAGAGCCCGTATCTTTCTCCGGATAAACTCTCCCAGAAGCGGATGCCTTTCTTCAATGAGTTTCCAGCCGATATCATAATAAATATCCTGATCGGGCTTTGCCGCTTCCAAACCGGGCACAGCGACAATGAGCTCGTATATCCTCTGCTCTTCCCGGGCCAGGTCTTCCTGTGCAATTCCATAGCGGTTGGAAACCAGCCAGCGACGCAGTTCCGCCTGTGCGGTCATAGGCTGGAGTACAAGAGCGGAAGCAGTCCGGGCAACGGCTTCGTCCTTTTCCAATATATCACATATCAGCAGTCCGCCCATGCCGGCCAGTATAATGGTATCCACTTCACCGGGAGTTAAAACAGACAATCCGCTGCCCAAGCGGGTTTCCATACAATGCTCCATATGGTACTGCCGGATCAGCATTTTCGCCTTATTCAGAGAACCCGCGCTGATATCTGCCGCAATGGCATAGTCGATCCGGTGATCCTGAAGCAGAGAAAGCGGCACATAACCATGATCCGTGCCAATATCGGCCGCCTTGTGGGATTTGGGCACCACATCCGCTATTGCTTTCAGCCTTCCGCTTAAATCCATGACTTCCCCCTTAACTGTATGGAATATGTGGTAAGCCTCTAAACCAAAAAAACACCGTTTGATACGGTGTCTTGCGAGATCCATTTGACCTTGCTGGTCTGGCACGATGGTGGGCCTTCAGGGACTCGAACCCCGGACCGACCGGTTATGAGCCGGTTGCTCTAACCAACTGAGCTAAAGGCCCAGACACAACAATATTATACCAACCGGACCCACAAACGTCAATGGAAAATCCGGGGCAGAAACTGCCGCGGACTCTCCTCATTCAATCCAGATAATCCTTTAATTTTTTACTTCTGCTGGGATGACGAAGTTTCCGGAGTGCTTTTGCTTCTATCTGCCGAATTCGCTCCCGCGTGACATTGAATTCCTTGCCCACTTCCTCCAGGGTACGGGCTCTGCCGTCATCCAGACCAAACCGAAGTCTCAACACCTTTTCTTCCCGGCTGGTCAGGGTATCCAGCACTCCCATGAGCTGTTCCTTCAGCAGAGTAAAAGCAGCGGCTTCCGCTGGTGCAGGAGCTTCATCATCCGGTATGAAATCTCCCAGATGGCTGTCTTCCTCTTCCCCGATGGGGGTTTCCAGGGATACCGGTTCCTGGGCGATTTTCATGATCTCCCGCACTTTTTCCACTGAAATATCCATTTCCTGCGCAATCTCTTCCGGCAACGGCTCTCTGCCGTATTCCTGAAGAAGTTGTCTGGAGACACGAATCAGCTTGTTGATGGTCTCCACCATATGAACGGGAATGCGGATGGTCCTCGCCTGATCGGCGATGGAACGCGTAATGGCCTGACGAATCCACCAGGTGGCATAGGTGCTGAATTTGAATCCCTTGCGGTAATCAAACTTTTCCACTGCCTTGATCAATCCAAGATTGCCTTCCTGAATCAAATCCAGAAACAACATGCCCCGTCCCACGTATCTTTTCGCTATGCTGACAACCAGTCGGAGATTGGCTTCCACCAGCTTCCGCTTTGCCATCTCATCCCCCTGGCCCATTCTCTTGGCCAGTTCCACTTCCTCATCTGCAGTCAGCAGGGGAACTTTGCCTATTTCCTTCAGATACATGCGCACCGGATCATCTATATTAACCCCCTCTGGTACGGTTAAGCTCAGATCCTTTTCGGGAGCTGCCTCTTCATCCGTCTCCTCATCCACAACGTCGATGCCAAGGGACTCCAACGATTCATAGACTTTTTCAATCTGCTCCGGCTCCAGCTCGATTTCTTCCAGCATGTCCATTATTTCCTTATATGTCAAGGAGCCTTTCGACTTACCCTTCTCGATGAGTTGCTTGATGCGGCTTTTCTTAGACTCTCCGTTCTTCACGCAATTTCCTCCTTTCCAGTTTATCTGTGCTCAACCTGTGATTGAGTTGCTGCAATTCCTGCAACAAAAGCCTGTATTTTTCCATGTCCGGGATTCCTTCCCGTTCCAGTGTGGACGTTTCATTCTGAAGCTCCTGACGTCGTTTATTCAATGTATTCCTCGCAATCTGACCCAACCAATCCGATAACATGGTATCTAAGTTATCATACTCCATTTCCTGACGAAATATATCTACTAATTTCTTTACGTCCTCCCGGTCTGTTATGCGGCTCAAAATCTGCGCCTCGCCGATATCCCTGTCTTTTTCCAAAAGATCCCGTACAATAGCAACCACCCGTTGATGCAGGGGATCCTCCAAAGTAATATTCCCAAGTCCATCCAGAACCTTTCGCGCCATCACCTCACCCTGCGCCATCAGCTGTATTAAGTGATCCTCCGCCTTGCTGTATCTGGATTTCAGGATTTTTGGCTGCTTTTTTTTTATAGTATTCCTATTATTACCAACACTATTCCTTTGGCGGCGATTTTGTTTCCCCGCAACCGCCTGCGCCCGGTTGATCTGGTCATAGATTGCTCTGGAAGAAATACCCAGCCTGGATTCCAACTCCCTCACATGGGTATCCCGTTCAATCGGATTGTCCAGTTCGGCCAATACCCCGGCAGCAGCTGTCGCGAAATCCACTTTGCCGTCTGTCGTCTCCGGATCGTACTTTTCTCTTAGCCGTCCCAGCTTATAATTCACTGCAGAATGACTTTGATTCATTAACTTCCTGAAGTACTCCGACCCGTACTTCTTCAGGACCTCGTCCGGATCCAGCCCGTCCGGAAACTGCAGGACCCTGGCCCGGCAGCCCGCATCCCTCAGAATATCCAGTGCCCGCAGGGTTGCCTTTTGTCCGGCCGTATCCCCATCATAGGCAATATAAACTTCTGAGGCATATCGTCTCATCAGCCTGGCCTGTTCCTCTGTAAGGGAAGTCCCCAGGGAAGCCACTGCCTGAGGGAAGCCAAACTGATGCAGGGTAATCACATCCATATATCCTTCCACAATGATCAGAAACTTCAAAGGCCTGGCTTTCCCGGCAAGATTCAGCCCGAAGAGATTCCTGCTCTTGCTGAAGGTAGGGCTGTCGGAGGAATTCAGGTATTTGGGAAGGGAGCCATCCAGAACCCGCCCTCCAAAGCCCAACACCAATCCCCTCTGATTGATGATCGGAAACATGGCACGGTTCCGGAACCGGTCATAAATCCTTCCCTTTTCCTTATTCTCCACGGTAATGCCGACTTCCAGCAACTGTTTTTCCTCATATCCCCTGGATTTCAGGTATTCGCGGGCACACTCCCAGCGGTCCGGAGCATAACCCAGCCCAAAGCTTTTGATGGTCCGCATATCCAATCCACGGGAATTCAAATAAGCCAGGGCTTCCTTTCCCTCCTCCTCGAAGAGCTTACTTCGGTAATACCTGGCACATTCCCTGTTTATTTCATAAAGCTGTTGTCGTTCTTCTCTTTCCTTCTGATAGTCCTTCGTATCTGTATCATTTGGCAGGGGAACTCCTGCACGCTCTGCCAAACGCTCCATGGCCTCGACAAATTCCACGTGCTCCATGCCCATGACGAACGATATCACATTGCCTCCTTCCCCACAGCCAAAGCAATGATAAATCTGTCTTTCCGGAGACACGTGAAAGGAGGCAGTCTTTTCACTATGGAATGGACAAAGCCCGAAATATCCCCTTCCACTGGGTTTCAATATCACATATTCGCTGATTACATCAACGATATCGTTTCTTGATACAACTTCATCGATCCACTCGTCAGGAAACCACGGCATAACAATCACCTGTTTCTCTAGTATATATGTTCGCCAAAACCGTAAATTTTCCTTCTTTTTTTTAATTTTTCCCTTCCAAAATGTCTGAAGGGCGTTCAAAAGGCCTGTTCATAAGATGCCGGAAGCCTCATCCGAACTACCGAACTACTATGATTCGACATTTTCTCCGATATTCCTGCAATTATTGCAGGAATATCATTTCTATAACTGTTTCCAGGAAGACGGCACAAACAACTCGCGAAATGTCCGGATGGCATAATTATCCGTCATTCCTGCGATATAGTCACAGACTGCCTGATCCTCTCCATAAACTGGTATCTGCCTGATAACTTCCCCGGGCATTTGACAGGGATGATCCATGAAATAGTGAAACAGCTCCCGGAGCACATACATCGCCTTCTTTTCCTCCGCCCTGGCATCAGAAGTGATATAGACCCGGCGGAACATAAAATCCCTCAGCGCTTCCGTAGCTTGTCCGACCGTTTCACTCATTCCGATCTGTTTCTGCTCCATGCTGTGATAAATGACATCCTTTACCATGGTATCGATCCGCACCGAATGGGAGTCCCCCAAAACCACAATACTGTCTTTGGGAAGCTCCTCCCCGGAAATGATTTTTGCCCGTATCGCATCGTCTATATCATGATTGATGTAGGCAATCCGATCACTCAGGGCCACGATCTGTCCCTCCAGGGTAGCCGGAACTCCCGGGCCCGTATGATTTACAATGCCGTCCCGAACCTCCCGGGTGAGGTTCAGCCCTTTTCCGTTTTCCAGAATATCCACGACCCGCAGACTGTGGATATTATGATGGAACCCGTTGGAGGACACACTGTTCAGCAGACGCTCCCCCGTATGTCCAAAGGGAGTATGTCCCAAATCATGCCCCAGGGAAATGGCCTCCGTCAGATCCTCATTCAGACGAAGCGAGCGGGCAATGGTGCGGGCAATCTGTGAGACCTCGAGGGTATGGGTCAGCCTGGTCCGGTAATGATCCCCTTCCGGCGAAATAAAAACCTGCGTCTTGTGCTTGAGACGGCGAAAGGATTTGCAGTGCAGGATCCTGTCCCGGTCTCTTTGAAACTCCGTGCGGATTGCACAGCGTTCACACGGGTAACGGCGTCCCTTGCTTTCGCTGCTCTTTGCTGCCAGGGGCGAGAGAATCTGCTTTTCCAGTTCTTCCAGCTCTTCCCGAATCATGCCTGTCCCTCCTTATGATCCGCTACCCACGCCCTTTAACCTCGGGCACCAGGTTTTCTTTCCAATATATATATACCACATTTGTTGGCATTATCCTTCTTCAGGGAAAAGGACAGCATTTCACAAAGCTGTCCTTCGATCGAAACCACATGCCGCATGATTCCCATACAGCCAGATGCAGTATGTTAGTGACGGGCACCTTACAACGAATGTAAGTGGTATATTGAACGGTTATTATGTAAAATAAGTGTGTAGGCAAATATACTGAAGTGTGAGGTATTTATTATATGAATAACGCAAATACACAAAAATTATTGGAAGTACGGGACTTACATAAGTCTTATGAAAAAGATGGAGTTCCTACGAGAGCACTGAACGGCATCACGTTTGATGTGCTTCCCGGAGAGTATATGGGAATCATGGGAGCCAGCGGCTCGGGGAAAACCACCCTGCTGAATTGTATCGCCACAATTATCAAACCCACTTCCGGCCAAATATTGCTTTCCGGGACAAACATCAGCGTCTTTGGCGGTGATGAATTATCTGAATATCGCGGGAGCAAAATCGGTTATTTGTTTCAGGACTTTGCTCTGCTTGATAATTTAACTGGCAGGGAAAACATCCTGTTACCGCTGTCCATCCACGATGTGAATGCATCCACAGCCGAAGCGAAGTTGGCCGGCATAGCAGGTTTCCTGGGAATTACGGATGTGCTCTCCAAATTTCCATCGCAGATGTCCGGGGGGCAAAAGCAGCGGGTTGCCGCTGCCCGATGTTTGATCTCTGATCCTTCCATTATTCTGGCCGATGAACCTACCGGGGCATTGGATACGAAAACCGCCCGGTCGCTCATGGAAAAGCTCCAGGAAATCAATCGGAAAAGAAGCCGGACAATTTTGATGGTGACGCACGACCCCAATGCCGCCAGCTTTTGTTCCAGAATACTGTTTATACAGGATGGTGTTATTTTTCACGAACTGCGACGGCAAGTTCCAGCGGAAACACGCGATCATTTTTATGGGCGGATTTTGCGGGTAATGGCTCAGATAGGAGGAGGAAGCGCGAATGTTCTTTAATCTGGCGTGGCGCAATGCCAAAAGGAGCCGTAGTGAAAACTTCATCTATTTCCTTACGCTGGTAACAGCTGTGACATCTTTCTATATTGTACTCTCTCTCGGCAAGCAGGATGTGATGCGCTTTTTAGAAGAAATTGAAAGCGACGCCGTCAATCGTCTGCTGACAACTCTCATGCCCGCCGTTTATCTGTGCGCTCTGTTTTTTTTGTTTTTCCTTGTGGCTTTTGCAAACAAATATCAGCTTGAGTGCCGCAGCAGAGAGTTGGGACTTTATCTGATTTTCGGAATGAAGAAGAAGCGGCTGTTTCTACAGCTTATGGGCGAGGGCCTTATCACATCGGCTTTAGCCCTTTGCGGTGGTATTGTCTGCGGCGGCTTTTTATCGGAGATAATCAGTCTTACAACCGCCCGATTGGTTGGGCGGGGCGTGATTGCTCATCAGCCGAGCTTTTCCCTGGGCGCTGTTGTTTGGACAACGCTGGGCTTCCTGCTGATTCAATCTGTAGCATTGTCTATTTTAGGAAGCAGGTTGTTTCACCGGGAAATCTATCAGCTGCTTTACGGCGAGATGGACAAAAAGCAAAATGCGGGGAATGCCCGCGGCGGTTTCCTTACCCTTGTTCCTGGCAGCGCAGCCCTGGCCGTCGCCTACTGGATCGTCTTAAAACACTTTATGGCGGCAGGCGGCGCCATGCTGCTTGTCGCAGTCCTATTGGGCATTGCGGGAACGCTTCTTTTTATCCGGGGCCTGGCAAGACTGGCAAGCCTGCTGGCCAGCTCCGTAAAAAGCAAAGCGACACACGGTCTTTATACGTTCACTCTGCGACAGTTGCAGGAAAACATCGTACACAAGTTTATCTCCGTTGGAGTGGCCTCTATTTTGATGATGTTTACCATTATACTGATAGCTGACGGTTCGGCCAGTATTATGTCATATAGCAGCCAGTTGACACGGGGAGCTTCTGTTTATGATTTTACTGTGACCGGCAAAGATCAGGCGGTGGAACAATACCTTGCCTCTGAGCAGATGAAACCCTATGTGGCAGATCTAAACCGCATGGAGACAGGTGAAATGAAGCGCCCCGCGGGCGATGACATGGGCTCGTTTGCAGATTGGACAAATCTAAGGAAACAAATTGTGAGACAATTGCCGCCGGATGTGAAGGATCCGGCAACGCAGGGGGCATTGGGTTATGAAATCAGTGAGAGCAATCCGGCAGCGCTTAATCTTTTGGCGGTAATTGACACCGGCGGTACTGCTCCGAATTTACTTCCAGTGTCCGCATATAACAGGCTGCTGGAGGCTGCCGGAGAGAAAACCCTGGCGCTTGCATCCAACGAGGCCATATTTTATCTAAATCCTGACTTTTTTGATACTGCGGAAGCGGAAGCGACCACTATGCTGGATCGTGTTTCAGCAAAAGCGCAAACCGAAGGCGAATCTCTTATTTCTATCGAAAGGCGGCCATTCCGTCTTCTTCCGTCCGTACCAATGAAAGGCTTGACTGCGGACGAAAATATCAAAATTGTCACGGCATTGATCGTTCCCGATGAGGTATTCGACCGGTACGTAAATCCCGATTCCCGCACGATCCATTGGAATTTCTGTATTCCAAAAGAGATTACAGAAAAAGAAGGCTTGATGCGGTCGATCATGGACGCCAGCCATCTGCTGAAGCCGTCCGGCTTTGTCTATGAAAGCTATCTGAATAATTTTGGGCGGCAGCTATTCTACGTTATAGCGGAAAGCTATACCACGCTTTATATGGGCTTTATGTTTTTAATTATCGCCTGTGCACTTCTTGCTCTGCAGTTTCTCACACAAATGCAGGCAACGAAGAAGCGATACCTGACCCTTTCCATGCTGGGGGCGCGGCGCGAACAAATGAAAAAATCCATGCACATCCAGGTGCTGTGGTATTTCTTGCTTCCCTTGCTGCTCGCGTGTGTGAGTGGAACCGTCGGCTTATATGCCATGCAAATATATCTTCATTCCTCTTCGACGAACATCGGGCAGACTTATCCATTAATGACGGTCATGGCGGGTATTGTCATTTTGGTGTTGACAGTTTATGCTATGGCTGTTGCCCGTACTGCAGACCGTGAGATCAGCAAGCTGAACTGGAAACCCAATTCCTAAGAAGAATTGGCAGACCGGTAAATTACGGGAAAGGCGGTGGCCGGATTGGCACGGATTGTGGTGGTCGAAGATGATTTGTATATGAGGGAGGAATTGATTGACCTTTTAACGAAATCAGGGTATGAAGCCCTGCCGTTGTCAAACTTTGAAAATGCAGTCTCACAGATAGCGGCGCTTGCTCCCGATCTGATCCTGCTGGACATCAATTTGCCTTGTCAATCGGGATTTGAGATATGCAAGGCTCTAAAATCCGAAGGAATCGGCACAGTGCTGGTATTGACGGCAAGGGATAAATTACAGGATGAGCTGCACGCCCTGGGATTGGGGGCTGATGACTATTTAACAAAGCCGTGTAACATGGATCGCCTCCTGGCTCGGATAAGAAATCTTTTACGGCGAACAGAAGAACAGGAGCGGCAAGGTTTGCTGAACGGGGGCAGCTTTTTACTTGATCCCAATACATTTACGTTCTATGTTGGCAAAAGCTCTTATCTTCTGCCGCCTAACGAGGGAAAAATACTCCTTACCCTGTTGCAGCGCAAACCCAATATTGTCACAAAAGCCGAGTTGTGCCGCGCCCTTTGGAGAACAAACGAGTTTATTGATGAAAATGCTCTTCAGGTTAATCTCACACGCCTGCGAAAAACTCTGCGGAGATTTCAGCTTGACGATCGGATTGAAACCATACGGGGGCAAGGCTACCGGTTTAGAGAGCAGGCGGATTCATGAAAAAGTTGCGAACAATTTTAACCTACATTACTTCCTGCCGGATATGGCTGATTGCCTTGGCCTGCATTGACCTGTTCTTTACTTTTCTTGCATGGCTGGCCTACCCGGAGAAGTTTTACAGTCTTGTATGGCTGATGATTTTCGTTTCTTTCGCCGCATCTATGATCCCCCTAACCGTGCTGATCAAAAGACACGAAAAAAAAGCGGCGGCATTCCACCACTTTCTCCTGGAACCGGACGAAGCCAATGAATATTTGCTATGCGAGGTTACTCCTGTGACGCAGCATCCATATATTCACGAGCTTGGGCGGCATTTAAGAAAAAAGCAGGCAGATGTGGATGACCGTATGGTTCAAATTGCAGATTACGAAAGATACATTGAAGCCTGGGTACATGAGATCAAAAAACCTTTGTCGTTGATGACGCTGGTATCAGATAACCGAAAAGAAGAAATGTCCCCGCTTGTTCAAACGCGAATGCTTCATGTGCGCGATCAGGTGCGCGGAGACGTGGAGCAAATTCTTTACTACTCCCGGCTGGGCGCAACACACAAGGACTATTTTTGGGAACCGCTTTCTATTCTCTCCATATGCAAGGAATCGGTTGAAGACAACTTGACGTTGCTGGAAGAGGCAGGCTTTACTATTGAGTTTACAGGAGAAGAAAAATGTCAAATCGTGTCGGACAAAAAGGGGCTGATGTTTATTTTGAGTCAGATCATCAGTAATAGCGTGAAATACTCGGAAAAACAAAGCAATCCTCTGCTCCGCTTCACCGTAAAAGAGGATATGGCTCCCAAACAAACCATTTTGTCCGTCAGCGATAATGGACCCGGCATACCCTCATCCGACCTGCCGTTCATTTTTGATAAGGGCTTTACCGGAGACAAAGGAGATTATTTAAGTCGGTCTACCGGCATGGGATTGTTTTTGGTACAAAAAATGGCCCGCGATTTGGCGATTGAATTGGAAGTCAAATCAGGCCCGGGTTCTGGAACGACATTCTCATTGGTATTCCCAAGGGTACAGCATTCATTAGGAGGATAGAAAGTGCAAATACAAAATGATCCTCCATTTCCATGACTTTGCTGTGAGTGACTGTGCTTCTTCCCTGATTCTGTTTCTTACTTAATATACTCGTCGCTAACCAATATCCCTGAAAGGATATCCGTCGGGATTTCAAATTCCACGGTACCCATACACCCGGGAGCAACTTCGTATTTGTCAAAGGAAATAACCAACTTTCCTTTTGCAGTAATATAGAAGTTCTGATCCGTGGTAATGCTCTGGAAGCCTTCCAAGTCATTATCGATTCCCTCCACCCAATAAATCTTGTTCGGATCCTCCTTATTCTGCTCTGTCATCTGCTTTTTGATATTGTCGCTGATGATATCCACATAGCTGTCATCCTTGAACAGACTCGGCAAATTGATCAGAATCTCCTTCTCCTTATCAATGGTATCATATTTCATTACAGTAGAGGAGGAACCGATCGTATTCACGATATACCGGGCAACCGAAAGAATCCTGTCGGTATCGGTCAAAACGGTATATCCACTATCCACTCCCATATGTCCGTCCGGACTGCTTTTTTTCATCTCTTGCATATCTGCCATAAAGTCTTCATACAGTTTTTTATTTTCTTTCAGATACTTCTCGTTCAATGTATGCTCCAGATCCTTGTTTTTCAGGCCCTTAATGGAAGGAACCTTAATATCCGCATGGTACTTGCCTTCGTCCAACGTATAGTTCCGGAAATTCAATACCTCCACGACACGATGGAGAGCCGGCACCCTGGACAATTTTGCCACAAATGCCGGACTGCCATTGATCCCCGCTGTCAGAACGCCAACACAAATAATCAGGAAAGCAGCAGCAATACCGGTTCCTGTCCACATCCTTTTTCTCCTCACTTTACCTTTTTTCCCTTTCCACAGTGCAATTTTTATCCGTGCATCCAATTCCTTCGGAATTGGGATCTGCATATATTCCTTTCTTAAACGATCCAGGCTGTTTCGTTCCATAGGAAACCTCCTTATTCTTTTCATTAAACTTCCGTGCCATTGTCCCCCAGGGTCAGACGGAGCTTATTCAGAGAAGTATACAAACGGGTCTTTATCGTATTGGCATTCTCATCAAGGACTTCTGCAA
>ENA-UOOK01005975-UOOK01005975.1-fermentation-metagenome-genome-assembly--contig:-NODE-5975-length-11911-cov-9.595901_pt1 | contig 11911 bp, 22 predicted proteins | sample MGYA00245777_ERZ724023 | MGnify/ENA primary metagenome ERZ724023 (study PRJEB28704, sample SAMN03018312) | fermentation metagenome | biome: anthropogenic terrestrial biome; feature: soil; material... | reverse complement strand
AGTCGCCGAGCACCACGCAGGAGTAGCACTGGTTCGGCGCGGTGAAGTGGATGACTTCGACTTTCGTGACGGTGCCGTTGAGCGGCGAGATGGTGGCTGCATCCGCTCCGCCTGGTGCTGCCGTACACCCTGCGAAGAGGGCGGTGAAGGCGAGGAGCACCGCCAGCGCAACTAATGGCAGGACCTTTCGTCCGGTTATGCTGCAGGCAGGCCCCCGGGGCACGCGCGGGGCATCAGGACTGCATGGTTGTTTTGTTTTCATCAAGGACACTCCTGTCGCTGGATTGGCTGTTACAATTTGGTTTGAAATGATTCTGTGTTCTTGTGCAGGTTGATATATATGCTTTATCCAGGGGTGCTCCATCACCGCATCCCCCTGCCGGAAATATCGGCTCTCCTCCACTGCGTGTCGGGGGCGATCCGCGGCAGCGGTCACTCCGGCTCACCCCGCTTCTTTGCCCGGGTGATCTTCCTGCGGTGGAGATCCTCCCGCTCCTGCTCCTCGATATACCGCAGGGTCTCGACGATGCGGGGTATCAGCACCCTGTCCATCGCGTTCACCTTCCGGCGTGTCCGTGTGATACTCCTCTCAAGCGCCCGGAGAGTCTCCTCCTCTTCCCCGAGAAGGAGCGCCAGGTACAGCACCCGAGAGAAGCAGGCTGCAGCAAGGACGATATGGGGCGACGCACGGTCGACGATCTCTATCCATGGTGTTCCGACCGCCACCTCGGACCTGACCACGGGCGTCCCGGCCGCTTCGAGAGTCCGGCTCCAGTCTTCGAGAACCTCGCTGGCGTATTCGATGGCCGCCCAGGAACGGCTTCCGCCTCCCGCTTCTCGACGGTATGGAAGAAGGCAATCTCGCCGGCCCCGGTGCCGACCAGCTCGCGGACGGTGCAGAACATCCGTTTGGTGGTGTCGGAGGGGGCGACTGGGAAGAGTACGGTTGAGAGCATCGAACTCGCCACGCTATAGTTGTCGCCGTAATATAACCGCTTCGAGGGTCATGGCACCCGGTGCGGGATCGCTGCCCGGTCCATCCGCCTGCCGCCCGGACAGTCGAGTTACGGGGCGAAAACGGCTGGTCGTCTCTCTAATGGCCAGCAAAGCGGCAGACACGCTCTCTCCGGCGTAATCGTCCATGGTCATCAGTGAAGTCCTCACTGTCACTGGTATCAAACCTTTTCAAAAAAAAATTGAATCAGTGCGGAAGGCTCATCCGTAACGAAGAACAGGCTGTTTGAAGTGGTATTGAGGAGACCACGCCGGACGGAGCGTCCCGGTGCACTTCAGGAATCGATGAAGCAGGAAACTAAATGATATCTGAGGATACTCATCCAATCCACAGAGAGGAGGCAGGGCATGCGAGCCGAGCGAGGAGCGTCAATCGACCTGGATATCCCATTTTACCGCCAGCATTACGACTTCACGTGCGGTCCGGCCGCACTGATGATGGCTCTGAAATACCTGGATGACAGCGTGCGCACTGGAACGGATCTCGAGATCGATATCTGGCGGGAAGCAAACCTCGTTGCCGTCCGCGGGACAAGCAGGTACGGCCTGGCATTTTCTGCGGCCGTCCGTGGATTTTCTGCCGGAGTTGCCAGCAACACGGGGAGAATCGATTTCGTTGAAAAGGTCGTTCCACCTCTGAGCGATCCGAAAATGCAACTGCTTAGAGAGCAATTTTTCGAAAGAAGAATCCGATGCAGAAGGCTGGGGGTCCGGGAACGACGGCAAGCAATCACCGGCAGAACCATCCGCACCTCGCTCTCCCTGAACCGTGTTCCGTTGATCGTGATAAACTCCCTGGTATGCAGCAACGAAGACCTGCCCCATTGGGTTGTGGTGACCGGAATCGATGACGCGTTCCTTTACTACAACAATCCCCTTGATGCCGTTCACCGAAAAAGAAAGACCAGGATATCCACTCTCAAGGAGTTTATCGGATACCATGGCGACCAATCCATGGTGGAGGTCTGGAGGGAGTGACCCCTGCCGTTCTGCGGTTCGTGCGTACCGGACCACTGAATCTACCGGGAGTGTGTCACATGTGATCAGGTATGGCCGGGCAACCCGCGGTTCATCCCCTGATCGCTTCAAGCACGGCAGCTGAAAGGCGCTCGATCTCGTCGAATCGCGGTTCGGCCATCCCATTCTTCTCGATACCGCAGTCAGTTGCGACAATATGCAGGTGCGGCTCGATTCCGAGCGCCTGCACCTTCTTCTTCCCGCAACAGTCGCCGCACCCATCCAGCACCAGGACGCGATCCGCGTGCCGGACCGCATTCTCCAAGGACGCCGTCGGCCGGGTGGCCGCAAGGCACGCCTCGACCATCCCGCCGTAGCGGCGCATGAGCGCCGCACCGGCCTGGGCGGTCAGCTTTCCGGTGTTCGAGATCCCGGAACAGGTGATGACGGTGACCGCCATCGTCACGCTTCTCCGAACGTCGTATCGATCCAGGCGGTGATCTCGTCCCGGATCCGCCGGACACCGGCCATGATCTCCTCATCGGTGCCGGTGAGGTTCGAGGGGTCCGGGAACTCCCGGTGGATCTCCTCCTTCGCCCAGGGGAAGAAGGGGCAGAGCCCTCCTTCACAGACGGCGACGAGGAGATCCATCTCCTGCTCGTCGAACACACCAAGATCCTTTGAGCGGTGGCCGGAGATGTCGATCCCGATCTCGGCCATCGCCCGGACCGCGTAGGGGTTCAGGGTTCCCGGCGCGGTGCCGGCCGAGAAGGCCTCATAGCGGTCGCCGTAGCGGGCGTTCAGGTAGCCTTCCGCCATCTGCGAGCGGGCAGCATTGTGGGTGCAGACGAAGAGGACTTTCTTCTTCATGGTATCACTCCAGCCCGAGCGCTTTGAGTGCCGCCCGGGCGATCAGCTCCGGCGGGATCGACTCGTAACGCTCGCCGTTATACTCGATTGCCCGGCACTCCGCGTTATCCTGCCCGGTGATGCAGGCGCAGGAGGCGCAGGGCGTAGTTGTGACCTCCATACCCTCGATGAGTTTCTCGAGCGGCACGCCGTTGAAGAGGATGCTGTTCGACTCTGCGATCGCTTCATTCTCGAGGGCGGTCTCGACAACCCGGACCGCGATGCCCTCCTCCTCTAAGATGGGGCGTATCTGCTCGACTACGTCTATCACCGTCCGTCCAGTCTCACCGCACCGCTCGCAGGTGTTCTCAATGTCTCTTCCGATATGCCGCCATTCGACGACGAGAGTCTCCGCCGGCCCCTCGCAACCGCAATCGGTACCGCAACCGCAGCCGCATCCACCGGAGACCTCAGACTTCTGCTCCTGCTTCTCTCTTCCCCGCCCCTCCCAGGCGGCGGAGACAACCTTCTCCACGTCTTCTTCGGAGAGATCGAGGCTTCCGCCCTTCTCGATCCCGAGGTCCGTGACCACGATCTCCTGGTCGGGTGTAATCCCGGCCCGCTCGGCGATCTGGCAGGCGCACCCGACCGGGCAGCCGTCGATGACGATCACCTCGTCCGCCGTCTCGACCTTCTTCTTGATCGAGGGTGTCCCGACGGCAAGTGAGGCCGTGCAGGCGATATTTCCGTATCCTTCCTCCGTCAACTGGACGGCAGCCTCGTTCGAGAGCTGGCCGGCCTTCGATGCGCCGGCGCAGGCGAAGATGATCCGCTTCGTTCCGCCTTCCGGCTCCGCACCACCCCCACAGGCACACCGGGGCACTGTCTGTTCTGCCATCTCACTTCTCTCCGAGCAGTATCTGTTTGATATCCTCAACGCAGGGGACGTGGCCGACGACTTTGGCCTCGCCGTCAACGTAGAGCGCCGGCGTCAGCATCACGCCCCGCTCGATCATCGCATCGAGGCTCTCGATCTTGCGGATCTCCGCATCGATCTTGAGTTCCCTGACCGCGATCTCGACATTTTTGATCATCCGCCCGCACTTGGCGCAGTCGGTCCCGAATACTTCAATCAACACCATGGTCCTCTCTCCTCTGGAGAGTGCAGGTTCCGGCGTCTCGTACCCATCCGGCGGAGACGACCGCGTCGACATCCCGAGGGTCGATCCCGAGGTGGCCGGTTGACCGGAGAGGGAGCCCGGTAACGACGATGTACTGGTCGGGCTCGAGACCCAGCCGCTCGAGGATGGTTCGGGCGCAGCCGGTCTCGCAGCCGTCGATGACCACGACGTCGTCTGCAGCCTGCACCCGTTCGATCTCGGGCCTGCACCCCGCGGCGACGGCAGCGATTGCAACAAGGTCGCCATAACCTTCGCAGGCGAGCCGTGTCGCGCCGCGGCAGGCGAGTTGCCCGGAATACGATCCGCCGCAGCAGGCGACGATGACGCGTCGTTCGCGGGCCATGCCCGTCACCCCTGCAGGATCTCCTTGATCTCTTTCACGTCCGCCACCCGGCCGGAGACCTTGAGTTCCCCGTCGACGGCAAGCGCCGGCGTCAACATCACGCCGCGGTCCATGATCTCGGTGATGTCGTCGACCTTGACGAGTTCGGCCTCGATGCCGAGTTCCTTGATTGCCGTCTCCACGTTCTTTGCGAGCCGCTTGCATTTGGCGCAGCCGGTTCCGAGCACTTCCACCTTCATCGTTTCTTCACCTCGTTCTGGTACTCACGAAGGAGCGCCGCCCGGTAGAGCGGTTCCGCTTCCTTCGGGATGTAGTTGTAGATCTTTACCTGTTTCATCAGTTCACCGCCGATAGCAATCTCGCCAGAGAGGTTAAGGGCGACCGTATCGGCCAGGATACCGTCGAGCATCGCAAGCCCAACGACGACCCCGCCGACATCGATCCGGCGGATCCGGCGCATGGCCTCGGCGGCGCAGCAGGGTTTCTCTCTCTTCTTTGTCTCCATAGGTTCTCCCCTATATGAGTAGCATCCCGTTCCCGAAGAGGAACCCGGCAATGGTCGCGAAGACGACCACCAGCGCCACGTAGGCCGCTGTCTTCTTCGCCCCCATGATCCGGTGGATGACGAGGACGGAGGGGAGGCTGATCGTCGGCCCGGATAGCAGGAGGGCGAGCGCCGGACCGCTGGCCATCAGCCCCGACGAGTAGCCAAAGGTCGTGCCGATGATCGGGACCTCAAGCAGCGTCGGCATGTAAAGGATCGACCCTGCGATCGCCGCAAGGAAGTTCGCGCCGAGCGAGTTGTTCCCGAAGTAGGGCTGGAAGGTCTCCGGCGGGAGGAAGAAGGCGATGATCCCGACAAGGAATGTCCCGGCGATCAGGATCGGAAAGATCTTCTTCGTGAGATCCCAGGTCTCCATCCCCCAGTCGGTCACCTCGTCCCGGTCGTAATAGTAAATGAGCAGGACGGCGATCGCGAGCGTGAGAATGTAGACGATGCCGAGCCGGAGCGCCCAGTCAAGCGGCGAAGCGCCGAAGACCAGCACCCCGACCAGGAGGGCGAAGAACGCCGGCGTGACCCAGCGCGGTTTCTCTTCCTCGCATGCCCCGGCGACACTCGGCGCCATCGCCTTCTTCTTGAGCGTCTCGACGTCCGTCGACCGGAAGATCAGCGCCATGAGAAGCCCGATGACGATCGCGAGCACGACCGCCGAGATCGCCCGTGCTATCCCGAGGTCGAAGCCGAGCACCCATGCGGTGTAGATGATCGCGAGGATGTTGATGGCGGGACCTGCAAAGAGGAACGTCGTTGCCGGGCCGATGCCGCTCCCTTTCTTGAGGATTCCGGCAAAGATCGGGAGAATGGTGCAGCTGCAGACCGCGAGGATCGTCCCCGAGACCGATGCTATCCCGTAGGAGATGTGCTTGGGCGTGTCCGGGCTGAAATACTTCAGTATTGCATCCTTCTTGACGAAGGCCGCGATGGCTCCGGCGATGAAGAACGCCGGCACCAGACAGGTAAGGACATGCGCCGAGAGGTAGTCGAGCACGGAGGCAAGCCCCGATGCAAGGGCGCCGATGAGTATGTCAATCATAGTTAGTTCCTTTACATTGCTCCAATGTCTGTATCGGTGTGTAATTCAGGCGATCCCGGCCGTGGTGACGGTGCCCGTTTCAGCTCCTCACCGCCCCCATGTCCCTTCGGACGGCTCCGGCTCCGCCTGCAGCATATAGTGACGGCTGTATTCGGTTATGGCTAGCAAATTCCTCATCGTCATCAGGAGGGCCACGCCGATCATGAAGGCGACCGCGACGATGAGGATAGCCAGCAGCACCCGGGGGAGTTCCACTCCGATCGGGACTGTCAGCAGGGGGTCGGCCGTCTTTATCCCCCCTGCTCCACCGCACTCTTCCGGAAGAAGAGGTTGCAATGGCAGTGACCCTCAACCGCGATCTCCTCCTTGTGGTAGACACAGGGGCAGGCAATCTTCGCATCTTCTTCCGGCACGCCTTTCCGGATGCGGCAGGGACAGAAGCGCTCGCCATGCCTGAGCTGGTTCCGGGCAAGCCCCCGGAGGACAGCGTTTCGCACCCGTTCGTCCGGGTTGAGCACCAGGTCGTGTTCGCGGGCGTACTTCTCCGCCCAGGTACGGATCTCTTCGACCAGTTCGTCCTCGGTCAGGGTCGTCGGTTCGTCGGCCATTCTCCGCTTCCGGTCACTCTTTCTTCTCGTCCGTCTTCTTCGACACGACCTTCACGCCGCCGCAACTGCAACTGCAGCCGCAGTCGTTTTCCGGCGCAAGGAGTCTCTTGATCCGTCCGGCGAGGCTTTCCTTTGGGTTCTTGCTGGTGTCGTCTGTCATGGTGCTACGCCCCACTCTGTTTCAATATTATTTGAAATAGTGTGAGCGCCACCACCCTATAATGGTTCTGGTTTCAAAACGAGTTGAAGGAGTTGTCACCAGGCATGACGACATCCGGTAGCCACCGGGGGTGGCAGGGCATTTCCCGTTGAGCTTGCGAGCCTGCCCCCTGTGCAGCCGCTCTTTGTCTGCTTCACCAGAGCGGTGCTCGGGCCGGCAGACTCAAAACCTTCCTGCCACCTCCCGGTCCTGGAGAAGGCAGGGCTGATCGTCGGCGGGCTGCAGGGGAACCGGATCCTCTACGCTCTCCCGATCCAGGGAGACCGGCGAGCTGCAGGAGGTTGCGGATGCCCGAACCGCCAAGACATCGGGAAGCATGCCAGGTTGCTTGCCGACGATATAATTCCCCAACACCAGGTAATCCAGACCGGTGGAGAAGAAGCAGCGGATAGCATCCTGCGGCGATTCCACGATCGGCTCGCCCATCACGTTGAAACTCGTGTTCAGTAATACCGGGACGCCGGTGAGTATCTCGAACTCCTTCAGCAGGCTTTTTGAGGGGGTCGAACCCCCATGGGGGGTCCCGGCGGCTCATCGGGCCGGCATTGTCGACCGATGAAAAGAGACAGCACCGTGGAAACCCGGGAGGTCCTCCGGCCGATGACAGCCGATCGTCGGAAGAGAAGATCCGATGCGTTCGTACCCTTCGCTTGACCCCGGCGAGCGCCAACGGGTGCGCATCGCTGATGATGACCCGCTCCGGCCTTCTCCCCCACGGTCAGGATGCTCCGTACGACCCTGCTGCCGCCGATGGAACCGATGCTCATAGTGCCCATGCTTTTTTCTCCTCTGCTGTTGAACGGTTAGTTCGTACGCCGTGTGAGAGCAGCGAAAGGTTATAGATGTTTTCATTTCAGATTCTTTTGAAATATCGAGTGTGATGTCCCGATGGCAGAAGACAAAAAATACCAGGATGCATCCCTGCCCCTCCCTCCTGACGTCGAGGAGTCGCTCTGCCGGTGCGGGGGCATCGCAGGGCTGACGGGGCAGTTGCCGGGAGACGATCTCCTGAAAAGAGAGAGTGCTCTTTTTCGCGCACTCGCCGACCCCCTCCGCCTCAAGATCCTCGCCATGCTCGCGGTGCAGCCGCTCTGTGTCTGTGTCATCAAGGCGGTGCTCGGGATAGCGGACTCGAAGCTCTCCTACCACCTCTCCGTCCTGAAGAAGATGGGACTGATCGCCGGCGAGGCGCAGGGAAACTGGATCATCTACCGGCTGACCGCCGATGGCACCGCCTGGACAAGACAGGTGATAGGCGACGCCGGGAGTCGAAAAAACGGGTGAATCCCGGGTCCTATACCCCGAGACCCTCTAAGAAGATCCGGTGCAGGCGCAAGTCCCTGCCAAGCTCCGGGTGGAAGGCGAACGCCATGTGCCGACCGTGCCGGACGACGACGATCCCCTCCGGTATGCGGGCGAGCACCTCGACGCCGCTCCCGATCTCCGTCGCCGCCGGGGCCCGGATGAAGACCGCCCTGAAGGGTTCGGTGAGGCCCGCGATGTTGAGAGACGTTTCACGGGAGTTGATCTGCCGCCCGAAGGCGTTCCTCGCTACATGCATCGGGATGAGACCCAGGGTCCGCACCCGGGGATCGTCAACCCGGTCCGCCGCGAGGACCATCCCGGCGCAGGTAGCGAATATCCCGCCCTCGAACCCCACGAGCGGCTCATAGAGCCCATTTTTTTCAATCAGCCGGGAGATCGTGGTGGACTCCCCGCCCGGGATCGCGAGGGCGTCGAGGTCCGCAAGGTCCTCCGCATGCCGGACCGGACCGACCGTCGAACCCGGCCGGTCTATAAGCGCCTCGCGAAACGCCGCGATATGCTCCGCGACATCGCCCTGGAGCGCGAGAACGCCGACCTTAACGCCCACGGGTCTGCAACACCTCCCCTTCCCGGAGCATATGGACGTCGAGGCCCTTCATTGCCTCCCCGAGGCCCTTGCTCACCTCGGCGATGACCTTCGGTTCATCGTAGTGGTTCACCGCCTCCACGATCGCCCGGGCGGTCGCCTCGGGGTTTCCCGACTTGAAGATGCCAGACCCGACAAAGACCCCGTCGGCACCGAGCTGCATCATCAGCGCCGCATCGGCAGGCGTCGCGATCCCGCCGGCGGAGAAGTTCACCACGGGAAGGCGGCCGCGGTTCGCGCACTCGACGACGAGTTCCGCCGGCGCCTCGATCTCGCGGGCACGGTCGACGAGCTCCTGCCTGTTCATCCCCTGCAGGAGCCGGATCTCGCCCATGATCGCCCGCATGTGGCGGACCGCCTCCACCACGTTGCCGGTCCCGGCCTCGCCCTTCGTCCGGATCATCGCCGCCCCCTCGTTGATCCGCCGGAGCGCCTCCCCGAGGTCCCGGGCGCCGCAGACGAACGGGACCGAAAACCGGGTCTTATCGATATGGAACTGCTCGTCGGCCGGGGTCAGCACCTCGCTCTCGTCGACCATATCCACGCCGAGCGCCTCCAGGATCTGCGCCTCGACGAAGTGGCCGATCCGGGCCTTCCCCATCACCGGGATGGAGACCGCATCGATGATCTCGACGATCTTCTGGGGGTCGGCCATGCGGGCCACGCCCCCGGCCGCCCGGATGTCGGCAGGGACTCTCTCAAGCGCCATGACAGCGACGGCACCGGCCTCTTCGGCGAGCTCGGCCTGCTCCGCGTTGACCACGTCCATGATGACGCCGCCCTTCTGCATCGACGCAAAGCCGCGCTTGATCAGCTCGGTGCCAAATCTCAGTTCCTCGAGTTTCATTACTCCTATGTATAGCTCATGGACCCCAATAAAAATAGTGCGGCGATCTCCAGGATCGCAAAGATGATCGTCGCCGCCCGGACAGCGCGGACAACCTCAGCGCCCGCCTCCGTAAGCGTCCGCTCCGGGTCCCCAAGCGTGTAGACCCCGGGCTTCTCGAGCCTGACACCGACGCCCCCGGCGATGACGGCCATCGGAATCCCGCCGTTGAACCCGGGGCGCTTTTTTGCATCCCGGCGGAGCGCCGCATACGCCGGGGCAAACCGACCCCTCGCGGCGAAGTAGGCGAGCAGGATGATGCCGGTGATCCGGGCCGGGATGAAGTTCGCGACGTCGTCGGCGCGGGCCGGGAACCACCCGATGCGGAGGCGCTCGTCCCGGTAGCCGAGCATCGCGTCCAGGGTATTGATCGCCCGGAAGGCCGCCGCCCCGGCGAGGCCGAAGACCCCGAAGTAGAAGAGCGGGGAAATGATGCTGTCCACGAGGTTCTCGGTCATCGACTCGTAGGCGGCCGAGAGGACGTGCTCACGCTCGAGGCGCGCCGTATCCCGGCTCACCATCATGCCGACCTGTGAGCGACCCGCATCGATGCCGCCGTCCCCGAGCGCTTGCACCACGGCGGCGGTATGCTCCTCGAGCGCCCGCCAGGCCAGGCAGGCCTTGAGGAGAAAGGGCGCGAGGAGGAGATAGAGATACCACGGGGCGGCGAACTGAACGAGGACGAACGGGGCGGCGAAGAGCGCCACGGTCGCGACGGTCCCCGTGACCCCGGCCGCCCGCTGGATGCGGGCCGGATAGCGGGCCGGAACTCCCCACCACCCGATGAACCGGCCGAGGACCGCCACCGGATGGTACCGGGAGTGCGGGTCGCCGACCAGCCGGTCCACCAGCAGCGACGCGGCGACTACGACCGCTGCCGCAACCATGCGAGGATGACCCCGATGAGCAGCACCGCAAACGCAGCGGCGTTTAAGAGATCAACCCGGTAAGCGAGCCAGAGGCCGTAGAGGACCAGAGCGGCGGCGCCGAGAGCGAGAACCGGAACATAAGGGCGCCATGGGAGCGACACCGCCTGGAAGGGTGCCGTCGTGGAGGCCGGTTCCGGCTCGGGTTCCGGTGCCGCCCGCTCCCTGACGACGACACGGAATTGTGCCCTTCGGGCGCCGTACCCGGCGATGACCTCAACGGAAAAGACCCCGGGGTAGGCGCCCTCCCGGATGGGTATGTGGAACTCCTCATTCTGGTCCACGTAGAGGTTCTCGTGGAAAAAATCGGTGAAGGTCGATGAGTTCGTCGAGGTGAGGGAGATATGGAGCGGCGAGCCGTGGTTGATGATATGGAGGGTGAGGACGCCCCCCGGCATCGTCTCCACCTCACCCGGAACCTCGATAGCGTTGATCCCCCGGCGGTTGAGATGAATCTCCGACATCGGCGATATCAGCCCTCACAGACCGTCTGCGGGAGGAGGTTCGGGATGCCTTCACTGATGGGGTAGTCGACGCGGCAGGCCGCGCACCGGAGGATGCCCTCCAGCACCTCTCCGCCGTTCTCTTCGGTCACGGTCAGCAGGAGATCGCCCTTGCAGACCGGGCAGCAGAGGATCTCAACGAGATCCCGCCTCATAACTCGCCCCGAAGATCGATGATCTGGGACATCTCGGGGCCCGTCGAGATCAGGGTGACAGGCTTGCCGATATCCTTCTCGGCCTGCGCAATGAAGTCCTTCGCCTTCACGGTCAGCCGGTCGTAGTCCGTCGCGCCGAAACAGGCCGGGTCGATCCGGTCGATGCCGGTGATCGCCGCCTGGGTGCACCCGTTGATCATCGCTGAGTAGCGAGCCATCTTCGCGTCCCAGGTGCCGATGCGGCGCTGGCGACGGGTGACGGTGCCGAACTCCTCGATACCGAGCTCATGCGACCGCTCCATCGGCATCTCGGTTGCAAAAGGACCCTCACCGACCCGGGTCGGGTAGGCCTTGAAGACGACGATGACGTCGTCGATCCGGGTCGGGCCGACGCCGTTATCAGCAGCGATCTGCGAGGCGGACGTGTCCTTGCTGGTCACGTAGGGGTAGGTCCCGAAGTAGAGCGATATGCCGAAGCCCTGGGTCCCCTCAAGGAGCACCACCTTATCCTCATCCAGGGCGCAATTGACGTCCTCTGCCACATCGGTGATGTAGTCCGCCAGCTCCGGGACATCTTTCGCCTGCCGGGATGTCCGGAGGACGCGATCCGAGTTGGCCGGTCCGCACCCAGTTCCGGTGCTTCCGATCTTATCCCTGAGATGCTCGCTCGCCCTGTCCCGGGCGATATGTTCCTCTTCGATGACACCGCACCGCCCGTCGACAAAGGTCCTGTCCCGGACACCGAGCAGGTCAACCTCCCGC
>ENA-UOOK01005974-UOOK01005974.1-fermentation-metagenome-genome-assembly--contig:-NODE-5974-length-11914-cov-11.182562_pt1 | contig 11914 bp, 10 predicted proteins | sample MGYA00245777_ERZ724023 | MGnify/ENA primary metagenome ERZ724023 (study PRJEB28704, sample SAMN03018312) | fermentation metagenome | biome: anthropogenic terrestrial biome; feature: soil... | reverse complement strand
CATAAAGGAATATCTTCCTGCCGACATCACTAAGGCATTTGGAGGTGTTGAGAATGGACTTGCAAAGCACATACTTGCAGCAACAGCAACGGCAAATAGCATGGGCACAGGGCTAACACCTATTTCTAAGGCTATTTTTAGGGCAATTGGTGCAAAAAGAATGGCTGTTGCGGTATTGCTGATAAACATTGTTAAGAGCGAGGTGGAAAAATAAACCGCAGCTAAAACAACATAAGGCCCTGAGCTACCTACCAAAGAAACTATTAGGTTAGAAAAAACCTCTGCTCCCCCTGTATTTTCTATTGCAATAGACATAGGCAACATCGCAGCAATTAGCACAATACTCTCCCAGTTAATTGTTTTATAAGCTGCTGCAACATTGGTAAAACAGCCCGAAAGCACCATCAAAACTGCTGCCAACATAACTGCGGTTACAGTAGGTAGGAGGTTAAAGACCATTGCCAAAACCATCAAAACCATTATTATGCCAGCAACAGGAGCTTTGTAGTTTAGCTTTATTTTTGAGCCTTCTTCAATTGTTTTGCCAAGCACCAACCAATCCGCTTGCTCATCGTTCAAAAGTGCTATATCTTTCCATTGCCCTTGAACTAAAAGCACGTCTCCTGAATGCATTTTCTCGTCTTTAAGGTCTTTCAATAAATACTTGTCGCTTCTTTGTATGCCAAGTATATTTACGTTGTATTTTTCTCTAAATCCTGATTCCCTAACTCTTTTATTAACTAATTTGGATGTGGACATAAGTACCAATTCTGTTATTCCAATAGAGTCAAAACGTAAGTCGGTTGTAGGGTCTTGGGCTATCTCTTCGGAAAGACTTGTTGGGGCTAATTTTAAATTATTATCTTTTGCAAATTCCACAATCTTATCAAACTCTCCCTTAACATATAATATATCGTTGATTTCAATAATGGTTGTTGCTTGTGCAAAGGTTTGGTGTGTTGTTTTTGCAAAAGGGTTTTTGTCAGTAGACTTTCTTCGTATCTCTAATATTTCAACTTGGTATTTTTGAGGTATATTCAAATCGGATAGTTTAAGATTGTTCAGTAAGGAGTTTTGGGTTACCTTTACTCTGTATAAGTCCTGAGATAGCTGGTATTCATTCACAAGTTCGCCCAAAGACTTACCATCATTATTCCTATTATATTGTTTGTTGTCTTTTGAGAGAAATATCTTACTAAGAGGAAAGAGAACAATTATCCCTACAACAACACTAATTATTCCAACAGGTAAGAATGAGAAGAAGGAGAGTTCTTGATATCCAGCATCTTTTAGGGTGTTGCTAATAACGAGGTTGGGAGGTGTTCCTATTAATGTCATCATTCCTCCCAAACTACTTGCAAAGGCAAGTGGCATAAGAAATCGGCTTGGGCTTGCATTAGCTCCCAGAGCAACACTTATAACAATTGGCATTAGCAATGCAACTGTTCCAGTATTGCTAACAAAGGCTCCAATTACAGAGGTAAGAATCATAATTAAGAGAAAGAGCTTGGTTTGGCTATTTCCTGCGAGTTTGATAATCTTATCGCTTATTGTTTTTGCTAATCCCGTTTGAAAAATTGCCCCTCCAACAACAAAGAGTCCAATCATCATAATTACAATACTATTAGAAAACCCACTAAGTGCTTCTTGTGGGGTAAGAATTCCAAATAACATTAGGGCTAAAAGTGAGCATAGGGCAACAATATCGGAACGAATTTTCCCTGAAATAAATAATACTATTGACAGGGTTAAGATAATTAATGTTGTAATCATAAAAGAAAGTAATTTGAGCACAAAGTTAAGACTTTTATTAATAATGGGAGCTATTGGATATGTTTTTTGCTTTTATTTTATTGACTTTTGTTAATAGTCTAACCTTATTTTAGGCAAATAAAAAAGCGATAAACTTTTTTAGTTTATCGCTTTTGCATATTAAAAAGAAAGTATTTTAGTGTCTTCTTTCTTTTATTCTTGCTTTCTTTCCGGTTAATCCTCTTAGATAGAAAATTCTTGCTCTTCTAACTACACCTCGTTTATTAACAACTATCTCGCTGATGAAAGGTGATGCATAAGGGAAAATTCTTTCTATACCAATGCCTGAGGATATCTTTCTTACGGTGAAAGTTTTTGTTGTTCCTGAACCTGAACATTGGATAACGTCTCCTCTAAATAGCTGGATACGTTCTTTATTTCCTTCAATAATTTTATATGATACGGTAATTGTATCTCCAGCCTTAAACGCAGGGTATTCCTTTTGTTCTGTTAGGCTATCAACATATTGCATTAATTCTGACTTACTCATTTTTTCGTTTTTCTTTTTAGGGTTTGTGCAACTAAAATTAATTACTTTTTCACTTGATTAACAACTGCTGTGAATGCTTCTGGATGATTCATAGCTAAATCTGCAAGAACCTTACGGTTAAGCTGGATGTTGTTTTTGTGAAGTTGTCCCATAAGCACTGAGTAAGAAGTATCGTTTTGACGACAAGCGGCATTGATACGGTTAATCCATAATGCACGGAACTCTCTTTTCTTATTTTTTCTATCTCTATATGCATACTGTTGCCCTTTTTCCCATTTATTCTTTGCAACAGTCCATACGTTTTTACCTCTTCCCCAAAAACCTTTGGTACGTTTAAGGATTTTTTTTCTGCGGGCTCTTGATGCAACCGCATTTACTGATCTTGGCATAATTCTTTTAATTTTTTTCGTATTAGCGCCCTACCTGACTTTGATAGAATCTTTTAATGCTAAATACAATGGTTAATAACTCCGATTCTTTTTCTTTTTTGGCAATAATTATTTAACAAGCATTTCCAAAACATTAGCTTGGTCTGCTTTTGAAACAGTACTTGTGTAGGCTAAGTTTCGTTTTTGTTTTGTAGTCTTCTTGGTTAAGATATGACTATGGTACGCATGCTTTCTCTTAATTTTGCCTGTACCAGTTAGCGTAAAGCGTTTCTTCGCACTGGATTTAGTTTTCATTTTTGGCATCTTACGTCCTTTTTAATTATGTTATTTATTATCAATTCTACTTTCACAACAAGTAGAGTTTTTTATTTTTATTCTCGTTAAAATTATTCTTCTTTACTTCTTAGGTGCAATAATCATCATCATTTTTTTCCCTTCAAGCTTTGGCAACATTTCAGGTTTACCATATTCTAATAAGGCTTCGGCAAATTTTAGTAGTTGAGTCTCACCCTGGTCCTTATAAATAATTGTCCTTCCTCTAAAAAACACCTCTACCTTTACCTTATTACCTTCTTGCAAAAAACGAATAGCATGCTTTAATTTAAAATTGAAGTCATGATCATCAGTTTGAGGTCCTAAACGAATTTCTTTAACAACAATCTTAGTGCTTTTGGCTTTCATCTCTTTTTGTTTCTTCTTCTGCTCATAAAGAAACTTCTGATAGTCTATTATCTTGCAAACAGGAGGATTTGCCGAAGGAGAAATCTCCACTAAATCCAACTCTAAGCTATTTGCCAATTTTAAAGCATCTTTTATATTAAAGATACCTGATTCAATATTCTCACCAACAATACGCACAACCGGTGCATCTATTCTGTCATTTACCTTATGCAGTTCTTCTTTTCTGATTGGTGCTCTTTTGTTAAAAGAAACTCGTGTTGTTATAACTTCCTCCTTTTTTTTAGTTAATAATGATAATTAATGTACTTACGTTATTTTTTATTAATTTAATTCTTTATCCACTGCTTTTTGAATCAATTCTGCAAAAGCATCTATTTTCATAACTCCTAAATCGCCTTCACCATGCTTACGAACAGAAACTGTTTCTTCTTTTTCCTCATTTTCACCAACTATAAGCATATAAGGAATCTTAGATATTTCAGCATCTCTAATCTTCTTGCCTGTCTTTTCATTCCTATCATCTATCGTTCCTCTTAGGTCAAAACGAGCCAGCAAAGATAATACTTTTTTTGAATATGACTCAAATTTTTCACTAATTGGTAAAATAATAAATTGTTCTGGGGTTAGCCAAAGAGGGAATTTACCTCCTGTATGCTCAATTAAAACCGCAACAAAACGTTCCATAGAACCAAAAGGAGCTCTATGTATCATAATTGGACGATGCTTTTGATTGTCCGCACCAGTATATTCCAACTCAAAACGTTCTGGTAAGTTATAATCCACCTGAATTGTTCCTAATTGCCACTTTCTTCCTATGGCGTCTCTAACCATAAAGTCGAGCTTAGGTCCATAAAAAGCAGCTTCGCCAATAACAGTAGTGGTTGTTAAGCCTCTTTCTTCGGAAGCTTCAACAATAGCTCTTTCGGCTTTGTTCCATATTTCATCAGAGCCTATATACTTTTCCTTGTTATTAGGGTCTCGTAAAGAAATCTGTGCAGTGAAGTTCTCAAATTTAAGAGTTTTAAAGATGTAAAGCACAATGTCAATTACCTTACAAAACTCTTCTTTTAATTGTTCAGGAGTACAAAATATATGTGCATCATCCTGCGTAAAAGAACGCACCCTTGTCAATCCGTGCAACTCACCACTTTGTTCGTAGCGATAAACCGTACCAAACTCAGCCAAACGATAAGGTAAATCTTTGTAGGAATGAGGTTTTGCCTTGTAAATCTCAACATGATGAGGGCAATTCATAGGTTTAAGGAAATACTCCTCACCCTCAAAAGGTGTGGTTATGGTTCTGAAAGAGTCTTGTCCGTATTTCTGATAATGTCCTGAGCATTTATACAAACTAACATCTCCAATATGAGGAGTAATTACTTGTTGGTAACCATAGTCTTTTTGAACCCTTTTAAGGAAGTTCTCAAGCCTTTCTCTCAGTGCAGCACCTTTTGGCAACCACATAGGAAGTCCTTGCCCAACATTAGAAGAGAACATAAACAATTCTAATTCCTTCCCCAATTTACGATGATCCCTCTTCTTAGCTTCCTCTAACAGAATTAGGTATTCATCAAGCTCTTTTTTCTTAGGAAAAGTTATTCCATATATTCTTGTCAATTGTTTTCTCTTTTCATCTCCTCGCCAATAAGCACCTGCTAATGAAAGAATCTTTACAGCTTTTATTAAAGAAAAATCCGAAAGATGAGGTCCACGACAAAGATCTGTAAATTTTCCACTTTCATATAATGTAATGGTTCCGTCTTCTAATTCATTAATTAGTTCAACCTTATATGTCTCACCTTTTTCTGAAAAAAGTTTAATTGCATCTGCCTTGCTAATATCTTGTCTTTGGATTTGGATACCTTGTTTAACTAATTCATGCATTTTAGCCTCAATCTTAGGAAAGTCTTCTGAGGAAAGCTGAACGTCTCCGAAATCAATATCATAGTAAAATCCATTCTCAATAGCAGGACCAATGCCAAACTTAGCCTGAGGATAAAGTTCCGAGATTGCCGAAGCCAAAAGGTGAGCAGAACTATGCCAAAAGGTGTCTTTTCCGTCTTGGTCGTTCCATGTGTTTAATTTCACCGAACTATCCTTTTGGATTGGACGATTAGCGTCCCAGGTTTCGTTATCAATGTTTGCAGACAAAACATTACGTGCTAAACCTTCGCTAATGCTTTTTGCAATATCCATAGCATTAATGCCTTTTTCGTATTGCTTAATTGAGCCATCAGGTAAGGTTATATATATCATATCATTTATCATAATAAATCTAAAAGTGTTTAAAAAATAATTTGCAAATATACAAACAAAAAATCATTTTCAAGCAAAAAGCCAAAACTAATTAATTCTATTTGCCTTTTATCTTATGTTTTGATTTATAAGTTTAAAGCTTAATAATATTGAAATCAAAAGACAATTTTTTAGAATCAAAAGATAATAAATTAGAATCAAGAGATAATTTTTTAGAATCAAATGACAAATTAATAGGTTTCTATTGCGAATGTCAATTTTGAGTTAATTTATTAATAGTTTTGCATACATTAATTCTATTTTACTACCTTTGCAAAAAAATATAAAAGTATATGAATTTATTATCTATTGTTTGGAACGCAGATCCAGAATTATTCAATATAGGTTCTTTGTCTATTAGATGGTATGGGGTTTTGTTTGCTCTTGCATTCGTTATTAGTTATTTGCTTTTAAAAAGAATATTTAAGAAAGAGAATGTATCTATTTATTTCTTAGACAAACTCACCATCTATATCTTTGTTGGACTTTTAGTTGGTTTGAGACTTGGACATTGCCTCTTTTACGAGTTTTCCTACTATATTGCTCACCCCATTGAAATGATATTTCCAATAAAAGAAACCGCTGAGGGTTGGAAATTTATTGGTTATCAAGGCTTGGCTTCTCACGGAGGAGCAATAGGAATTCTTATAGCTGTTTTCTTCTATTGCAAATCAACAAAACTTCCTTATTTATGGGTAATAGATAGATTGGTTATAGCCATTTGCTTTGCAGGAGCAGCCGTAAGATTAGGTAACCTTATGAACTCGGAAATTTATGGTGTAGCAACAACGCTTCCTTGGGGATTTATATTTGTTAGAGACGGACAAACAATTCCTGCTCACCCAACGCAAATTTATGAAGCCCTTTCATATATTCTATTAGGTATTTGTCTATACTACTATTTTATGAAAAGGAAGACAGCTCCCCGTCAAGGCTTTATATTTGGTATTTTCCTAATAGGGCTATTTACGGCAAGGTTCTTAATAGAGTTTTTGAAAAATTCACAAGAGGAGTGGGAGGATGCAATGACTCTCAACATGGGACAATGGTTGAGTGTGCCGTTTATTATAACAGGCATCATAGTGTTAATATTGTCAATGAAATATCAGTTAGGCAATAAATTAGATTTAACAAAACTCGTTCAGAAAGAAAAGAGTAAGAAATAGAAATTTAAAAAATTAAAATAGAAAAGCAATGAAGAAATTGATTTTAGTTCGTCACGGAGAGAGCCAGTGGAATAAGTTGAACTTATTTACAGGTTGGACAGATGTAGATTTATCGGAAAAAGGTATCCAAGAGTCTTTTGAGGCAGGTAAAGCACTAAAAGCAGAAGGCTTTAAGCCAGAAATTTGTTTTACATCCTATTTAAAAAGAGCTGTAAAAACACTTAATAATATTTTAGATGCTATGGATATGGACTATCTCCCAGTTGAGAAGTCGTGGCGTTTGAATGAGAAGCATTATGGTGCACTTCAAGGGCTCAACAAATCACAAACCGCAGAGAAATATGGGGAAGACCAAGTGCTTTTATGGAGAAGGGGCTTTGCCATTCAGTCTCCTGCATTGGAGCCTAACGATGAACGCTCACCATATTTGGATTATAGGTATAATAACGTTGATAAAAAGGATTTGCCTCTAACTGAGTCTTTGAAAGATTGTATAGACAGACTTATGCCATACTTTAACAACAATATATTAAAAGCTTTTGAAACACATAATGAGGTTTTGGTTGTGGCACATGGCAATTCTCTAAGAGGAATAGTTAAAACCATCAAACAGATGTCTGATGATGAAATTATAGCCTTTAATATCCCAACCGGAATACCTTATGTTTTTGAGTTGAATGATAAATTGGAGTTGGTAAAAGATGAATTTATTGGCGACAAAGAAACAATTAAAAAACTAATGGAAGCAGTTGCCAATCAAGGTAAGACGAAGTAATTGTATAATAGTAGCAAGAATTATTTATAAATATATACTTGCTACTATTTTTATTTTTATTACTTTTGCAATTGCAAAATGTGGAAAGATTTGAATTGATTGCAACCACACAAAAAAATGCTAAAACATTTTTGATTATATCAATTCTTATTTTCCATTTTGTTAGTAAAAACATTTAATAACTTAAAGACAAAACAAAATGGCTTATTTTTTTACCTCTGAATCAGTTTCAGAAGGACATCCAGACAAAGTATCAGACCAAATTTCAGATGCACTATTAGACGAGTTCCTTCGTAAAGACCCTAACTCAAAAGTAGCGTGCGAAACATTAGTTACAACGGGCTTAGTTGTTTTAAGCGGAGAAGTAAAGTGTAATGGATATATTGATGTTCAAGATACAGCACGAAAGGTTATCCATAACATAGGATACACAAAAGGAGAATATATGTTTGAAAGTAATTCGTGCGGAGTTATCTCCACAATTCACGAACAATCCTCAGACATAAATCAAGGAGTTGAAAGAGCAAAACCAGAAGACCAAGGAGCTGGCGACCAAGGAATGATGTTTGGTTATGCATGTAGCGAAACAGAAGACTATATGCCTTTATCTCTTATTCTTTCTCACCAATTAGTTGCAGAACTTGCAGAAATCCGTAGAGAAGGAAAGCAAATGAAATACTTGCGTCCTGATAGCAAGTCCCAGGTTACAATAGAATTTGATGACAAGAATAAACCTATTGCCATAAACACAATAGTAGTTTCAACACAACACGATGACTTTGATAAGGATGACAAAAAGATGTTAGCGAAAATCCATAAGGACGTGAAAGATATTCTTATCCCGAGAGTAATTGCAAAACAAAAACGTAAAGATGTTAAAGATCTTTTCAAAAAGAACTATAAACTTTATGTGAATCCAACTGGTAAGTTTGTAATTGGAGGACCTCATGGCGACACAGGGCTAACCGGCAGAAAGATTATTGTTGATACCTATGGCGGACGAGGAGCTCACGGCGGTGGTGCTTTTTCTGGGAAAGATGCATCCAAAGTTGATAGAAGTGCAGCTTATGCAGCAAGGCATATTGCAAAGAATATGGTAGCGGCAGGCATTTGCGAAGAGGTGTTGGTTCAAGTAGCTTATGCCATTGGTGTAGCTGAACCAGTAGGGCTTTATGTTAATACCTTCAATACAGCAATAATTAAAGACAAAAAAGGCAAACCTCTTACCGATGGAGCAATTGCAGAAAAGATAAATGAGATTTTTGACCTTCGTCCTTACTCTATCATAAAATATTTTGGCTTAAAGAACCCGATTTTCTTACCAACAGCCAAATATGGACATTTTGGAAGAACACCATATAAGGACAAAGTGAAAGTATTTGAAAATGGGAAGGAAAAACAAAAGACAGTAGAATTTTATACTTGGGAGAAATTGGATTATGTAGATAAGATAAAAAAAGCATTCGCTAAGTAAAGGCTAATAAACTTTAAAGATAATCACTTAAATAAGAGGTAGAGGTTTTATTTCTGCCTCTTATTTTTTTGTCTTTTGATTTTAATAAATTGTCTTTTGATTTCAGTAAATTATCTTTTGATTCTAATTTTTTCTTTCTTTATTTCATATATGTTTTATTAATATGACTTTTTGTCAGAATATTGATTTGGGCAAGGTTATTGATTTATTGTTATCAGAAAATGATAATAAAAGATAAAATTTTAAATATATGGAAACAAATAAAAAAAATCAAAGATTAGACCAGTTGAATCGCTATGCAAGGAATTTGAATTCTGAGGCAAAGAAAGGAAAGTTAGACCCTGTGATTGGTAGAGATGAAGAGATTAGACGGGTATTGCAAATCCTTTCCAGAAGAACCAAGAATAATCCTATGCTAATTGGTGAGCCAGGGGTTGGGAAGACTGCTATTGCCGAAGGTATTGCTCAAAGAATAGAAAGAAAAGATGTGCCTGAAAACTTAAAAGACAAAGAGATTTATTCTTTGGATATGGGTGCGTTGATAGCAGGAGCTAAGTATAAGGGAGAGTTTGAAGAACGTTTGAAGGGCGTGGTCAATGATGTTATTAATTCAGAGGGAGATGTTATTCTTTTTATAGATGAAATTCACACTTTGGTGGGAGCTGGTGGTGGAGAAGGAGCAATGGATGCTGCAAATATTCTAAAACCTGCACTTTCTCGAGGAGAACTAAGGGCTATTGGTGCAACAACTCTTAATGAATATCAGAAATATTTTGAAAAAGATAAGGCATTGGCAAGAAGGTTTCAAACGGTTTTTGTTGATGAGCCAAGCGTTCAAGACACCATTTCAATTTTAAGAGGATTGAAGGAAAAGTATGAAATACATCATAAGGTTAGAATTAAAGATGCTGCAATTATAGCTGCTGCTGAAATGTCGGCTCGTTACATTACATCACGTTTTTTACCAGATAAAGCTATTGACCTTATTGATGAAGCTGCTTCAAAGTTAAGAATGGAGATTAACTCTTCGCCAGAGGAGATTGATGAAGTGGATAGACGTTTGCGTCAGTTGGAAATTGAGCGTGCAGCTATTAGAAAAGAAAAGGACGAAGCAAAAGAAAAGCAATTGACTTCTGAAATTGAAACTCTTTCAAAAGAGAAGGATACTCTTACAACCAAATGGAAAGAGGAGAAGAACTTGGTTGATGCTATTCAAGATGAGGTTAAAAAGATTGAAACCTATAAGCAAGAGGCTGATTATGCAGAAAGAAGTGGTGATTATGGTAAGGTTGCTGAGCTTCGTTATGGAAAAATTAAAACAGCTGAGAAAGACTTAGAAGACTATAAAGCCAAACTTCAAAACATTCAAGGTTCAATGGCTTTAATTAAAGAAGAGGTTGATCAAAATGATATTGCCGATGTAGTTTCGCGTTGGACGGGAATACCAGTTCAGAGAATGATGCAGAGTGAAAAGGAAAAATTGCTTCATTTGGAAGATGAGTTAAAGAAAAGAGTTGTTGGACAAGACCAGGCTATAACAGCAATAGCCAATGCTGTAAGACGAAGTCGTTCGGGTTTGAGTGATGAAAAACGTCCAATAGGTTCCTTTGCTTTTTTAGGCTCAACAGGAGTAGGTAAAACAGAACTTGCAAGAGCATTAGCTGAACTATTGTTTGATGATGAGAATTTGATGGTAAGGATAGATATGAGTGAGTATCAAGAAAGGTTCTCTGTTTCGCGTTTGATTGGAGCACCTCCGGGATATGTGGGTTATGAAGAAAGCGGACAACTTACCGAAGCTGTGAGAATGAAACCTTATTCAATAGTTCTTTTAGATGAAATAGAGAAAGCTCATCCTGATGTTTTTAATATTTTGCTTCAGGTTTTGGAAGATGGACGTTTGACTGACAACAAAGGACGTGTGATTGACTTTAAGAATACAATAATTATTATGACTTCAAACCTTGGTTCTGAAATCCTTCAAGATGCAATTGAGAATAGTAAAGGAGATTTTGAAAAGAATTGGCTATTAGCAGAAAAAGAAGTTTTAGAATTATTAAAGAAAACAATTCGTCCAGAGTTTCTTAATAGGATTGATGAAATAATAATCTTTAAGCCATTGAGAATTGAGCAAGTAAGAGAGATTGTTCAATTGCAATTAAATAGATTAATAAATCAATTGGCTGAAAAGCATATTAATATATCTTTTACTCCAAAGGCAATAGATTATTTAGCAGACAAAGGCTTCGACCCTTTACTTGGAGCAAGACCAGTCAAAAGAGCAATTCAGAAACTCATTATTAATCAACTTTCAATTGAGCTAATCAAAGGTTCAATCTCACAAGAAGCCAATATAGTAGTAGATGAAGTTGATAATAATTTAGTATTTAAAACTGCATAAAACAATAACACCCAAATAACAAAAAAGCTATAATCATTTTTGGTTATAGCTTTTTTTCTTTTGTTGTATATTTCGTTTTGCGGTATATATTATGCCGTACTTAATTTATTACTAAAACAAGTTATCCTTTGAATTATTGTTGTAAATGAAATATAGGATTTTAAATCCTTATAGTAAGAAGTAAAAGGTAAGAAGTAAAATAGTTGAAATGTTGAAAAACTACCCCCTTTTTTCAAAAGTGTTTTATTTTTTATTTTCATATACTTTTCATTTTGATACCCTTTTTTTAACTTTTTAACTATTTTATCTTTTCCTTATCTATTTTCTATATAAATTTAACCTCTCTATATTAAACAAAAAAAATATAAGGTTAAAGTTAAAACGAAGAGTTAGTAAATTATCTTCTGAAAAGAATTTATTAAAACGAAGAG
>ENA-UOOK01005973-UOOK01005973.1-fermentation-metagenome-genome-assembly--contig:-NODE-5973-length-11915-cov-3.394857_pt1 | contig 11915 bp, 8 predicted proteins | sample MGYA00245777_ERZ724023 | MGnify/ENA primary metagenome ERZ724023 (study PRJEB28704, sample SAMN03018312) | fermentation metagenome | biome: anthropogenic terrestrial biome; feature: soil; material... | reverse complement strand
ACTCGTTTTTTTGACAAAATCTACCACCTTAATTCGTGAATTTCAATTAAAATATTCAGGGCTTTTCACTCCATTAAATGCCTTTCATTTAAATTCCAAACTATACTTTAGAATACATTGAACAAATATAGGACTTACGCACTTGAGGAACAAAATCAATTACGACAAAGACTGTGGATTAAAGTAATGTTTTAGACAGTTGATGCTCTAATGCTGTTGATTCTTCAGTTCAACTGCGTAAGTCCTAATGCCAATGAATAAAAACTGAGTGAACGTTGTATCAAAAGCTGGGTAAATTTAAACCAGCTAATCTTCATAACCTAACTGATAAATAAAAATAAGCGCGTTCTTCACGCGCCTTTCTTTCTCTAAATTTCATTCTACTTAATGACTTTCACATTGTTTCATAAGGAGCATGCCTTTGCCGCTGACGTTGACATCTCCTGCGAACCGCTGGTAGAGAACGCCATCCACTTCTTCGGTCCCTTCCTCTACATAGGAGGGCAGCAAATCCTTAACTTTGCCTTTTATGATGACAGTGCCTTTTTTCATTTCGCTTGCAGGCATTTCGGTGCTGCCTTCGATGATGATCGTCCCACCATTGTTCAGGATTGCTGGAAGGAGCCCAGCATTGCCCAGTACATGGATTTCTCCTCCGCACATGTGTTCTCCCAGAAAGTCCCTGACATTTCCGTTGACTGTGATTTTACCTCCCTTCATGCCACAGGCTTCTCCCCGGTAGCCGCCGCCTACATAATAGCCACCGTTTCCATTGAGAACAATTTCTCCCCCTTTCATTTCACAGCCTAGCCAGCTATCGGCATCTCCGTTGATCGTGATCTTTCCGCCTTTCATGTTCGAGCCACAGTGCATATCCACATTCCCATTAATTTCGATTTCCCCGGTGCTCATACCCTGTGCAATGCGCTTTACTCTGGAGGCATCACCGTTGATCACAATTTTTGTGTTTTCTGCGCTGTCCTTGCCTTCAACTTTTACATTGAATAGCTCGCTAAGAGGGCACTGCATATTTCCATACCAGACCTGGACAGCTTTGATTTCGTCCTCCGTTTTTCCGGCAAAGTTGTCCGGGTTTACGGTATCAGCTACGATAGGAATTTTATTCTGTGCTTTTAAGGAGAGAGTAATTATCTGCATTTTAGAATCCCTCCGTTGCGATTTCAACAGGTTTTGGGACGTATGCATCCTCTACCATGTAGTTGGACTTGCTCACAGTATAGTATTTCTGGAACTTAACATCAAGGTCTTTCTGCATTGCACATTCAATATCTGACGGAACCTTTGCATTTACCCAGTAAGTCCTCCCCATGGGTGTGTTTTCAATATTCCCGTCCTTGACAACGATTGTTCCTCCCTTAATGGTGTAAGCTGTAGCACTGAAGGCTTTCTTTACTTTTTCATGCTCTACGGAGGGATCAATTGCATCCGGTAAAATGTCATATATGGCAATGTCTGCATCAGCTCCTACTGCAAGGTTTCCTTTCTCAGGCCTGCTGTAGATCCTGGACTGAGTGCCTCTGGTCATGGTTGCCAGTTCATAAAAACTTAGTTCCCTATCGAGGCCAGGCAAAACCATTCTTCCAAGAGCCATCTCCGGGAATCCCGAAATGATCTCCTGCCTCTTCTTTTCACTCATAAGGTAGGTGTATGCTTCAGGATAGTTAACAAAAGATCCTCCATTAGGGCTATCCGTTGTGAACATGACCTTCCACGGATCTTTTACAAGCAGGGCCAGTTCAATCCCTATTGCCCACTGGACTGCATTTACAAAGCTCTTTGGGGAATATACCAGTGGCACCACTCCGGATGCGTCTTCCAGCTCCACATCCTGGTTGCTCCATTTCTCCTTTAACATCCTTGAGTTTGCGTATTCAACCGGGCCGTCGGCAGTCATGGTAACGGCAGGCCCGAAAATGAGCTGCCCGAGATCAAAGGTCAGGTGATTAACTCCGTTCACGTAGTCTGCAATCATTGGAGCTCCGGTCTCAAAGTCACGCCAGGAAGTGCCGGCATAGGCATTAAACTGGACATGAGTTACGTGCAAACTCTGCCTGTTGCGCCTGGGTTTCACTTTCTCAAAAAGCTTCATAGTCTCGATGGTAGTCTTATAATTTCCAGGGTGCCCCAGATTGTTACAGTGAACATGAACTGAATGAGGAAGACCCAGTTTTTCATTTGCCTCTCCCAGGCCCAGCAGAATTTCTGCAGGAGTTACATCAAAGTTAGGCACGGGGTCATAGAGCCCGCTAACATTCTTGCCCCAGCCCCATGCTTCTCCGCCACCTGCATTTACAATCTTTATGCCGTAACCTCTAGAGGCTTTCAGACCCCAGGCAATGTAAGCTGCAAGTTTTTCGGGCTCTTTGTCCCGGATATATTCCATAACCTGCCAGTTGCTCCCAAAGAGAGTGAGCCCCATTTTGTCCAGAATTGGGATTTCTTTAAATTCCTCGTGGGTATGCCTTGCTGTAAGAGGAGGCATTGCAGCCTCGCATATAGTGGTGTAACCCAGTTTTGCATACCTGTACCCGATTGCATAAGTGTTGGGGGTGTTGTACCCTACCTGAGCCCTGGTCTTTTCAGTGTGTGGCTCAAACCCAGAGAGGCCCGGGACCAGATTTCTTCTGGCATCGTTAGGGTTCATCGATCGCCCCACATTGATTTTGCCAGCACTGTGAGTATGCCCGTCAAAGCCTCCTGCCATCGTGAGTCTGCCTTCAGCATCGATAACCTTTGCATTTGAGGAAACGCTTTCTACGATCTTGCCGTCTTTTATGCACAGGTCCATTTTTTCACAGTTTATTCCCTGAATCGGGTCGCAGACAACTGCATTTTCAATCAATAACTCTGACATGTTCCTTCACCTCGCTTCAGTTCTCTTACTTTTGCAATCAGGTCCTTTAAGATCTCTTCATCGGTTTTGAACCTGGTATCGATAAGTTTCTTCATCCTGATTGGGATTGCATCCATACGGTAGGCTGTGCCTTCGGCTTCAATACCCACGACTGCTGCAGGGATCACTACATCGGCAAGTTCAGTTGTTGGGTTTGGATAAGGGTCAATTTGAATCAGGGGAATTCTGGCAAGGTGCCGGACTGCTTTTTGTGGGAAGTGTGCTCCTGGGTCCGCAGCTCCGACAATTGCCGCATCAACCTCTTCCCTGACAAGAACGTCGTTTGCCCCCGTCTCTCCAGGATTGTAGTAGGGATAACCTTTTGAAAAGTCAATTGCCATCGGATAACCGGTCTCCCAGGTTGCGACTTCCCCGAAACCTGATACGTTATAATGACCTCTCATTCCCATCATGATAGCTTTTGTGTGCTGGGTCAGGTCTGAGATAAGGGAAGATACTGCATCACCATTCTTGTATTTGGAACGGGATTGTGTTATGCCCATGCCGAATAAAATGGAGACAAAACTGGAGTTTTTCATGAGTTCGGCAAGTTCTAGAATTTCGATTTTTGAAACTCCGGCCACGTTTTTCGGAATAGCAGTTTCATGCCCATTGATTGCTGAGCGAAGTGCTGTTACCAGCAGGAGGTCCGAACCCTGTTCTATTTCAATATATTTATCAGCACGTTTTGCAGTATCGGTTTTTCGCACGTCGATTACCACCATCTTCCGGTCTTTTCGCCCATTTGGAGTAAAAAAGCCCCTGGAAAAGCTTGAATAGCGGGTCATGTGGCGAGGGTGGGCATGTATGGGGTTGCAGCCCCAGAAGATGACCAGGTCTGATCTGTTTTTGATCTCTCCAAGAGTTGCTCCAGGATTTCCTTTTTCCTGAGTAGCAAGGGCTGAAGGGCCATGGCAAACGTTAGCAGTCGAGTCAATCACGGACCCGGTCTCCTCAGCTAACTGGATCGCTTTGCTTATCGCTTCGCAGGAGGTGGAGCACCAACCGTAAGAAAGAGTCCTTCTTGAGTTTGCCAGGATCCTTGCAGCAGTATCGATTGCCTCCTCGTATGTTACTTCGACGAGTTCCCCGTCTTTTCTAATCATGGGTGTTTTGATTCGATCATGAGTCTGTACTCCAACGGTCTTACTGTGGCCGAGAATGCAGGCATTCCTTACACCCGTTATTTTGTTATCCTCAACTGTGACTGATATATCATCGCAGAGACATCCGCAAAGAGAACATACTGCGTCTTTGATTATGGGCATATTTTTCCTCCGAATTTTTCAAGTTTCTCCGGATTTGAGTGAAAATGTGAACTACTTGTTTTCTGGACTTTAGTTTTCCAGATACTTCTTCATCAGGGACTTCATGTCCAGGGGCATTTTATCCGTAATTTCAATTTCTGCAGGCACACCTTTTAAACCGGGCATTCCGCAACCGTGAGTATCAGGATTTAGCACTGCGTTTGCCCAGGGGCCCATCGGAATAAAAGCAAGCCCTTTTGGGTTTCCATCGTTTGCTTTTGCAAATACCACAACGTCTCCAAACTCGGATGTGACTTTCAGGCTGTTTCCTTCGGATGCCCCCAATTTTTCAAGATCTACTGCGTTAAGCTCGCAGTAACTGCAGGCTTCAAAATAAGCTTTATATGTCTTTGCTTCCAGATTTGCACCCTGTTTGGCAGTTCTTCCGGATATGAGATTGACTTTTATTTTCATGGGAATTCCTCATCTGGGATTAATCAAGTTCAGTAAGCGGGGTCACTTATGTGAAATATCAAAATCGTTTTCTATATAGCAGTTATTTGAGTTCCAAATTCAGACTTTTAGTTAAGTTGATAATTAATCTGAATTCCTTCATTATCTTGAGATGAAAGCATGGAATCGCTTTCTTGTGGTCAATTTTTCAGTGATCGAACGAAGTTACATTTTTATTTTTGGTTTATTATATGAGTTAATATCCTAGCTATATTTTAACAAACGACTTATTATATAATACCGATATGTCCAATTAGACATAATGAATTTTTTACGTCAGCTATGATTCCCAAGCTCAGAACTCTGATATTCCGATGAATCTTCCAGTTAGAAAAATAGTTAACAAGCGCATAATAATCAGAATTGAGCTTTCGCCAAAATTGACAAAAATGCGTTAAATGTAAAAAAGAATCTAAAATTGCTTATTTGATCAAAAAAATTATATATAGTGCCTTAAAAATTGCACCATTAAATGCCGCTGAGTACAAAATAGAGTATATAAGTTATATGAAAAAAGAAATAAAAGTCCAAACCGTTGAGGTTCAGACCCGCTTAATGTTCATATTGATTGCAACTTCTGCAATGTCAGCACTGTATTCCGAGACCCTTCTAAGGCTTTCCAGGATCATGCTAAGTTCAATATTACCTGGACCTTCGCAGTTCTGTGGTTCCAGAGAAACCCCGAACTGGGAAGCTTTCTTCGCTTCTACGACGATTTTATTAATAGCCTGCGGATCTTCCTCGGCCATTGAGCCTATTGAGCTTTCAAAAACCTTGCAGGAGAGGTCAGCCATCTTAAAGATAGGGTCATCAGCATTGACTCCGGAGTCCATTTTCATGACACTTTTTGCTATCTTTACAGCGTGATCTCCTACACGCTCGATGCTTTTCGTAATAAGTCTGTATCCCAAACATTCTCTGGGATGCCTGATTCCAATCTTTTCAGAGAGCTCGATATCTTCAATTGAAGCCTTGAGCTGGCGGACAGCAAGAAGATAAAAGCGATCCACATCGTCATCTCTCTGAACGACATCTTCAGCGATCTCCACATTATGGTCCCTGAGAGCAGTCATGGAGTCTTCAAGCATGGAAAGCACAAGTCCATACATGTTTCTAATTACTCTGGTAAGTGGAAGGTCATTGTAGTTCAGAAGGCACTGGAAGACCAGCTCGTTTCTAGACTCTTCTATAAGTTCAAGCCCTATCAGCTTCTGACGCACGGAATCTTTGATGAACTTGCGATCATAGGCACTAAAACCTTTTTTGGTAGTCAGTCTGATAACATCATAGCCCACAAGATAATGAGAAATAAGAATCCTGAGATTATTTTCTGCACTGTCGGAGTGAATATAATCGATAGTTGCATTAAGGGAGGAGTGTTCCTTTGAAACCGCACTGGAAGAAACAAGCAGAGTTTTATTAGGCATGGGTGTGAGTGTAAGGGTGTCTCCGGCCTCAAGCCCTATATCCCGGACCCATTTTATGGGGAGGGACACAATATAGGTTGAATTTCCGGTAAACTGAACTTTTCTTTTATCTTTGGTGATAAATAAACCCCCTAGGGCATTCTAATAATTATTAAAGGAACTATATAGAGAAAAGTAATATATAAAGGTATCTTGGAAATAGAACACTAAAAATAGAAACAAAACATGATAGCTATGTCTAATTATGGTATATAGGATCAGTTATCGAATTATAGAAAAACATAGAGTTACAGTGAAAATACGATATAAAAGTATATAAAACTAGTTTTCTGAAAGGTATTTTTTTCCGCAAAACTCTTTTGCAACAGTCACAAGATAATTCGGTAAATACTATATTAATCACCTTCGAGTAAAGAACAAAATAACTAATTAATAAGAGATTAGAAAAGCAAGTAGGATAAAAAACACACATGAAATTCTTCGAATAACAGGCACAAAAAAATGAAAGTACTTGAAAGAACTTTCATGATAAACGCACATGAAATTTTCCAAATAGCAGGCACAAAAAACGAAAGTACTTGAAAGAACTTTCATGATAAATAAAAAATAATTATTAAGAGATCAGGGGAGTAAGGAGTATAAGAAATAAAGAAAAAAGGTTAAAGAGATATCAGACAAGCAAAAAAGATAAAAAAAGAGAACAAATTAACAAGAAATTGGCCTCAAGTACAATATCTGATATTTTGTTATACAAAGGGTCCCCCAGTCTCTATTCTGTTCATGTAACTCCTTTTGAACTCAATGTATTGTTGAGCCATCTCTTCTGCCTTCTCCTGGCTCAGGATATTTCGGGCTTTTTCAAAAACCTTACTTTCCTCTTCTTCAATGTGATGCTCTATGCTTTGTTTCAGTTCATTGATTTTAGAGGTCCATTTTTCATTAATCTCGTCCATTCCTTCTATTTCAAAGATCAGGGTTTTTGCCTCATCGTGTTCCTTATGAGCTTGACTCATAAGCTCACGTAATTCATTTATTTCTTCAAGCACAGGATAGAAGATTCTCTCTTCTCCCATCATATGAGGATCAGCTTTAAGCTTTACTTTAAAAAAACTTACCTTTGAGCCATCCTGCAATGCTTGCCGGAGAAGGTCAGACATCTGCTCATGCTCTTCTTTAAGAATATCATAAATGGTTTCCATAATTTCCCCCTGTATTTAGTGTATGAAGATATATTCAAAAGTATAAATAAGTAATTAATAAAAGAATACATAAAAGCATGATTGGATAGAAATTCAGATTTATGAGAACTAAGGTTTCCCCAAAGGCTTCTTTTTTAAGTAACTCAGTTGTAGATTATACAGAAATAGAGTATACATAGTAAGGTTATGTATATAGCTAAAGAAACAATACGTCAATAAAGAGAAGCTAATAAGATTGTTAAAAGCAAACAATTTAAATATGTGTTTTTTAAAAGTGTATATATATATATATATTAAGTGTTTTTAAAAGTAAATTGCTTAAAGTAAATGATTCAAAAGTAGGGATTTTTTTATACCTCTTCAGATACTATTCAGATAGCACTTCACATTCCGGAAAAATATCACCCTTTTCCAGCCATGCCGTCTCACCTGTCCTATAGCAGGAATGAAAGTCTGAATTTTCAACTTTTTGTGTCCACTTTGTGAGGTTTCCATTCCTGGATCATATCTTCAGAGATTATGAGCAAAACCGGTTTTTACTTCCCAACTTTGTATTTGAACACGCTAAGAATTCCATCCTTTTCAAGAGAAGCAGCCTTAATTTTCCCCAGATTTTGAATTCCTTTGTTTATTTATCATACAAAAATTATTTAGGTATACCTGGTTATTTGTGATCGCTTTTAGGCGGTCTTCAAATGTGCCCATCCAGATGGCAAATTTTTTCTGGTTATTTTCTATGTTTTTCATTATTTCTTTGTTTTCATTAGAAAGTTTATTTGTGTATTCTGTAATTTCATTTTTGTTATTTTTCATTTTCATTTGGAGTTTGGACTCAACTTCTGTATTTGGGCAGGTATTTGAAGAATCTTGAATTAAAGGATCTTTTGTTGATACCTCTTTGAATGGGCTTTTAATTTCACTTTTCAATTTTTTTACTTGCTCTAAACACTCTTTTCCATCTACAGGATACGTATAGTCTAATACTGCTTGCAATGAAGAGTCCATCGCATTCAGTGTATTAAATTTTTTTTGGTTTTCTTCAAATAAGTTCATTTGTTTTGTGATTTTTTCCATCCATTTACAAAAATTTTCTTGATTATTTTGTATGCTTTCAATTATCTTTCTATTTTCAGAAACCATTTCTTTAGTTTTATTTTTAATTTCTTCTTTATCATTGTCCATTGATTCTTCAATATTGTGCTGTTTTGATAATCCTTCCATAAACATAAGCGCTACATAGCGCCTTGTGTAAAGATAACCACCTAGAAAACCACTAACTGAGAAAATAATTAGTAGTAAAACTCCAACTATACCACTACCATGAAAATTTAATGTGCCTTCAATAAAATCTTCGAATTTACTTAAGATACCTGGTAATTTACTTAACTGGGCTAGTCCAACACCAATTAGGATTTTTAATAACCAGTCGGAGATTTGATCAAGATTTGAATTATCCCCATACATATTAGAATAAATTGAGGTATTCTCTGATATGACACGTGGTAGCCCAAAGACGAAACCTACCAATAAACCACATAATAAGGAAGCAAGAGAAATGAGTGCAAATACTCCTAAGGGATATAAGTTACCTACCAAGTGATCTAAATTAGAATTTCCTATGTTTATTTTGTTTTGTATGACTACTGCCAATGTAATCAAAAAAACGGATAAATAAATAATTATATTCAATGGCAATTCAGATTCGATCTTTTTTATCTTCGATGATATTTCAGACTTTATCTTCTCAGAATTCATATTAAACTTCCCTTTTGGCGTAAATTATAGATTTTAAGCTCATAAAAACCAATTTTACTTTTCCGTCAATAAAAGTTTCATACTTTTTTCATTATCGAGAGTCTGATTTATCTTTTGAATAGTGAGCTTCAATTTTGAGTTTTATTAACTCATAACTAATATATCCAGAATTATTAACAAAGTATATTTGCATAGAACTTTATAACTTGAACATTGATAAGTATTTTAAATAAGGATATTATGTTATACATTATTTTCGGCAGTGTGTCAATTTTTCTGTAAAATCATGAATCTCAAGAAGGTATTGAGTAGAAATTTCATATTGGCAGATCAATTATCGGCATAGTACGCAAAAATTTGACTTCAAATTTACAGCAAATTTGAGACACTGCCTTATTTCTAGATAGCCCACAATAGAACCCTTAAAAATAGACCACTTTTCTATTTTTACGTAATACACAAGTAAGAAATTGTATTACAACACTCAAGTATACTAGCGTCTAAGCAATTTAGTTATGAATCAGTAGAATTAAGAAAAGAACTACTTAAGAAGTGTTATCTATAAATTAACGGATCATAATTAAATTGCCATGACACTATTATTTAGAATCAAAAACAGGGAAGCTAAGACTTTATTATATCTGAATTTTAACCGTTAAAACGTTCCATTTTTGATTTTTCGGATAGGTTCTTACTATTTCGTTACTACCTTGAAAAATAATGAACCTCAGGCAACACAGTTTCAAAGAACGAGAACATTATCACGAAAACTGAAGATGCATAAAAAATGAGTTAAGAATGCTATGAACAAAAAAATTAGGTGCCCGGAGCGTGACTCGAACACGCGACCTCCAGATATCTCAGGAGATTAAAGACGCCTCATATAATTGTCCCTATGAGTCTGGCGCCCCAACCATCTAGGCTATCCGGGCTTGCAACACACAAATGTACAAAGATATATTAAAGGCTAACGATCGGAATACCGAAAAACCGGATTTTTTCGTAAAGATATAGACGAAAAAGTTGTCTGAAAGTCAGAGATCCTGAAAGAATAGCACTGTCAGAAATCGACAGGGAACTGGATTTCTACGAACTCGCCGCGACGACCAGAAGCACCAGTTTAAGGATATAGAAGAGTGATACGGTCATCATTAAAGGTGAGGTATTCAGTATTTACTATCCGACAAATCAGAAGAAACCGAATAAGTTGAAAAAGTTATCCGCCGAAAGTTAATTGGCGATATTAACATCGGCGGAAAAGGGGTACTTTCAAAATAAAAATTGCTCTCTGAGTAGTTATATCATTAAAATCCTCAAAATCAATTTAATGGGTAGATATAAATCTTAAAAAATTAAAAAAGAATTAAAAAAAAGAAAAGATAAAAAAGGTTTTACTCTTTTAAAAATATCAGTATCCTGTGGCTTCTGCTAGCTGCTTGACCAGAGAATCATCAGCAGTACTTCCGGTAACCACAAATACATGGTTTTCATTGCTCCAGATATAGGTATATCTGGGAACCTCGGTTCCTCCGGCTGTGACGTAGTCTGCAATTCTTACAGCTGAATGCCCATTAAATGACTCATCGACAAAACGGGAACCTTCTGTTAATGGCTTGAAAGAAGATTTGTATGCATCTATTAGATTAGTTGTAGCCTCAGAATTCTCAAGCTCGATTACATCTATGTAGAAGTCGGACTCATTGTATTTGTACATGCCTTCCGACCCTCCAACGACTTCTGAAACATTATCTGCGTTGTAATCGATTTTGATATCAGCTGCATTAAGAGAGACATGCCCAACATATGTGAAACCTTCGGGAAGTGTTTCAAGTTTGCTAATGTCAGCCGCATTTTCAGCGGAATTTGTATTTGTACTTGATCCCGAGTTACTCGAATCTGTTCCACCATCTGAAGGCTTGTTAACCTCGCTAGTGTTAGCTGTACTATCAGCAGAACCTACATTCGCTCCTGAGTTACTTGGTTCTGTTACATTAACTGCAGACTCATTAAGCTCGCTAACGTTAGCCGTACTTTCAGCAGGATTTACATTTTCTCCCGAGTTATTGGGCTCTGTTCCATTGACTGCGGAATTATTGTCGCCTACGCAGCCTGAAAATGCGACCGTTAAAACCACAAGTGCAGATATTAAAGCCACCATTTTTTTCATAAGCTTCACCTAAAATCTGTATAATCCTGGAAATAACTACAAGTTTAAACCGGGATTTCAAAGTTGAAAGATCGCTTGAATTAAGAAACAAGTAGATAAAAAGTTATCTGCAAAAGGAATTTAAAAAAGAATTAAAAGAGAGAAGGGTTAGAAAACCCTTCAATCAGAAATTTTAGTTGTTTCTCCTGACGAGGTAGACAACTCCAAGGAGTCCGACAAGTCCAAGAACAACTCCAAATCCTGGGGAGTCTTCTTTTTCTTCACCGGTTGCGTTAGTAGCTTCGGTTGGTTCTTCTGGAGTAGTCGCTTCCGGAGTGGTTGCGTTCAAATCTTCCGGAGTTTCAGGGGTTGTTACATTGTCAGTAGGTGTGGTTACATTCTCACCAACGGTTACGTTGCCACCTACACTTGGTCCAGTTACATTGGTGGTTTCGTTACCGGCAGTCCTCTCGACGAATGGGTAGTACCTGAGGTCGGATGCTGAAGTGTCTGCGATCTTGAAGGACATGCCCTCAGCAATTTCCTGATCGGAATCTCTGGTCAGGGTGAAGGTGTCTGAATTGCTGATCTTGAGGGTGTCACCGCTAATGGAAACATCGTCAAGCTCGCCAAACTCATCATCAGATTCAATCTTCATGGCGTTTGCGTAGTCAATGAGCCAGATACCTTCGATCTGGGCAATGCTGTCGACTG
>ENA-UOOK01005972-UOOK01005972.1-fermentation-metagenome-genome-assembly--contig:-NODE-5972-length-11917-cov-4.492750_pt1 | contig 11917 bp, 9 predicted proteins | sample MGYA00245777_ERZ724023 | MGnify/ENA primary metagenome ERZ724023 (study PRJEB28704, sample SAMN03018312) | fermentation metagenome | biome: anthropogenic terrestrial biome; feature: soil; material... | reverse complement strand
GGTTATGGAGGGCCTCACGGTGACGGGGGGCACGGCGAGGGCGGTGAGAACCATCCACTCCGGCCTGCACGTCTTGGGGTCCATTCCCAGGGTTTTCAGGTCCTCATCTGTTATGCGCTCGAGCCTCTCGCGGACCTCTTTGGCCGTAAGCTTGTGGTTGTCCGTGACCTCCCTGAAGGTGGTGGGCTTGTCCAGCTTTATCTTCACCTGCTCGGTGCCGCAGTAGGGGCAGACACCCTTGTTGGCGGCGTCCTTGACCGTCTCCTTGGAGAATGTCTTGGTATCCACCGTGTCTGCTCCCAGCTCCTCCATGCGCTCCATGCTGTCCCTGCGGACGCTTATCTGGTCCTGGGTCAGCATGAGCCTGCCGCACTTGTGGCAGGTCGATTCCAGCATGGACTTTATGTCCTTGATGAACCCGACGTGGATGACGGGCATTGCCAGCTCGATGTGCCCGAAGTGCCCCGGGCACTCGTCGACCTTGCATCCGCAGGTCTTGCAGCGTATCCCGGGCTCTATGACTCCCATATGGGGATCCATGAGGCCCATCTCTATCGGGTAGCCTTCGTCATCGTAGGTGTCGGCGGTTATGACTTTGGTCGCCGACATCTTCCTTATCTCCTCAGGCGAAACGCAGGAGAATTTTATGGATCCTATCCTTTTCGTTATTCCGCGCATATGATCACCTCAGGTCCTCCAACTGCAGTCTCATCGCAACACCCAGCGAGAGCAGCTCATCCATGAGCAGCTTGAACGCATAGGAGGTCTGGACCAGATGCACATTGGTGTTGTTCTTGCACACGGGGCAGTAGACCGCGCCGCGCCTGTCCATTATGGCAATGTGACCGCAGTTCGGGTTACCGCAGACGTGCTGCTGCGTGCCGTCGGACTCATCCAGAAGACGGTCCTTGATCACCATGGCAGCGCCGTGGCCGATCAGACAGTCACGCTCCATCTCACCGAATCTGAGACCTCCCTGCCTGGAACGTCCCTCGGTGGGCTGACGGGTCAGGATCTGCACGGGGCCGCGGGAACGGACGTGCATCTTGCCGCTGACCATGTGGTGCAGCTTCTCGTAGAATATCACTCCGGTGTAGATCTCCATCTGGATCTGCCTTCCGGTGGTGCCGTCGTACATGACCTCCCTTCCGGTGTGCTTGAAACCGTTCCTGACCAGTCCGTCACGTATGGATTCCTCCCTCTCTCCGGAGAACACCGTGCCGTCCACGGTGCGGCCCTCCATGGAGCCGACCCTGCCGCCGATCATCTCGAGGATGTGGGCGACGGTCATACGGGAAGGTATGCCGTGGGGGTTGACCACCAGATCTGGCGTCACACCGTCTATCGTGAACGGCATGTCGCACTGATCCACCAGGCGTCCGATGACGCCTTTCTGCCCGTGTCTGGAACAGAACTTGTCGCCCAGCTCGGGTATCCTCTGGTCCCTGACCTTCACCCTTACGAGCCTGGAGCCGTTCTCTGACTCGGTGACCATCACAGAGTCCACGTATCCGTGCTCCCCGGGCCTTACGGTGACGGAGGTCTCCCTTCTCTTCTGGGGCGTGAGGAAATCGGTCTCCTCCTCCAGGAACCTGGGGGGTGACGTCTTCCCTATCAGCACATCGCTTCCGGTGACCTCGGCCTCCGGGAATATCAGACCGTCCTCGCCGAGGGATGCGTACGAGAGGTCTGCGCGGGCGCCCATCACGTCGGGAGAGGGGATCTCGAAGTGATCCTCCTGACCTCCCGGGTAGCGGCGCTCCTCCGCACGGTACGTCCTCATGAAGGTGGACCTTCCGAGGCCGCGCTGCACGGAGCTCTTGTTCATCACAAGGGCGTCCTCGATGTTGTATCCGTGGTAGGACATGACCGCAACGCAGAAGTTCTGCCCTGCGGGCCTGCGGTTGTATCCGACGAACTCCATCGTCTGAGTCTGCACCATGGGCTTCTGGGGATAGTGGAGAAGGTGGCCGCGGGTGTCGGGCCTGAGACGATAGTTCGCCGCAGGGATACCCAGGGACTGCTTCGCCATTCCCGCGCCCATGGTCACACGGGGCGAGGAGTTGTGCTCAGGATACGGGACAAGACCGGCCGCCACTCCGAGTATGACCATGGGGTCTATCTCCATGTGGGTGTGGGCCTTGGTTATCTTGGGATCCACGGTGAACTCGTCATCGCAGAGATGGCATCTGAGAACGGGGTCGCCGCTCTCACCGATGTTCATCCAGTCCACATCGTTAGCGGACATGGGGTGGTTGCAGTCCTTGCAATAATCGGGGACGCTGAAGGGCTCCACCGCTATGTAGGTGTCCTCCTCCTCCTCTGCGTCAACCCACTCGATTATGCCCTCGCGGAACAGGTCGTCCCATTTCAGGGTCCTGTTGCGTATGGAATCGAGATGCTTCCTGGTCAGCGTGGTCCTGCCGTCCTTGAGGACCAGCAGGGGGCGCCTGAGGCGACCCTCATCGCAGTTGATGATGACCTCGTCCATATCCTCGTCGTAGCGCACGTTTATCTCATCGGAGAGAAGACCGCATCTCCTTCTGCTGCGGATCTCCGCTACCAATTTGACCGGATCATCGTGGCTTCCAACCAGGTCTCCGTTGATGTACACGCGGCTCTTGTACTGCCCCACCTTCGACATGCCGAGATCCTTGTTCAGGGTCCACTCGACATCGGAATCCGGGGATCCCTTGGAAACGTCGATTATGAGGGCGGCGTTCTTCACCAGACCGCAGTTCTGTCCTTCCGGGGTCTCCGAGGGGCAGAGTCTGCCCCACTGAGTGGGGTGCAGGTCACGAGCCTCGAAGTGGGGCTGGCTCCTCGTCAGCGAAGAGGTTATCCTGCGCAGGTGGGACAGAGCGGACATGCTCGTCGTCCTGTCCAGCAACTGCGATACACCGGCGCGTCCGCCGACCCAGTTACCTGTGGCGAGGGCGTGGAGCAGTTTGTGCGTGAGGAGGTCCGGGCGTATGGATGACGAGATCTTGAGCTCGTCCTTCTTCCTGCCCCAATTCCTCTCCAGCTGATACTTCAGATCCTTCATCAGGCTGCTGAAGCTGGTCCTGAAGAGGTCCTCCATGAGGTCGCCGGAGAGCTTGAGCCTCTTGTTGGCGTAGTGGTCCTTGTCGTCCTCCTTCCTCTTGCCCATGGAGAGCTCGAGAACGGAGCGTGCGACACGCCCGAGGAAGATAGCTTTCTTCATGCGGTCTTCCTTGGTGTCTCCCAGGTGCGGGAGCAGGGAACGGTCGAGTATGCTCTCGACCTTCTTCGTCCTGTACTCCTTCGCCTGTCCTGCGGCGAAGTTCCTCTCCAGGAACGCTATTGCGTCCTCCTGGGTGTGGTAGCCGTTGGGAGCATAGTTCTTCTTATCGTCACTGCTCTCGATGTTGGCATAGACGATGTTGGCCATGTCCCCCACGTTCTCGTTGGAGACTATGGCCTCGTAGATCTGCCTGTCATCCTCCATCCCCAGCGCCCTCATTATGGCGACCAGGGGTATGGCGGTAGGGGCGACCGGTACGGTGACCGTGACCATGCCGTCCTTCTTCTTCTCGACCAGGGTCAGGGCGCGGTACCCTTCTCTCTGGGAGAAGACCTTAGCAACCTCGACGGCGGAGCCGTACTTCTCATTGTACTCGACCATGACCCTGTTGGGGGCAAGATCCTCCAGCGTTATGAGCACCCTCTCCGTCCCTCCGATTATGAAGTACCCTCCGGAGTCCATCGGGTCCTCCTTCCTCTCTATCAGGAACTTGTTGTACTCCTCATCGGACATCTGGCGCTGCTCGTGGGCTTCCACCACGCCCCTGTTCAGATTGCAGCCTTTGGACCGGACCATCATGGGGAGGTCGCCTACGCGAACCCTCTCCGTCTCCTTCTCGATCCCGTCCTCTATGATTGTGAAATCAACGTATATGGAGGCCATGTAGTTGAGGTTCCTGAGCCTTGCCTCCATAGGCGTGAGCTCGTGGCTGTAGCCGTTGGCCTCCATGACGCTGGGTTCGCTGATGCGAATGGTGGGTTTGGCCTGTACGTCTATGTTACCGTCCTCGTCCCTCTTCCTGCCGATGCGTATCTCGATGTTCCTTCCGTTCGTACGCTCGGGGTCGAGCCTTATGGTTCCGCGGTCGGTGTCGTCGGTCGGGACCCTTATGTCATCGACGATCTTCTGCATGCGGCTGTTGGCATTGTCATTGGTGGCCAAGAAGTCGTTGAAAGAAGAGGTGTGGTGATTTACTATGCTGCGCTCATCGAAGTAGAGCTTTACGAGATCTCTCATCCGCTCAGCCCCCTATGACAAGCCTGTAAGCGACGAATAGCTCCGCCGTTTCGCTTTTCCTTACTATTTTTATGACGCTCCCCTCCTGGATTGGGTGCCCATACACATTCTCCAGCACTTTTATCGCCGCGTCGCTCGTCTTTATCTTTGGAAGTTGGTCGCGAGTGATCCTGAATTTCGCGAGGACCTTCTGGACCTCCTCCTCGGGAAGGAGATCGTGCTCCGGGACGAGCTCGTGCTTAAGGACGTTAAACGAGATGTTTTCTGTTGCCAAGTATATCACCTATTCTCAATGCCCCGCTGCGGGTCAGCGGGAAACCCCTTCACTATAAAATCCGATTCCATTTCAGATGTTCCTCATACTTGATCCTTTGTTCGATCGCTCATGAAGACTACCAGCGGGCCTGAGGGGATTCGAACCCCCGACCACCTGATTAAAAGTCAGATGCTCTACCTAGCTGAGCTACAGGCCCATGGATAGCTTAAGCTTGCGTTCAATGGGGAGCGTGTCATCCTATTTAATAATGTGTGCCAATACCGGGCTGCTTTCGGCGGTTCTTCCCTCCGGAGGGCTCTCCGTCCCATCCGCAGCAAGCGATTTAATAGCGAGGCGCCCTATTTACTTTAGCTTACCTTAGGAGGCGTGCGCATGAGAAGGACGATAAAGGGCAATGTGAGCTGGGTCGGATATATGGATTGGGAGCTGCAGACGTTCCACGGAGACGATTTCTCCATAATGAACGGATCTAGTCAGAATGCGTACCTCATAGAGGAGGGGAAGACCGTGCTCATAGATACGGTCTGGACGCCTCACGGGAAGGAATTCGTAGACAACCTGCGGGAAGAGGTCGGTCTCGAGAATATAGATATAATAATCATGAACCACGGGGAGGCGGACCACTCGGGGGCCCTCCCTGACCTGATGAGGGAGATCCCGGGCACACCGATCTACTGCACGGCTAACGCCGTTAAGAGCCTGGAAGGGCAGTACGGCAAGAACGGATGGGACCTGAGGACCGTCAAAACGGGGGACTCGGTGGACATAGGCAACGGCAAGAAGCTCGTATTCGTGGAGATGAAGATGCTCCACTGGCCGGACAGCATGGCCACCTATCTGACCGGAGACAACATCTTGTTCTCCAACGACGCCTTCGGGCAGCACTTCGCAGTCGGAGGGCTTTTCAACGACACGGCGGACCAATGCCTGCTGGAGAAGGAGGCAATGAAGTACTACGCCAACATACTCAACCCCTTCTCATCCTTCGTGACCAAGAAGCTGGAAGAGATAAAATCCCTGGGTCTGCCCATCGACGTGATCGCCCCCAGCCACGGGGTGATATGGAGGAAGGACCCCCTCAGCATCGTCGGGAAATACGCCGAATGGGCCGATGACTATCAGGAGGATCAGCTGACCATAGTCTACGACACGATGTGGGAGGGCACCGCCGCCATCGCTCACGAGATAGCGGAGGCGGCCGCCAGGGTCAGCCCCGGTACGGCCGTCAAGGTATTCAACTGCTCCAAGGCGGACAAGAACGAGATGATGACCGAGGTCTTCAGATCAAGGGCTGTCGCAATAGGCTCGCCCACGGTCGGCAATGACATACTTACCAGCGTCAGCAGCACCATCCATTTCATGAAATCCCTGAAATTCAGGAACAAACGGGCCGCAGCGTTCGGATGCTACGGGTGGAGCGGAGAGAGCGTGAAGATCCTGAAGGAGAGACTGGCCGATGCGGGCTTCCTGGTGGCGGATGAGAGCATCCGCTCCATGTGGAAACCGAACGACGAGGAGCTGGCTTCGGCGGAGCCTTTGGTAAGGGCCCTGCTCGGATAGAGACCTTCGGCGAGATTCATATAAACGAACATCGCATTGGCCCTGATATGGCAGATCACATGGAGCTCAGGGTGGCTCCGATGACCAAAAGGTCGGAAGCGGAACTCGGAAGAGCCAGAATAGACCCTGCGACCATGTTCAGTATGGGTTTGGAGCTGGGCGATTCGATAGAGGTCGTCGGGAAGAGATCTGCCGCCCTCAAGGTCTTCAAGGGGTCCCCTGAGGACAAGGGGCTTATAAGGATCGACGGCCAGACCCGCACCAACGCGGGCGTCGGAGTCGACGACAACGTGAGGATCATCGTCCACAAAGACCCCGCAACGGCCGAGAGGGTGACCCTGGCGCCCAATATACCGGAGGACAAGAGGATATCCTTCGGCGAGGGTGTGAAGGACATTTTCATGAAGAGCCTCCTGCACAGGCCCCTGATGGCCGGGAACGACATAGTGGTGCCGAACGTCGCCCTCATGGGATGCCTCGCCCCGTTCACGGTGGTCAGCACCTCCCCGAAGGGACTGGTGGTCGTGGACGCCGGTACGGACATCGTGATAAAGGAGGCCGCACAGACCGAGAAGGTCCGGATGATCGGGAAGATAAACTACGAGGACATCGGCGGCCTTGACGAGGAACTGAAAAGGATCCGCGAGATGATCGAGCTGCCCCTGAAGCATCCTGAGCTGTTCAGGAGGCTCGGGATCTCCGCACCCAAGGGCGTTCTCCTCTACGGACCGCCCGGAACTGGGAAGACCCTAATCGCCAAAGCGGTCGCCAACGAGTCCGGCGCATCATTCTATCCCATTCAGGGCCCCGAGATAATCGGAAGGTACTACGGGCAGAGCGAGGAGCGCCTCAGGAATGTATTCAAGGAAGCTCACGACAACGCGCCCAGCATCATCTTCCTGGATGAGATAGACAGCATAGCCCCCAACAGAGAGAGCGTGTCAGGCGAGGTGGAGAGAAGGGTGGTGGCTCAGCTGCTGACCCTGATGGATGGTCTGGGCGGAAGAGGGGACGTGATCGTTCTGGGAGCTACGAACAGGGAGGACTCCATAGACCCCGCGTTGCGCAGGCCCGGAAGATTCGACCGTGAGATAGAGATCGGGATCCCGGGCCTGGACGGCAGGACCGAGATACTGAGCGTCCATCTCAGGGGGATGCCTTTGGCCGAGGATGTGGACATAGAGGCCCTGGCCGGAATGACCCAGGGATTCGTCGGGGCGGACATAGCATCCCTGGCCCGGGAGGCGGCGATGAAATGCCTCAGCAGGAACCTCACGGAATTCGACCTGGACAAGCCGATACCGGATTCTGTGCTGGATAAGATGAAGGTCACCATGAAGGACTTCACGGATGCCCTGGCAGATGTCGAGCCCAGCGGGATGAGGGAGGTCCTTGTGGACATACCCAAGGTGAAATGGTCGGACGTCGGCGGCCTGGAGAACGTCAAGCGGGAGATACGGGAGGTGTTCATCCCCACCGAGGCGAAGAGGAATTTCGAGCGTCTCGGCATAAAGCCCCCCAGGGGGGTCCTGCTCTACGGACCGCCCGGGACGGGGAAGACCCTCATCGCCAAAGCGGTCGCCAACGAGTCCGGGGCCAATTTCATATCGATAAGCGGACCGGAGATAGCCAGTAAATGGATGGGCGAATCCGAGAAAGCGATAAGGCAGATCTTCAAGAGGGCCAAGCAGATGGCGCCCTGCATAATATTCTTCGACGAGATAGACAGCATAGCGCCTCAAAGGGGATCGGGCGACGCCACGTGGGAGAGGGTTGTGAACCAGCTGCTCCTGGCAATGGACGGCGTGGAGGAGCTCCCCAATGTAACCGTCATGGGAGCCACCAACCGCCCGGACATGATAGACCCGGCATTGCTGCGCCCCGGCCGCTTCGACAAGATGATAATGATCGGCCTCCCGGGCCTGGAGGAGAGGCTCAGGATACTCGAGATCCACACAAGGGATATGCCTCTGATGAACATCGACCTCCTGACCCTGGCGGAGAAGACCGACGGCTATGTCGGGGCGGACCTTGCCGGGCTGTGCCGTGAAGCGGGCATGATAGCCTTCAGGGAGAACGAGAACGCTAAGTACATAGACGGCCATCATTTCACGGCCGCTCTGAAGGTGGTGAAGCCGTCCGTGGATGCCAAGGCCATGGAGAGATACGCCGCCATCGGAACAGAGATTAGGAAGCGAAGAACCGGATACGAGGCATTCTACAGGTGATCGAATGGGCGATAAGATGTTCTCTGAGGAATTCGTCGGCATGACCGCCATGACTGTGGGCGGCTACCTTCTCGGGATGGTGGACGACGTGGTATTCGATACCGAGACGGGAGAGCTGAAGTACCTTCTGATAAAATTGCGCGGGACGCCAAAGAAGGGGCAGAAGATGGATGCCAGCGGCAGAGCGATAGTCGCCTTCGACGGCCTGAGGGTCAGCGGTAAGAACGTGACTATTCTCTGAGAGGCTTCACCATGTACGGCCTGTCCAAAGCGTACCCTAATGATTCGTAGTACCCTCTGACCCCTACTCCGCTGGTCACCCTCATGGTCTTCGCGCCGTTCTCCGCGGCGACTCTCTCCGCCTCGGCCATGAGCTCCCGTCCGAAGCCCCTGTGCTGCCATTCTCCCGTATGCCCGAGCTCTGCCATCCTGCCGAAGACCTTGAGCTCCCTGACCGTGGCTGTGCCGTTCCCGTCGTTGCGGAGACGGACGTACCCGACCAGACGGTCCCCGCTCTCCAGGGATATGAAATCCTCCGTGCGGCCTGATGCCTCGTAGGAGATCCTTCTCAAAGACGGCTCCCCATCCCACTGCTCAAGGCCCACCTCACGGCATCTTATGCACCTGCACTTCCGTCCCGTGGCCGCCATCTCCCGCTGAACCAGCTGCCTGATGTTGCTGTCCCTTATTCCCGCAGCGATCTCCGGCGCGGGGATGTCCCTCTGTATGCGCTGTATCCTGACATATTCCGGGACCTCGGCCTTCATCTCCGCGATGAGGGCAACGGCCGTCTCGGTATCGTAGGGCAGATATGCGCCTTCGGCCCACATATCATGGAGCCCTGTCCCCGGGATCACCAGCGTCGTATAGATCTTGAGCATGTCCGGCCTGAAATCCGGGTCGGAGAACATCGCCCTGAACGACTCCAGGTCCTTCTCCGGGGAAGAACCGGGGAGACCGGGCATCACATGGTAGCAGACCTTCAGCCCCCGCTCACGGCAGCGGGCGGTGCATTCCCTGATATCCCGCACACCATGGCCGCGGTTCACTGATGCAAGTATCTCATCATCCAGTATCTGGATGCCCAGCTCCACCCGGGTGGCGCCCAGGAGCATGGCCCGTTCTATCTGTGCGTCATCGAACACGTCGGGACGGGTCTCCACCGTCAGCCCCACGCACCTGTGCTCGGCATCCCGGTTCCTGATCTGTGCCTCCTCCAACGTCTCCGAGTCGATGCCGTTCATGGCATCCAGGCACCTTCTGACGAACCATTCCTGATACCCGGCATCCCGGGATGTGAAGGTGCCGCCCATTATTATCAGGTCTATCTTGTCCGTCTTGTGACCTATGGCTTCCAGCTGCTGTATGCGGTCGGAGACCTGCCTTTGCGGGTCGAAGTCGTTCCTCGCCGCCCTCCTGGCAGCCGGCTCCTTCCCCGTATAGGATTGCGGAGAATCGTTCTCCACCCCTCCCGGGCAATATACGCACTTGCCGTGAGGGCACGGATGCGGCGAGGTCATCACGGCGACGACCGCAACACCGCTGGCCGTGCGCATCGGCTTCTTGATCAGCAGCCCGAGCACCGAGTCCCTTCGATCCTCCGGTATGAGCTCCAATATCTCTGAGTTGGAGGGCATCCTTTCCGCCCTCGCCTCCCCGCAGAGCCTGATCTTCTCCGCCTGGATGGCGTCCCTGTCCGCAAGCGTCCCGTCCAGAATGCCCTCGGCAATCTTCCTGCAGATCTTATCCATAATATATGTCCGCCCTGCGGCCGGCTGCGTCCCTGTCCTCTTCCTCTGGGGCCTGATCGGTCAGATCAAGGTATGAGATGTTGGCCATTATCATGAAACGGGCCACGCCGTCCCGGGTCCTCAGAACCAGAGCGTTCTCGCTCCCCATCATGGTGTAGCCTAGGAACTCCCCCTCCGTCTCCGCCTCGTCCATGACCTTGACCCGGCACTTCGACCCCTTCCTTATCTCCGGGACGTCGTTCATTGCTTCCTCGCCTCCGAGGCCAGCTTCTGGAAGTGGGACACCGTTCTCCGATAGTTCTCCATGGCCATGTTGACGTTGGCCTCGGTGAAGCTCCATGCCTTGGACAGGTCGCCGTACCTTATGCGGTAGCCTTTCCTTATCTGCCCGTCGAATTCGACGTTCAGGCTCTCCAGGAGGTCCATTGATTTCAGCTTGTTTATGTGCCTGTATATGGTCGGCTTCGTTGTATCCAGAAGAGCGGCCAGCTCCTCCACGGCCCATGCCCTGCCGGGGTTGCGCATGAAGAAATCCATGAAGAGGCGATACGGTACGCTGTCCCTAAGCCCGGTGGCCGATGTCTTGGGATCATAGCCCTTCGGTATATACCCTATATTTATCAGGAACGTCTCCGCCACGATGTCTATATTCTGTTCTGCTCCCAAGGGCACGTTGCTAACGATCTGCAGTTCGAACACTGAAGGACACTCCGTACCTATCTGGTTAAGCAGGTATTTTAAATATTCTGCGATCGGGCTTAATTAATTCTGCGAATCCTCTGCATCAGATGAAGCCTTTCACCCTCTCCACCGCACGCATCAGACTGGTCTGGGGTATCACCGGTGAGACGGGTATGCTCAGTATCCTCTCCACAGTCGGCGTGACTATGGGCGCGCAAACAACTGCCAGGGCTCCGTCCCTTTCAGCTTTCACCGCCGCCACTATGGCATCCTCCACCGTCGAGACCGGGTACTCCCGGAGGAATATCTCCCTGCCGTCCGAGTTTATGGACTTGGGCAGGGTCTTCGTTACCTGATGGGATGCGATGATCGCTATGAAATCCTCCGATGCGGGATCGGAGAGGGCCTTCACCGCCTTGATTATGTTCCTTACCGTGCGAAGATTGGGCTCCCTCTTGTCCTCCAGTATCTTGTACATTGTGCTCTGGGATATCCCGGACAGCCTGGAGAACTCGTTTATCGTCATCTTCAGCTCCTCGTCCAGAACAGCCTTCAGGGCCTTCTGGAATCCGCCCTCCTCTTTCAGCATGCCGCTCACAAGGTCACTGACCGACATTGGCCCTCACCCATTCCGCTGCCGAGGTCCCGGCCACGGCTCCCTGGCCCACCGCCTTTGCCATCTGCCAGGGCTTCCCAGTAACATCACCGCAGGCATATACGCCTTCGATCCCGGTGAGGCAGAAGGCGTCCACCTTTATCGTATCGTCCATTTCGGGCATTACATCCATATCCATGGCCAGATCCGCAGAGGACCTGGCCCCCAGCTCTATGAATACGCCGTCCAGGTCCAGAACGGTACCGTCATCAAGCTCAAGAGCGGTCACTTTATCCTCGCCCTTTATGGCCTTCGCAGCTGCCCTGATGAGCTCCGCACCGGCTGCCACTGATTTCCTGACCATGTTCTCGGAGGCAACAACCTCCTTCGCCACCCAATAGACCTTTGATGCGTAGGCTGTCATAAGCTCTGCGGACGCTGCCGCTTCCGTTTCCCCGCCTATTATCGCCACGGTCTTGCCTTTGTAGAAGTTGCCGTCGCAGGCGGCGCAGTAGCTGACCCCTCTCCCGAAGAATTCCTTTT
>ENA-UOOK01005970-UOOK01005970.1-fermentation-metagenome-genome-assembly--contig:-NODE-5970-length-11918-cov-11.362303_pt1 | contig 11918 bp, 5 predicted proteins | sample MGYA00245777_ERZ724023 | MGnify/ENA primary metagenome ERZ724023 (study PRJEB28704, sample SAMN03018312) | fermentation metagenome | biome: anthropogenic terrestrial biome; feature: soil; material... | reverse complement strand
CCAAGAAATATTCAATGTATTAACTAAAAACAATTACAAATGTATGAAGAAAAACAACTCATTGGGTAATAAATTATCCGAAAAAGTACCCATTAAACAATTTTTATTAATTATGCGAACAACCTTTATTCTATTATTTACATGTGTTTTTTGCTCTATGGCGGAATTGGGTTATACTCAAAATGCCACGGTGACAATTAATAAAAGGAATGTTATACTTAAGGAAGTATTGAACGAAATTGAAAGTCAAACCGATTATCTATTTATATACAGTAGCGAGGTAAACACCGACGTAAAGGTATCGGTAAGAGTCAAAGAAAAAGCTGTGTCTGAGCTTCTAAACTCTTTGTTAAACAAAGATATTGACTATTCTATGGAGGGTAACCATATTTTACTATCAAGTAGCAATAAGACAGAAAATAAGTCAAAGAATACATCAACCTCGATTATTCAACAACAAAAGAAACAGATCACCGGTACTTTAGTTGATGTTTCTGGCGATCCTATTATCGGAGCAAATATAATTGAGCAAGGGACTACAAACGGAACTGTAACGGATATTGATGGAAAATTTTCTTTAAGTGTTGAAAATAATGCAGCCATCCGTATTTCTTATATTGGCTACTTAGAGCAGATAATTAACACATCTAATCAATTAACGTTCAATATTGTTTTACAGGAAGACACCCAAACACTGGATGAAGTAATTGTTGTTGGTTATGGAACTCAAAGAAAAGTAAATTTAACAGGATCTGTCACAACTGTCTCTCAAGATATTCTTACAAAGCGAAACGCCACTCAAACATCTCAGTTATTACAAGGGGCATCAAGTGGTATTACTGTCACTCAAAGTTCCGGAAAACCTGGAGCAGATGGCGCTAGTGTCTTAATAAGGGGTAGTGGTACTTTTAGTGGAGCAGGAAATAATCCATTGGTTTTAATAGATGGGGTACCTGGTTCTTTGAATTCAGTATCTCCTAATGATATTGAAAGTATATCTATATTAAAAGATGCGTCTTCAGCAGCAATCTATGGCTCTCGCGCCGCTAATGGTGTGATTTTGGTTACTACTAAGGTTGGAACTGATAAATTAAATGTTAACTATGAGTTTTATGTTGGCCAACAAAAACCATCAGCATTGCCAAAATATGTTGACTCATGGACTTATGCAGAGATGTTGAATGAAGCAAGAAATAATATTGGCTTAGGAGATCATTATACTCAAGATGAAATCAAGAAGTTTAAATCTCAGGAGGCCCCTTATGAATATCCTAATACAAAACATCTTGAGAATTTTTTCAACTCTGGAAACGGTTTACAAACAAAACATAACCTGTCATTAAGTGGTAAGGATGGAAGGACTCAATATTATGTCTCATTAGGTTACTTAGCACAAAATGGTTTGATAAAAAAAGTTGATCTTGATAGATATGATATCAGATTGAACTTAACAAGTGCATTAAAAGATAATTTGACTTTAAGTGCTAAAATGTATTCAAATCACTCATTAAGAAATGAACCTGCTCAATTATCAGAAGGGCAAAACAGAGATATGGGAAACATAATGAGATGGGCAACTGCAATCCCGGCAACAATCCCCGGAAAACTACCTGATGGTACCTACGGGACATATATGGGATTTGCTGTTGCTGAAGCAGCTTTAGAAACAGATTCCCATCGAAAATTCAAGAACTCTTTTTTTAACACTAACATGTCATTAGAATGGGATATAGTAAAATCTTTAAAGTGGACAAACAGAGTATCCTACAATTGGGGCTATAACAGGGATGATTTATTTGGTGCGGCATATCCTTGGACTTCACCGGGTTTAGTTGAAACAAGAGTATCAAAGCTCACTGTAAACTCTAATACATCAAGCAATTTAAATCTGGAGTCTTTCTTTGATTTCAATAAAATATTCAATAATAACCATAATGTTCACTTATTAGCAGGATTTTCAAGCATTACAGATTATTACGAAAGCATAGGTGCCTTTCGAGAAAATTTCCCAAGCACAAAATTACATGTACTAGACGCGGCTTCAACCGAAAATGATGATAACTGGGGAGGGGCATCAACTGTTAAATTACTTTCATTTTTTGGTAGAGCTAATTACATATACAAAGAAAAATATCTTGTAGAAGGGAATCTTAGATATGATGGATCTTCACGTTTTCCAAAGAGTGGAAGATTTGGATTATTTCCCTCTTTATCTGGAGGTTGGATAGTATCAAATGAAGACTTCTTTAATTCCTCCTGGATAGATTTTCTTAAATTAAGAACTTCTTATGGTGTCTTAGGTAATCAACAAATTGGTAATTATCCCTACCAGAAAACTCTTAATTTAGGTCAATCATATCCATATGGATCACCTGAAAAATTAATGCCTGGTATTGCCTTGACGACGTTACCGTTCCAGAATATTTCTTGGGAATCAATTGCGGTATTTGATCAGGGATTAGATGTTAATTTGTTTGATAATAAAGTTAGTTTGAGTGTTGAACATTACAATAGGCAGACAACTGGGATACTTTATAATTTAACAGTATCAAGTGTCTTGGGTATGGGTGTTTCTTCACAAAATGCTGGTGAAGTTCAAAATAGGGGCTGGGATTTTCAATTGAATTTAAGAAATTCAATAAATAAGTTTTCATATGAGATTCAAGGTAATTTTTCATATAACAGAAACAAGGTTGTTTCCTTAGCAGGTGTCGATTATGATATAAGCAAAGGCCTTTTTGTTGGGAAACCATTAGGGTCCATTTATGGTTACAAAACAGATGGCCTGTTTGTTGATCAGAATGATATTAATAATTATGCCACACAAAATTACACAGCTGCTCCCGGCCTTATAAGATACAAAGATATTAGCGGTCCCGATGGAACTCCTGACGGAATAATTGATGCGGCATATGATCGAACGGTTATTGGCAACTCTATTCCCAAATACACGTTTGGATTAAATTTACAGGCCGATTATAATAATTTTGATTTATTTGTTCAATTTCAAGGTCTGGCAGGATATCAAAAACGCATAGACGGATTAAGATTTGCATTACACAATAATGGAAACATTGAACAATGGCATGTTGATAATAGATGGACTACGGAAAATCCAAATAAAAATGCAAAATATCCGAGATTAACACCCCTTGGATCAACACCAGAACCACCGTTTGGCCCTGATTCCGAGTACTGGTTACAAGATGCTAGCTTTGTTCGTCTTAAAACACTACAATTAGGATACAGTATTCCTAAACAGTATTTGGATAAATTATCCATTAACCGATTAAGATTTTATGTTAGCGGACAAAATTTATTCACATTCAGTCATTATGTTGAAGGATGGGATCCGGAAATGAGTAATGAAGGGTATGCTGGCTCAAGTTATTATCCTATTACAAAGATGTGGCTTTTTGGATGTAATATTAACTTTTAAAATTTAGAACAATGATATATAATAAACTAAATAAATTTTCCTTTATTTTATTTTGCCTGATTTTTATTGTAGGATGTGATAATTTTTTGGAAGAAAATCCGACTAGTCAGTTGAGCGAAGTAACATTTTGGAATACAGAGGATGATGCCATCAGAGCAATTACCGCTTGTTATAGACCTAATACATGGAATGGCTGGTGGAATGATTTTGACGGTAGGAACATTGCGGGTATTAAATTTGAAGCATGGACAGATCTTCTATCAAACAAAGAACTTGGATCAGGGTATCCAATTGGAGGTATTGAGCCGACAAACAGTCAAATCAGTGCCATGTGGAGTCAAAATTATATTGTAATTGCAAGAACTAACTATTTTCTCGAAAATATAGAGAAAGTAAAAATGGATGATAATGCTAAACAATCGTTAATTGGTGAAGCGAGATTTTTAAGAGCTTATAGTTATTTCTGGCTTTCTCAATTATATGGAAATATTCCTCTAATTGACAAAACGCTAACTTTTGATGAAGCAAATAGTGTAACCCAGTCACCGAAATCAGCTGTAGTGGATTTTGCTATTAATGATTTAAATTTTGCCATTGAAAAACTGCCAGTGAAAAGAGGTTCGTCAGAAAAAGGAAGAGCAGAAAAGGGAGCTGCTCTTGCATTAAAAGGAAGATTTTTAATGGCTGATAAGAAATGGACAGAAGCTGCAACAGTTTACGAAACATTAATAAACCTAAACAGATACACTATTGACCCACGTTTTAAAAAACTCTTCGAGGATGAAGGAGACGACAGTGACGAAATTATTTTTGCAAGAAAATATATTGAAAATCAACAAGGCGAACCCTTCACTCAACAAGCCTGTAAACCAGGCTGGTATGGAGGTTATTCTCAATTTAGTTTTATGAAAAACTTTATTGAGATGTTTCCTATGATTGATGGGAAATCAATCAAAGATTCACCATTATATGATCCTCAAAAACCCTTCGAGAATAGGGACCCCCGTCTTTATGCAACTGTACTTTTACCTGATTATTCATCAGTGAATGGAAAAATCTATGTTGGACATCCCGACTCAACAGGACAAACCGGCCCCGGATTAACAGGTTATGGGATTAATAAAACATGGGATCATAACTTTTCCGGAAATGTTTGGGCCTACGGAGGTGATTATATCTTAATTAGATATCCAGAAGTACTTTTAAGTTATCTTGAATGTAAAATAGAGAGTGGTGCTACTATTTCTCAAGACTTACTTGACAAAACAATCAATCAGTTAAGGGGAAGAGAAGAAGTCAACATTGGAAATGTTTCTGAAACTGACCCTATTAAACTGAAAGAAATAGTTAAAAATGAGAGAGGCATTGAATTAGCCATGGAGGGTGGAATAAGATATTTAGATTTAATCAGATGGAAAGAAGGAGTCCAAAAACTAAATAGAAAGTTCTATGGAATGAAGATTACTGATAACCCCGGCAGTTATACCGGTAAATATGTATTGGATTCTGAAGGTAATATTTTTATACAAGAACGAATGTTCAAGGAACATAATTATTTATGGCCTATTCCTCAATCAGAACTCGATATCAATAATAATTTAAAACAAAATCCTGGATATAATTAATAAATCAGGTTAATAAATTGCGGGGGATTTATTGAAAAAATTCCCCTGCAATTTTAATATGCAAAAAGACAAATTAGATTATGAAAAAGTTATTTTTTCTCACCATACTCTTCTTCCCTACACTTTTCATGTTTGCACAACAGCCTGTTGAACAGCCTGATGCCGATGGACGAGTAATAATTGGCAGAGCCGGCACGCATCACTGGCGCCCCTATATGGCCAATGCAGATTTATCTGACTACCATCATGCTTCTGAAGAAGTGCTGGAGCAGTTCAGGGATATGAAATATGGATTGCGGATCCATTGGGGTATTTATTCAATTGTCCAGGGAAGGGAGTCATGGGTAATAAAGGAGAATGAGGAGAACTCGCTGTCATATCAGGGGTTTTATCATGATTTATATAAAGGATGGTATCCGGAAGCTTTTGACGCCGACAAGTGGACGAACATGATGGTCGATAATGGATTCAAGTTTTTCACCTTTACAACAAAGCATCATGATGGTTTTTCGATGTATGACACGAAAACCGTGATAAAAAACAGGTTTGTTTTCAATGGTGAAAATGCCGGGGTCATAGAGCCGGCCAACATACATTATAGCATAATGGAAACTCCGTTTGGCAGGGATATTACCGGAGAACTGGTAAAATCGGCAAAGCCTAAAGGATTGAAAATAGAACTCTATTATTCACACCCCGACTGGTATGACGCAGATTTTCGGTTTGACGAATGGAATCCTCAGTTAGACAAGAACTTCTCCCCTGAAAAAAATCCGGAGGAATGGGAGCGTTTTACAAAAAGACACAAGGAGCAGGTTAGAGAGTTGCTAACAAATTACGGGAAAATTGATATGATATCCTTCGATATGTGGCTTCCGGAATTTGCCTGGGGACACATGCAGGAGATGGTACGGATGGCAAGAGAGCTTCAGCCTGACTGCATGTTACGCTGGCGGGGAATTGGGAATTACGGCGATTACCATACCCCCGAAAACTATATTCCGGGAGACGAAAGCCAGGGTACAATGGCATGGCAGGTCATCCATTGCTTAAGTACCCGGAATTATTTCGGATATGAGCCAAATCCACAATATTTAAGAGGTGGCGACTGGATCGTGTCAAAACTGATCGACATTGTTTCAAAAGGCGGAAACCTGATGGTCGGCGTTGGCCCGGACCTGGCCGGAAATTGGCATCCTAAAGCACTGGAGTCTCTAGAATATGCAGGGAAATGGCTCAAAGTTAACGGTGAGGCCATATATGGAACCCGTCCGTGTAAAATAACGAAAGAAGGCAGTGTCTTTTACACAAGAAATAAAGATAATACGACCACTTACGCATTAATTGACGGATGGCCGGGAAAATCATTATTTGTTGACCATATTCAGCCAGACAGACAATCTAAAATATTTTTACTGGGTTATAACAAACCGTTGACCTGGAAGAAAAACAAAACCGGAATATTGATAGAACTGCCTATGGAGCTGCAATCTGAAGAAAACAGGCCATGCAAACAAGCCTACGCTTTTAAAATCACCGGTTCTCAGAAGTAACTCAAAAAATGGAAAGACGAAAATGCAACAATTCAGGTCTTGAATTATCAGTATTAGGTACCGGATGCTGGACATTCGGAGGAGGTGAATATTGGGGGAGTCAAGATCAACAAGATGTCAACGAAGTTGTACGGGCATCAATCGACTTTGAAATCAATTATTTTGATACCGCAGAAGTTTATAACGAAGGGCGCAGCGAAACGTCTTTGGGCATGGCGATCTCCGGCATTCCAAGGAATAAATTCCTGATCGGTTCAAAGGTTAGTCCTTCAAACTGTTATAAAGATATATTAATAGAACACTGTGAAGCCTCTTTAAAAAGACTAGGAACAGACTATATCGATATCTACATGATACACTGGCCCATACATCCGCATTCCATTAGGCATTTTACTTCGGACGTCAGAATAATCCAAAATCCACCGACAATTGATGAAGCTCTCGAGGATCTGATCAAGCTAAAGGAACAAGGAAAAATAAGATTTTTTGGAGTAAGCAACTTTAGTTCAAATCGTCTGAAAGATTTTCCGCTCGAACAAGTTGCAGTCAACGAGTTACCATACAATCTTTTATGCAGGGCAATTGAATATGACACATTGGATATGTGCCAAAGACATGGAATCGGGGTCATAGGATACATGGCTCTTTTGCAGGGCATCTTGGCAGGCACATATCCAACTTTGGCTGAAGTGCCGTCATGGCGTAGACGAACACGTCATTTTAATTGCAAGGGCACAAGAGAATGTCGTCATGGCGAGGCGGGTATAGAAGACGAAACTAATGAGGCCCTGACAGAAATACGGCGTATCAGCAAGGAAACCGGAATCAAGATGAACGACCTGGCCATAAAATGGATATTGGCAAATCCGGCGATTACTTGTACACTTGCCGGATCAAGAAATGTAATACAGCTCAAAGAAAATATTAAAGCAACTGAATTCGATCTGGACACCGAAATAAAAAAAGAGTTGGACAGGGTCACTTTTCCGGTAATGGAAAAATTAGGAAACCATTTTGATTATTATGAAAGTGCGAATAACGACCGGACGGTATAAAACGCATACAATTTAACTCCTCTTATTTAAAAAAAGAGAGATTGATTATAAGGAAGAAAAATATGCAAATTTCAAAGATAAATAATTGTCCAGCCAAAGGTAAAAGATTGATTATAACTGTTCTTATTCTCACAATTGCAGGTTCATTTCTTACTCATGCACAGGTATCTTCAGGCATATCCGATGATAGCGCCTGTCTTGATAATACAAAGACGTTATCTGACGAAGAAATAAATTTATTTCGTGAACAACTGTTCAATAATGTCGTCTCCTATTTGAAGAATGATCTGAAAGCTTCCGTAAAAAACAGGCAAAAAAGTTGGAACAGAGATTATACATCAACAAGTAACTACATTAAATCTGTTTCCCCTAATCGTCAAAGATTAGCGGAAATAACCGGAGTTGTCGATGAAAGGGTGAAGTTTAGGGAAATCGACTTGAAAGAAACTACGGGCGAAAAAGCCATTGTCTGCCAAACCAGTTTTTTTACAATTTACAGTGTAAAATGGCCTGTACTGGATGGTGTAACAGGAGAAGGATTGTTACTTGAACCTAAGGACAAGGCGGTTGCTCAAGTTGTAGCGATTCCGGACGCAGACTGGTCCCCCGAAATGCTGGCAGGTCTGGACTCCCGGTTGGACACTGAAGCCCAATATGCACGGAAACTAGCTATGGCCGGTTGTCGGGTAATTATTCCGTTACTGGTCAACAGGGATAACCTCTGGTCGGGAAATCCGGAAATCAAGATGACAAACCAGCCACATCGTGAGTTTATCTATAGAAGATCGTATGAAATGGGTAGACATATCATCGGGTATGAAATTCAAAAGATATTGGCTATTGTCGATTGGTTCGATCTTAAGAATAAAATCAACAAGACTCAACTTCCCATTGCTGTTGCAGGGTATGGCGAAGGTGGGCTTCTAGCTTTATACAGTACAGCCATTGACCTTCGGATAAATGGAGTTTTAGTCAGCGGTTATTTTCAAGAGCGTGAAGATGTTTGGGAAGAACCAATATATAGGAATATTTGGGGGTTATTGAATGAATTCGGGGATGCGGAAATCGCCAGTCTAATTGCACCTCGAACGATAATAATAGAGGCGAGTAAAGGTCCGCAAGTTGACGGACCTCCACAAGCTGACAGAAATCATAACGATAGCGCTACACCGGGAAAAATAGCATCTCCCCCATTGGAGTCGGTTCAAAAAGAGAAAGCAAGAACTGAAATAATTTACAGAAACCTGAAAGCCACAGAAAAGCTACAATTGACTACAAGTGACGATAATAAAGGTTTTTCAGGCTCTGCAAAATCATTGGATTTACTTTTAAGCCGAATTGGAATCAAAGGGAAGGTTCCTGCTACGGATAAAACTTTTTTAATTGATGAGCGGGCAGATTTTAATCCGTCACTCCGTCTTTACGACCAGTTTGTCGAGTTGAATCAACATTTAGATAAAATAATCAGAAAAAGTGAAACAGAAAGAGAAAAGTTTTGGAAAAAAGCAGATTTAAGCTCCGTGAATAAATGGACAAATACCAGTGACTTTTATAGAGAACATTTTGAGGACGAGGTTATCGGGAAAATGCCAAAATCCGTCGAACAATTAAATCCGAGAAGCAAGTTACGCTATCAAACTCCAAAATGGCGTGGATACTGGATAAAACTGGACGTCTGGCCAAGCATATTTACAGGTGGCATTTTATTAATTCCGAATGATGTGAAAAAAGACGAGAAAAGGCCGTTGATTGTATGTCAACACGGGTTAGGGGGAACTCCGGAAATGCTTGTTGACAAAAGGATCAAATCTGTTTACAACGCCTATGCAGCTCAATTAGCAGATTTAGGCTACATCGTTTATGTACCCCAACACATTTACGGCCTCATGCCGGATCAACCGTACGGGGAACAAGATTTCCGGACCATCCAAAGAATGGCAAATCCGGTTAAAAAGTCGATATATTCTTTTGTTGTTGGTCAGGAAAGACAGGCCATGCGCTGGCTAAAACAATTGCCATTTGTTGATGACAGCCATATTGCCTTATACGGAATTTCATACGGTGGGAAGACAGCGATGCGCGTACCTGCAATTTTACAAGATTATTCTGTTGTTGTTTGTTCCGCCGACTTCAACGAGTGGGTATGGAAAACTACCTCATTAGATTTTATGGAAAGTTATCTCTTTTCCCCTGAGTACGACATGTACGAGTTTAATTTGGGCAACACTTATAATTACGCTGAAATGACAAGATTAATTTCTCCGAGACCTTTCATGGTAGAAAGAGGGCGTTTTGACAGTGTTGGAAAAGACGAATGGGTTGCGTATGAATTTGCCAAAGTCCAACGCATGTATGAATTGATGGGGGTTGGGAATCTTACAGAAATAGAATATTTCAACGGTCCTCATGAGATACATGGAATTGGTACATTCGAATTTCTACACAAGCATCTTATGAATAAAGATAAAAGATAACTTTGAGTTTGCTTTATTACCGATCTTCTGACAATGTGAATATCAAAATCTAACACAAATTGAAGTCTAATAACCCAATTAATTCGAAAGAAATGAAAAAAAATAATTTTGTAAATTATCTGCTTAAATTACTATCTTTATCTGCCTTATTTATGATAACAATAACATCAAAAATCAATGCAAGCGTAAAAATCGGCCGGCCGGTTAAAATAGTGAGCCTTTGTTTTGAAAACAAGAATTTTGAGGATATAATACAAATTATAGATGACGAAGGCAAAAAGGAAGTCGACATTATTGTTTTACCCGAAACATGGAGAGGACAGATCAGTCCTGAAACCTTAGATGGCGAAACAATAAGCACGTTATCAAAACTAGCCAAGAAACATAATACATACATACTTTCTCCAATCGACAGGAAGGAAGGTAAATCAAGGTTGAATACGGCAGTCTTAATTGACCGGAAAGGCGAAATTGTCTTCACATACGATAAAATTTATCCTTATTGGAGCGAATTTGATTTGGATCCCCCGGTCGATCCGGGTACGAACACAAATATGGTATATTCTGCTGACTTTGGGAAAATAGGAGTCGCTATTTGTTATGATGCAAATTTTCCAGAATTATGGCAAGTATTAAGAGATCAAGGTGCGGAAATAGTCTTTTGGTCCAGTGCTTATTCAGCAGGAACACAGTTAAAGGCATACTCTTTATTGCATCATTATTATATTGTTACCAGTACGTATTCAAGAGATTGCCAAGTGTACGATATTACAGGTGAAAGAATTTTCGATATGAGTGGGAATAATATCACCATAGCTCATATTACGCTTGACCTTGATCGGGGGATCTACCACGAGAATTTTAATTTGGGGAAACTTCAGAATCTTCTGGAAAATCACGGAAATGAAATCGAAAAGGAATCGGCAATGCCACGTGAACAATGGTTTGTACTGAGATCAATAAAGCCGGGGGTTTCAGCACGGCAATTAGCAAAAGAATTTAACATGGAGGAACTTGTGGACTACCAAAACAGAAGTAGGAAGGAAATAGATAAAAAGCGTGAATTTCAAGTTAGAGAAAATAATTTATCCGAATAATTTTTATGAAAGCACTGGTTTTAGACAAATACATGGAGTTGAATTATCGTGATTTCCCTGATCCTCATATGGAAGCCGACGAAGTATTGATAAGGGTTCAAGCCTGCGGAATCTGCGGAAGCGACATCCACGGTATGGACGGGAGCACCGGAAGAAGAATCCCCCCGTTGGTCATGGGGCACGAAGCCGCAGGCATAATTACGGAAGTTGGCACTGCGGTCACAGGATGGAAAGCGGGTGACAGGGTTACTTTCGACTCCACGATATATCCGCTCGATGACTGGTTCACACGTCAGGGGCATTACAACCTCAGCAACAATAGAAAAGTCCTGGGTGTTTCCCCGGGGAATTATACAAAACACGGTGCTTTTGCCGAACTCGTTTCTGTTCCGGCACATATACTTTACAAGATTCCCGACAACGTCTCCTTTGAGCAGGCCGCGATGGTAGAGCCCGTTGCTGTAGCCCTGCATGCAGTAAATGTATCCGGTATTCAACTGGGACAAAATGCCGTGGTTATCGGCACGGGAACCATTGGCCTGTTTGTTGTAAAACTGCTGCAGACGGCAGGTGTATATCCCATCATTGCTATCGACATGGATGAAAAAAAATTAGAACTATCCAAGGCCTTCGGCGCGACTCATACTTTCCTCTCTTCCGATAAAACCGTTTCAG
>ENA-UOOK01005968-UOOK01005968.1-fermentation-metagenome-genome-assembly--contig:-NODE-5968-length-11922-cov-2.934524_pt1 | contig 11922 bp, 12 predicted proteins | sample MGYA00245777_ERZ724023 | MGnify/ENA primary metagenome ERZ724023 (study PRJEB28704, sample SAMN03018312) | fermentation metagenome | biome: anthropogenic terrestrial biome; feature: soil; material... | reverse complement strand
TACATGCTTCGTTATTACCCGAGCTAAGAGGTGCTGCACCCATCCATCATGCCTTGATCAACGGATTTGCCACAACCGGTGTCACTACCATGCTGACCGATCCCGGGATGGATACAGGAGACATATTGCTCAAAGAAAGCATTGATATTGATGAATCGGTCAATGTGGGTCAACTTCATGATATTTTAGCCGAGTTAGGAGCAAAGGTGTTGCAGAGAACTCTGAAATCCTTGAAGGAAGGCACATTGGAGAGAATTAAGCAAGATCATTCCGTCGCTACTTATGCACCGATGGTGGATAAAGAAACCGGTCGTATTGACTGGAATGTACCGGCTGTTGATATTCACAACCGTATACGCGGTGTCACTCCTTGGCCCGGTGCATACACCTTCTATGAAGGCAAAAGGATGAAACTGATCCAATCGATGTATACCCGAGACGAAACGAAAGAAACCCCGGGAAAATTGTTGGATATTAACAAGGAGTTTATAGAGATTGCCGCAAACCCGGGTACCGTGAGGATTTACGAAATACAATTCGAAAATTGTCGTTGTATGCCCATCGGTGTTTGTGGTCATAATCTCAATGCAGGGGTTGTTTTGAGTCGTGATGAAGATGAATAGGAGGATGTGCCATGTTCTTTGATCAATATTATTTGATATTTGTCGTTCCGGCTTTCATAATATCTTTATGGGCGCAATTTAAAGTACAATCCACTTTTGCAAAATATTCAAAGATAAGTACAAACGGCAGATTTACCGGACATGAAGTAGCAGACAGACTTCTTCGACAAAATGGAATATATGATGTACAGATCACATCTGTACAAGGGAGCCTCACGGATCATTTTGATCCCTCTAAGAAGGTGATTGCCCTGTCCGAGCCGGTATACGGAAAGTCCTCCATCGCGGCAATCGGTGTTGCAGCCCATGAAACGGGACATGCCATTCAGCATGCCTCGGAATACGGTCCCTTGGGTATAAGGTCAACGGTTTACCCTGTAGCGAGAATAGGGTCTTCTTTAGGGCCTTGGATGGCGGTTATCGGGCTGTTTATGGAAATTCCCTTATTATTTAACATCGGTCTTGTTTTGTTTTCAGCCGCAGTGTTGTTTTATTTAATCACATTACCGGTGGAATTTAATGCTTCCAAGCGTGCTTTGGCAGGATTGGATGAATATGGCGTATTAAACGATGAAGAGCTAAAAGGTGCGAAAAAGGTTTTATCTGCTGCGGCTATGACCTATGTTGCATCGGCCTTGGTGGCCATAGCAAACTTGTTGAGGTTGATTTTATTAAGAAGGAGAAGAAATTAATTGGATTCAACCAGATTGGTTGCATATGAAATCATATATGAAGTACTGGAGAACAACGCCTATATTAACATTGCACTAAACAAAGGATTGAAAAGTCGAAATCCGGATGTCAGTGACAGACGCCTTATATCCATGTTGGTATACGGCACGGTATCCTACAAGTTGACATTGGATCACATCATTGAAAAGTTCTCCGAACGATCCATTAACGCCATAAACAAGCGTATCCGTAATGTTTTGCGGCTAGGGGTCTTTCAGCTGGTTTACAGTAAATTCATTCCGGCTTATTCGGCTTGCAATGAAAGCGTACAGTTGGCTAAAAAGCTTTCAAATAAAAATGTCGCAGGATTTGTGAATGCAGTGCTCAGAAACATCAGTCGCTCCGGTCATCCTTTGGAATTGCCGGATAAGAATAGTCATCCGGTAGAATATCTGTCTTTGAAATATTCCATATCCGAAGAAATTGTTCGAAAGATCATATCTGTATTTGGTATGGAGCAAGCAGAACTGTTTTGCAGTGCTTCCCTCGAGAGACCGGATTTGTTCATCAGCGTCAACACGAATGTCACTAATGTCGAATCTCTTCTTGTTTCTCTTACCAAACAAGGGTTTGAAGCTGAGATTATCGATTCGAAAGAGCCTGTTTTAAAGTTGAAAAGCGGTTCAGGTCTTTTTGATACTTCTGAATTTGAACAAGGCGCATTTTTTGTTATGGATGAAGGCGCTGTGTTACCGATCAACGCATTAGAACCAAAACCCGGATCCTTTATTTTGGATTGCTGTGCTGCTCCCGGGGGAAAAACAATGGTGATATCTCAAAGAATGAATGGCACCGGAAGAATTTTGGCTATGGATGTCCATCCCCATAAGATTGACTTAATGGAAAAAAACTTTCAAAGAGCAGGGAGAAATAACATAGAATGCGTGGTTCAAGATGCCCGTGTTTTAAGGGAAGATTTGGTAGAGTCAGCGGACGGGGTTCTTTTGGATGTGCCTTGTTCCGGACTGGGTATCATCAGAAGGAAACCGGACATCAAATGGAATTATAAATCGGATCCTGAATTAATTCGATTGCAAAAAGAAATTTTAGATAACTGTTGTAATTATGTTAAAAAAGGCGGTACATTGGTGTATAGTACATGTACTGTGTTACCGGAAGAAAATGAGGACAGAATAAAGACTTTTTTAAAGGAACATCAGGAGTTTGAATTGGCACCGTACCAATTTGAACCGGGAATGATTACTCCCTATGAAAACGGTACATTTGTAAATACTTATCCGCATATACACGGTACCGATGGATTTTTTACGGCAAAAATGGTGAAACGGTGATTTATGAAAGATCAAAGAATATTTTTAGAAGAAATGCCTTATGAAGAATTGAATGATTACTTGATGGAAAAGACCGGTCAAAGGTATCGAATACAACAATTAAGCCGATATTTGATCCAAGGTATTCCTACCATCGATGATATGAGCTCTTTGTCAATTGCTTTAAGGGAACAATTAAAGAATGATTTCAATTATGGATCTGTGACGGTGGAAAATGAATATAAGTCGTCCATGGATGACACCGTCAAGTTTTTATTCCGGTTACATGACGGTTATTGTGTGGAAGGCGTCTTGATGAAATACAATTACGGAACCAGTGTATGTATTTCATCTCAAGCCGGCTGTAAAATGGGATGCAAGTTTTGTGCATCTTCGGACATTCAATTTTCCAGGAACTTGACGGCACATGAAATGCTGCGTCAAGTATATCTGATGCAAAAAAGAGCAGGGGAGAGGATTGGCAATGTTGTCATTATGGGAATCGGAGAGCCCTTTGACAATTACGAAAACACCATGGGCTTTTTAAAACTGGTTCATGAACCGGATGGCTTTAACATAGGGTATCGGAAAATAACGGTATCAACCTGCGGGATCGTTCCGAAAATTATCGATTTTGCAAAAGAAGAGATGCCGGTAAATTTGTCAATATCCTTACACGCGCCTAATGATGAAATTCGAAAAACCATTATGCCCGTTGCCAACAGATGGTCAGTGGATGAGATTATAAAGGCTTGTCGGTTTTATGTGAATAAAACCGGTAGAAGGATTACATTTGAATATGCATTGATGGGTCATGTTAATGCGGATAAAAAACAAGCCTATGAATTGGTTAAGTTGATCAAAGGTTTGTTGTGCCATGTGAACCTTATTCCGGTGAACAGCACAGGTTCAAACGGATTTGCCAAGCCGGACCAAGAGACTATTAAAACATTCCAAAGCATCTTGGAGAGTGCCGGGATTCCGGTATCGTTACGAAGAGAGTTAGGAAGTGACATTCAGGCAGCATGCGGGCAACTAAGAAAAACCGAAATGAAAGGGCTTTAAAAGCCCTTTTTGATTATGTAGCTAAATTCAGAAGCTTTTCAATATTCAAATGCATGATCTTTTCATAGTCCGCTTCATCTAATTCTAATGCTTTTACCCGTTGGATTTCTTCCCCGGGATTCCACATGGGATAATCCGAACCGAACAACACATGATCCACACCGAATCGTTCAATGATAGAGCGTGCTTTTTCCGGTGACAATGCATACAGGGAACTGGAAGTATCCACGTATACATTTTTACCGGCTAATATTTCTGATGCCGACTCCCATTCGGACCAACCGCCAAAGTGGGCTGCAATGATTTGTAAACGGGGGAATCTGTCCAATACACGAGCCAAGCGTTCCGGTTTTGAATACTCGTATCTAAAATCCCCTGTATGGATTAATAAAGGCAGGTGCCCTTCCAATATCTCATAGAGCTCCATGGCATCTTTACTGTCAATATGAAACCGTTGAAAGTCCGGATGGAGTTTGATTCCTTTTAAGCCTAATGATATGGCGCGATCAATTTCTTTACGAATATCCTTGTAATCAGGATGGAGGGTTGCAAACCCTATAAACCGTCCTTCGTATTTGTTAATAACATTGCTGATATAGTTGTTAATGCTCTCCACCTGATCCGGTGTGGTTGCCACCGAGTGAACCAAGAATTGATCAATAGAGTATTGATCTCCTAAATTTAAAAGAGTTTTCACCTTACCGTCAAAGGCCATGGCTAAATCATAAAAGGCACCGACGTTAAAAGATGCTTTCTCGGCAATTTTATCCGGAAAAATGTGAGCATGTGAATCGATTATCTTCATTTTATTATACCTCGACAAATAATATATCACTTTGATTGAAGAGTTTCAATTGATACGATTTGATATCGGTGATTGCAAACAAAATGAAAAGGTGATAGAATGCATTTCAATTACTTGAACGGAGAACGAATGTGAAAGAGATCATTGCTCAGATTATCGGTGTGATTGCCTTGACAATGGCGATCATTTCCTTCCAAAACAACACGAAAAAAGGAATTATAATTTTCCAGCTATTAGCAGGAAGTATTTTTGCCATCCATTTTGCGTTGTTAGGTGCATACACCGGTGCAGCACTAAATGCGGTCAGCGTGGTTAGGAATCTTATCTTTTATCAAAAGGAAAAGCATCAATGGGCAAAGCATATCGGGTGGTTGTTTTTCTTTATGGCTGTTTCCGTGGTCATAGGGATCTTAACATGGGACGGAATATTCTCTTTGTTTCCCACGTTAGGGATGGTGTTAGGCTCCGTAGGATTTTGGGTGGACAATCCGACATACGTTCGCAGGATCACATTCCCGGTTTCACCTCTGTGGATTACATATAACATCGCAACAAGATCATACGCCGGCATTATCACAGAATTATTCGTCATGACTTCCATCATTATCGGTATGATTCGCTTTGACAAAAAGAAAGAGGAAAGCGAACCGGCCAAAACAAATGTACAGTGAATGTATAGAAGAACCAAATAGACATAGATAAAAAAACGGTATGCGATCATACCGTTTTTTATACCGACTCATTAAATGATGTTATTCAATAACATTTCCGTCATTTCCATGGATTCGGCAGCATCTTCAATAGTGCATAAAGGTTTTTGGCCGGTTGATAAGAAACGGATGAAATCCATATCCTCTTGTTTGTATCCGTAATAGCTGTAGAAAGAGTCACTTCCGGCAATTTGCTTTCCGTCAAAATACTCGATTGGTTGCTTTGACACACCGGCTGCAGCTAATGAATAGATGTTTTTACCGCTGGAATATAGAATCCTTGCATCACACTCGTTTCCCCCGAACCCCAGATTAATGAATGCACTGGCATTAGGTCCGTGAATCTCAAAGCTGTGTACACGTCCCCCGATTTGATAATTCGACCGTAATGTGCCGGTGATTCCGTTTTCGAAAGCCATCACACTCGACCAAGCATTGTCTACCGAAGAGTTATTCTTTGCAGCGATGGTGGCGGCTTTTTTCGGGAAGGATCCGGCAAAATATCGGACCAAATCCGTTGCATGAACGATGTCGCAAACAAATGCGCTTGCATAATGCCATGAATCTGCAACATCTCCGTGCTTCATAAACACTCCGTCTACTTGAGTGATGGTTGTTACTTCCTGCATTCTTTGAAAAACTTTTTGAACCAAAGGAATGTGTCTACGGTTCATTCCCACAGCCACGGTTTTCCCTGTTTGTTGCGCTTTCCGGGCTAATGAGCGTGCTTGGTAAGAAGTTATGCCAGCCGGTTTTTCCATAAAAACATTCAATCCGGCGTTCAAACAATCATATGCCGCACGATGAAGACGATCCGGCTCCACCAGTACAAAAACACCGTCAAGGGTTTCCTTCTCAAACATTTTGTACATAGAGGTGTATACCCCGGGTATGGAATACTTCTCTGCAGCTCGTTGCGCTTTTTCTTCGCGAAGATCGCATACCGCTACAATGTTTGCTTCCTCGATCTCGGCAAGACTTGGCAGATGTACGTTATTGGCAATTCCTCCTGCACCGATGACCGCTATGTTGACCTTTTTATTACACATATGAATCCCCTTTCCTTCCATTTTTGAAAAGAATAAAGCTTATGTACATTATACATCAGATTGTAATAATTCCATGATAAAAACAAGGAAATGTATAAAATAATTGATTGATCAATATTTTTTTATGGAGTAAATAAGAAAGTACTGTACAATTAAAAATATTTTTCTATTACTTTGAGTAAGGAGAAGGATGGTGAACAGTCTAAAAAATATTTTTTTTATTGAACAAAGAAGAAAGGACTGTACATAGTGGTGAAATGTAAAAAGACGAGCAAGAATGAGCACGAAAGCCATAGACAACGAAAGGTGAATGCAGTTTGTTTAATTAAACCGATTATGACTCATATGTAAATATTAGGTTATTTCCAGTCGTTTCTTTTAATAATTCAAGTGCTATAATGAAGCAAGAAAAGATCAAAGAAATCAATTCTAAAATATAAATGTAAGGCGAGTGATGTTGAATGGAGAATGAGAGTGTTCCTCCGCTGCTTGCGGTAGGAATAACATATAACCTGAAAAAGGGTGTTATTTCCGACGCCGAAGATATCGAGGCGGAGTATGATTCCGTTGATACAATAGATGCCATCGCAGATGTGTTCCGATCCGTAGGGATTCGTGTGGAGTATATTGAAGCAGATGCTGACATTGTTGAAAAGATTAAAAAAGCCAAAGTTGATATAGTGTTCAACATAGCTGAGGGTGCTAACGGGAGAGGCAGGGAGGCTCAAATTCCTGCTATTTTAAGTTTTTTAGGGATACCTTACAGCGGATCAGATGAAACCACTTTGGCAATAGCGTTGGATAAAGCCATCACAAAACGCTACCTGTCGACCTATCATATTTTAACTCCGGATTATCAATTGGTGACCACTCCGAATTTTCAATTGGATCCGAGTTTGCAATTTCCTTTAATCGTGAAGCCTAATTATGAAGGCTCCGGAAAAGGAATATCTGATTTGGCCGTCGTGGATGACTTGGAAAGCTTAAACTGTGTCATAACGAAAAATTTCAAGCTGTACGGCCAACCCATGTTAATTGAACAATTCATTCAAGGAAGAGAGTTTACCGTCGGAATACTAGGTAATGGAAACGATACGAAGGTATTCGAACCTATGGAGATCCGTTACCTGAAACAAGAACGGGAAAACCGTATATACAGCTACAATGTAAAAATTAATTATAAAAAATATGTAGAATATGTTTGCCCTCCCCAATTGGATGCAAGCACTCTGGAGTATATGAAAAATATTGCCCTGGAAATCTATAATGCACTTGAGTGTAAGGATTTTTCAAGAATAGATTTCAGACTCTCCGAAGAGGGGGACATCCATTTTATAGAGATCAATCCGTTACCCGGTTTAGCTCCTGGCTACAGTGATTATCCCATGTTAGCCGAGTTCTGCGGAACCGGTTACAAAGAATTGGTGTTAGGTGTATTGAACAGTGCATTAAAAAGATATGGAAGAAAACAAATCAATTCGAATCGAGGGGCATAAAAATGAATGAGTACGAAAAAGCGGAATGTTGGAAGAATTGCTCACCTGAGCAATGGGATGATTGGAAATGGCAGATTAAGAATAGAATCAAATCAGGTGAGCAGCTGAGTAAGGTCATCAAGTTAAGAGTGGGTGAGAAAGAAGAAATTGATGAATGCTTGAAACACTTTAATATGGCTATAACACCCTATTATGCCTCCCTTATTCAAGCAGATAACCCTCAATGCCCTATAAAAAAACAAGCCGTACCCACTATCGCGGAGCTTACAGTAGATCCTTGCGATATGGCAGACCCGCTTTGTGAAGAGAAATTTTCTCCTGTTCCGGGATTAGTGCACAGATACCCGGACAGAGTGCTTGTTGTGTTAACACACAAGTGCTCTATGTACTGCAGACATTGCACCAGAAGAAGAGTTGTCGGATGTGAGGATTTTTCACTTGGCAGCGCACAATTAAATGCCGTCATTTCCTACATACGAGAACATACCGTTATACGCGATGTGTTGTTGTCGGGAGGTGACCCTCTGGTCATGTCCGACGATTGGCTGGAGAATATCATTCGAAAGCTGAGAGATATTCCCCATGTGGAGGTGATCCGCATCGGAACCAGAACACCTGTAGTTCTTCCTATGAGAATCACTGACGGGTTGTTAAACATGTTGAAAAAGTATCACCCTATATGGATTAACACGCACTTTAATCACCCTGTTGAAATTACTCCCGAATCGGTTAAAGCCTGTCAGAAAATAGCTGATGCAGGCATTCCTTTGGGTAACCAGAGTGTGTTATTGGAAGGTGTGAATAACAATGTAGATACGCTAAAAGAGTTATTCACCAAACTCGTGAAAATGAGGGTGAGACCCTATTACTTGTATCAATGTGATGTGTCTAAAGGCATTGGACATTTTCGTACGAATGTTGCACAAGGTATAGATATTATGAAACATATCCGAGGATATATCTCCGGATTTGCCGTACCGGAATATGTCATTGATGCTCCGGGGGGAGGAGGTAAGACCCCTGTTAACCCTGAGTATATTGTTAAAATGGATGATTCCGGTGTGACATTGAGGAACTATGAAGGAAAAACCTATTTCTATCCTAATCCTCCAAGATGATAGATTCTGACTGCATCTTATAAATAGCGATGCATCAATGCATAACTTAGTTGCATTATTTTGATAAAAGCATTATGCTAGAATACAGATCAATTTTATATGGCAAATATAAGTGGCGGAGGGGTAAAAGATGCAGTTGTTGTTATTGGTGCTTAATAAAGTCGAATTATTGGAAAAATTACTGGAAAGCTTTGCAGATAAGGGAGTAAAAGGCGCAACAATACTGAATAGCGTAGGTATGGCAAGGGAACTGGCTGATTATCCTATCTTCGGTTCACTCCGTTTTTTAATCGATTTGGATCGTCAGGAAAGTAAAACCATTTTTATTGTATTAAAGGATGAGCAGGTGGAAATGGTTAAAGAAACTGTACGCCAAGTCGTTGGAGATTTATCAAAGCCCGATACTGCCGTTATGTTTACCTTACCTGTTTTAACTGTTGAAGGAGTTGAATTTTAGTTGCAGTTTACCGTTTTGTTCTATTTGGCTCTGATATTGTTTTCAGGGCTCTTTTTTGGGCGTGTCGTAAAACATATTAAGTTACCCAACGTAACCGGTTATTTGATTGCCGGGTTATTGATCGGTCCGTATTGTTTAAAGATCGTACCTATGGATCTTGTCAAAGGACTCGAATTAATTTCGGAGATAGCATTGGGTTTTATTGCTTTTTCAATCGGAGCGGAATTTAAACTATCTTACTTAAGAAAAGTGGGGATGACTCCTGTACTCATTGCCATTTTTGAAGCTTTAATGGCGTCTGTGTTAGTGACTCTCACGCTTGTCATCGCGGGATTCGGCATAGAAATATCCCTTTTGCTTGGAGCGATTGCTTCGGCTACCGCACCGGCGGCAACCATTATGGTGGTCAAACAATACAAGGCAAAAGGTCCTGTGACCGATACATTGTTAAGCGTTGTAGCGCTAGATGATGCGGTTGCGTTGATTGCATTCGGTTTTGCAGCGGCTATCGTTAATGTTATGCAAAATCCCGGTCAAGGATCTATTGTTTTAGCCGTGATGAGACCTCTTTTGGAAATCATAGCATCGATTCTTTTAGGTGCTATACTAGGTTTTGCTTTCAAATGGCCGTTGAAATACTTCAAGAAAGATTCCAATCGTTTGATTATAACCACCGGGTTTGTCTTTTTGGGCTCTTCCTTGGCAACCATGACCGGTTTGTCTCCATTACTGTTATGTATGGCGATGGGTGCAATGTTGATCAATGTCAGTGAATACGGAAATGCTATTTTCTCATTAGCAGACAGTATTACAGGACCCATCTTTCTGATGTTTTTTGTGGTTTCAGGGATGGAATTGGACATTACCATTCTACCCCAAATCGGATTGATCGGAATTCTGTACGTCATTTCTCGGGTTATAGGAAAAATAGCAGGAGCATCAATCGGATCCATCATTATGAAGGCTCCTGCAACGGTAAAAAAATATATCGGTATGACTTTAATTCCCCAAGCCGGTGTGGCTATCGGATTGTCTCTTATTGCCACCCGTTTGGTTCCGGAGTATGGAGCCACTATTCGTGCCGTTGTGATCGGTGCAACATTTATTTATGAAATCATCGGACCTGCGGTCACCAAAGTCGGATTGAAAGCGGCGGGAGAGATCAAAGAATAAACAGATTAAGCTAATGAAAGTACAAAAAAATGTACAAACAATAAAAATTGGTATTAGCTATTGAAATTCCGTCGTTTTCGGTATATAATAATAGTAATGATTTCGCAGTATATGCATCTTTAAGTGCGTGGGGAATTAGCTCAGTTGGTTAGAGCGCTACGTTCACATCGTAGAAGTCGTAGGTTCGAGTCCTATATTCCCCACCATTTTTTTTACAGATCATTTACCAGATTATAAATATAACGGAGGTGTTGAGTATCAACAAAGACGGTCAACGAATCAATGAAGAAATAAGGGACAAGGAAGTAAGGGTAATCGATACGGACGGAACTATGTTAGGTGTTATGCCATCAAAGGAAGCGTTAAAAATAGCCGTATCAAAAAATCTTGACCTTGTGCAAATTGTACCCAATGCGGTACCACCTGTTTGTAAGGTTATGGATTACGGAAAGTTTCAATACGAAAAAACCAAAAAAGATAAAGAATCAAAGAAAAAACAAACGACATTAACAATAAAGGAAATTAGACTTTCAGCAAAAATCGAAAAGCATGATCTTGATTTCAAGATCAAAAATGCTGCTAAATTCTTACAGAATGGTGACAAGGTGAAAGTCAGCATTCGTTTCAAAGGAAGAGAAATGCAGTACACCAAAATCGGCTTGGAAGTACTGAACGAGTTTGCCGACGCTCTCAAGGATGTGGGTACCCCGGATAGAAGACCACAACTAGACGGTAGATTTATGATGATGACGATGAATCCGTTAAAATCGGATGAGAATAAGAATTAGTTCAATGGATCCGGTCTGAACCGGTATACCGATCTACCAACGGAAAAATTAGAAAAATATATTTTTTGTAAGTATTGCAACATAAAATATTTTATGCTAGAATACACAAAGAACGCTATAAGCGTAAACGGATTCATTATCTAAAACAACCTCTTTAATTTATTTGGAGTAGGAAGTTAGGATTAATTAGATCCAAATATTATGGAGGTACCATTTTTATGGCAGACAAAGTTTTAACGTGCAAAGATTGCGGAGCAAAATTCACATTCACAGAAAGCGAACAAGCTTTCTACAAAGAAAAAGGTTTTGAAAATGAACCGTTAAGATGCCCTGATTGCAGAAAAGCAAGAAAGCAACAAAGAAACAACAGGGATAATCGTGGCGGTGGAAGAGGCGGATTCGGCGGCGGAAACAGACGCGGATAATTGCCCATTAATTAGAAAATAAAGAGGAGAGTGGACACACTCTCCTTTTTTGATGTGCGATTATTACGTTTTAGTAATTCTTTTTTTACCCCTTCATCGCCCTCAATGAGTTCAATATGGCAAGCAAGGCTACTCCCACATCAGCAAATACCGCACCCCACATAGTAGCTACCCCTGCAGCGCCAAGAACCAACAAGATCGGAAGAGCGT
>ENA-UOOK01005967-UOOK01005967.1-fermentation-metagenome-genome-assembly--contig:-NODE-5967-length-11922-cov-14.354850_pt1 | contig 11922 bp, 14 predicted proteins | sample MGYA00245777_ERZ724023 | MGnify/ENA primary metagenome ERZ724023 (study PRJEB28704, sample SAMN03018312) | fermentation metagenome | biome: anthropogenic terrestrial biome; feature: soil... | reverse complement strand
CCTCGGACAGCACGGAAATATTGGTCGGCTTGATGATGAAATACACCAGCTCGCCGTGTCCGTAGGTCACGAGACTGTGGTCGGTCACCGCTTTTGTCCCGATGAGCTGGCGGGTGGATTGCTTCTGCCTGGCGGACTGTTTTTCTTTTCTGTTTTTCATGGCCTGGTAAACCTCCATTCGTAGAACTGCTGCTTCGTAAAGAAAAAGCCGCAGGCGTATCGGATGAAATCCAAAATGCTCGTGTCGTCGAAGCGTATCGTAAGAAAGGCATAGAGGGCGGTGACGACGATGGGCGGCAGGAAGCCGAGCCTTGCCAGCGCAAACACAGAGACAAGACAGCCGACGCCGATCACGCCGACATCCCGGAGCTGCCACAGCCAGAGCACCGCCTTGGATTTCAAATTGTCGGGGTAAATGTACACGGGATCTCACTCCTGTTCTTCATAAGATTTTCGCAAAAAATATGCGATGCCGCGGAGGACAAACTCCACGCACGGGATCGCTACGCTGTTGCCCAGCGCCTTGTACCGGGCGCTGTCTGAGGCGTTTGGGATATCGGTCCAGCGGTCGGGAAAGCCCATGAGCCTCTCGCATTCCAATGGGGTCAGGCGCCGGATCAGCTTGCCCACGCGGACGGGATGAACATTGTTGAGGGAATACCCTCCGGTTGTTTTTGACTGGAGCGTTCCGCTCAAATCTCCGTTTTCCGAACCGTTTCGGCAGTCCAGGCCGGCAATATCCCTTTCGCACACGAGGTCGGTGGCGTCCTTATACTGCCGGGCGCTCTGCGTGCTGACCACCTCGTTGGGCGAGTATTCGTCGCTTCTCTGCTGGGAAAACACGCAGTGCCGGTCGGCGGTGTTGAGCGTATAGCTGATATCCCGCTGGACGCCGATGCCGTTTCCGCCGTTATGGTCCTGGCGGTCTATGATGTTGCCGGCGATGCAATAGCTTTCGCCGGGTGAAGGATCTTCACCGTCGCCGGCAAGGAACACGGACGGCTGGGAGACCAGCGGCACATTGTTACCGCCCGTGCCGTAGCGCGCCGACATGGTGGGCGCCACTTCGTGGGGGCCGGTATAGCGCGAGTCGATGCCGTGGTTCTCGAACAGCACCGGCTGGTTGTTTCCGCTGGTACCGGCCGCCGAGGTGATGGTCGGGCAGAGATTCTCACAGATTTCGGCGCCGCCCTGCTGGCTGCCCATCACAAGAGGCGGGTGTCCGTCCATACGCGCCCGGAGCGTTCCGGTGACATCATGGCTGACGTCCATAATGCTGCCGCCCTGGTCGTTGAGGCACAGGACGCTGGGCACCATGTTCGTGCCGCTCTCCGACGCCTTGAGGGTGGGCGAAATCTCCTGCTGATAACCGATGCCGCCCGCAGTTGGGGCGGCTCCGGCACAGAATCCCGCCGAGAACAGAAGCCCCGCGGGGTTTCTTCCGCCGCCGCCGTCCGCTCCGGTCAGGGTCGGCGCCGTGCTTTCCGGCGTATAGATCCGCTGCTGCTGCGTATCCCATGCCGTGAGGCAACCTGCGACAAAGGTCTGCTGCTTCATGCCCGGCTGGGCCTGAATCGCCGCGGACACATCGTGCAAATCCCGCACCTCGTCCCGCTGGTTGCAGGAAAACGCTATGGAACGGGCTTCCTCCGCAGGGCCGCTGGGTTGGTTGTTTCTTTCTGCCGTTTCTTGCCCTGGGGTTACGGATTCGCTGCCCGATCCTCCGCCGAGGACGGGAGCCCCGCCTGTATCTCCAAGGCTCTGCGGAGCAAAGGAGGCAGCTCCTTGCCGCGCTTCTTCGCCCGCCGGAGGATGCCCAAGCAGGCGGTCTTGCTCAAATAGTATCTGTCCGGCACTGTGTCCTGCAAAATCCGCGACAAGGAAGATCCTTTTGCGTCTTTGGGCGAGGGACCAGTATTGAGCGTCCAGTACCCGCCAAGCAAGTGAGAATTGATCTCCCAATATGGCCCCAGCAGATTTCCATAGCCCGGACGGAGGTCCAGGTACAGATACGGAGCTGTCGACAATTCTGCAGGTTTCCTCAAGCACCGCGCGGAAGTCCTCTCCGTCTGCGGAGGAGAAAGCTCCGGGGACGTTCTCCCACACCATATAGCGGGGTCTAAGTCGAACAGGGTCATCTGTCCCTTTGATTCTTGCGTCATGCGCTCTCATCTCCTTTACGATGCGAACCTGCTCCATGAAAAGGCCGGAGCGTTCACCCTGGAGGCCGGCCCGCTTGCCGGCTACGGAGAGATCCTGACAGGGCGAACCGCCGCAGACCACGTCCACGGAGGGCAGGTCCGCGCCCTTGAGCATGGTGATATCGCCCACATGGAGCATGTCCGGAAAGCGCAGCCGTGTCACCTCTATCGGGAATGGCTCGATTTCGCTGGCCCACACAGGAGTAAAGCCCTGCCGGACGCCCGCCAGCGGAAACCCGCCGATCCCGTCGAACAGGCTGCCCAGGGTCAGCGGCATATTCAAAGCCGCAGGGTCAAGCCGGCGGAGGGCGTTTCCTCCGGTTTGCACTCCATTTCTTTTATTTGAGCGGCCGTCACATATCGGATGGGGATGCCGAGCCGCTTTGCTTCAGCGATCTCCTGCCGCATGCCGGAGCTGATATGTGCTCCGCATACCCACAGTTCTTCGCAGGCTGCGAGTACCTGCAGCCCCATCCGGATGCCGGCTTCCCGCTCGGAAGACACGGCGTCGTCAAGAAACTGCGGGTATAACAGATGGACGGCCACAGGCGCACAGCCTTGCCTCATGGCATAATGACAGGCGGCTTTGGCGAACCCTACGTTGCTTTCGATGTCCCCGGCATAGGGGGAACAGATATATACCAGCTTCATTTTGTCGCCACCGCCTTAAAGATCGTGCGGGTCATATTGACAGCGGTCTGCGCGGTATATACGGCGCTCATAAGGTTGCCGCGCGTGCTGGTATCAAGCCCGAAAGCTCCGGCGATGCGCGGGATCTCAGTTGCGGACAGCATCAGGCCAAGCCCCAGCAGGGCGTTGTCCTTGACCACCATGAGCCCCGCGGTGAGGATCGTTGCCTGCAGAAACGCCGTCAGGCACAGCCCGATCACCTGCTTGCACCAGCTCACAAAACCGTCGATGTACCCGCGCGGGACCGAGAACATATACAGGGAACCCACGGCGATCTGGATCAATAAAATGCCGCCGCGCTTGAGATTGGCGAAGAACACCTTGATCACCGCGTAGCCCATCAGGATGAGAACAAACAGCATCATGATGGGGCTGGTGACGGCGCCGAAGCCGAAAACGCTGGAGCTGCCCGCGCTTTCCAGACTTCCCGCCGCGGCCAGCTCGCTGATGATATTGGCGGCGATGGTGTCGATGCCTGTTCCCAGCCCGGTGATCCCGGCTGTCAGGCTACTCTGCAGGGATACCGCCAGCTTGTAAAGCTCCACCGGCACGGTGGAAAACAAGCCCACGGCCATAAAGCCCTTGAGGGCGTTCATGGCGGCGTCCTTGACGCTGCCCCGGCCGGATTGGTATTCGATGCCGCACTCAAAAGCGGACACCACCAGCCCGGTAACATAGAGCGACCACGCCAGATAATAAAAAAACAGGACGATGGACTGTACCCAGCTCATTTCGAACAGCTCCACGCCCATGTTTCCCATCTGTGCAAAAAAATCAGCAAGAAAGCCGACCACCTGTCCATAAAACCATTCGATAATCTGATCCATCACGGTTCCAAGGACAAAATCCCATATAAACATTTGAGGTTCACCTCCTTCAATGCATAAAAAGTCACACCGCAGCAAGGCTTGCGGTGTGTTTGTCCATCTTGTTTGATGGATTTCGAGCAGAAATTAATGCTTGAGAAAACTTCAAAAACGACTTGACAATCAGCTCTTTCAGAGTTTCAATACCACACAACGGTGGCCACCGAAATAATTTTAGGAGGTCAATTGCGTGGCAGACTACAAAAAAATGTACGATTCGCTGTTCAACGATGTAACGGACGCGATTTCGTTGCTTCAGCGTGCACAGCAAAAAACGGAGGAGCTTTTTATTTCTGGTGATGATGGTGTCGTGCTTGAGCTTAGAAAAGAAATGGGCCCGGAGGGTGAGAAAGAATAGCGAAATCATTTTGTAGAATAAGGAGAGTGGCACGAGCCGCTCTCCTTATTTTTCTGATATAAGCTTCGTCAATAGGTTCTAAATATTTGATCATCCAGTCCTCCCACATTCCGAGAATCGTCCAGTCAATACTTGCACAAGGGCGGTGGCCGTAAAAGGGAAAACTCCTTTCGAATAGTTTCCCCCCTAATGTTGCCCGTGTAAAATTAGGCTTCATTTGTCTATCTCATGGTATGCATCTACAGGCATCCATACTAAAATAAATATTTTTGATTTCATATTGACACATTTCGATTTGGCGCATATAATATGTCATATCGAAGTTTATAAATGTGAGGTGCCGATATGGACTACTACTTAGAAAATACGAAAGTGTTTAAAGCGCTGGGCGATCCCAAGAGGACAATGATTGTAGATATGCTCTCTTGCGGTGAGCTATGCGCCTGCGACATTCTCGAGAAGTTTGAAATGTCCCAATCCACTCTGTCCCATCACATGAAGATCCTGCGCGAGTGCGGACTGGTGAAGGGACGGGATGAGGGCAAATGGACGTATTATTCGCTTGATGCGGAAGGAATCGAAAGAACAAAGCAGTTTTTTGGTTCTATCACATCCGATAAGGAAAATTGCATCTGCAAAGGGAGCAAAAATCGTTGTAAGGAGTGTGCGAAAAATGAGTAATTGTTGTTCCAGTGAAGACTGCTGCCAGCCACAGCCGAAAAAACCGATTAGTATTGATTTTCTGTATCTGGACACGACCGTTTGCGGCAGGTGTCAGGATACGGAAAAAGCGCTGGATGAAGCCGTTTCCAGTGTTGCCGTGGTGTTGAACGCGGCTGGATACGAGGTCAAGATAAATAAGGTTAATATCGCAACAAGGGAGTTGGCAATCCAACATCAGTTCATTAGCTCGCCTACCATTCGTGTGAACGGAAATGACATTGCCGTAGAACTGCGGGAATCGGTCTGCGAAGACTGCGGAGATCTCTGCGGCGATACCGTGGACTGTCGTGTGTGGGTTTACAATGACACTGAATATACGGCTCCACCGAAGGAGCTTATTGTGAATGCTATCCTGCGGGAGGTCTATGGCACAAAACAGGTTCGGCTGGAGAACAAAACCTATCAGCTCCCTGCAAATTTGGAAACGTATTTCACGGCCAAAACCCGTAAGGACGAAGCAGAGAGCCAAGACGCGGAGGTGACTAATTTTGAGTAAACAGAAAACACAGGGCATCAGCTTTTTTGAAAAGTATCTCACCATATGGGTACTTCTCTGCATGACGGCGGGAATCCTTATTGGCAAATTCCTGCCGAGCATACCGGCTTTTTTTGGAAAATTTGAATATGCGCAAGTTTCAATGCCGATTGCCATCCTTATCTGGATCATGATTTACCCCATGATGATGAAAGTGGATTTTCAATCCATAAAAAATGTACGAAAGAATCCAATGGGACTCATTATATCCAGCGGAACGAGCTGGCTGATTAAACCCTTTCTGATGTTCGGGCTTGCTGCGTTTTTCTTTTATGTCGTTTTCAAGGCATTTATCCCCACCGAACTGGCGCGGCAGTACGTGGCAGGCGCAGTTCTTCTTGGTGCCGCCCCCTGCACAGCAATGGTATTTGTATGGAGCAATCTGACCAAAGGCGATCCTGCACATACCCTTGTTCAGGTATCGGTGAACGACTTGCTCATCCTTGTGCTGTTCGTGCCGATTGTATCCTTCTTACTGGGTGTTACCGACATCTTTGTTCCGTGGGATACACTGTTTTTATCCATTGTTCTGTTTGTTGTCATTCCTTTGGTTGCCGGAATATTGACTCGAGTAATGATAATCAAGCGAAAAGGCGAAAAATATTTCACCGAGAAATTTGTATCGAAGTTTGACGGTATCACGACACTGGGACTTTTGCTTACGCTGGTCATTATTTTCTCATTCCAGGGTGACGCCATACTTCGGAGTCCGCTGCACGTTTTAATGATTGCGGTTCCTCTTATTCTGCAGAACGTGCTGACGGCGCTATTTGCATATTGGGCTTGTAAGAAATGTAAGCAGCCACACAATATAGCGGCTCCGGCTGCACTGATCGGGGCGTCGGATTTCTTTGAACTGTCCGTAGCCGTTGCCATTACACTGTTCGGCACAAATTCCCCGGTCGTGCTTGTAACAACGGTCGGTGTATTAACCGAGGTTCCGGTAATGCTTCTTCTCGTCAAGTTTGTAAACAAAACCAGACATTGGTTCCCCCAACCGGCGACTGATAACAAATAACCCAATTTTAAAGGAGTTGTTCACTATGAAAAAAATGAAAATCTTTGAGCCCGCCCTGTGCTGTCCCACCGGGATTTGCGGCGTGGGTGTAGATTCTGAGCTTCTGCGTATCTCTACTGTACTGGAAACATTGAAAAAACATGGCGCAAGCGTTGACCGCTTCAACCTCAATAGCGCACCGGCGGAGTTCATCACCGACCAGACGATCAATGCGTATATCAACGAAAAAGGAACAGAGGGACTTCCCACTGTGATGGTCGACGGCAAAATCGTGATTACTGGCCGCTATCCTACCAATGAGGAATTTGTGAAGCTGCTCGGCCTTTCCGAAGATGTGCTGGCAAAGCAAAACAAGTCCGCATCCAGCGGATGTTGCTGCGAAGGAGGTTGCTGTTAAAATGAAGTTATTTGATCCCCGCAGCCTCAAGCTGACAAAATATCTTTTCTATACCGGCAAAGGTGGCGTTGGTAAAACCAGCGTTGCCTGCGCCACCGCCGTATCCCTTGCAGACAGCGGCAAGCGGGTGCTGCTCATCAGCACCGACCCGGCATCCAACTTACAGGATGTATTTTCCATGGAACTGACCAATAAGGGTGCGCCTATTCCCAATGTACCAAATTTGGATGTGGCGAATCTCGACCCTATACAGGCGGCGGCCGAGTATCGTGAGAGCGTAATCGCACCCTATCGCGGCAAGTTGCCTGCGTCTGTCATCACGAATATGGAAGAACAGCTTTCCGGCTCCTGCACTGTGGAGATTGCGGCATTCAACGAGTTTTCCAGCTTTATCACGGACGATAAGGTGCAGCAGAAATACGATCATATTATTTTTGATACCGCACCTACCGGCCATACCCTGCGAATGCTTCAGCTCCCATCAGCGTGGAGCAACTTTATCAGCGAAAGTACCCACGGCGCATCCTGCTTGGGGCAGCTTTCTGGTTTGGAAAGCAAGAAAGCGATTTACAAGCAGGCAGTTGAAACACTGGCAGACGGTAGCCTGACCACGCTGATCCTCGTTACTCGTCCCGAAACTGCCCCGTTCAAGGAAGCGGCAAGAGCTTCCGGCGAACTTTCTGCATTGGGTGTCAATAATCAAATGCTGGTTGTCAACGGTGTATTGACGGAACACAGCGATGCCTTATCCTCCAGCCTATACGAAAAGCAGCAAGCAGCCCTTACCGCAATGCCGGAAAGCCTGAGAGCATTTTCGCTCTATATGGTTCCACTGCGGGCCTATAATGTCACAGGGATTGAAAATGTGCGCGCACTGCTGCATACCGACCATGTGACCACCAATGTACAAACGCTGAAAGCCACCCATATTCCAGCACTGAACGATGTCATAGATGAGCTGGCGGAAGAAGGCAAGCGGGTTATCTTCACCATGGGCAAGGGCGGCGTAGGCAAAACCACAGTCGCCGCTGCTGTTGCGCTGGGTCTTGCCAGGCGTGGAAAGAAAGTTCACCTTACCACCACCGACCCTGCCGCACACCTGAAATTTGTGCTGAACGAAACCAGCGGCATATCTATGAGCCATATCGACGAAGCCGAAGAGCTGAAAAAATATCAGTCCGAGGTTCTTGCCAAAGCCCGTGCGTCCGGCATGGGTGACGACGATATTGCCTATGTGGAGGAAGATTTGCGTTCACCCTGTACACAGGAGATTGCCGTATTCCGTGCCTTTGCGGAGATCGTGGAAAAGGCCGACGATCAGGTGGTGGTGATCGATACCGCCCCCACTGGTCATACCCTGCTTTTACTGGAATCCACGCAGAGCTACAACCATGAAATAGAGCGCACCAAAGGTGAAATTCCTGAATCGGTCAAGCGGTTGTTGCCACGGCTAAAATCCGACGAAACCGAAGTGATTATTATGACCCTGCCAGAAGCGACGCCGGTTTACGAGGCGCTGCGCCTGGAGGAAGATCTAAAACGCGCGGGTATTGCAGCAAAGTGGTGGGTCGTCAATCAATCGCTTTATGGCACAAACACAACCAACCCCATGCTGGCAGCAAAGGCGGCCGGTGAGGTGGAATGGCTCAACCGCATTGACGATCACACGAAGGGCAACTTCGCACTGATTGCATGGAGCGCCGAGGAAATCAAGGGCGACCATCTGCTCACGCTGTAAGGAGGCAAAGATGGTAAAAGTCGCATTTATCTGTGTTCACAACTCCTGTCGCAGCCAAATTGCAGAAGCCTTGGGCAAACACTTTGCTGGAGATGTTTTTGAAAGCTATTCGGCGGGAACCGAAACCAGGTCGCAAATCAATCAAGATGCCGTGCGGTTGATGAAGCATCTTTACGGCATTGACATGGAAGTCGCACAGCATAGTAAGCTCCTGTCCGATATACCGCCTGTGGATGTTGTGGTGACGATGGGCTGTAATGTCGAATGTCCATATCTGCCCTGTAAACACAGGGAGGATTGGGGATTGGATGATCCCAGCGGGCTGGGCGATGCCGTGTTTCTGAAAACCATAGACCTTATCAAAGGTAAAATTTTAGACCTTAGACAACGCATTCAAAACGGAACGTTATAAAAGAGGCTGGCAAGTGGTTTGCACTTGCCAGCTTCTTTGTTACATTCCAAGTATCTGCCAGATATAAAGCGGCGCCGTTAAAGTAAACACCAGACAGGCGAACAGAATCGCCGGAGCCGCCCATTCGAACTGACCGTGCTTTCTATAGTCGAAGTATGCCATTCCGAGTTTCGCAAAGAAGAATACCGCAAGAATCAGGTCAATGGCGGGAAACACTACCTTGTTGACAACGGTTTTGATCTGCCCTGAGGCATCCCGCCAAGTGCCCTCAATCGCCCCTGCCACATCGCCGGTGGGAGCGGCGTATGCAGTCGTTCCAAACGCAAGCGCGATCAGCAAAACAAGGCAAAATATGAGCGCAAATTTTCGCTGTTTTTTCATAGAGACCACCTTTCTAAAGTTGAGACAAGGCCACAGAATAGCTCCTGTGGCCTTGTTCTTTTTCTGTTTTATGGCTAAGGCATTTTAGGACTGATATGCCAGTCCTGCCACAAGTTGCCCCTTATGGTCAAGCCGTCTGTAAGATTGGCTGACAGCATTCCATCCGGAGTCCATCCATCAATAAGCCATGTATTGACGATATAGGCTCCATCGGGCATCCAGATTGGGCTGAAATGGGTACGGTTTTTGTAGGTGGAATAATGGTTAATCTGAAACTCAAACCGCCCCGAACCCATACGCTCCAAGAGCCGCCAATAGGTTTCGTAGCCGAATTCCGGGAAATAGCTGACCGCATTCTGTGGCTGGGTAACTGCCGAGCTTTGATTGGAGCTGATGCTCCCTGTGATGGTTTGGTTGATGCCATAGCCTGATTTCATCGTCCTCCCGCTGGCAGTCGGATTTTTATCATCACACCTGATGCTCATAGCAGAGGTAAGGCTGGCGCTGTAACGGTCCAGGTCAAATTCCCACCATCCGTGATCGCACCAGTATCCGTTATCGTTTCCCTCGTCGTCATAATCACTATGCCATACCCAATATTCCTGCCACCAAGGCCGCCAGACACTCCAGCTTGCAGAGCTTTTCACAGCTCTGCTTGGTACAGCGGTGCCGTGGTAACTGTCGTTGCGGTCATCGGCTACTGGATTGGGCGGAGGGTTCTTGTTAATGTCAACGATTTTCACATTGAGGCTGGTCTTAGCCGTACTGCCGGGGCCTGATACCGAGACATGAATAGCTATATTCTGCTCGGTATCAGGAGTTTTCCATTTCACCCATGCAAGCTGGCTGTCGCCACTCGGATAGTAGACATTGCCCACGTTATAGGTTTGACCGCCTATATTAAAGCTGACACGGGTGGGCCTGTCAGGATCAGACTGGCCTCCGCTAATCCTGACCGCCGTAATGACATCCGTATTTACACGGTACTCATAATCGTAGGTGTCAATCTGAGGTTTTTCCGGCTTCTCCGTAAAACGGACGATGCCAAGCCCAAGGCTGGACTTGATATCCGCATTGGATGCGGCACTGCTTTTACTGCCCCCCCATGCGGGGTAGCCAAGGTCGCTTGTCTCCAGAAACATAGCAAGAGGCAGATTCTTATGGGTGAGCGACACCATACGCTTTCTTAACAGGCCGCTTGTCTGCTCATCATAGAGCGCCGCTTCGGTAGCGGTGGTGGCAAACATATTGCCCTCAAATTTATAAAAAGCAAAGGGTTCAAGGAGCAACTTGTACTCACCACCAATCAGAACATCGTAATCCATTCCTGTATGATTTGAGATGAGCTGCACCAAAAACTCAGAGCAAAAGTATTTTTTGAGCGCATCAATGTTATTGCTACCATTGGTACTGATAACTTTTGGAATGGCTTGAGGTGGTTTTATGGTGGTATAGCCGCCTTGGACAGCTTGCAAATTTCTGCCGTTGTTGTACTGTATTTTGCTGACCTTACCGAAATGATAAATTGAAGATGACGGGGATTTATTGCTCAAATCAATAGGTGTGGTGACTGCCGCATGGTCGCTTGCACGAACCACAGTGACACGCACCCCTTCGTTGCCAGAACTCCACGAATTGGTGCTGGTTCCTTGACCCATGCCACCACCACCACCGTCAATATTTCCGCTTCCGCCTGTATCCGCAAAAGCGGTCATCGGGCAGATCAGGCAAAAAATGAGGAACAGCGGCAAGACTCTCAAAAGTAGTTTTTTCATTTTGCCCTCCTGTTTTTTCTCAAAATAAAAGCACGGTATTTTTCAACCGTGCTTAAAGTTTTATTCATTGAGGCGGTCAGTCCATAGTCCCGACTTGCTTGTTGATGTCACCATCGCTTTTTCCCTCAATCACTTGATTCTCACCCAAGTTTGGCACATTATCAAAGCCGGGAATGCTGTTCCCACCGCGGATGGGTTTAGATGGCTCCTGCGGTTTGGGTGTATCTTTCGGCTGTTCTACCTTATCATGATCGACAGGCTTATCCTGTTCCGTGACTTTTTCGCCATTGGGTTTCTGAACAGGGTCTTTAAGCTGTTCCTCGGTATATTCCGGCTTGGTTGCATCACCCTGGATGGTCTGCTCTGTGCCACTGGAAACTGCGCCGTTGTCAGTGTTTGCGGGTTGGGTGGTATCAGGCGGCGTTACAATAATCTCTTTTTCGTTCTCTGTATTGCCTGATGCATTTGGGTTTATCGTCACATCGCCCACCCCGGAGCTTTGAGGCGGGAGCAGATTATCCCCCGGCTTTGGACTTTGAAACTGCTGTCCAATCAGCGCCACCAGCACCACACAGAGGGCAAGACAGCCGGTTATGATCAGCCGTTTTTTCGTTTTATCGTTTATATTTTTCATAAGAGCATCCTCCTATCTGTAAATTTCTGAGAGTTTCCTTCTTAAGTCACACCCTACCACGAACTTCCTCAAAAGTCTATCTTTAGTTATAAAGGCTTTTCCGCAGGGTTAAAATCTCGGTGTGTATCCGGCGCCGGTCTTGACTTTGATGCGCATGGGCGGCAGCAGTTTTTCTCCAAAGGATACGGGAACCT
>ENA-UOOK01005966-UOOK01005966.1-fermentation-metagenome-genome-assembly--contig:-NODE-5966-length-11926-cov-4.978182_pt1 | contig 11926 bp, 11 predicted proteins | sample MGYA00245777_ERZ724023 | MGnify/ENA primary metagenome ERZ724023 (study PRJEB28704, sample SAMN03018312) | fermentation metagenome | biome: anthropogenic terrestrial biome; feature: soil; material... | reverse complement strand
AGCATCGGGCATGCGATTATCCCGAGCGTTCCGTGTGTCATAAATATTGTTACAAATAGTGAGTATATAATGATTTCAGATCCTCAGACGGGAGGCCCGTAACGACGGATGCACCGATCTTGGAGAGGCCTTCTTCGAAGAGCGGTCTCCAGTCCTCCGGTTCGAGATCTTGCTCTTCTCCCTCATCGATGAGACGGTTGAAACTATCAACCATTTCCTGCGTGATCTCGTTCTTTTCCATGATGCATCCATATGATGCTCGTGTGTCAGAGAGATGGATAATTGTCTATTAAACAGGGCATGTTTTCACCTTGTTCTCTTGTCCTGCTAATTTATAATCAGGCGGTTATCAGAACGGCTGTCATCTAGTGTCATCTTGCTGGGTTTTGATGTATTTTATTCATCCAAATCCAGTTTGTTGTGGCATTCGTGGCATTCTTGTGGCATGATGAATTATTACAAAAACGTAAAAACTGAAAAAATAGCGGTCCCTTATAAGCTTTGAATGTCTTAGTATTTAAAACAAGTGGAGCCACTTCGGAGATTCGAACTCCGGACCTGCTGATTACAAGTCAGCCGCACTACCGGGCTATGCAAAAGTGGCTTAGGTTCCGTGTAAACGTATCCGCTTATTATTACTTTCGCGCCTCCGCGCCTATATGATGGCGTGACAGCAACCTTTAATATATACCCGATATTAGGCAGGCTCATTCAGAACAGACTTTAAGGTGACAATAATGGCTAAGAAATCCCTGAAGAAAGGCGACATCGTTCGCATGAACTACGATGCCTACATAGCAGACAACGAGAAGCTCTACGACACCACCTATGAGGACAAGGCCAAGGAGAACGGCATGTACAATGAGCAGTACAAGTACGCTCCCATGCCCTACATAGTGGGCTCCGGGAAGCTCTTCCCAGCCCTCGACGCAGCGATAACCGCCGCAGAGGTAGGCAAGAGGACCGTTGTCGAGATACCGTCCGAGGAAGGCGCGGGAGCCAGAGACCCCAAGCTCCTGGAGACGCACCCCCTCAGGGAATTCCACAAGCAGGAGATCAACCCGTACCCCGGCCTCGAGGTCAGCCTCGGGGAGCGCAGGGGGACCGTGCTCAGCGTAGGAGCCGGGCGCGTGAAGGTCGACTTCAACAACCCCCTCGCAGGCAAGAACCTCAGATACGAGTTCGAGATCACCGAGGTCGTCGACGGTAACGACGGGAAGGCAAAGGCCATCCTTGACATGGACTTCGGCACCTCCGACGGTTTCGAGTTCGAGTTCGACGAGAAGAAGGTCTCCGTCAGGATGCCCGACCTGGTGAAATTCAACCAGGGCTGGCCCATGTCCAAGTTCAGGATAGTCTCCGACCTCAGGGACTCCTTCGGCGTGGACACCGTGGAGTTCATAGAGACCTGGACCAGGGCGCCTGCCGCCGACAAGTCCGCTCCCGAAGAGGAGTGAAATCCATTCGGGCGGCCGTGACGGCCGCCCGTTATACTTTATTCATCGCAGAACGCGGATCTTCTCAGATACGGGCATGTACTCCTTCGCGCCCGGCCTCTCATTCACGGCCCCGAAGGGCATCTGCGCCAGCAGCTTCCATCCCGCGGGAAGGCCCCAGCGTTCCTTCACATCATCATCTATAAGTGGGTTGTAGTGCTGGAGGGACGCTCCCAGGCCCATGTCCGTGAATGCGAGCCAGAACGCATACTGCATCATGCCTCCGGCGTGATCCGCCCAGACGGGGAAATTCTCGGCCCCCGAGGGGAATCTTTCCACGAAGGACGATGTGACGTCCGCATCGTCAAAGAACAGCACGGTGCCGGCGGCGGCCCGGAAGGAATCTATCTTCTCGGATGTTTTGCCATTGTACCTTTCGTCGCCTATCTTGCGCCGCAGGGATGACCCGACGATGTCCCACAGAGCGTCGTGCTCTTTCTCCAAGAGAAGCATCACGCGTTGGCTTTGGGAGTTGTATGCGGAAGGAACGTCCATTGCGATCCTTTGTAGGCGGGATACTGCATCGTCGCTCAGGACGGCCTTGCCCAGATCGTACACGCTTCTGCGTTCTATGACAACGTCTGTGAAATCCATGAGGTGCAATGCATATGGGACTGTAAAACGATTGCCAGGCAGAAGGGACCGGCAGGCCGGCATTCACAAAAGTTTTTAATGATGACCCTATATCACGGCACAGCGGACGGGTGGCCTAGCCTGGATATGGCGGCAGCCTCCTAAGCTGCAAGCCGAGGGTTCGAATCCCTCCCCGTTCGCCAATTACTCTAGCCAACATCACCGAAAAAAATCTTATTATTTTTGGCATATTCATTCCTTATAACCCTCCCTGCCGTTGGTACAAGAGATCCTGTATGTCTGAAACAGCCTTTTCTGGACGTTTGCCACAGTAGTTTTTGAACGTAATATTCGGGTTAGATTGACCCATCGCAAGCTGCACATCATTAAGGAAAACACCATTGTCAATGAGATTCTGCCTGCATGTTCGGCTAAAGCCCCTCAGATCAAAACCGAAGCCGAGATAAGACGGAGGACCATGACCTGCAGATATCTTCAGCAGAAGGGCTATCATTCCATAACGGAGCAGATCGATGACTGCAACGAATCCCTCGGGGATCCGATGAGGATGACCACAGCTTGATCTATTATCTTACACCGATGGTCACGGATTACGGATGGTACGGGATATACTACACGAACAGGGACAGTGAGGGCGTGGTATTCGTGCCGATAAATCATTGGGACGGCAGACGGCCCCTGAGAGAGTCGTTTGCGGCGTATGATGTGAAATCCGAATCCGACTGGACGGGATATCTGAGCGGTGCGGAGAGGATAACCGTAACGGCCTACCAGATTAGAGGGGAGGTAATCTGATACTCTGCAAGTACCCTGAGTTTGACACCCGGGAGTCGAAATGTTTTATGTTCGATGACAATCATTACGCATTATGGCAAGTTATGGTAAATCAATCCGTCTCTTCTTCATCGAAGGCGAGTCTACAGGTAGGTGGAGATGTGAATTGTCGAACTGGACTGGTATTGCCTATAAGATCCCAAGGAACATGCTGTCGAAATGCACCGACAGGCCGGATCTTCAATTTACTGGAATATATATGCTCATCGGAAAGACAGAGGACGATTCCACTGACAAAGTCTATTTTGGTGAGGCGGAGAAGATCCTGAGCCGCATCAACCAGCATGTTGTCAACAGTGCCAAGGAATGGAACGAATGGAACGAATGCGTCGTGTTCATCAGCAAAGAAAACAGTCTTAACAAAGCTCAGGTGAAGTACCTTGAGAACAGCATCTACGCACTCGCCACGGACGCTGGGCGCTGCGAACTGTCGAATGGAAACTGTCCGACAAAATCATCTCTTTCGGAAGCTGACACAGAGGAGATGGAAGAATTCATTTTTAATTTGAGGTTACTTACTGGCGCAATGGGATACAGATTCCTAGAACCAATGATATCGAAGGTCACAGAATGTGATTCGATTGAATATTATATGAAAGGAAAGAAGGGATATAACGCACACGGGAGAGTAGTATCGGATGGATTTGTTGTTCTGAAAGGATCTATCGCCTCTGAAGGAATTGCCAAAAGTTTTAAGGATACGGGATATCACAAATTACGTGAGAAATTGAAGTTGGATGGAAGTATCGAGGGTCGTGTGTTCACCAAAGATGTTCTTTTCAGTAGCTATTCTGCAGCGGCATCCGTCGTTACAGGGCGTAGTGCAAACGGTTTGATTGAATGGATGACGGAAAATGGAAAGACATTAAAGGACGAATTAGAAAGCAATTCAGAATAAACAATCCGCGATGCAGCATTTGAAGGAGAATAAAATGGCGAAAGAAGATCCATTCACATCCGCCGTGTTGTCAAAAGATTTGCGTACGATCGAACAATTGGCAAAAGAATATCTGCAATCAAAAGATGTGATGGATCCAGGTGCTGTAATTGAATTTGTTGATGATGTTAATGGAAGAGCTAAACAATTGAGACCAATTGATGCACTGGGAAACAAACCACTCAATGGCAAGATGGTGATACCTGATCCGCCTACTGGGAAATATCATATTTTGATTAATTCGAAAATTGTAAGTTATGATATACTAGAAACGATAGTTCATGAGTTCATACATCTATTTGACTACCTTTCGTTTGCAGACAGACATTGTAATGGGGACTGTCTTTCAATCGAACACCATCTATTGTTTCGACCATTTTATTTTTATTCCGAATTCCGTGCAAAGAGTTATGGATTGCAAGGGAGGATGAAACATGATTGTACTGACAATATTCAGTTTTTTAAAGATAGATTAGTTCCGTATTTCAAAGAAAAAATGCATTCTGGCCCATCAGAATATGATTTAATTCGGACTTTGGCAGAAATTCATGCAAGAAGTGAATTAATGACAGAAAGAGAGATTTCAAATATTATTCAAACTATTTTTCAGGGATATAATCTCAATATAATCAATGGGTTATTCACATATTTAAGCAACTCATTTGGCTACTATGATGACTCTTTGCTACCGACCATCGATTCCACATTATCTGATTTATGATATGAATGAAACGATTACAGATTATTCTGTTCGATAATTCAAACCTATGCATTCGGCCGCCGATATCCTCCCAGTCCCGTGTCAGGCGATTATGATGCCGTTCCCGGTGACCCCACGATCCCCGCTCTGACGGATTTGTATCTGTTGAATGCTTCTATCCCAAAATTCCCAGCCGAACATCCGCACGCCATTTTGAATTTACGTGTCGAGTTCAGGAAGTATATGGGAGACGGCACAAAGCGCAGATGGCAGTGCCCAGAGGGATGCGGCCTATCGATAACGTACTACACATGCATATATACGTTGTGCGTGTACTTCAATGACCCAGAACGTGTAGAGGATGAAAATTGCTGGATAGCACCATATTGGCACGATCAGGAAGGGACATATTGGCCGGATGATAATTAGGCCCGAATCTGTAATTGTCGAGCTTAGATTCAATAGAATGTTAATCTCATATAGATAAAATATCGGAGAACGGCGACCATTTATATTGGACGGGTACGATACATTTCTGTTCGTAAAATATGTTCATATTTCAAGGGTGATAAAAATGGCTTCTGTGGTCCAAAGAATAAAAGAGATTAAACAACCCCGAGGAGGATATATAAATCCGAATGAATTCGAGGTTATACAATTGGATGATGGAATCGAACTTCATCCTGACGAAAATATTCATTCAAGTACGGTTGGTTTAGCAGTCGATTACCTATCACGTTTACAAAATGGTGCCTCCGTAGAAGACGCATTTAAGATTTCTATCACTGGTTCTGTCAGTATAGGCCAGTCTGCCAAAGCAATGAAACTTATTAACAGAATAAAAGGACTGGATGATGAATCTATAAAGAATGCTTGCAAAGTCGTCGGATATGACGTATGTTATAGAGCTGGTACGGCTTCCTATAAACCAGTGGAAGAAATTAATGCAGATGAGAATACTGTAAACAACATACGTGCGATGGTCAACAGGGGATTAAAATTTTTTGAAGAATACGGTCCGGTTATTTTAGACGGATTCACTCTCGAGGGAGGATATACTGAGACTGTTTCAACAGGAGACGGGGACTTCATAACAGAATCCACATTATGGGATTTCAAAGTCTCAGTCAACAAACCATCAAAGGATCACACTTTACAATTGCTCATGTATTATCTTATGGGACTTCGTTCGAAACACGCCAACACATTTAAAGATCTTGAAAATTTGGGAATTTTCAATCCCCGCCTTAATAAAGTATATCTACTCGATATTGAAAAGATTCCCGAAAATGTGATTAAGGAAGTATCAGAGATAGTTATCGGTTATTGAGACCACTTTGAATGTATAAACATAAATTTTTCTCAAATTGGTTTTCGAATTCAATTCGATTTCATATCCTCAGTTTTCGCCATACCCCACTATTTTGGTCTGCATATGATACTATCAAAAATGTTTCTTTCATTGTTTGCCACGTATAATGAAATTAGAAAAGTAAACAAAAAATAGTAAGATGTGAACAATTCTAAATTTTCACCTTTACTTTTATATGGCATGGTGTTTGAAAAGATAGGCAGCTGTACATTCTATGATGATCATTTGTCTGGAATAATTATTCTGTTCAATATGCAGAAGTAACAATGATCACAGAGCTCAAAGGTGGAGTGCCTGTATTGTTGACAAATGGAAAAACTCTCGATCATGTCTCTGTTATCAAGAAACAAACTATTCAACACGAGGGTTCGCATGTGCCCGAACGCTAGAACAAGGCGATCGATTCAGCTCACCGGGATTGTGTTTCATATTGATGTCGTGTCCTATTTCAATAACGCACATGCAACAGCTAGAGACACTACGCAAACCTCATAGACGATTGATAGGACTGTCTGTTCAACCCGAGTAACCATTTATTATTGCGGAAGAGCCTTTAGCTTCGCAAATGTCGGAATTAGACCCAGCCCTCAATAAAATAAAAAGGACTATTCAGAGTAATCATGAACATTTCATCGAGGCGGAAGACAAATTAATGGGTGATTTTTTCTCACGTCAAAATTATTTCGCTTCATTTTCTTCGAAAGATTTGGCTGGAATGTCGAGGGTCGAGTTCTTAGCTTATCTGCGGAGATTCAGATCATTCTTGAACGGGTTTGCAAACGTGGTAGAGCATGTTGATTTAGAATTTTTGAAGGCATATTATTCTAAAATGTATGACAAAGGAGTTTCTGAAGCTGCTTGGAACGAATTTGTCAAAAGGTCTTATCTGTCGTCTGGTAGAGCAAGCGAGCTATTGCAGTATCTCGACGATTCCAAGTATATTTATGTGAACAGTAATCTGAAAAAGGGTCTAAAACTTTTAGAATTGTACGATCCTCAATTTGAAAACAATAGTTGGCAAGAATATTGCAACATACTTGAATCCTGCAGCATAATTATTGAATGTATGATTTCGGAAGGGTATGAGAATCCGAATATGACAACTGTATCAAACTTTATGGATTATTTTGTACGAAACGGAAGGCATCTTCACGAAGGCTCGATCGAACATCTCAATTTAATTCCAAGAAATTGTTTTCAATTCATCCTGGAGAATATAACCACAGATTTCGAAGGGGATCTGAGCATAATTTTAGAAAATCCGAACAGTGTATCGCTTATAGAGGATTTCAAATTTAAATACGGCATTTTTTACAAGCTTTTTCTCAACAAGAATGTATTGAGCCAGCTTATCGAAGAGTTCGATGGATTGGATACGGACAGAATTTCTAAATTCAATGATGAATTTCAGAGGATTGTCGGACTTGTAGAGGGAAGGGAATCTATCTCAAAAGACCTGTCAGACTATCTAGACAGGATATATGCCGATGTGGATCCGAACATAAAACTCGATAAGGAGCAGCGGGAGGCGGTGATTTCGGAAGATAAATACAGTCTCCTTATAGCTGGAGCAGGATCAGGTAAGACCACAACGGTTACCGCTAAGGTCCGGTACCTAGTGGAACGCCTCGGTGTCGACCCAAAAGAGATCCTTGTAACGTCTTTCACTAACAAAGCCGTCAATGAATTGAAGGATATCATCAACGAACGCATGAAGATTAATGCCAGGGTGGCCACTTTTCACTCTTTCGCATTCAAGATGCTAAGGCACGGCGCAATAAATGTGCCAAAGATAGAGCCAGCCGGAAAATATACCATTAATGATATCCTATCAGATCTTTTATTCAAGGATAAGGATCTGATGCGGAAGCTCGTCTTGTTCTTCAGCTACTACATGAACATACCTGAAGAGGTCGTTGCCTCCGATGATCCGGAGGCATGTCTCAGACTGAAGGCGAAGCAGGACTACGAGACACTCAAAAGCGAATTGGAAAAACACATATCCGTCTTGGAAGACCAGCGCATCAAGCAAAAAGAGACTTTAGTAGGCGAATATGTGAATTCCGCTCAAGAGGTCACAATCGCGAACTTCCTCTATCTCAACGGGTTGGAGTACGAATACGAAAAAGCCTACCCTTACAGAATCCACGGATTTAGAAAATTGTACACTCCAGATTTCTTCATAAAGCAGGGTGAGAACGAAGTGTACCTGGAGCATTTCGGGTTGAGCGAAGATCTTAAAAACGATATGTATTCAGAAGAGACACTTTCTGAATACATCAAGCACATCGAGGATAAAAGAAAGATACACGCAAGTTGTGAAACCAGATTGATAGAGACGTGGTCCGTGTATAAGGACGGCAGACCTTTGGTGGATCATCTTTCAGAGATCCTTATAGAAAACGGATTCATTTTGAAACAGCGCAATCTGGAGGAGGTCTATGAAGAACTGGCTCAGAAAGACAAACGCAAATACATTTATCGTTTCTCCAATCTCGTTACCCGTTTCATAGATCTGTTCAAGACGGCAAATTATAAGGTGGACGAGTTCGAAAGATTGAGAAAAAGGACTGACAACCCACGCACCCATATGTTCTTGGATATTGTCAAAACCGTATATGTGGAATATCAGAACAAGTTGGCATTTGAGAACAAGGTTGATTTCAATGATATGATAAATTATGCATATGAGCGTCTAAAGGAACACGAGGAAAAGGGCATCAGCCTCCCATGCAAGTACATCATAATCGATGAATTCCAAGATATAGCGAAACAGAGGTTCGATTTTATCAGGCAGTTCTCAAAAGTGTCAGACGCGAACATTGTCGCCGTAGGGGATGACTGGCAGTCAATCTACGCTTTTGCCGGCTCCAAACTGAACATATTCACCAAGTTTATTGAGATCATGGGTGAGGGGAGGATAATGAAGATCTCCCATACATACCGTAACTCTCAGGAACTGATAGACATAGCCGGTGCGTTCGTTCAGAAGAATACCGATCAGATACGCAAGTCCCTGATCTCTGAAAAGTATCTAGATGATCCAATCGTGCTGCGCCCGTTCGATGACAGCTCAAGCAAAATGTACAATCTGGCAACAGTTATTACTGATATAATCGGGGAGATAATTGATGAGTTCGGTGAAGAAGGTTCAATCCTGATTATGGGGCGCTATAATTTTGATGAACACCATCTGTCAGAAACAGGATTATTCACAAAGATGGATGACAGCGGCCATCTTAGATGTATCAAATACCCTTATGCCAACCTAACCTTCTTGACAGTCCATAGGTCTAAAGGGCTGACCTTTGACAATACAATAATTATGAATCTTTCAGAGCACACAGTGGGTTTTCCGTGTCAGATTGAAGACGATCCGATATTGAGGTTATTGGTGCCTGTCGAAGACAGTATCGATTTCGCTGAAGAGAGGCGTTTATTTTACGTTGCGCTGACACGCACCAAAAACCGTGTATTCTTGACTGTGCCAGTAAGCAGACCGTCCCGATTTGTAATCGAATTGATACACGATGGTTACCTCAATAGCTCTGACGAGTTGAATCTGGATCCGGTTCGCAAAGAGCGCTCGATCTGTCCTGTATGTAGTTTTCCATTAAAATATCAGAGAAACAAGAACTATGGTTTACCACTATACATCTGCACCAATGAGCCAGAAGTCTGTGATTTCATGACAAATAACTTATCTTTTCCATATGATATTTGGAAATGCCCACACTGTGACGACGGCTTCCAAGTAGTCAGAGTGAAGCACAATGTGTTCTATGGGTGTACTAATTACAAAAGCGATGGTACTGGCTGCAATTATACAGAGGTAATAATCGATCCGTATACTCCTCCCGATAGGACAAAATCAGAAAATACTGAATGAATAGGAAGAGTCTAAGCGATATATGATAAAAACTACACTCAGTAAACGGCTATATCTGGGCGTGAATTTTATTGTTCTTCCTGAAAGAGGGTAACCATTGAATCATCTTTGAAGTTAGAAATGTCATGAGATGCAAAAGTAGTATAGCCCGTCTTCTGGTCTATGTAAAATTTTTCTCTACATTTTATATTTAACTTCTATTAGTATAGACAATTTGAAAACAGTCAGATTCCTTGCTATGGATTTGTCAGACAATGCTTCAACGATTCAGAACATATGGTGGATAAGGATTGCTGGATAGCTCCATTTTGGCACGATATGCTTTGCTAAAACGTAAATATACTTCTGTATGCAGGCTGTCATGCCATCAGCGTTCTTTTGGAAGTCATAGGTTCTGAGGAATCTTTCGCATCCTACTTCGTTTATCACTTATTCAAGCCAGCGTTTTCGAAATATTATGTTCAAGGGGATCTCGATCTTGATGGCCACCTCTGCCGTAGGTACCCGGAATCCTGTATTCCGTGAACGCACTCAGCCGAATCGACGGGATCCCCCAGGCGCAAGAATATCATTAACTATCTTTTAGCCTATACTGAAGGCGTGAAGAACATTTGGCATGATATCGACCCGGGCAGGATATCTCCCGATGATTTCGTTGTCGTGGTGGAGATATCCAAGGGCAGCAAGAACAAATACGAGCTGGACAAGGATACGGGGCTACTGATGCTGGACCGGGTCCTTTACACCTCAACCCACTACCCTGCGAATTATGGGTTCATTCCTAGGACATTCGCGGATGACGGAGATCCTTTGGACGCTCTTGTGCTGTGCTCCGAGCCCATAGCCCCCATGACACTGGTAAGATGCTATCCCATTGGCGCCATAAAGATGATCGACGGCGGCGAGAATGACGAGAAGGTGATAGCGATACCTTTCGGAGACCCAATGTACAATTCGTTCAGGGACATAACGGATCTTCCGGAGCACATCTTCAATGAGATGGCTCATTTCTTCTCCGTATACAAGACGTTAGAGAAGAAGGACACGGCCGTGGATGAGGTGATAGGGTCCAAAGAGGTCAGGGCGATAATAGAGCACACTATGGAGAGTTATAAGAAGTGCTTTGAGTAGTCCATCTTCTGCTTTAATGACCAAATAATATTATATCATTCCAGATATAGAACGATATAGATTCATAATGAATGTGATTTCGGCCAAAGACGCAGCGAGAAAATGGAGCATATCGCAACGCAGGGTAGCTTCACTCTGTTCAGAAGGTCGTATTGAAGGTGTTGAAATGATAGGTAATATGTGGATTATTCCTGCCGATGCAGAAAAGCCCGTCGATGGCAGGGCGTTAAGATTTCAACCCAATTATTTCGCACCAGTTAAACCATTTGTGAAATGGGCAGGCGGGAAGAGCCAGATATTGAAAAATATACGAAATTTATATCCTACAGATCTTGGGACTCGGACTCGTAAGTATGCTGAACCCTTTGTTGGAGGGGGTGCGGTATTGTTCGATATTTTGAGTGATTATGATCTCGATGAAGTTTATATCAGTGATATAAACAGAGAACTCATAAACACATATGTTGCAATAAGGAATAATTCTGAGGAACTCATTGAGGTCTTAAAAATATTACAGAACGAACATTTGTCTTATAATGAAGATTTACGTAAGGAATTCTTCTATGCCAAACGTTCCCGCTATAATGAGTTAAAAATTAAACATTATAATTTGGGTGAAATTGAACTGGCCGCCCTGTTTATTTATTTAAATAAAACGTGTTTTAACGGGTTATATAGAGTCAACAGTAAGGGACAATTCAATGTCCCTATAGGATCTTACAAAAATCCTTTGATTTGTGATGAAGAAAATATTACTAACTAACTTGTAATACTTATTTCAAGCCCCAAAGTATATAAAAGTAACAATTACTATTACAAAGTAGCAATTACTTTTTTAATTGACCTTTTTGGTAAAGATAACTTGCTTTCTTATACCGTTGACAAGAAAGTTCATAAAATTGTTTTAAATTAGATATTGACTTTCGAGTCAATTGTACCACCAATAATTTACCTAGCGCCAGTATTTGGAACG
>ENA-UOOK01005965-UOOK01005965.1-fermentation-metagenome-genome-assembly--contig:-NODE-5965-length-11927-cov-3.905155_pt1 | contig 11927 bp, 12 predicted proteins | sample MGYA00245777_ERZ724023 | MGnify/ENA primary metagenome ERZ724023 (study PRJEB28704, sample SAMN03018312) | fermentation metagenome | biome: anthropogenic terrestrial biome; feature: soil; material... | reverse complement strand
CACTTCGGCGGTAATATCGTATACGACAGGATTGCCATACCCCAACGGCCACCAGAGCTTCGGATGATCCACCGAAAAATCCGCCCTCCCGCTTACGAATCGAACCGGCTGTTCCCGGATGAACTGCACCTCGTCCCCGATCCTGCCGGTCAGGCGGAAAGAGAGCCCGGCATAATCATGTACATCGGTATGAATACGATAGCTGCACGCGATCCGTGCGGTATTTCCGCGCAACTCAACGGTGGAAAAGCTCAGATCCTCGATCTCGGTCGGCTCTTCGATTTCCAGCGTCACGTCTCGCCACAGCCCGGCCGATACCGTTCGCGGCATGATGTCCCAGCCATAAGCCGAAGGCGCTTTCCGCACGCGCAGCGCCTCATATCCGCCGACCAATGCCGTGGAGTACGCGTCATACTTCAGTTTCGCGGCGTGCAGGATCGGCGAGCTCAGGTTGACCGCCAACCGGTTCCCGCTCCCGGACAGCAGATCCGTCACGTCAAACCGATGGTCAATGAGCGCATTGTCGCTGGCGGCAAATATCTTGCCGTTCAACTCATAGCTTGCGATACAGTCCACTCCCCCAAAGTGCAGAAACGCGCGACGGCCCTTTTCCAGCACGGGTGCCGCAAAGGATTTCTCGTAACGCCAGCGATAGAATTCATATGGTCTGAGCAGTTTCACATTGTTTCCAAAGAAAGTGTCGGGAAGAATCCCGGCGTTCATCAGATCGATTTCGACATTGCCGGGTACCGTGGCCGGTATTGCCTGCATTCCGTCCAAGCCGGAGGGATTTTCCTGCTCGTCTGCATAGCGTAAAAGGTACTCGCCGTTTAAAGAAATGGTTTGCATTTTGTGTTCCTCCATATGTTTCATATTGATTATGCCGTTCTGTTTTACATCAAATTTCCTATATACTAAATTTAAAAAAACATACACGACAAGTATATCGTTCGTTTCTTAATATGTCAATTAATACCACACACGATTACCGATCAACTATTGAACTATCAACTATTGAAACTGTTGATTAAAGGAACAGCCTGCATTATCCGACGATAAACTTCTCCACTTTAGAAACGGAGACAGTGCATCAAGAAGCATCAAGAAATAACGGAAAATCCATTGAATTACCCATCGGTTCGTGCTATACTTTTCCATAATCTGAGGAACGCAATCGATGTACAAATATATGATATATGATTCCATATACAACCGATCAGAAAGGGATGGGCACTTATGATGGATCATTTTACAACCAATATTCCTATCATGGATGATAATATAACGCGACTGCTGAAATGCCAGTGTATGGATCCTTCCTCGCCTTTGTACGGAACCGTCGCGGACTTCTTCAAGGGTTTCTCCGAAAGCTCCACCGGCATATGCAGCGCTTATATCACAGCCTATTACACACCGCAATCCACCTATTACCATAATCCCATGCTTCTGGACCGGGCCATCCCGGCCATGGAATATCAGCTGGCGCACCAGCATGAAGACGGAACGATCGATCTTCTGGAGACCAATTTCCACGACTCCACGTCGAATGCCTTTTCCATCCAGGGACTGGGCCCGGCTTTTCAGATCCTCAGGCGGTTTACAGAGCATACGGAACCGGAAACCCGTTTGGAAAAACTGGTGCTGCAATACATGAAAGCCTCCGCGGATGCCATGGTCAAATGCGGATTCCATACTCCCAATCACCGCTGGGTCGTCAGCAGCGCTTTGTCCCTGTGTTATAACCTGATCGGCGATCCCCGCTATCTTGCCCATATTCAAAAATTCCTGAACGAGGGGATCGACTGTGATGAAAACGGAGAGTACACCGAACGCTCCGCCGGCACCTACAATATCATCTGCAATCGTTCCCTGATCTTTCTGGCGGACGAATTGGACATGCCGGAGCTCTATGAACCCGTGACCCGGAATCTGTACATGGTCATGAAGTATATGGAACCGGACGAAACCATATGCACCATGAATTCCACCCGCCAGGACGTCGGCACGGATCCGTCCTGGAGCATTTATTATGAAAATTATCTCTATATGGCCGTTGCAACGCAGAATCCCGAGTTTGCCTGGATGGCCGACAAGCTTCAGCAGCAAAACCTGGGGCGCTGGGCATCTGATCCGTCCGCGGCCGCCGGATATACCGGATATTTTTATAAATTTCTTCTGGATCCCGTTTTCGTTCAGCGGATGTTGGATACGCCTGTCCGGAAGCCCGATTTTACCTGTGAGAAATATTATGAAGAAAGCGGTATCGTCCGCAAGCGCACCGGGGATTATTCCCTGACCCTGATAAAGGATCGTCCGATCTTCGCAAAGCTGCAGTACAGGAATCACAGGCTGTTTTTCCGCTTTGCCGGGTCATTCTTCGGAACGATGGGGCAATTCCGCGCCCAGGAGATCATTCCCATCCGGGACGGGTATCGTCTCCATTATCATACGCGGCAAGGATATCGCCGGCCGTTTGAAGAAAAACCCTCCACCTGGAAATGGAAGGAAATGGATCATTCCAAAAGGGAGACCGTCTGCGTACAGCAGTTTGACGTCCGGATCGATTTTCGATTCCGTGACAATAACCTTGTCGTCGATCTCCTTGCGAACGGCTGTGAAAACGTTCCCGTCAAGCTGGAACTGCTGCTTCCTCCCGGCGGCGTTTATTCCACATCGGATACCGGGCTGTTCAGCGCCCCCGGGAATTATGTGTTCCTGAAACAGGGCAGCTGCGAATATCTCTTTCCGGACCATTCCGGATTCCGCATTCAAGGCGGATTTTACGCCCATCGCTATGGCGGCACAATGCGGGGATCCATCGGCGGAGATCCCAATTCCTTTCTCATCGCTATGACCGGATTTACACCGGTACAGCAACAGATTATTATAACGGCGGAGTGAAACGAATCAACCTTTCCCCCTTTGGTATATTGCGATATTCGGACAGCCTGCAGCACCATCCTTCCGGGAAGGTCATCCCACGATAGTGCGATCCGAACAAGGGGTTCAGATCCTGTTGTCTTGCTGGCGCCTCTGCCGGGCAGATGACGGACGGCAAAAATGAAAGTTTGAAAAATAGTTCTTTCAATAGTAAAACTTTTCTTGCTATGGACAGAAAAAAGTTGTAAAATAGTTAAAATGCCAGATGGCATTTTAACCGCCATTGTTAAAAAGCCGAAAGGCTTTACATATTATTAACATTTATCCGGAAGGGGTATTGGAAAATGAATAATCAGAGAATAAATGGTGCAAATAATGACAGGAATGAGCTGGTTGCCAAGCTATACAAATTTGCTGCCGACAACAACCAGATTGATCCTTATCTTTTTGATTACTATGGAGTAAAAAGAGGCCTTCGCAACAACGACGGCACCGGCGTACTGGTCGGGTTGACCCAGATCGGCGAAGTACACGGATATATCATGGATGAAGGTCAGAAGATACCCGTTGAGGGCCGTCTCCGTTACCGGGGCATCAATGTGGAGGATATCGTCAACGGCTGCAGGGCCGACGGACGTTTCGGCTTTGAAGAGGTATGTTTCCTGCTGCTCTTTGGGAAGCTCCCCAACAAGGAGGAACTGGATACGTTCCAGCACATCCTGGGAGAGAGCAGGATCCTGCCGGATGGATTCGTGGAAGACGTTATCCTCAAGGGACCCAGCAGCAATATTATGAACAAACTGGCCAGGTGTATTCTTGCCTGCTATTCCTATGAAGACAATCCGGACGACTTGTCCATCAACAGCGTGCTGTGCAGATGCATTGACCTGATTGCCAGAGTACCGGCTTTCGTGGCTTATTCCTACATGGCAAAATGCCACTATTGGGATAACAAGAGCCTCTACATCCATAATCCCAGGGAAGAACAAAGCACAGCGGAATGTTTTCTTCATATGGTAAGGCCGGACAGTCAATTCACCAGAATGGAAGCGGAGATCCTGGATCTTGCCCTGATATTGCATGCAGAACACGGCGGCGGCAATAACTCCACTTTTGTTACCAGAGTAGCTACCTCTACGGGGACGGACACCTATTCCGCCATTGCTGCGGGAGTCGGCTCCCTGAAAGGCCCCAAGCACGGCGGCGCCAACGCCAAGGTCATGGAGATGATAGCCGACCTCAAGGCTAATGTTTCAAACTGGGAAAACGAACAGGCGGTCCGGGATTATCTTGTCAAAATACTGAACAAGGAAGCTTTTGACCATTCCGGGCTGATTTACGGCATGGGGCATGCCATTTACACTCTGTCCGATCCCAGGGCTGTCTTACTGAAAAAGAAGGCGGAAGAGCTTGCAAAGATCAAACATATGGAGAATGAATTTGCATTATATGATACAATAGAGAAGGTTACACCGGAGCTGTTTGCAGAATTAAAGGGCAACGGAAAGGGTCTGTGCGCCAATGTGGACTTTTATTCCGGCTTTGTTTACAAGATGCTTGGGATCCCTGCCGATTTGTATACTCCGCTTTTCGCTATTGCCAGGGTGCCGGGCTGGTGTGCCCACTCCATGGAGGAATTGATCACAGGAGGCCGGATCATCCGTCCCGCATACCGCACTTTGATTCAGATCAAGGATTACAAACCTCTGAACGAAAGGTGATACGCTGGCCTGACTTCTGCTGCAGCATCATCCGGTTACGGGTATCAGGGGGACGGGGTTGTTGACAGCCTTTATCTGCCGAAGGTATCCGGTGAAGGAAATACTTAGAAGGAGGATGATTTTACATGAGTGGACAATCCAAGGCAAACGACAGTACAAACAGGAGAGACGTACCTTATGACCGGTATTTAAAGGAAGTGACCCATTCCCTGACCCACGGGGGGTTATTCCTCACGACAAAGGGAGAAAAGGTCAACAGTATGATCATCGGATGGGGCGGCATTACTTATTTCTGGAACAAACCGATCTTTCTGGTGCCGGTAAGAGCCTCCCGGTACACGTATCCGGTTCTGGATTCCACCGGGTACTTTACCGTAAGCATCCCCCTGGGACGGGATCTGAAAAAGGCGATCGCATTCTGCGGGAGCAAATCCGGAAGAGATTATGATAAGCTGAAGGAATGCGCCCTGATACCGGTTCCCGGCAAAACCGTTCCGGTCCCGGTCATCGGAGAATGCAGTCTGCACTATGAATGCCGCGTCGTCTACAAACAGGCAATGGATCCCGAATTCCTGGAGAAAGAGATCAATGAGAAATGCTATCCGGATTATCACACCATGTTTTATGGCGAGATTCTGGCATGCTATACCACAGATGACATAGGTTGATATCCACAACGGCAGTCCGCCTCCGGCATTGATTCAATGCTTCCCGGACTGCCGTTTCTCTGACTTTACCTCTTGAATGTCCGGCTGAGGATCGGCACAATCAGCATCTATCGTTAATTTTTCGTTAATTCTTATCATTCGATAACATCTATTTTCATCTCCTGCCGGGCAATGTCGGTCTCTTGAATTTGATGGATTACACAATCTGACGTGCCCTGATATACTGATTAATATCGTTTACGATATACTGCCGTCCCGTTGTGTGGAGGGCTTTGTAATACGAGCGGATGTAATCTATCACGTGGTAACGATTGAACAGTTCAATAACCGCCTTACCGGACAACTTTTCTGCGCTTTTATATTCTTCGATGCAGTATACAATGAAAGGTGTTTTTTCGTCCATACCTCACGCCTCCTCCGGGTAAGTAATTTTTCCTGTGTCCTGCTCCTCTTTAAACATTGCAAAGAGGGTAGGAACGCTTAGATGCCACAACTTGGTCTCTTCTCTGTCAAGCTGTTCATAGAGTTTTGAGGAGTACAGCAATGTAAACGCTTCCTTTTCACTGACATTCCTGTCCTCTATAATGGCTTTGATCAGCCGGGGTACGATGAATTCGAGCATTGCCTTGTTTTCGTCCGCCATTGCTAACACCTCCTCACCGATAATTCTATTTGGCTGATAAACTTTAAATACGCAAGAGCCTTTTCGCTGGTAAAAGTCATTTGATTGTATAGCTTCCTGACCTTCAGCTGCCGGATACACTCGCTTTTGGGGATAATTCCTTCCTCATATGCGGTCAAGACCCGGTAGATCGTATCGTTAGCGACCGGGCCGTAGATGATGTCATAGACTTTGCCGGAGTATATCCCCGCACGGTTTTCAAAGACGAAGTCCAGCCACTGTTCATTCGCTTCGGTAAACTCCAATACCGAAAGATCTTTTTTCAGCAAGGTGAAATCTGCGACCTTATAGATGCTGACAAAGCATTTTTCGCTTTCCCTGCGGTCGCCAACCTTCCTGGCAAAATCTTCGGCCTGTTCGTAATTCGTGGTGGTATAAAACCCCGCACCGAAATCCAGCATTCTCTGCTGCGGCAAAAGAACAGGCTTTTCCACAATGACGTCACTGCCGTGATAAAGTTGCATACGGTTCACACTCCTCTCAGTTTTTTTCCTGATATATCAGCTTAATTATACCCAACAAAACGGAAAATATCAACAGGTGCCAGTAACTTTCACGGCAAAATCACCCGCAAAATCCAAGACAACTTTATTGATCTCATCCATTTTGATTTCCTGGAACTGAGCTGAATAAACGACAGATAACCGCCTAAACACATAGGAAAATACGTTGAACTTCAAATTTATCAACAGCATTTCAGTAAGTGAAAATGCACTATTCTTTCATCCTGTGTTTTTTTCCTTTGTCCTTGTAACCGAAAATCAGCATGGCGTTGACTTCGCCGCCGAGCAGGATCAGCTGGGCGCTGATAAACAGCCAGACCATCAGTGCAATGATCCCGCCGAGACTTCCATAGACCAGGGACAGGTTCCAGAAGCGGTTCACATAATAGCTGAATACCAGGGAAACCAGCAGCCAGCCCACCGCGGTAAAGACGGCGCCGGGCATGGCGTTCCGCCATCTTATTTTTTTGCAGGGACTGTAACGGTACAGGATGACAAAAACAGCAATCATCAAGAAAATCGCCACCGCATACCGGATCACATTCCATCCCTTCCAATCCTCCCATCGCAATCCGATCCGGAGCAGAAAATCGCCGATCTGCCGCCCGAATATCAGCAGAATGAAGTAGAAGAGGATCAGCAGGGTCACCAGGATGGTAAAAAGGATGGAGAGGGGCACCGCAACCCAAAACGGCCTGGTATCTTTTTCGCACAGTGCCTTATTGATCCCCCGCATCACCGCGCCCATGCCGCTGGAAGCCGCCCAAAGCATGGAAACAAAGCCGAAGGACATCAGCCTGAGGTTCCGGCTCCTGATGACCTGCTCCGCCGTATCCCGAAGCACATGATAGGATTCCGAGGGCAGCAGATTGGCCAGAGGCCGCAGGATATCGTCGCCGGATACCGGCAGATATCCGATAACAGTGATAAGGAAAATCAAAAAGGGGAAAACAGCCAGCAGAAAATAATAGGCCATCTCCGCGCTGTAGGCAGGCACCTCGTCCTCCACATACCGGCGGTACAGTTCCCGTATAGATTTCAGAAGTTTGATTTCTCCCACTCCTTTGCTCCCATTCTTCTGCCGGTGCCGCTTCTCCGCTGCCGCTCCCTTTCTTCCTTATTATACCCTATTATACCCTTTTCGCCGAAATTGCATAAAGAGAAGGCAAAGGTGAGTGCAAGGGTTCCCCGCATGCCATATATCCCCTCCATCAATTCGGACTTTTGCGCCCCGACGATTATTTATGTATTGCATCCGCCTGTTTTTTGCTATACTATAACGGTAAATGGTATGGAATGATTGATATAAATCCAAAAACAAGGGTGAAAAAATGTTTCGTTTATGGGGAAAGATACGCAAAAACAATAAGACAGTCCGGGATATCGTCGTGACCAACGAAGACCCCGGATTGTCCAAAGAGGAAAAGCTTCAGGAATGCATCCAGAAAATTTGTTATGAATTCGATCTGCAAAGGCCTATGTGGCTGCCCAAGAACCAAAGGGAATATGACAAATATCACTGGGTTGTCCTTACCCAGGACAACTTTATTGAGCCCATCCGTTTTGATTCTCTTGAACTGGAACTCATTGACGAATAAAACCGAAGACTCTCCTACTTCATTATTATTTGTATAATAAGTTAATAAAGATACAAACTAGCAAATGATGATAAAATTCGGAAGGAATGAGGAAATGGTATTCAGCAGCTTAACATTTCTATTCTTTTTTTTGCCTATTGTCCTGATTTCTTATTACTCTTTTTTCCCTTTCGGCAACAGGTGCAAAAACTATATTTTAATATTGGCAAGCCTGATTTTCTATGCCTGGGGAGATGCAAGATTTGTATTTCTAATGATATTCTCAATCATAGCGAACTATTTCTTTGGGCTTCAGGTAGATGCTCATTCAAAGGCAAACAGAAAATTGTGGCTGGTTCTATCCATCCTTTTTAATCTATCCATACTGATTATTTTTAAATATTCCGGGTTTTTGTTTGGGATGAAGAATATTCCGTTGCCCCTGGGAATATCTTTTTATACTTTTCAGGTAATGAGTTATATTATCGATGTATATCGGAAAGACAGTAAAGCGCAGAAAAAGGTAACCAATCTGGCTTTGTATATCAGCCTGTTTCCGAAACTGACTGCCGGTCCTATCGTAAGGTATCAAATGTTCGACAATCAAATAAACAGTCGGGAGCATTCCTGGGTTAAATTTGCGGAAGGAGTCAATAGATTAGTGTTTGGACTGGCAAAGAAAGTTATATTGGCTGATCAGTTGGCTGAAGTAGCTAACGGGATGTTCATGAAGGATGCCGCCGCTCTATCCGTCCTTGGGTCCTGGATTGGTGCGATATGCTTTGCCCTTCAGATATATTTTGATTTTAGCGGGTATAGCGATATGGCCATAGGACTTGGAAAGATGTTTGGCTTTGATTTCCCGGAAAACTTTAACTATCCCTATATATCCCAGTCGGTTGCCGAGTTTTGGCGAAGATGGCATATCACCCTGGGCAGTTGGTTCCGGGATTATGTTTATATTCCGTTGGGGGGAAATAGGGTCACAAAAATCAAGTACCTCAGGAATTTATTTGTGGTATGGCTTTTAACCGGCCTATGGCATGGCGCAGCCTGGAACTTTATTATATGGGGCCTGTATTATGGCCTTTTTATCTCGTTGGAGAAATTATTTTTAGAAAGGTTATTAAAGAGATTACCGAAGATGACAAGACACATTTATTTGATTCTCATTGTTCTGGTCGGATGGGTATTCTTTCGAGCGGATAACATAATGGAAGGAGTAAACTATATCGGAGTTATGATGGGGTTCGGCTCCGATCCAATCATAAATAACGATGTTTTACTCTACCTCAAGGACTATTGGTATGTGATCCTTGCTTCCGCAATTTTCAGCACCCCGGTAGGGAAACTCTTTCACAATATTTTTGACAGAATCAATAAAAAATCAGAAAAACTCAGCAGATTCATGCAAAATGGATTAAGTTATGCGTTTCAAAGTTCAGTCCTTGTTTCTTTTATGCTTATGGTAGTAGTTTTATTGGTCCGTTCCAGTTACAATCCGTTTTTATATTTTAAATTTTAAAGGAAGGATGGAGTGATGGAAAAATGTTGATCGCTACGGATAAAAGCAGGGAAATCAATATGGCCAGAAACAAAAAAGCAAAGTACATAGCAGTCCCGTTCTTAATCATCCTATATGCATTCTTTTTGGTGAATATAGCGATTCCGGATGAAAAGATCAGTACGGTTGAAAATAGGACTTTGACAAGAAAGCCGGGCATGGAGGATATGAATGATGGAACTTATGCCGAAAAATATGATAAATATTATACGGACCATTTTGCTTTCAGAAACGAAATGCTTCGCATCTATAGAAGATTGGAAGTTGCTCTGGGGAAAAGCGTTGTTGGATATTATTATCTGGTTGACAACAATTGGATTCTGGGCATGTTTCCCAGAATTTTAACTTCTGCGGCGCTGGATAAATATTCCGGAGCAATCAACAGTTTAGCTGAAATATGCAGCGACATGGGGAATGTCAAGGTATATTTCACCTTATTACCTCATAAGACCAATATGCTTAAGCATTTATATCCTGAATATGTAAACAATAAGAAAAATATAGATATCAATAAAGAATCTTTTCAATCCCGATTAAATCCGGACTTAATCACATTTCTGGATACAGATGGGGATATGTCCAATCAATTCAGCGGGAAAGAACTCGAAAAACTGTATTTCAAAACCGATCATCACTGGAATGGTACAGGTGCTTTTGAGGGTTTCAAACGAATGGCCCAAAAAATGGATCTTGGAGTATCCCCTGAGAAGTTACGGGAGCATTTTTCCAAATATAAGATGTGGAAAGATACAACAAAAGATTTTATCGGTAGTTATAACAGCAGTCTGAATATGATTGTTCACGAAAAAGAATATCCCATATTCGTTTATTTGGAAGATCAGCATTATGAGTTTTTTCAAAATCATGGCGGAGAGGATAAAAGGGTTAAGGAAGAAAACATTATTGCCACTTCCAGACATAAAAAGGAATGGGATTATGGCGGGGCATATATCAGAGGGGATAAATGCAATATCCTTAAAATCAAGAACAGCAATGCTCTGACAAATAAGAAAATACTTGTGTTCCGGGATTCTTACCAGGCACCTACTACGTTGATGTTTGCCGATTTGTTTCGTGATGTCATATTTATTGACCCCAGAAATATAAGCAGGATTGATATGACCTATGAAGAAATGATCAAAACCAATGACCCGGATATTGTTATGTTTATGTATAACAGTTCCGGTTTTGATTCCATGATTATCAACATGATCAATAAAGGCATCCGATAAAATAGCATAAACCCCGGCTATCGGGGGGAGGATTAGCTTCTTCGAAGGGAATGAAGCACTCCCCGCGGCAGAGACCGCGGGGTATCGGCTTCAACTCACTCCGTTTGCCTCTGTATCACAGCGGAGCTGCGAAAAATTAAACCCGAAGAGATTGAACGGCTATCCGCCAGAAAGCGATCCTCTCCCGTTTCCACGTATAGGTTACGAGGATTTCCTCGTCATCGGCAACAATCGCGGGATAGGAATATTCTCCGTCCTCCTTCTCCAATACACATACCTGCTTCCAGGTAACGCCGTTGTCACAGGACATGCTCAAAACAAGAGGGGTTCTGGGGCCCCAGTTCTGTTCTACCGGGTTGTATGCCAGAACAAGCCTTCCGTCCGACAATTTCACAACATCGATTCCGCTGTTGTTATTCGGAAGAACAGTGGGATAAGCAGGGCACCATGTTTGACCGCCATCTTCCGAATCGCTGCGGAAGATTCGTCCCTCCGTACTGCGAAGCAACATATGCACTTTGCCGGGACCGGATTCCCAAAGAGTCGGCTGTATGATCCCTTTCCCCTGAAAGGAATATTCCGGAACCGGAATATTAACGGAATCCCATGTCGCCTTCTGTGACTCTTGTCCCGCTTGTCGGTGAGCGATGGGGACCATTGCGCTTTTCGTCCAGGTTTTTCCCCGATCCTTTGAGATGTCCGCAAAGGCATCCCAATACTTCCCTTCTGCCGAGGCAGGTGCCAGCCAGGTGCCGTCCTTCAGCCTTATGGGTTTGTCCTTTACCGGTCCCCGGCCTCCTCTGTCCCCTTCCACCAATTCTTTCGGATCGGACCAATGATTCCCGTTATCCACGGAGATGATATAGCGGGTTTGCCACTGTGGAATATGATGTCCGACTTTATAGTACAAGATGATCTGCCCGCTCGGATCCATGAACAAAACCGGGTTCCAATGGGGCAGTCCTTCCTCATCGGCGACCTTTATCGGATAACTCCATCCACCGGTTGTCCGCCTGGAGTACCAGATCGCGACATCATCCGCTCCCTCCTTTGTGCCTCCGAACCAAGCGACAAGGATATCTCCGTTGCTCAGCTTCAAT
>ENA-UOOK01005964-UOOK01005964.1-fermentation-metagenome-genome-assembly--contig:-NODE-5964-length-11929-cov-3.722840_pt1 | contig 11929 bp, 11 predicted proteins | sample MGYA00245777_ERZ724023 | MGnify/ENA primary metagenome ERZ724023 (study PRJEB28704, sample SAMN03018312) | fermentation metagenome | biome: anthropogenic terrestrial biome; feature: soil; material... | reverse complement strand
AAAGGCGACCTCCGGGGTTAAAGTCTGATTCGCTACTCCCCTTACGCCATCTGTTCCAAATAAACGGCTCAAATTCGATCCCTCCGCAATTTTTTAATTTCCGATTTTAACTTAAGTAATAGTCCCCTGTTCTCTTAATTCAGGTTATACTTTAGGGTTTCGTTCACAGTTCCCAGTTAAATTTTTCCTGTGATACTCTATGATCTCGTTCACAGATTTTTAGTCAAAGATAACTGGTTCTTAACTGGGAACTAACGACAGAGCTTAACTTCCATTTGTGAACTAGCCCTCAAAAACAACCCTCAGCTGTGAACAGAGAACGAAACAAATATTCATCATTCACTTTTCGCGATAATCGCCTCCGCGGTCTTCCAGCCATCCAACGCCGAACTAATAATTCCTCCGGAATACCCCGCGCCCTCCCCAACCGGGTATAGGCCTTGGTGTCCGATAGCTTGGCGGCTTTCATCCCTAACGATCCTAACCGGCGCTGAAGTTCTAGTCTCAACCCCGGTGAGGGCTGCTTCCGGCCAGTCAAATCCCCTAATCTTTTTACTAAAATGTTTGATCGCCCCGGCAATGGCCGCACTGATTTCTCCGGGTAAAATTTCATTTAAATCAGCGCCGGTTATCCCGGGACGGTACGATGGCCGTAATGACCTAAACTCCAGTGTGGGTTCTCTTTTTAAAAAATCCCCCACTCTTTGGGCCGGGGCTAAAAAATCTCCGCCACCAAGTTGGTAAGCGGCTTCTTCCAACCGTTCCTGATATTCTACACCGGCCAGGGGTGAATGGTTACCGTAATCCCGTTCGTTGACCGTGACGATAATGGCCGAATTCGCTATTCCGGAGTCCCGCCGGTGGTAGCTCATGCCATTGGTCACCACCCGCCCCGGTTCGGAAGCGGCCCCAATCACGAACCCTCCCGGACACATACAAAAACTATAAACGCCGCGCCCGCTTTCCCGATGTTTGTAGGTAAGATGGTACTCGGCCGGCCCTAAGCGGACCTTTCCTGCGCCCATGCCGTATTGGGCTTTATTAATAATCTCTTGAGGATGTTCAATCCTTAATCCAACCGCGAAAGGTTTAGCGCAAAGCTCTAGTTCTTTCTCATTCAACAGCCTATATAGATCCCGGGCGCTGTTTCCGGTAGCCAATAACAACATTTCCGTCTCGATTTGCTCAGCTCCGTTAAGCTCAATCCCTCGTACTTTTCCCTTAAACAGTCTAATATCAGTCAGCCGTTTCCGAAAATGAAACTCTCCGCCATAATCCATAATTAACTGTTGCAACCCGTTAATTACTTCCCGTAAGAGATCGGTACCGATATGCGGATATTGCCAGTACCTAATCTCAGGCGGCGCTCCTAATTTTACCATCACTTTTAGGATTTCGTCAATTGCCGGGTCTTTAATCCTCGTTGTCAGTTTCCCATCGGAAAAGGTCCCCGCTCCTCCAATACCGAACTGTATATTTGATTCCGGGTCTAGTTCTCCTAGACTCCAAAACTTATTAATCTGATCGAGCCTGCCCTGCAGCCCATCCCCACGATCGATAATTAACGGTTTGTACCCTGCCGCCGCCAATCTCAACCCAGCAAAAAGACCGGCTGGACCTGCTCCAGTGATTACCGGTCTACAATTGTTAACTGAATTACTCCGCCGGACTTGGTCCCATTTAGGGGCTGGTTCCGGTTGATAATTTTGTAAAGTTGGAATGTTTTTTAATAACGCGTCGGCTTCACAAACCGTTAACTCAACTTCAAAAATCAAGGTATAAACGTAAAAAAGCTCTTTTTGCCTGGCGTCCAAAGACTTCTTGGCAATTTTTAATGATTTAATCCTTTTTAATGGGACCTTAATATACTCAGCTAATAATCGATTGAGATCCGTTTCGTCCTTTTCAATTGGGACCCGGAATTGACTAATTTTCAGGAACATTAGCTTGCCTCGGTTTTGGTGCCAGGATTACATTCCATATTAGTGGCATGAGCGGATTGATTCGGCCTAACCGCCTCAATCAAGCGATATTTTATCTGATCGCTATTATATCCCGTTTCTAACTGCCCATTAAGCGCCAATGATATTTTGCCGGTCTCTTCGGAAACGATGATTACCAAAGCATCGCTTTGAGTCGCCAAACTCAATCCCGCCCGATGTCTGCTTCCCAACTCTTGCGCCAACAGCAATTGATTATCAAGGGGGAGAAAACAACCAGCAGCCTGGACACGGTTTCCTTTTATTACGACTGCTCCGTCATGTAAAGGGGAGTTGGGATAAAAAATCTGTTCCACCAAGATTTGTGATAAAGTCCCGTCAAGGAAAGAGCCGGACTGCTTGACCATGGGGAGGGGGTCGTTTCTCTCAAAGACAATCAAAGCGCCGTGTTTATGTTTGGAAAGGCTTTCTACGGCTTCAGCGACGATTTCAATACTTTCGGTGGGAATCTCCGGTGGTTTGATCAGCCACTGGAGGATCGGGTTTTTTTGCCCTAATACTTCCAAAGCTCGTTTTAACTCATTTTGAAAGATGATTGGCAAAGCTACGAAGAGCATCAGCATTATCTGTTCCAATAAAACGTTAAAATACTCCAAACCTAAAGAACGGCTCAATAAATTGATAATGAATAAAATTAAAATGGCGTTTAAAAAAAAGATTCCTTTAGCGCCTTTAAGAATCTTAAAAAGGTAGTACAAGACAAAAAGTACTAGGATTAGGTCAATAATCCTTAAAAAATTGATTGCTTCTCCTAAAAACTCCATGAATCGCACCACCTTAAAATAGTATGACCCGACTGACTGCTCTTAAAACTCAGCCTTAAAGCAGTTCTATTGCTTTAAATTTTCTATTTGACATTTATACTAAAATTCCTCTGCTCAAATCGGGGTTTTCAAAGAAAAAACCCTCCCGAATTATGGGAAGGTTTAATTTTCAAACATATATTTTATTCCTTCATATAGATCTCTTCCTTCAACACTCCGATAAAAGGCAGGTTCCGATATTTTTCAGCGTAATCCAATCCAAACCCGACCACAAACACATCCGGGATCTCGAATCCGTTATAATCAGGCTGAATCGGTGTCCGCCTCCGGCTGGGTTTGTCCAATAGGGTGCAGACTTTTAAGGACTTCGGTTGCCGGGAACGAAGGTTTTCCACTAAGTATTGTAAAGTTAGTCCCGTATCGACTATATCTTCGACTATTATTACATTACGATTTTCGATCTCCAGGTCCAGGTCTTTGATAATTCTTACCGTACCCGTAGATTTGGTGGAAGCGCCGTAACTGGAGACAGCCATCAAGTCGTAAACTAACGGTATGGTAATCTCCCGCATTAAGTCGGCTAAAAAAGGCAGCGCTCCTTTAAGGATCCCGACCAGAACCGGCGGACTGCTCCGATAATCGTTACTGATTTCGGAGCCCAGTTCTTTGATACGTTCGGTGATTTGTTCCGTTGTGAGCATAATCTCTTTTAAGTCGTTGGTCATCGTTCCCTCCAGATGTACCTGAGTATGCTGGTCTTCAGAATAATTAAAAATAGAGACATTTTCTCTGTACCTTTTTAAAATACGTAATACTATTCTTGAGCAGCGTTTAAAGTCATCTCTATTATTTTATCCCCTATCCTGATATTATTTTTAAGCAAAATTCCAATAAGTGGCTTTATTTCCTTTATTAAACCTTCCTTTTTCCCTTTCAGAAGTATTCCCATGGTACCTATTATTTCAAGTCCGTTCATTTTAGCAATTTTTCTGGCTTTCAAATCATCTATCAACAAATAATCGGATTTTTCTTCAATGGCGAGAATAATTGCTTCGGATTCTCCTTTCCCAATATCACTAAGTAATATCTTAACGGCTACTTTATTTTTTACATGTTTTACTCTATTAATTAAAAAAATTTTTAATTCATTACTGTACGGCTTGTTTTCCTTGGTTACTTCTTCAAATACTGATTTTGGCACAAATATTTCTTTAAATAATTTTTCAAGCAAATCCATTCTTTCTATTGTAGCCAATGAAATCAAAGGGGATGAATCCGAAATAACTATCATTGCTTAATGACCCTTTCCAATTCTTCATTGAAGTCTTCTGTGTCATAGTCGATAACGGCTACCCCGCGCTTTCCTGCTTCGAACATAAATTCAACCTTATTCATTTCGGCTAGTTCAGCCGCTTTTCCCATTGACAGTTTGTGTGTTTTGAAAAGTTCTAAAGCGGTATAAAACCTCATTTGTTTTACAAATCCGTTTTTGTTTTCATTTAATGTATATAATATCTCTTCCGGAACGGTCAACTTTAACTCAACCGTTTTCATTCTTTTCACTCCTTTTTTTATCTGCTTTTATTCTATCCAAAAATTTTAACATACACCATTATTAAAACAATGTCAATATCCCCGTGTCAGAGTCTTCGCATAACGCGAATAAATGGTTTCCCCCCACGTTTACCAGGTTCAATGGTTACAGTATCTTTGTACTGATTATGCATTTCAGCCCCTTCCGTCAGATTCCCATTATTCTATATACTCCTTAAAAGTATTATACCATACAACAGCTTCTAATTATAACACTGATAAAATTCATTCGCCCTTGATTATCGCTAATGACACTGATTTCGCTGATAAACTATCACATCCTAATCTTTGCCATCAGCGCTATCCCCTGTTATCTGTGATACTGTTTATGAATCTCTTTATCCCCAACTTCTTCGCCCCAAAATTCAGCAATAATCCGATTTCAATTCTAAATGCTTGTAGATAATTAATCACTTGAGCCGCATGACCATCATCAAACTCTGAGACGGCTTTTAATTCAACCAGAACCTGATTCTCAACTAGAAAATCCACTCTCCTGATCCCAATTCTTTCACCTTCATAAAAAACCGGCATCTCCTGCTCATCGGCATACTCTATCCCCTGTTTTTTCATTTCAATCGCCAAAGCGCGATGATATATTATCTCCGGAAACCCTTTACCCAGCTTATTATGTACTTTCAAAGCACAACCAATAATCGTTTCTGTAATGTCGGAATGTTTGTAATCGCCCATCTCATACCTCTGATATCACTGATTACGCTGATGACGCAGATAAAAATCACAAAAACCCTGATACCCCTGATTTCAGTGAAAAACAAAACGAAAAATATTCCCTAATATTTTACAACTTTTCCTTAATTATTTCAACTTCCTAATTGAGATATTAAGGTTATCTGTTCCATCTTCGATCCAAACCTAAATCAGTGTCATCCGCGACATCAGCGTCCATCTGTGATCAAAAAAGCCCCTCCTTAACGGAAGGGCTTCCTTGTTTCTCCTAAGATAATCTTAGAATTTCACCCGCGGACGGATAACGATTTTGTTGTTATCTTTGTCAACGTTGGTGTATTCAACTTCCAAGGTAACCTTGTTGTTGAAACCATAAGCGAATTTCAAGCCATACGGGCTGTAGTCTTTTGATGCTTCTTCTAACGTATACTCAAAGGAAGTGGTGATCGCGCCGGACTTATATTCAGCGCCGATAACAGGAACTAAACCGATGCTTCCCTTAGCATCTTTCCATGCACCTTTGTAATCATCGCCAGCATCAATTCCGTAAACAAATAATTTGAAAGCGTCTATCTTATAGTAAGCATCGAAAGCCATATAGGTAGAATCTTTTTTGCTTGGATCTTTTTCGCCGTAATGAACTTCAGCGCCAAAGCCGTCGCCTTTGTAACCAAAGGTCAAGTCATAATCCATTGCATCTTTCGACAGATCCGGATCCATAAATAATGCGAATTTAAAGGCATCACCTACAGGAATATCAAACACAAATTGCATATTATCGTCTCTAACCTTATTGTCTCCATGCGGTTTGAGAAGCACGCGGCTCGGGAAGAGTTTGTGATCCCAGGAACCAGCGGTTAAAGTACCCCAAGACTGTTTGAAGTTTACTTTGTACTCTTTTACTGCAAATCCCAGAGGATCTTTATCTGTTTTAGTAACAACACCGCTATCATAAGCAATTTGCAAATACGCATCAATGGTATCGCTTACTTTGCCTTTGAAATTGAAACGAAGGTCATATTTGCTAAATCCGAGATCATCATTATTTACTTTGTCCTGTTGTACCCACTCAGCGCGCCAGTCACCTTCAACGGTAGCGGCAGCCATGGAAACAGCAGCCATCGAAAGAACCATCACAGCAGCCATTAAAACAACTAATAACTTTTTCATCTTTGTAAACTTTCCTCCTTATTTTTTAACTAAGTAATATAAAACTTGTACTACCAAACGTTACTGTTCTCCGCCCACCCCCTTTCAATCTATCGGACCGGAGTCCAGTATGAGGGGTCCAATGTTCTCCTCATATGCGCTCCGGAAACGTCGTGGGTCAGCTTCTGGAAGTAATAAAACACAAAAAACAATACTCCTTACCATTTTAATCCCAATGGTACAATCTGTCAAGGCGGGATTTCTCAGTAAATGATAATCCTTCCCCGAATGTAATCTCCGGTGTAATCTTCCAGAACTATCTTTCATTAACATATTCTTAAATAAGAATACAACGCATTTTTCAAAAAACCTCTTTTTTTTTCAATAAATTTTCATTTGAAATACATCCGCCTTCACCTGCGGCTTTGTAACTGTTGAAAGTGGACTGAAATTTTTTAGTTTAACCCTGCTTGTTGAGGGTTAAATATCAGATAAATATGTTAATATCTTCACCAACTGACTGCCAATTCCTCCTGAAAACTTTCTCCTTCTAATTTACCATTATTTATGTTATCCCGCCTCACCTAAGAAAATATCCTTTGCCACAACAAAAAATCCCGCCCCTTTTGAAAGCGGTAAAAGTTATTCATCTGCCATCTCAATGCTTTATCAGCGTCATCTGTGATCATTGACCCCCATCGATTATCACGCTATAATATACTTGATTTTGGAAATATCCGAAAGGCCGAAAGGAGCGATCATAGATGACCGACCATGAAATGTTGGAATTGCTAGTCCAAAAAGTAACCGGTTTAGAACACAAGATAACCGGATTGGATCATTTGGGACAAACAGTAACCGGCTTAGATCAAAAGCTGAACGGGGTGGGGCATACAGTAACCAACTTAGACCAAAAGGTAACGGGATTGGACAATAGGCTAACCGGATTGGAACAAACAATAACCAGTATGGATCAAAGATTAACCGGCCTAGATCAAAAGGTCTCCGGTATCGAACAAGATGTCAAGTTCATCAAAATCAACCAATCCGAACACGGCGAAATGATTCAATCTCTAATCCACTCCGGCGAAGTCCAAGAGGCCCAGCATGACGCCTTGCAAATGGAAGTCGCCAAACTATCCGGTGAAATGCGGCAAGAGTTCTCGGACTTTGCGGAAGCGCAAAAATCCCTCTTTGAGATGTACGGCGAACACGAAACGAAAATCCGCACTCTCGAGCGTCGCCCGGTTTAGACAGATACGTTTGTTTAATCATCCGTCTCTCTTCCTCAATGCAAAACTCCATCAACCAACCCTATCTCATGAAGAACTTATAACTGTCTCAATTCGATTGGATATTCCGTTTACTCAGAAACAACAAGCGATCCTTATATTAAATTCCTTCTTCATGTCCTTCATGCTCTTCATGGTGAGATGATCTCCTCTAACCCATATGGCAGGCGGCTCCAATACTGATGAGACAATTCAAGACCATACCATACCAACTCCAATCTTTTTTTACCATGAAGGACATGAAGAGCATGAAGCAAATCAAAGTGTAAATCTAGACCTGGTTTGAAAGGATACCCAATATAAAAAAGATTCCATCGTTTTCTGACCGATGAAACTTTTAAGCAAGTAATGCTTTGAAAAAGTCTCAATCATATTAATTCCTTCTTCATGTCCTTCATGCTCTTCATGGTGAGATGATCCTTTCTGACAGTATGACTTATGGCTAATAGCTCAAATCCTATGAATCGCTTTAGGACCGTATGGACTTCATTTTTCTAGCATGAAGAATGAAGAACGTGAAGATTTAAAGCACGAAACTCTTTAAGCCGTCTTTAAGTCGTTCGACGTTGAAGTTTAGCAACAATCCTTGTTTGATTTTGGCAAGCTTCATGTAAGTCAATATCTGTGCTTCATGGATGTTATGTATTTCATCGACACTTTTTATTTCTAAGATTATCTCATCCTCGACGAGAAGGTCGATACGATATCCACAATCAAGCTTGATCCCCTTATATTCAACTGGTAACGGATACTCCAATTTAAATGCAATATTATTTACAGAAAACTCATGTGCCAAGCAATGTTGATAGGTTGATTCAAGTAGTCCGGGACCGAGTATGCGATGTACTTCAATCGCGTATCCAATAACACGATTCGATAACTCACTGAACTCTCTCTTCAAGTAAACTCATCTCCAAAATAATAATTATTGATAGTATAAATAGATGAAACAAAAAACCTTTTTGCCATGAAGAGCATGAAGGGCATGAAGTTTTTAGCAGAGCTTTGTTCTTATCTTCATGTTCTTCATGTACTTCATGGTGGAAATAAAGCCTTTCTTTATTCTACCAACTAAAAATCAGCATCATCAGTGATTCATCTGCGATTCGACCTTAAGATCGCGATCTGCCCAGTCCGGACGATCTCCCTAATCCCGAAAGGCTTCAACAGGGCGATCAGCGCCTCGACTTTATTGGCCTCACCGGTAATCTCCACCACTACCGCCCGGCCGCTAACATCGATGATTTTGGCCCGAAAAATATTGACGATCTGCAGCACTTCCGAGCGACTTTGGGAACCGGCGTTGACTTTGATCAAAGCCAACTCCCGCTCAACCGACTCCTCGGGGGGCAAATCATTCACTTTGACTACATCGATCAGTTTATAAAGCTGTTTTTCAATCTGTTCCACCACTTGATCGTCTTCGGCTTCGACCACAATGATAATCCTTGATAGGGCTGGATCCTCGGAACTTCCCACGGCGATGCTTTCGATATTATATCCTCTCCGACTGAACAAACCGGCCACCCGGACCATCACTCCCGGTTGATTGACAACTAAAGCCGATATAATATGCCTCATAAACTATTCACCCCTATCATCTGATGAATCGCGCCGCCCGCTGGCACCATCGGCAGCACGTTCTCCTCCCGTTCCACGTGACAATCGACCACCACCGGGCCGGGAGTGGCGAAGGCTTTCTCCAGTGTGTCTCGGAGTTGGCTTACTTCCGTAATTCTGAAACCATTAGCTCCATAGGCTTCGGCGATCTTCACAAAATCCGGGTTTTGATCGAGGACCGTTCCGGAATAACGCTTTTTAAAGAAAAACTCCTGCCATTGCCGGACCATTCCCAAATAAAAATTGTTGATGATTACCACCTTAACCGGTATTTGATTGGCGACGGCAGTCCCCAGCTCTTGGATATTCATTTGAAAACTCCCGTCCCCGGCGATATCAATGACCAAGCGGTCCGGGTTGCCGACTTGGGCCCCGATGGCCGCCGGGAACCCAAATCCCATTGTTCCCAAGCCCCCTGAAGTAATCAATGAACGGGGCCGGGTAAATCTGTAGAATTGAGCGGTCCACATCTGGTGCTGTCCGACTTCGGTGCAGATAATGGCGTCGCCATTGGTAATCTCGCTAATCTCCTCAATTACCCGTTGAGGGTTTAATTTGTCACGATCATAGGTTAAAGGATACTCCTTTTGCCAGGCGCCAACCTGCTTCAGCCATTCCGGGCGCTTTTGCGGCTCCAGTTTTTCCAGCAAATTTTCCAGCACCATTCGGATATCACCGACAATGGGGATATCTACTCCGACATTTTTCCCAATCTCCGCCGGATCAATATCGATATGGATTACTTTGGCTTTTGGCGCGAAAGAGTCGATCCGACCGGTAACCCGATCGTCGAAGCGGGCCCCGACAGCGATCAATAGGTCGCATTCACAGACTGCGAAGTTGGCCCCAGCCGTGCCATGCATCCCCAACATCCCGAGATTAAGGGGATGGTCCCCAGGAATAGCGCTGATCCCCATCAAGGTAGGGGTTACCGGAGCGCTAATCTTCTCCGCCAATTTGATCAATTCCGTGTGGGCCCCGGAGGTTACTACCCCTCCGCCAACATAGAGTAGGGGCCGCGCCGAACTTTGGATCGCTTCCAACGCTTCTTTTACCTGGCGGGCGTTACCAACATAATTGGGCTTATAACCCCGTAGTTCAATGTTCTCGGGATAATTGGCCTTATCGGTTTGTACCGTGATGTCCTTAGCGATATCAATCAAAACCGGTCCAGGCCTGCCGGCGCCGGCGATATGAAAAGCTTCTTTAACCACTCGCGGCAAATCTTTAATATCTTTCACCAGATAATTATGTTTGGTAATCGGCATGGTAATTCCGGTAATGTCGGCTTCCTGAAAAGAATCGCAGCCCAGTAAGGAAGTGGGCACCTGTCCGGTTATGGCCACTAACGGCACGGAATCCATATAAGCGGTGGCAATTCCGGTAACTAGATTGGTCGCTCCTGGGCCGGAAGTAGCCAGGCAGACCCCGATCTTTCCCGTGCTGCGGGCATAGCCGTCGGCGGCGTGGGCTGCTCCTTGTTCGTGCCGGACTAGAATGTTCCGTATTCTACTATCATATAAAGCGTCATAAATGGGAATCACTTGTCCGCCCGGATATCCGAAGATAACTTCTACCCCTTGCCGTTCGAGGCATTCCAAGAGAATTTGCGCTCCGGTAAGTTTCATAAGCATCCCTCTTTTTTACGTTATTTGGTATTAGTTAGATATTAAAATTAATAATAATGTATGGCATATTATTTGTCAAGAATCTTTTATAAACATTTAAACGCTCGCCATTACTAGCCTTTCGGCAAGGACTATCCAAAAAGTCTAGATTTTACGAGTAATACAATTTTAATAATTCATTCTTTCTCTATATTTAAAGCTTTTCCTCAAGTCAACCTTTGGTTTTAAACCCAATGTCTTTATGTTAAGCTGTTAAAAACGGAAAAAAATGATTTCTAGACTGTTAATAACTCAGCCCACACCTAAACAAATGGATCGCTTCCGCCTTCCATGTCCTACGTGACTTCTTTCCACCCTAGAACATAGTTGGGTATATTAAAAGCATTCTAAAGACCTTTTAGGCCTGGTGATAACCTCGGAAGAACAACCCAGCCCGACTTGCCTGGGTTATGCAAGATTAAAAAACTCAGCCCAGAGGTTTAGCCTAGGCTGACAGAATGAACATTAAATACTTTTTTTGATCAGTATAACCTAGGCGTTTTTCAGACTTCACCTTCTTATTTCAGCACCGCCCCGGTGTTCGCCGAAGTTACCAACTTACTATACCGGCTTAAATAACCAGTCCTAATCTTCAGCTCTGGCTGCCGCCAGGCGGCCTTCCTCCTGTTTAGCTCCGCTTCGCCAACTAACAAATCCACTCTTTTCCCCGGAATATCGATTTTGATCCGGTCGCCTTCTCGAATTAAGGCGATCGGACCACCCTCCATCGCTTCCGGTGAGATATGTCCAATAGAAGCGCCTCGCGAAGCTCCTGAAAATCGGCCATCCGTCAACAACGCCACTTCTTTATCCAAACCCATACCGGCAATTGCCGAGGTTGGAGTCAGCATTTCTCTCATACCTGGTCCACCTTTTGGTCCTTCATATCTTATGACTAGAACTTCACCTTTTTTTATTTTCCCACCTAGGATCGCATCTACAGCAGCATCTTCTCCATCAAAGACCCTTGCAGGCCCCTTATGTTTAAGCATCTCTTCTGCTACAGCTGATCTTTTGACCACTGCTCCATCAGGTGCAAGATTGCCCCTTAGTATAGCTATTCCACCTGTCTTACTATAAGGTACATCTACAGATGCTATGATATTGTTATCTAATACCTTATAATTAGAAATTATCTCACCTAGAGTCTTTCC
>ENA-UOOK01005963-UOOK01005963.1-fermentation-metagenome-genome-assembly--contig:-NODE-5963-length-11929-cov-17.329291_pt1 | contig 11929 bp, 9 predicted proteins | sample MGYA00245777_ERZ724023 | MGnify/ENA primary metagenome ERZ724023 (study PRJEB28704, sample SAMN03018312) | fermentation metagenome | biome: anthropogenic terrestrial biome; feature: soil; material... | reverse complement strand
CGGTCAGAGTCAGATACTCTCCTATTTTTGCTGGGTAAGGATTTGTTTCGACTATCGTAACTTTCAGATTTGCTCCCCCAACAGCTGCAGAAGCAGGAGCTGCAAAAAGAGAGAAAAACAAAAGCAAAGAGAATACAACAGGAACAAGTGATTTTTTGATTTGTGTCATTTTGATTTCACCCTATTAACTTCAATTTCAAATTTTAAACACAAGGATTATTCCGTATTACTTTGAATTATCCCATCTTTTACCAGCACCACTCTATCCGCATATCCTGCAATTTCCGGATCATGAGTAATCATTATAATGGTTCTACCATCTTCGTTGAGCCTTCTAAACATATTTAGAATTTCACTGCCTGTTCTCGAGTCCAGATTTCCAGTGGGTTCATCTGCAAGGAGGATCGCAGGATCATTAATAAGAGCTCTGGCGATAGCAACTCTTTGGGATTGTCCACCTGAAAGCTCCCCAGGCTTGTGGCTCATTCTATCCTCTAGCCCGACCAATTTTAGTAGCTCTTTTGCTCTTTCGCGAGGATCAACGCCGTTCCTTGAATTAGCATAAGTAGGGAGCTCGACATTTTCAAGAGCTGTGAGCCTGGGAATCAAGTTGAATGTCTGGAATATGAAACCGATTTCTAACCCTCTGAGCCTAGCAACTTCCTTGTCTGATAGTTTATTAATATCAAGACCTTTAATTATAATTCTCCCTTCCGTAGGCCTATCAAGAAAACCTATAAGATTCATAAGTGTGCTCTTCCCTGAGCCAGAAGGTCCCATGATGGCAAGAAACTCTCCTTCTCGTATTTCCAGGTTGATATTGTGAAGGACTGGAACCTCCAGATCTCCAAGAACATAACTCTTTTTTACATCAATAACTTCAATAACAGGAATTGCTGTTCCATTTGTTTCGTTACTTTGTGAATATCTCGAACGGCCCAACTCACATTTAAATGGCTCTTTATTTGAAGTAATGTGGTCTTCTCTCAAGGGAAGTTCTCCTTCAAGTCTGGAATTTTCAGTTCCTGTCTCCAATATTGAATCACCGGGAGCAGAAACGTCCTCAGTGGATATCTTCGTTTCCATGTCTACTCCTCTGTTTTTCAAATTTATAAGCCCGCTAGCGCACTGACAGATATGATAGTTTTCTGTCACCTTGTCTATAGGCATTCATGTATATTCGCTAAAGACATTAAAGGAATTAATCTAAGAGATTATCTTCAGCCAATCAATACTTAAGTTGATCAAGAGAAAATAGCTATTCTTGAGGCAGAATAGCCCAATTCGCCTGATAAATTTTTATTCGTATCTCAAAGCATCTACAGGATTCATGCGTGCAGCTTTTCTTGCGGGGTATAAGCCAGCAGTTATGCCTACAAGGATAGAAATTACAATCCCGATTTCGATTAATTTTAAGGGGAATACCGGAGGAAGTTTAAGAGCACTTTCAAGAATATAAGCTCCAAGACCTCCGATTGTGGTACCTACGATCCCTCCAAAGAGACTAACCATTACAGACTCCAATAGGAAGAGGAATAAAATATTAGAGTTACTGTAGCCTACAGATTTCATTATCCCGATTTCTCTGGTTCTTTCGGTTACGGTAACGAGCATAATATTCATAATTCCTATTGAACCAACAAAGAGAGATATAAGGGCAAGAGCGAGCAGGAAAGAATTTAAAGCATCTCCTATTTTTCCTGTCTGCTCAAGAACTTCCTCCTGATTAAAGACATAATAAGGTTTTAAATCCTCATTATCAATATCTCTTTCCGGGACTCCAAAATTCCGGGCTAATCTGCGATCCACGTCATCTGAAATATCACGAACTTTTTCAGGACTGTCAGCCATCGCAAGGAAAGCTCCATAGTCTTTTTCCCCGATCATCTCATTCATAGTAGAAATGGGAATGAAAACTGTTAAATCGTAGTCACTGTCTTGACTTATAACCGTTGGCTCAGAGTTTTTCAGTATTCCTTTTACCTTAAAACTCTTCTTTACAAGCGTACCGTCCTCCTGTCGAAAAGCGATCTCAACAGTACTCCTATGGGAAATATTCTTACTAAACTTATCATTTGCAATATCATATCCAAGAACAGCAGCGGCACTATCTTTATCTGTCAGGAAAGTGCCCCTCTCCATTTGTAGGCCCTGGATCTCCTGAAAATCTTTGTTTATTCCTGCAACATTCACGCTTTTAGTTTCTGAAAGATACTTGAGATCTCCGTTCATCGTTTTTCTGGGAGATACGCCGGAAATTCCCGGTGTGTTTTTCATGAGATTGTACTCATTTTCAAAGAAAAGATTTGGCTGCTCACTAGCTGCAATAATAAAGTTAGAGCCTACTGAAGAGATCTCATCAGTAAAAAACTGGTTAAAACTGGCACCAAGAGATGCATTAACAACTACTGCAGCTATGCCAATTACTATCCCCAGTGTTGTAAGTGCAGACCTTAGCTTAGCACTACCTATACTTCCAACGGCTATACGAGCTGCCTGTGTAAGTTTTATCATATTTTCCCCCACAAATATGATGTCAGCTAACCTTTCTTTAATTATTGTTTCCTTCTTCTGTAAAACAAGAAAGCTGCAGGAACAGAGATTATAATAAGTCCACCTGCCAGTACGGCTGTTGAATTAGACTCAGGTGACTCTGAAGTATCTATAAATTTCAGGTCCCCTACCGTATTTGCATGTCTGTTGATTCCGTTATTGTAGTTTGCAGTGAGGCTCATGTTTATCCCTTCTTCCCTACTAACACTCCACGAATTTTCTTCCACAGCATTGAATTCGATGGTAAAAAGCTCGTCTGGATCCATTGGCCCTATGAAATATTCTGCAGGGTAAAAGGTGATGCCCTCAGCTTCAGGTTTTATACTTACCGAGCTAAACTCGTTCGGATGAGTGTTCGCTACGTCGAACTCAATTGTAGATTCACCATTTGTCAGTTGAAGTTCTTTTGAAGGGATCACTCTTATGTTTGCAGAATCGACCTTGAGAGGAATATTCTTTCTGCTGTTGTAATCGAAGGAGTTCCCCTCTATTGCAAGTTCAAAGTTGTGAGTTCCTTCCGGAGCGTCTTCTGCAACTTTAACATTGAAAGTCAATTTGATGCTATCTCCGGGCCCCAGAAGACCCATATCTCCATAAGGAGCATCAAGGACGATTATCCCATCAGATAAAGGTCTTAAAACTGCAGCCTGAATCCTGGCATTGGTATCAAAGTCACTCCCACTAATAGTAACAGTAGGATTACTTGCAGTGTTCTTAAGAGTTACCGTGACAGTACCCCTGTCTCCGGGCATGAAAACCTCGGGATCCGAGATAAATTCCTTAAGTTCAACTGTACCTTTACTGTTAAATGTCTCAGTGCCTATTCGTATGTCAAAGCTTTTTTCACTCCAGGGACTGTTTTTACCTGTTTTTGTTCTGATGTCAATGGAGCGGATCCCTTTCTGCGCATTTTTGTCTACAAAAAGGTAAAATTCCTTTGTAGCAGTTCTGCCTGGATTGAGGACTCCAACATTCTGCAGGGCATTTGCCTCTGAATCAAGAGAGAAAGGATATTGAGGTACCACTTCGATATCAACGTTGTCGGCTTTGTCCCCTCCTATGTTTTCTACCTGAACGGTTAAAGTCAGGTATTCTCCTATTTTTGCAGGATAGGGGTTTGTTTCGACTATTGTAACTTTCAGATTGGCTCCTCCAACAGCTGCAGAGGCAGGAACTGCAAAAAGCAAGGAAATCAAAAGCAAAGGAAAAAGAATTGTTACAGTAAGCTTCTTAATCATTTCCATATACTTTCACCTTCAATTGTATTGAATTATTTCATCTTTTACCAGGATGACTCTGTTAGCATATTTTGCAATTTCGGGGTCTTGTGTGACGATTACTACTGTTCTCCCTTCGTTATTCAAACCCTTAAATATACGAAGGACTTCGGCCCCTGTTCTGAGGTAAAGGTTTCCAGTCGGCTCATCCGCAAGAAGGATTGCAGGATCATTAATATGCGGTGCAATTGAAACCCACTGGGACTGCTCTCCTGAAAGTTCTCCTGGTCTGTGATGCATGTGGTTATGAATTCCTATAACTTCATAAAGTTCCCTTGCACGCCTTGTTGGATCAATATTAGTTCTCGAATTAGCAAAGGTTGGGAGCAAAACATTTTCCAGGGCAGTCAGGCACGGAACAAGATTAAAAGTCTGAAATACAAAATCAACTTCAAGCCCCTTCAGGTGGGCAAGCTCTTGATCTGGCATTCTATTGAGGTCATGCCCCTTTACAAGAGCTTGACCTGCAGTAGGCCTGTCAAGGTAATCTATAAGGTTCACAAGAGTACTTTTTCCTGGACCTGATGGGCCCATTATAGCCAGAAATTCTCTTCTCTCCGTTTTGAGATTGACGTATGAGAGCACGGGAATTTCCAGACTCCCAAGTACATAACTTCCCCTGACATTGGAAACGTCGACAATCGGGAATCCATCCTCAGGTAAACTATTTTTGATAATATTCATATCCCCCTTCCCCAAAGTTACTGAAATGTGATGAATGGATTACATTGAATAATTTCAACGTTTTTACTCATTATGTAAAACAGTCCATTTTAACTTATGCTTTCTTAATTTTCGCCTAAAGAGCTAATTTGAAGGTATGTAGCTGCTGATTTCTGTCTTTGAAAACAAGAGATTAAAACTATATTTTCAAACTAAAAGTTCGATATATTATTTTGGACATTTTGACGAAATTTTTCAGTATAAAGCGCTGTTCTTTACTAAAAATTTCTGTAACCGGAATCCACTAAAATAGAAGCAGTGAAAACAGATAGCTGTAACTATTTAATGAGATTAGAGGCATTTCTTAGAAAATTTACAATCTTTTTCCAGTATTTGTTCTAATTAATTTATACTGCTTTTATATTACATCTTTTCTAAAAAGACGATGGCAGAATTCAGATGGTTGCACCAGACATTTTAGAGAATTTCTTCTTTGGACCGGTGAAGACAATTTAATATTTAGATCTAAGTGGTAGTAAATTTTAAACTTCTAAACATTATATAAGTTAAAAAAACATATATATGTATGTGAAATATTTACTCTAATCATTTTAGAAGTATTATTTATAAGGAGATGATTTTCTATTGAGTTTATATAATTTAGTATATATAGCTATATACAGTCACTGTTAGCTAAAATTTTTAACGGTAGATCCTGAACTAAGAGGAAATCCGCCCCATGAATCTTATTAAGTGGCTGACAGTAGCCGTGTGATTTGGAGGTTTGATAGACGAAAATTATATCAAAATTGAACAGCGGTTGCAAATAAAATTGCTATCTACAGTATGCAAGTATCGATTTCGAAAATACAAACTATGGAGGAAATAACCATGACATTACCAGCAATTGTCTTTGGATTCAGCCTTGGCCAGTTTTTTACATTTACAAACAACATTGGCTTCTTTTTCCAGTTCTGTTAAATGAGTTTCTAAAGCAGAAATAGAAGAGGTCTCTGCAGAGAACGACAACGATATTCTATGTCCAGACTGCAGAAGCCTGGGTATAACGGGGGATGAACAATCAGAAAAATATTGGAGGAAATGATATTATGACTTTCAGCATTTTCTATTCAAATATCTGCTATTCCTATGTGGCCGAATGCTTCAAATTCTTCTATTGCGACTAAGCAGGGCGACTACGCAGGAATGCTGATTAAGCTGTAAATTAGGCGGTTTCTGCAGGGAATGACCATAAAGTCTTATATTTCCCGATCGCAGAAAGCCAGGGTATAACGGGAAATAAACAAACTAACTGATATATTGGGGGAAGTTCGATTATGACCTTCAGCATTTTCTATTCAAAGGTTTCCTATACATATATAGCTGAATGCTTTAAATTCTTCTACTGTGATTAAGCAATAATGCTGATTAAGAGATAATACTAACATATGAAGTTGCCTGTTTTTCAGGTAACTTCTTCTTTACAAAAGAAACGCAATATTAACATTTTTTTACTTCTTTTTTATTTTCCTAATATTCATTCTTTCGAAGGTTTCTACCGTTTCAAATATACTTTTTAAAATATGAGATAAGAAACAGTCTATAATTTTAAATTGTTTTTAAAAAGCCGAAAATCCAAAAAGTATAATCTTTTTTGAACATTGTGACTTTCCCTAAAAGGGTATTCACCTCCGGGAAGTTGAAATGGAAATTAAAGAAACGAGATGCTTGGGACTCCTATGCAATTATTGTAGCAAAAGATTCTATCTCTAAATACTAAAAGACTATTATTTGTAAGGAGTTTTAGTTCTTCACATTATATATAAATTTGAAGTATACTTTGGTATTGATATTCCCTTGTAATTTATTATTGGAAATATTGGTTTTTAGTATACTCAATTTTGATACTATTAATTAATATATATTGATATATGTCCCAGCTATCAAACATAATATCCTTTAAATCCCTAAATGTTTTAGCTGGAAATCTTCAAGATTGTTTATACTTAGCTGTAGTTCCAAAAGTAAATTCCTGGGAGTATAGCTTGGGAATATGATATAATATGGATGTCTAAGGGGGTTTGGCGAAAACACATCTATCTGGAGTGGTCCGTGAACCAAGTTAAATTGGCAGAAGATACTCAATTAATTGAAGGAAGATGAATTGAAAAGAGATAGTTTTGAAAGTAGAGAAGTGGAGGGACTTATAATGTCAATGTTTTATTTGAGTTATACTAAAATTACCATTTTTCTAGAGATTATAAGGTTTAAGATGATGTACTTTAGCGGTCAGGGCTTTGGTAGCTTTGGAAGGTTCTCCAGGTGAAGTAGTTCTCAGTGTTTATTAATCAGTTACCATTCTAAATGATCTCAATACAGGTTTAGACTACGTGCTCATGCATGCTTGTTACCTGTATCATTTTTTTCTTAGCAAAAGTGACTGGGTTCAGGTTTTTTATAGAGAAACTACTCAATGGTTGATCAAACAGCCATAAGAGTTCAGCCGAATAAATCTTTACATCTCAGCTCTATTCTTGTACTTGAGAACCCGATAAGGAGGTAATTTTGGAGTATATAGAACAAAAAAGCAAAAAATTAAAATTTTTAAAAAGAATTTCTTTTAGTTTTTTAATATGAAAGAGGTTTAAATATTTATAATTAAAAAGATTTTGAGCTTTTTATTAAAAATCGGACTTTACTATTTTTGGCAAGATCACTCCGGTAAAAGTTCTTCTTGCAGATCTTGTTTTGTAACTACGTAAAGCCGAAACGAGTGAAATATCAAGACTCAGTACGACAGTTTAGCCGGAATTAAAGCCTTTGGAGATACCGGTGGTCATTACGGAACTCGGATTAGGAATCCCATTTTAATAATAAGGCGTGAAGTCCCCTTCCTCGACATTTTCTGACTGTCGTCAGGAAATGACAGGTGGAAGATGAAAGCCGTCGGCTCCCCAACCATCTCTCATTATTGACTCTGTAACTTTATTCGTCTTTTGAACACTATTATAGAGCTCATCCCATAACTTGAAATTTGCTTCTTGGGCCTTATATTTCTAATATTCAATCAAACACAAGATAATGAAAATATCTTTGAAACCCCTCGACGATTAAGAATAAAATATCTTTGGGATAGGCTCATATATTGTTGTATTATCACCCAAAGCTGATGCGAGAACCAAGCTAGGTGGTGAGCATACAGGGTACACACCACTCTTAGGTTCAGAGGTAGAGCTGGTCAGAGGTAGAGCTACGAAAAAGGTGGAAATCGACTTTGCAGCTTGAACGATACCAATGTAGATGAAGTGATCAGAGGTAGAACCACAAAAAAGGTGGAAACCGACATCAATAACTTAAGTATGTCATGTTTATCACATTGTCACCTGCGAACCGCGGGGAAGGACTTGTGTGACTTGTCGGTATGCCGGAGAATGAACCAAGGAAGCCCCCATCTTAAAACTCTGAGCTTTGAGAAGAGTTTAGAAGGGATCGTTCACTTTGAATAAGTATAAAACTTGCCTGTTAAAAAAATCTTACTAGCTCTTTTTACTAACTCTCTGGAAAATCTAAAAAAATAAAATAAGCAAACTGGGAATATTATATATCTACTTTATTAAACCTCCACATAGCAGCAGATAACATTATAAGGGCAAAGAAAATGAGGCCCAGGAAAGACACGACTATATCAACTGGTGTATATATATAGTGATTTCCCATCACAGAGAAATTGGTCCCCAAAGCAAAATAACGAATTCCGCCTGCTAGAAGGGTCAGCGGGTTAAACATTGATAGAACCTTGAGGATAGTAGGAAAGCCGTCAATAGGATAAAGGGCGTTACTGACGAAGAAAATGGGCATACTAACCAGGGTGAGAATAGACTGCATTCCCTCCGGATTTTCAACGGTAATTGCAATTGAACCTGATAGGAAAAGGAAGCCAAGAGTAAAAATCGCTACCAGTAGCATAATACCTACTATTGCGATAAAAGTTTCAATAAGTGTATATCCCTTAAAGAACTCCATTCCTACAAGTTTTCCGAACCCTATTATTATAAAAGTTTGAAAGAGGGCTTTAGTCACACCGGAAAGGCCAACACCGAGAATAATATGAGACCTGGGAACTGGACTTGCAAGAGTTTCCCTCAAAAGGCTAAATTTTTTGTCAAACATAAGAGTAGTGCCTCCAAACAAACTGCTGAACAGCACATCCATTGCAATTATTCCTGCACCCATGTAGGTAATATATTTGACTACGGGAACACCGGGTTCATTTGGAACAAGTGAAGTTAGTTTGTCAAAACTATCTGACATGGCAAGCCCAAAAAATGCCAGCCACATCACAGGCTGGATCATTGAAGTGACGAGTACTGATTTATATCTAAAGTATTTCAGCATCTCTCTCCAGTATATAGCACGAAATTCGAAGCTCATTTAGAAATCCCCACCATTTCTATTCCTTGCTGTTTTTCGTCTTCGTCGCCTTCTCTTAACCCGTGTCCGGTGTAATGAACAAAAACATCATCCATTGACGGTTTTTTAATATTTACGATTATAATGTCTATCCCCTCTCTCCGAATTTCATCCATAATTTGAGGAAGCACATGAGTAACATCCTCCTTTATCATAATTCTCAGGGATTTTGTATCTTCTGTTATACTTTTAACGGACTCGAGCGACTTTAAGACCTCTGCAGCAGCCTTATTATCACTTGTTTCCAGGTAAATAAGGTCTTTACCAAGTTTATTCTTTAACTCATCAGAGGTTCCGGTTACGATTATTTCCCCATGGTCAATTATGCTTATCCTGTCGCTTAACTGATCGGCTTCTTCCATATAGTGTGTTGTCAGGAATATAGTAGTGCCCTCTCTCTTAATCTCTCTAAGGTATTCCCACATTCTCATCCTCGTCTGGATATCGAAACCTATCGTCGGCTCATCAAGGAAAAGGACCGCAGGTTTTGTCATCAAACCTCTTGCAAGCTCAAGCCTTCGCTTCATTCCACCGCTCAAATCTTTCCCCAGAGTGTCCTTTTTACTTTCCAGATCTGTCAGCTTTAAAAGTTCTTCGATTCGTTTATTTCTTTCTTTTTTTTTCATCGAATAGATTCTACCATGATATTCCAGATTCTCGGACACTGTCATTTCATGATCGAGGCAAAGCATCTGAAAAACAATTCCTATTGACCTTCTTACGGAGTTTGGTTCCTTTGCGACATCATATCCGTTGACTCTGGCTTCGCCTTTCTGGAGTTTCCTGAGTGTCGTAAGAATATTAATCACGGTACTTTTGCCTGCTCCATTTGGACCAAGGAATGAGAAAATCTCCCCCTGTTTTACAGTAAAACTGATATTGTTAACAGCTTTTACAGAACCGTATGAATGCTCAAGATTATTTACTTCTATGACATTATCGTCCATACGTGAATCAACCCCTTCCCTCTACCGTATTGGATCACTCTTGTCATTTATATTAGATCCCAATGTAAGACCCCTATTAAATGGGTATAAATTTAGTAAGTAGTTTCCTGAAACTATTGAGTTTGAATAAATATCTTAATAGTTTTACACAAGTAGTTATGTTTCAGATGGTTTATATAAATAGGAAATAGAGTTTCTAAACTAATCTCTGAAACGCTGCTTGTTTTTTGTCTAGAAGTTTCTAAGATGTCTGATAAATTACCCGGTTAAATCTTATTTATTGAAGTGTGACCCTTATAATTTCCCGTTTTTGTTTTCTACTAAAAAATTCTTTCTTTATCACATTATATGTAAATAATAAAAGTATTTTAAAAAAAGATATCTTTATATTATGGAATCTGCTTTGAAACAAGAGTTAATTAAGCTAACAGTTAGACTTCTATTTTAAAATAACAATAGATCTATGTTCAGTAATACTGAACAATTATGGTTCTAGCTTACATATTTTTAGATTTATGGGGGATGATACATATAAATATGTTAATCGACGATATTATTTTGGGGGTAATAATGGTAGATATTTTGCGACTATCCCCGGTTATCAGCGCATATCCTGATAATGAATCTGAAAATCTGGAAATAGAAGTAATCCTTCCCGGAGTAGAAAAGAAAAATATTACTTTTAAAATTACCTAAGGTGGTTTTTATGTAAAAGCTACCAAAGAAGGAGTTGAATATGCAGACAGTTACGCAGTCTGCTGTCCTGTAAGACCGGAAAAAGCGGTCGCTAATTATTCAAACGGTGTACTTAAAGTAAAGATACCTTATCAGCAGCCTTTTGAGAAAGCAGTGGACGTTAAAATCGAGTAAAGGAAGAGATTTGAGGGGGAACTTCTTCAGGGGGAGAGAATACTATGGAAGGTGTAATGCCCAGAATATTGAAAACTCCAATACTAGCAATGTATCACGATGATAAACGTCAAAATCTTGTTTTGGAAGTTGAACTTCCCGATGTAGAAAGTGAGGATATCACAATTTTAATGCATGAAAACAGTTTTTACATAAAAGCGTTCAGTAAAACCGTAGAGTATTTGGGGTCTTTTTTTCTGGATGGGCCCGTAGATCCCGAAAAAGCAATTGCAGTCAACGATAAAGGAATGCTTACTATCACAGTTCCTTACAAAGAGGGTTTTACGTGTGCAAGGTATGTTCCGATTGAGTAAGGCAATGAAATAATAGATTATTGTAAATAATTCTAAAAAACTTAATTTTATATCCTATTAATCTTTATTATATTTTTATTTAAATCAACAAAGACCGTTTCTATTAAGATTTGTTTGCGTAGAGGAGATTTTATGAAAATAATAAAATGCGGCGATCTGGGGTTCAAATGTAACTTTATGGCTGCCGGCAACGAACTGGAAGAAGTTGAAAACGCTATACTTGATCATATAGAAAAAGAGCATAAAAAAGAGCTTCAGGATATGTCCGAAGACGATATTCATCATTTGAAGCACCGAATATCGACCCTTTTGGGAAGAAGCTGTGGCTGTGGAGCTCTGTAATACGATATTAATGATATTTGAAAAATGAAAGTTTACTCTGGATTTCTAGGTATACTTTCTTTACAGCTTTTTTTGGTGATTAAGGATTTTATTCAAGGACTCCACTATAAAATCGTGGGTTCAGGGAGAATAAAATCGACCTTGACAAAAAAACATTTTTGAATAGGCTAATTTAAACAACCCTTTTTGAATAGGTTAGTTTTAAATAACCAATTTTTAATAAATAGTTTAGGGACCTAAAAAATCTTATGAAACAATGAGTGTTATAATTGTTTTATTCCCTCAAATAACATGAAATTTAGTTTTCCCTTAAAAAAATACATTCTCTTTTTGTCTAAAATTTGATTTTACCTCGTTAAAAATCGTAAAATTTATTGAGGAGGATGTATAATCCTCCTTTGGTGTTTGTTTGTGAAACCTCCGCTTATCCCAATAAACGAAGATTACAAATGGA
>ENA-UOOK01005961-UOOK01005961.1-fermentation-metagenome-genome-assembly--contig:-NODE-5961-length-11931-cov-31.835214_pt1 | contig 11931 bp, 14 predicted proteins | sample MGYA00245777_ERZ724023 | MGnify/ENA primary metagenome ERZ724023 (study PRJEB28704, sample SAMN03018312) | fermentation metagenome | biome: anthropogenic terrestrial biome; feature: soil... | reverse complement strand
CCAGAATAGCCACCATCCCTTCGGAAACGGGTTCATGCGCTTTGGCAGCAGCGTGGGCAATGGGTGCCGAGCCTTGTCCGGATTCGTTGGAAAACAACCCCCTGTTTACTCCCTGGTTGAAAGCAAAAGCAAATCCCGCACCTAAGAATCCTCCCGTAGCAGCTGTTCCCGTGAACAGGTCAAGAAAGATAGAGGCGAAGGAGGGGATTATATTCTGGTAATTAAACAAGATAACAGCTAATGCTCCCACAAAGTAAAAGATGGCCATAAACGGAACCAACCGTTCGGTAACCTTGGCAATCCGTTTGATCCCACCAATAATGATCAGGGCAAGGAAAAAAGCCATGATGGCTCCCGTAATGACGTGCTTGATGCCGAAAGTAGCGAAAACGGAGTTGGATATGCTGTTTATCTGCGGTAAACTTCCCGACCCAAAGGATGAAAGGACAGTTGCTACGGCAAAAAAGCCGCCCATCCAGTAACCGGTTTTTATCCGGTATCCGTTTTTTATGGAAATGTTAAGCCGTTTTTTCATGTAATACATCGGGCCTCCGGCTACCATGCCTTTTTCGTCGAAATCACGGTACTTATGCGACAGCGTTACTTCCACGAATTTTGTACACATCCCGAGAAAAGCCGTAAGCAGCATCCAAAAGATGGCAGCGGGCCCTCCCAGGTGGACGGCGAGAGCTACGCCTGCAATGTTTCCCGTTCCCACCGTCCCTGATAATGCGGTCGCCAGTGCCTGAAAATGGGATGTGTCTCCCTTGTCAGTTGATTTATCGTATTTGCCTTTTACTATTTTAATAGCATGCCGGAAATACCTGATCTGGGGAAACCGGAGGTAGACAGTGAAAAAAGTACCCGTTCCCAGCAAGAGAAGAATAAACCAGTAGTTTCCTCCGATATAGTTGTGCAGGGTAATCAAGAAGTCGTTTATTTGTTGCATATGACAAGGTGGTTTTAACAGCCATCTTTCGCAAGTATAATGTTACCCTGCTAACCGTCTTTCACGGCAACCGGTTTAGTGAGTGGCGACAAATGTTTCGCAAATATACATATTTCATTAAAAGGCCAGTCAAAAGATCTAAGAAAATATAAGAAACTGTTTTGAATTTTATATTTCATATTCATTAGGTATTTTCTCGCTATGGCAAAGTCCAAGCAAGTTTGGCTTTTCTCATTTAGCTTAACGAAAACGTTCTATTTATTTCTACTTTCTTCATGCTGAAAGCCCAAATCCATCCAAAAATAGGCATGAAACAGGACATGAAAAAATTCAAAACAGTTTCTAAAGAAATTATGGATCATTATAAACCAAAGTTTTTATCTTTGCAAAACAATCGTACTTGTATTTTTCCGTGCTTACAAAATGAGAACCTTTGTCAAAATCCTGATGTTGATTGCGTGCTTAAGTGTAATGTGTTGCTACTTAGCGTTTTATTGCTTTCCTGTTTCTACGGAAATCCCGTTACCAACCAGTCATATCAGGTTGATTATTTGTTCGAGCACGATGGTTGTAAGGTTTATCGGTTTTACGACAGGGGACAGTACGTATATTTTACCAATTGCCGAGGAGAGGTTACAAGCATAAAAAACGATTCTACATCCGCCAGAGTGACTAATTCGGTAAGGATTACATACGATGATTACGACAAAACACAAAAGAATTAACAATAATACAATAGAGGAAATGGAGAAACAACAACCGGAAAGATTGAAATCATTGGATGCTCTTCGCGGGTTTGATATGTTCTGGATCATGGGTGCGGAGGAAGTTTTTATTTTGCTAGGATCGCTGACAGGATTCCCTGCATTGCAGTGGTGGGCCAACCAAATGACACATGTGGAGTGGCACGGATTTCATGCATACGATATGATTTTCCCATTGTTCCTGTTTATTGCCGGGGTTTCCTTCCCGTTTTCAGCTAAAAAACGCTTGAGTATCGACGGGGGACGGAAGTCGCTTTACAGGCATGTCTTTAAAAGGGGATTGCTTTTGGTCCTGATCGGGATTATCTACAATAACGGGTTGAATTTTGATGTGGCAAATTTGCGCTACGCGAGCGTGCTTGGCCGGATCGGACTGGCCTGGATGTTTGCCGCTCTGCTGTTTATGAATACCAGAAATGTGAAAATCCGCTTGCTGTGGTTTAGCGGGATCCTGATTTTCTATTGGTTGTTGTTTGTGTTTTTCAAAGCGCCCGATCTGGGAGATCCCGATCCTTATTCCATGCGAGGAAATATTTCGAGTTATGTCGACCGGATTTTGTTGCCGGGTAGATTTTGTTGTTATGGGGTAGGTGACAACGAAGGGTTGTTGCCGACTATCGCAGCTGTTGGTACAGCACTTCTGGGGATGCTTACTGGCGAGTTTTTAATGACTAAGCTGAAGCCTGCAAAAAAAGTAGTATACCTTGTAATAGCAGCTGTTCTTCTGATGATTGTAGGACAGGTATGGAACCTTGCTTTTCCGATTAACAAGAACCTCTGGTCGAGTTCATTCGTTTGCTGGGTGGGCGGGTTGAGTATGTTGCTGCTCGCAATTTTCTATCTGGTGATCGACGTGTGGAAATTCCAGAAATGGGCTTTTTTCTTTGTAGTTATAGGGATGAATCCCATAACCATCTACCTGGCAAACCGGGTAATAGGATGGGGTAATGCCAATAAATTTTTCTTCGATGGGCTAGCCGGCTTGTTTCCCGATGCATGGGCGCCGTTTATCATGGCTGTGGGTTATGTGGTCATCGGTTGGCTGTTTTTATACGTGCTTTACAAAAAGAAAGTGTTTTTGAAAGTTTAACAGAGACGATCTTTATGAAACGAATAAAACCGCTTTTGGTGACAGGGGTGTTTTCTTTTGGAGGAATCTTGTTTGCTCAGCAAAAACCTAATGTAGTATTTATTATTACAGACGACCTCGGTTACGGTGATTTAAGTTGTTTCGGGCAAGAGAGGTTCCTGACGCCAAACATTGACCGGTTGGCGTTTAATGGAACCCGTTTCACACGAAGCTATTCCGGTACAACCGTGAGTGCCCCGTCACGTGCCAGCCTGATGACCGGATTGCATACCGGCCATGCGCCTATCCGTGGCAACAAAGAGATGGAGCCGGAAGGTCAATTTCCGTTACCGGAAGATGCTTACACTCTTTTTCATCTGTTTAAAAATGCCGGCTACAAAACAGGTGCTTTCGGGAAATGGGGGTTGGGATATCCCGGCTCAACCGGCGATCCCACGCACCAGGGGGTGGATGAATTTTTCGGCTATAACTGCCAGCGATTGGCTCATAACTACTATCCAAGCCATCTGTGGCACAACGAAAAAAAAATAGAGTTGCCCGAAAACGATAACGGGCAATCCGGAGCTTACGCCCAAGACCTTATTCAAAAGGAAACGTTGAATTTTATCAGCAACAACAAGGAGAGACCGTTCTTTCTTTATGCTCCCATAGTGCTTCCGCATGCGGAATTGATTGTTCCCGAAGATTCCATCATTCAGCAGTTACGTGGAAAATTTCCGGAAACACCATACAAGGGAATCGACGAAGGTCCTTCGTTCCGGAAAGGAGGATATGCTTCACAGGAATATCCCCGTGCTACTCACGCTGCTATGGTAACGCGAATTGATGTGTATGTGGGACAGATTATTGAAAGGCTCAAGGCCGAGGGTATTTACGAGAATACGTTGATTGTTTTTACAAGCGACAACGGACCGCATCGGGAAGGAGGGGGGGATCCCGATTTCTTCAACAGCAACGGTATCTACCGTGGTTACAAGCGCGATCTCTACGAAGGAGGGATCCGTGTGCCGACCGTTGTATCGTGGAAAAACCGTGTCCCCGCCGGAAAAGAAAACAACTATGCGTTTGCATTTTGGGACTACATGGCTACTTTTGCCGAACTGCTGGGTGCAGAACACCCAAAATATACCGATGGAGTGAGTATTCTTCCCACACTCCTGAATGAAGAGGGACAGAAGAGCCGCGATTTCTTCTATTTCGAGTTCCTGGAAATGAATGGTAAACAGGCTGTTATTCAAGGCGATTGGAAATTGATTCATCAAAATATTCGAAAAAATCCTGCCTTTGAACTTTATAACCTGGCTGCCGATCCGTCGGAAAACCACAACGTTGTTTTACTGTATCCCGGGAAAGCAGAAGAGTTGAAAAAAATTATGCAGTGCGCCAGAACAGGTGATCCTGTCTGGAAATTATTTGATGACTAGCTTATCGTAGAACGGCATAGTGGATTTGGACAATTGTTGCATAAATTCTCGCGAAAATTTGGATATCCAAGCTTCCCGGTTAAGTGAAAATCGATTATCGGAAAAGGAGTCAGTTCGCTTCTAACCATCAGCCTTTAAGGATGATAGGCGGTGTTGTCTGCCTGAAGAGTTTTTGCTCCTTTTTGTTGCCTCCTTTTTTTATGGGAAAAAGTTTTTTTAAAATTAAGTGTCACATATATAGCTATTTGTGTGATGGTTGTGCTTGTGTAGTTATAATTTAACATTAAAATTAATCCGAAAATACAAAAAAATGTTCATTCAGTCCTAACATCTCTGTCCTGTACCGCATTATTTTTACCGTCGAAAAATGCTGCACGCATTGTATGTTTAACATCGGCATTTTGCTTCATCGCTTTCTTTCGAAAAAGAAGTAGCGTTAAGGTTATATCGCTCGTTTTTGTTACGAAGAAAATTTAATGTTTAATTATTTTACAAATCCTTTAAAATTTTATCGTTATGCGAAAAAAACTGCACAACAATTCACAAATCATGCCGAAAGATGGATTTCTGTCTGTACAAGGTATGTCGGGAACGTATGTGGCACCCGATATTGAAGTTATCGATATTGAAGCGGAACAGAGCTTCTTACAGACTGGAAGTAATGGGGGCGACATGCCCGGAGATCTATTATAAGCTGAGCAGAAAAAGGTAATGATTATGAAATTTAAATTATTTTTTTATGCAGCTATTGCTCTCATTGCAGCTGGCTGCAGCAACGAAACAGTTGATCTCAGAGATGATCTGACTGCTGAACCGAAAGATAAGGTGTTACAAGTAACTGCTTCGTTCGAAGAGCCGGCCGGAACGCGCGGTTACCTCGAAGAAACCGGTGCTACAATAATTAAATCCATTGGATTCCGGTGGGAAGCGACCGATGAAATACAATTTTGCTTTGAGCAGGATGGGAATACATACAGCAATACAGCCAATGTCACAAGTGTAAGTATGGATGGCAAAACGGCTTCTTTTGCCGTTACTGTTCCCGCCGGAATTGATACCGGCAGCGCATACACACTCTATGCATACCGAAGCAGCAGAAAAAGCGACAAAACCGCGGGAAGCGTATTGGATCCTGCTGATCCGACTATAGCCATTTTACCGCTGGAGCAGTTTGACTACCTGGCGACCCTGACTGACCAGGCAACGGTTTTTTCCATATGGAGTAAAAAAGTGATTGAACCGGCTACGACAACCATTTCACTTTCTTTTCAACACCTGGGTTCGATGATAACGCTTCACCTGAAGAATGTAGGCAGCACGACCATTAACGACCTGCATTCGCTCGTTCTCCAGACCAATCCTACTCAGAACTGGGTCATTAACCGTTTAAATGGAAACGGCGGGGCACGATTTGATATGGCCACCGGCACTTACGTGGCCGGGAGTGAGTCATTTTCAGCGACGTTGTCATTCTTTGTACCCTCGGCAACACTTGCTCCGGATGAAGTGGCAACCTATTACCTCTGGTTTGTTCCAAAAACAGACGTGGCTTCATTCGTGTTGATGTTGGCTTCGTTAGAAAGCCCGGGGACTTCGTCTAACATCACCGGCCTTACAAATGTCAACAAGAGTATCAACAGAAACCTCCAGACAGGAAGAAATTACCTGCTGTTCGCTACAATAGAAAACGATGAGGCATCCACTCCTCCCCGTCCCTACCTGTTGAAATTCACCGACTCAGCCTTTGTCGCTCCTTAACGGAGTGTGATCAGAAAGTGTTCACCCAAGAGGCGTATGCGTCCATGTAATTTTTGAGGAAACTGCGCGTGTCTTCACTGAGAAGGTTCCCGTTTTCATCGAAAAGAGTATGGGCGCTTCCTATATAAGCCTCCGGTTGCTGCATCATGGGAACATTCAGGAACACCATCGATTGACGCACGATATGATTGGCGCCAAATCCACCGATGGCGCTCATCGATACGCTGACAACCGCTCCCGGTTTTCCACCCCAAACGCTTTGTCCATAGGGTCTCGAAGCAACGTCGAAAGCATTTTTCAGCGCGCTGGGAACCGACCGGTTGTATTCGGGTGTAACGAATAAAAAACCATCGGCAGATTTTATTTTATGGCGAAAATCGATATACTCGACAGGAGGATTCTGATCGATGTCCTCATTGTAGTGAGGTAATTGCCCTATTTCCACAATCTCTAATTCCAGGGAATCGGGTGCTAGCCGTATGAGTTGATTAGCTACCTTTCTGTTAAACGATTCTTTTCTTAAGCTGCCTACTAAAACAGCTATTTTCTTCTTGTTCATGCTAAATATTTTTTAAAGAAATGTTGGTTTAAATACGGATAAGTACGGTATCTCTTATGTACTTCGAGTTGTGAACAAGGAATTGGATAAAAAAGTTTTTACCCATTGGAATTTCGGTAATTATTTAACCAAATCTAACCGAAAATCGATAGATTTAAAAAATATTAATAAGATACGTATAAATATATTCTATTTGTATGGGCGGCTTTCCTCGTAAAGATTAACGCATAGAAAGGGCGTGTCTTGTCATGCTAAAGCACCAATTCATCAAATGCCTTTTGCTGAAATTCAGCGCGGATGTTGCCTGCGTCTGAATTGAAGCCCGGACGTTGTATCATCATTATGTACGCCACATTTCTCACGGGATCTATCCAGGCTTGTGTGCCCCAGGCGCCACCGTGTCCGAACGAGCCGGACGACAGCATGGCTGCTACTCCCGGATGTGGAGCCCGAAGAATACAGGTGCCTATTCCCCATCCGTAATTAGCCCCCCGGCTTCCGTATTGGGCTTCCTGAAGAAAACCGCAATCCAGCTCACCTGTTTTTACCGAAGAGAGGAAAGCCATGGCGTTCTCGCTGAGATAGCGCTTCCCTTTATAAACGCCGTTTCCTAAAAGCAACTGCGCGAAATGCGCGTAATCGGGAGCGGTAGAAAACAGTCCGCCATTTCCCAACGGAGCACTTCCGGGTTGGCCAAAAATTTCAGCTACTTCGACTTTCTCAAAACGTCCGTTATCCTTGTTTTTGATGTAGCCGGAGGCACGTTGGATTTCACTCAGCCGGGTAGGATAAAAAGTGGTACTCTTCATCTCAAGTGGATCAAAGATCCGTTGCTGGAGAAATTGATCGAAACGTAATCCGCTGACCACTTCTACAATACGTGCTCCGGTATTGATTCCCGATTGACAGTAGCTCCATCTGCTGCCCGGCTCAAATTGCGTAGGACCGCTGACATACGAAAGGATCAGGTCGGCAAGCTCTTTTGCGTTCATGGCCGTTTGAACATCCGCTTCCCGCAGACCCGAAGTATGGCTCATTATCTGTGTGATGGTGAGATTAGCCTTTTTTCCGGATGGCGTTTGTAAGTTCCCGAATTCGGGAATGTATTTCGAAACCGGATCGTCAACGGAAAGTTTCCCCTCGTCCTGGAGCATCAATAGAGCAACGGCTGTAATTGGTTTTGACATCGAAGCGATCCAGAAAAGGTGATTGGGCGCCATGGGCGACCGTGTTTCGTAATCAGCCACGCCAACGCTCCCAAGATGCAGAACGTTATCTTTCGAAACCACTGCGGTAACCGCTCCGGGGATATAGCCCGAATCAACAAATGCCTGCATGACGTCGTCAATGGCCTTGACATTGGGTGTGCTGCTGGTATTTTGGTTGGAATGAAACGTGCAGGAAAAAAGCAACATGCCGATAATTAAAAAATAGAATGTTCTCATGACCATGTGTATTATGTGATTATCTTTTCTTTTCAAAAAACAGTTTCATCAGTGTTGAACATTCGTTAGCCAAAACACCTGATGTAACGGTAGTTTTAGGATGTAAAACATCGGCCGCTGACTTGGAAAAACCCCGTTTTTCATCGCTGGCGCCATAAACAATCCGCGAGAGCTGCGACCAGCCCAGCGCGCCGGCACACATGGGGCAGGGTTCAACGGTGACAAAAAGTGTACAGCCGGTCAGGTACTTTCCCCCCAGCACATTGGCAGCGGCGGTTATCGCCTGCATTTCGGCATGTGCGGTAACGTCGTTAAGGGTCTCCACCAGATTGTGTGCCCGGGCAATGATCCGGTTGTTTGCAACTACAACCGCACCCACCGGAACCTCGTCCTTGTCGAAAGCTTTCTGGGCCTCGGTCAGCGCTTGGCGCATAAAAAAAATGTCGTCCAGCATCTCTTATCTTCTCATTTCATTTTCTTCAAAAAGGGTGGGATAATCCATGTCCATATTTTTGAGAATATGATTCAGTATGGTTTCCCTGAACCACCGGGAGCGATTGGTGATTTTGTATTTCTTCAAATAGAAATTGATAACATCGTATTCTTCGTCGCTAAGCATAAACTCTGCTTTTTTCGACCTTGGAGTGGGACGTCCTTTTAATTTGTACTTTTTTGTCGTTCTCATTTCTTGTTGAAGAAATTATTCTGAAAAATTGCGTAAATCCTTTTCAGGCACAAAAAAACAAAATATTTTAACACGAAAGAAAAGAATATTGCATAAATTTGTATTTCTAAGCATTTGTTGGTTTTATAACCGGCCGATATTTCAAAAAAATGGCACAACACAATGAGTTAGGCAAAAGAGGCGAAGAGGAGGCCGTGAGATACCTGAAATCGAAAGATTATAAAATTGTTTGTCGGAACTGGAGATTTTACGGCTACGAGATTGATATTGTTGCGGAGAACGAAGAATTTATTGTCTTTGTCGAGGTGAAAACCAGAACGTCTGTTCAATGGGGGAATCCGGTGGGTTTTGTGAATAAGCTCCGAATGCGTAGAATGTTGGATGCTGCCGATCATTATCTGATTGAAATGGATATCGACAAGCCTGCCCGGTTCGATATTATCGGTCTGGTCTGGAATGGAAGAGGATTTGACCTGGAGCATATCGATGATGCTTTTTTGCCCTTCCTGTGAGCATTGGTTATTTACCTTACGCGATTATCAATCAGGAATATATGAATATAGAAGAGCTTTATGATTACTGTCTTTCCATTCCGGGTGCGGAAGTAACAACGCCGTTTGACGATGTTACATTGGTGATGAAAGTGTGTGACAAGATGTTTGCCCTTATCCCGTTGGATGCTGACAGATTGTCTGTCGCGCTCAAATGTGAACCGGAAAAAGCGGTGCGGTTGCGTGAAGAATACAGATGTGTGGAGCCTGCTTTTCATATGAACAAAACGTATTGGAACACAATTTATATAACTGGAGAAATGCCGGATGAGGAATTAAAAATATGGATCAGGCACTCGGTGGAAGAAGTCATTAAGAAATTACCCAAAATAAAGCAGAAAGAGTACTATGGATCAGTTGAGTGAAGACAGAAAAATTGTGCGGTTGGAGGAAACGGAATCGACAAATTCCTACCTGAAAGAGTTATTAAGAACAGAACACTTGGAAGAAGGTTCTGTTGTGGTGGCTGATTTTCAAACGGCAGGCCGTGGACAGATGGGCAACAGCTGGTATTCGACAAAAGGAGATAATTTGCTTTTCAGTCTGTTGATTTATCCGATAGAGATTCCTGCTAACGAGCAGTTTATTATCTCCCGGATAATTTCACTGGCCATAAAAAATACCCTGGATCAGTTTACGGATGATATCCGGATCAAATGGCCCAACGATATTTACTGGAAAGACCGGAAAATTGCCGGTATTCTCATAGAAAACAGTTTGCAGGGGAAAATAATTGAAAACTCCATCATTGGAATCGGGTTGAACCTCAACCAGCAGGTGTTTCCGCCGGAATTGCCCAATCCGGTATCGTTGAGGCAAATCACTGCAACCGAACAGGATAAAGACTACATCCTGGATCTTTTGATGAAAGAGTTTTTTCTGTTATACAGGGGGTTGCAGCGCGGAGAAAAACAAGTTATTGAAGATGAATACATGCTTGATTTGTACCGGGTAAACGGTTATTACTGGTTTGAAGATGCAAACGGCAAGTTTCAGGCAAAAATCGATAACGTGCTTCCGTCCGGTCATCTTGTATTGAAGACGCTTGAGACCAATGAGGAGCGAATGTATGCGTTTAAGGAGGTAACTTTTTTAAACGAATAAATTTATGGCCCGAATTCGCAAATTAATCGGTAAAAAATGTTTTCTGTCTCCAATGAGTCCGGATGATGCTGAAATTTATGCGCGTTGGCTGAACGATATGGAAGTTGTTCGTTTTCTTACAATGGCTTCGAGTGTAATTAACGTTGGGAACGAACGTAAAATCCTTGAAGAGCTTGCCGGAAACCATAATTACGGTATCGTTACCCTTGAAGACGACAAACTTATCGGTACTTGCGGTCTTGTAAATATGGATTCTGTTAACAGATCCGCCGAAATCGGAATTTTTATCGGTGATAAAGCGTATTGGCATCAGGGTTACGGCTCAGAGGCCATGACGTTGCTCATGGATTACGGTTTCCGTTACCTGAATATACACAACATTTTCTTACAGGTATATTCTTTCAACGAAAATGCAGTGGAATGCTACCGGAAATTGGGATTTAGAGAAGTCGGGAGGAGAAGGCAAGCCGTCTATCGTGACATGGCGTTTCACGATGTGATTTTTATGGATATTTTACCCGATAATTTTTACAAACGTTGATAGAGTCTGAATTCTATCGGTCTATAGTCCAACAGTTTTGAAAAAATATGAAATACAACAGAATTTTACTGAAACTCAGCGGTGAGTCGCTGACAGGAGAAAAAGGGTACGGGATAGATGAAGTCCGGTTGAATGACTATGCCCGACAAATAAAAGAAGCTGCACAAATGGGAGTGCAAGTCGGAATTGTTATCGGTGGTGGAAATATTTTCCGGGGCTTGAGCGGCTCGCAAAAAGGGTTCGACCGGGTAAAAGGTGACCAAATGGGCATGCTTGCCACCGTTATCAATAGCCTGGCATTGAGTTCTGCATTGACGGCCATTGGTCAGAAAAACAGGGTTTATACCTCCATTCGTATGGAACCTGTCGGCGAGCTTTACTCCAAATGGAAAGCGATTGAGTCCATGCAAAATGGTGAAGTGGCTATCCTTTCCGGAGGAACGGGAAACCCGTTCTTTACCACCGACACCGCTTCTGCTCTGCGTGGAATAGAGATTGAGGCTGATGCCATGTTTAAAGGCACCCGTGTTGACGGTGTTTATACTGCTGACCCCGAAAAAGATCCGTCGGCAACCAAGTTCGATACGATCTCATTTGATGAAGTTTACGACCGGGGCTTGCGGGTAATGGATCTTACGGCGACGACAATGTGCAAGCAAAATAACCTGCCCATTGTTGTTTTCGATATGGACACATACGGAAACCTGAAGAAGGTCCTTTCCGGGGATAATATTGGAACCCTGGTGCACGTGTGAAAGATTTATTCAAATATTTTCACTATTTTTGCTAACATAACATCAAACAAAAAGATATGGATATTTCAACAATTAAAAAAGATGCCGAGGAAAAGATGCAGATGACCTTGGAATTTCTGGAAGAAACTTTCGCACGAATTCGTGCAGGGAGAGCTAATGTGCGTATTCTTGACGGGGTGAGAGTAGAATATTATGGCAGTCACGTTCCGTTGTCGAATGTATCAACAGTCTCTACTCCTGATGCCAAAACTATTCTGGTTCAACCGTGGGAAAAAAATATGCTGAAAGTAGTTGAAAAAGCGATTA
>ENA-UOOK01005960-UOOK01005960.1-fermentation-metagenome-genome-assembly--contig:-NODE-5960-length-11933-cov-32.640680_pt1 | contig 11933 bp, 9 predicted proteins | sample MGYA00245777_ERZ724023 | MGnify/ENA primary metagenome ERZ724023 (study PRJEB28704, sample SAMN03018312) | fermentation metagenome | biome: anthropogenic terrestrial biome; feature: soil; material... | reverse complement strand
TTCCAATAGCCTTCCAGGACAAATTCGTGCATGCAATGGCGGTCATAAGGTAAAGTGTAAGTGCTTTTGAGCTTCACCTGCATATAATTGGCATTCAAAACCGCTTTTTCAGCCACATCACGCAGACCTGCCTTCCCGAGCATGGCGATATAGGTGTAAGCGCGAATGTGCATCCCAAAGTGACCATAAAACGATTTGACCCGCCCGATGCTTTTTTCGGGGTGGATAAAACCATAGAACGGTGCTGTCTCTTCATCACCTTCGTCGATCATACCGACAATCGGGTCAGGTAAATAATCGATCAGGTGCTGCTGCACCGCCACTGGACCAGAACCAGGGCCACCACCACCATGTGGGGTCGAGAAGGTTTTGTGTAGATTGAGGTGCAGAATGTCGATGCCTACATCACCGGGGCGGAACACGCCCAACAGGGCATTCATATTGGCACCATCGCCATAGACCAAGCCACCGGCTTTGTGGACAATATTGACTACTTCGCAGACGTTTTCATCAAACAGACCCAACGTGTTGGGGTTGGTAAACATCAACCCAGCCAGGTTTTCATCGCAGAGCTCTTTCAGAGCTGCGATGTCAACATTACCACGTCCGTCAGATGGTAAAGGGACCACATCGAATCCCATCATTGCCGAGGAGGCGGGGTTGGTTCCATGGGCGGAATCGGGGATGAGCATGCGCGTGCGCTGGTGATCACCACGATCTTTGTGATACTTGTGGATGATCATTGTGCCAACCAACTCACCCTGTGCACCAGCAGCAGGCTCCAAAGTGACCGCTGCAAAGCCAGTGATCTCTTTGAGCATTTCCTGCAAGGAGTACATCAAATAAAGGTTTCCCTGGACAGTGTCAATAGGCTGGAGGGGATGTGTGGCAGTGAAGCCAGGCAAGCGACTGACAGCTTCGTTGATCTTGGGGTTGTATTTCATCGTGCAGGAGCCAAGCGGGTAAAGACCCAGATCGATGGCGTAATTCTTTTGCGAAATGCTGGTGAAATGACGGACAACCTGCATTTCTGACATTTCAGGCAACTGCAGTTTTTCACGAACAAAGCCTTTTGGCAAGGCGGTTTCGGGTACATCCGGTTCGGGGAAGGTGACGCCTGTGCGTCCGGCGACAGAAAGGTCAAAAATAGTCGGTTCAGCCATGATTTTCCTCCTGAAGAACGGCACTCAGGTATTCTATATCTTCCCTCGTTATTTTTTCGGTCACAGCAAGCATCAGATGATTTTCAAGTTCCGGGTAATCATGACCCAGATCATAACCACCAAGGATGTTGTGCTCGAGCAGATGGTCCAGCACTTCCTGGATCGGTTGATCACACTTGACCACAAACTCATGGAAGAAGGGTGTTGTTTCGTCCACCAGGGTAAAGCCATCAATGCCAGAAAGCTGGTCAGCGGTGTAATGAGCTTTTTGGTAGCACAGGTTGGCAACCTGCTGGAGACCGGTCTTGCCCAACAGACTCAAATAAATGGTAGCAGCGAGGGTCATGAGGCCCTGGTTGCTGCAAATATTGGACGAGGCCTTCTCACGGCGGATATGCTGCTCGCGGGCGGTCAGAGTAAGCACATAGGCCGGTTTACCATCAGCATCGACAGTTTCACCAACTATGCGCCCGGAAAGTTTGCGCAACAGAGGATTCTTAACTGCAAAGAAGCCCAGGTAAGGTCCACCATAAGAAAGCGGAATCCCCAGGGGCTGACCTTCGCCAAAAGCAATATCAGCACCGATTTCGCCGGGAGGGGTGAGCAGACCAAGGGCTGTCGGGTTGACAGCCACGGCAACAAGGGCGCCAAATTCGTGAGCGGTCTTGATCAACTGCGTATAGTCAATAATCCGACCAAAGAAATCGGGGTATTGCACAATGACCAATGCAGTGTCGTTGTCAATCTGGGCTATGAATTTCTGCATATCAGGGTTAATGCCAGTTCCAATATCATCACCGACGATTTGCAGGGAAGTTTCAGCCTGCATATAGGTGCGAATCACCTGGCGGTATTGCGGATTCACAGCACGCGAGACCAAAACCTTTTTACGCTTGCCGCGGAAATTATCGTAGGCAAGGATAACTGCTTCAGCAGCTGCAGTAGCGCCGTCATAATGAGAGGCATTGCTGACATCCATTCCGGTCAGTTTGCAGATCAAGGATTGGAATTCGAAAATTGCCTGGAGCGTTCCCTGTGAGATTTCAGGTTGATAGGGAGTGTAGGCTGTATAAAACTCACCGCGCTGCAGCAGATTATCGATAGCAGCGGGGACGTAGTGGTCATACGCACCAGCACCCAGGAAACTTAAAAGATCCTTGGTGGTGGCATTGGCGGAGGCAATACTCTCGAGTTGTGAAGCAGCTTCCATCTCCGTCAGATGGGGGGCTAAATTCAAATCGGGGTAACGAAATTGAGTTGGGATCTCCTGGAAAAGATCCTCAATTTTTTCGACCCCGATCGACTTGAGCATCACCTCCACATCGTGTTTCGTGTGGGGTGTAAACATGGCTTATCTATCCTTGGTATAGGCGTCGTAGGTCGGGGCGTCCATCAGTTTATCGAGTTCAGATTCGTCAGCAGCCTGTAACTTCACCAACCAGCCTTCTCCGTAGGGGCTCTCGTTCAGAACCTCAGGGGTGTCGATGAGAGTTTGGTTAACCTCGATCACCTTCCCACTTACGGGGAAAACTACTTCGGCAGCTGCTTTGACGGATTCGATGGTCGCCAGGCTTTCACCAACCTTGACTTCATCGTCAACATCGACTTCGAACTCAACAAAAACTACATCGGAAAGAGAATCCTGTGCGAAGTCAGTGATACCGATGGTAGCGACACCATTCTCAACTTTTACCCATTCGTCGGTTTTTTGATACTTGAGATTTTCTGGAACTAGCATTGTTACTCCTTTTGTAATGTGAACATTATTTGCGAAAAAGCCCATTACGCTTTGCTGATATTCTATCAGGCATTGGCATCTTTTGTCGAAATATTGAACGTGCAGGGTTCAGGTTGTGCACAAGTTTAAGGATCACTCTTGAAATAGAGGCTTGCCCCAACCGAAACAGTCGTGTTGGCTAGGTTGCGGAGAGACTAAAGCCCATTCGTACAGTGGGAGCTTGCTTTTACAATTACACCACCGCCTAAAAGATGATCGCCATCGTAAAAGGCAGCGATCTGTCCAGGTGTGATATCGCGCAGGAGTTTATCAGCGGTAACCAGGACGCTGCCTTCTGCTTGAGGCTCAACAGTAGCCTTGGTTGGTATCGCTTTATATCGGATTTTTACCTCTGCCCGAATTGCTTTTTGAGGGTTTTCCCCGGAAATCCAGTTGACCTGGTCAACAAAAAAAGTGTCTGCTCCCAGGTCTTTCAGAAATCCAACGATCAGACTGTTGTCTGCCGACCTCTTTTCAACAACATAGAGTGCTTCTGTTGATGAGGGTAAACCTTTACGCTGACCAATCGTATAAAACTCCAGTCCCTGATGCTCGCCGAGCAGTCTGCCATCGACATGGTAGATTGGTCCAGGCAAAGCTGGCCGAACGGAATGCTGGCGCAGGAAATCGCGGTAATCAGTACAAGCCAGGAAGCACAAGTCCTGGCTGTCTGGTTTGCCGGAGACGGCCAAACCCAAGCCGGCTGCAATCTCGCGAATGCAAGGTTTGCTATATTCACCTAGAGGTAATAGAGTGCGTCTGAGCATATTTTGCATCAGAAAAGTAAGCATATAGCTTTGGTCTTTGGCAAGGTCGGCTGCTTTCCAGATTTCAGTAAGCCCTTTTTCATTCTGTTTCAACCTGGCATAATGACCGGTGGCCACAAATTCAGCCCCAATTTCATCAGCTTTCTGCAAAATTGCCTTCCACTTGATTTGGCGGTTACAGAAAACACAGGGACTGGGGGTGAGTCCGTTGTGATACGCCTGGATAAAGGGTTGGATCACCTGCTCGCTGAAGGTTTGCCTTACATCCAGAAATTCAACAGGGAAGTGGAGATTGTCGGCAATCTCCTGGACGCTTTCTCTCTGGATATCATCACCCCAGGTGAGCAGGTTCAGCCCGTGAACCTGGTAGCCTTGTTGCTGCAGAAGATGTGCAGCGATGGCGCTGTCTACCCCACCGCTGAGTGCAAGTACCACTTTTTTCATATGGTGGGAATTTTAACCGAATATTCAAATAACGCGTCGCATGCAAGACGAGATATAACACCACCGAAGTGTGTGGGATCGCTTCTTTTCGCTCGCACTGACAGTCAGGAATTAAGAATCCTTCAACAACTGGCCGGCTTCTTCCACATACTCCAGGGATTGATGGCGGAAGTAGGTGTTATAAAGTGAGGCATAATGTCCACTGGTTGCCAGCAACTGATCGTGAGTGCCTTCTTCAAGGATTTTGCCATTTTCAAGAACAATGATCCGGTCAGCAGATTTGACTGTCGAAAGCCGGTGAGCGATCAGGATGCTGGTGGATTGGTCGAGGATCAGGTTAAGTGCTTCCTGGATCTGTTGTTCAGTAAATGGATCGATGCTGGCGGTAGCCTCATCTAGAATAAAAATCGAAGGTTTGTTTACCAGAACGCGCATCAGGGCAACCAACTGGCGCTGGCCCATGGAAATGTGTGCTCCGCGCTCGCCTACCTGGGTGTCAAGCCCATTCGAGAAAGTCTCCAGCCACTCACCATTACCGATGGTCTGTGCCATTTGCAAAATCTCTTCCCTGGATACATTTGGTTTAGCGAACCGGATGTTATCCTCGATCGTACCCTCAAAAAGGAAAGGCACTTGGTTAACGATGCCCATTTGGAGGCGCAAAAAGTTGAGGTCGTACTTGCGGATGTCAGTATCGTCGATCAGCAATTCACCTTCCTGGAACTCATAAAAACGAGCCACCAGGCGGGCAATGGATGACTTGCCGGCACCAGTATGTCCAACTATGGCAATGTTTTCGCCTGGATTGATATGCATGTCAAAATCGGTCAAGACCGGTGCCCCGGTGGTGTAGCGGAAGCACAGGTGGTTGAAGTCGATTTTGCCCTTGGTATGATCAAGTTTGAGCGAATCGATCTGTTTAACGCTGTGTTCGCTATCGATCAATGCAAAAATTCTCTCCGCTGCTGATAAACCAGTCTGGACCTGGGTCCAGTAGGATGTGATGCTTAATATCGGCATCAGGAAACGGTCACTGGAAAGCAAAATCAGGTACCAGGCTCCCGCTGTGATGAGACCCTGCACCACCGAAAGTGCACCGTAATAAACCAGCAAGGCAACGGTAATGCCGCCAAGGGTACGCATCGTAGGGAAAACGATCGAAAGTACAAACCCGCGCTGTACGTTGACCTTATAGGAAGTCTGGTTTGATTCCTGGAATTCTTTATAAATAGCTTCTTCCTGTCGGAAGTTTTTGGCAATGGAAATACCACTGACAGTTTCTTTGATGGTGGCATTAACGTTCGCCATTGCGCGCATGCCGCGGGTGGTGACCTTGCGGGCTAGCTTGCGGTAATTGGCTACAATCAACACCACGATCGGTATGAAAGCCATCAATACAGAAGCCAGACGCCATTCGGTCTGGTACAGGATGACCGCTGTGACAATTGATTGCAGGGAACTAGATAGTACGTCTGTCGTCAGTCTGATCAACATTGAAAAGTCTTCACTATCCGTCGTGATACGAGAAACGATACGCCCGGAGGAGAAATTATCATGGAATGAGAGATCCTGCCTGAGTGAAGCGGCGAATGCATCGACTGTCAGGTCGCGGATGACATAAGCAATGATCCTTGCCATGATCTTATGAAGGAAGAAGTAAGCGACGAACCCCAACACTTCGATAAAAATTACAGAGCCGACGAGGAGCAGGAATATATTAACCGATGAATTGGCTGAATTTGTATTGTCTAAAATTCTTGAAACCAGCACCGGCGGCAGAGCACCCGTGACTGCCTGGACGATCACGATCAGCAACGACGCAATCAACATCTTCTTGTAGGGTCTCGTGTAGACCCAAATTCGCTTTAGAAGCGCTTTGTTGCTGTAACTGCGATCGTAAGATTCGCCTGAAAGACCTTGATGAAAACCCATGCTACACCTCTCCAAAAATAGCCCGGTAGGCTTTTGAAGTCTTCATCAAGTCATCATGATTTCCAATGGCAGAGATGCGGCCTTTACGCATAACAATGATCAAATCCGCCCAACGGATCTGCGATAGTCGATGTGTGATGATAAAGGTGGTGCGACCAGTGGAGGCGGTTTTGATCGCCCGTTGAATTTCATCTTCAGTCTGGCTGTCGATGGCACTGGTGGAGTCATCCAAAATGAGAATGCGAGGGTCGGTCAAAAAAGCACGGGCAAGTGCCAAGCGCTGGCGCTGACCGCCGGAAAGGGTGGTACCTCTTTCGCCTATGATCGTATCGTAGCCATCTGGCATTTCATTGATGAAACCGTCTGCCTGAGCTTTTTGAGCAGCAACTCGGATCTCTTCCATGGTTGCATCGGGCTTTCCAAAGGCGATGTTTTCTGCCACGGTCTTGGAAAACAGGAAGATATCCTGTTCGATGATTGAAATCTGGCTGCGCAGGCTATCCAGTTTCCAATCACGCAGGTCAATATCATCGATCAGGACCTGTCCAACTTTCGGGTCATAGGTACGGTTGATGAGGCGGATGAGGCTGGTTTTGCCCGAGCCAGTTTGACCGACGATTGCGACAGTCTTGCCGGGATCAACGGTGAAATCCAAATCTTCAAGGGCATACTTGCCTTCTTCGTAAGCGAAGGAGACATTTTTAAATTCTACTTTTCCCTGGATCTCGCTCATATGACCATTCGTGTTTTCGTCCAGGTTATTCTCGGTGTTCATCACGTTCAGCAAACGTTTTGCGCCAGCCATACCGGAAGAGATCATCGAGTAGGAACGGATGGAGGAATTGGTGGGAAAGCCTAGCATCGAGAGCGCACTGAAATACGTTACTACTGACCCCAGCTCAATTTGACCCTGTCGAGCAAGGATCAGAGCGTGAAGCAACCCAAAACCCATCGCCAAAGCCAACAATAACAAAGGCAGGAAGCGGGCTTCAATATCCCCTTGTTTAATTGTTGCATCGCGGTAAGCCTGGGCATTATGGCGGAAAAGCGAAATTTCGCTTTCTTCCTGGGCAGCAGCTTTGACGGTCTCAATTCCATCAATGTCTTCTGCCAGCCGGCTGTTCATCGTCCCGAAGTTGTTGCGTACTTCAGTGGTTACTGGCTTTAGAATCTTGAGGAAATACCAGATTGAAAGAAAATAGGCAATGATAAAGATCACTGGAGTGGCTAGAAGAGCAGGGTGAATTGAAGCACCAATAGTAAGGGGGATAAACAGGAAGTTCAACGAACCAAAAACCATATTGATTCCTGGGCTAAAAATGTAATTGACCTCCCGGATGTCGTTGGTGGCTCTTGCCATCAGGTCACCGATCGACTGCAGACTGTGGAAGGTCATGCTCTTGCCGAGCAGGCTGATATAAAACTCCTCGCGAACATCTCGCTCAATCCTTTGAGCGGTGACTTCGAAACCAAAGTTGCGCATGAATTGCATGAAGCCACGGATGGTCTGAGTGATACCGATCAAGGCAGCGCTACGGAGGAAGAGATCTGTAGAAGGGTTGCCGGATATGAGGTTGGCAAAAACCCGACCAAATTCGATAGCTGGAATTCCCGCCAGGGCGGCATTACCGATTGCTCCGATTGATGCGATCAGGAAGATCAACCAATGATGAAGGGCATGACTCACGACCCACTTGAAAGGGCTTGAACGCCAGGTTTTATATTTGAATGGAATGGAAAATTCACTAATAGTCATAATGTTAATTAGTCCGCATAAATTGTAACGTATCCGTTTTGATTCGGCGGTTTATTATGCAAAAAGCCTGTCATCGTGAATCCTTGTCTTAAGGGATATTTGCGTTGTTTAGCTTGAAGATTCTTCACTTGGTTTAGAATGACAGAGACCATTTTTGTCATCCTGAGCTTTTGTTGCGAAGGATCTTTGTGTTCTGTCAATCTTCTCGGCTTGGTTCAGGAGGGGGGTCCAAGAATGACCGACCTCATTTCCTTGACGCATGGTTAGCGTGGGCTTATAATGTGATGGCTTGATTAATTCTATTAATCAGATAAATAAGATGAATCACTCTAACCTTACGCTTCTGTCTTACCTGGCATCGAATGCCAAAGAGGGGAAAAGTATTCCCAGTATTGCACAAATAAGTAGTGATCTCGGTCTCAGCATCTCTTCCGTACGCGAACAACTCGAAGTCGCCCGCCAATTGGAGCTGGTTGAAGTCAAAACCAAGACAGGCATCCAGACTGCCACATTTTCTGCTGCTCCTTCAATCTGCCTTGCGTTTCGCTATGGGCTCGAGCTGCAGCCTGAAATGATCTGGGACCTGCTTTCGGTCAGGCAGCATCTTGAATTATCTTACTGGCAGGAAGCTGTGGTTAATCTTACAAAAAAAGATGTCGATCATCTGGTAGAGATCGTCGATTCTGCTTTCAAGAAGATCGACAGTCACCCAGTAATAATTCCTGTTGAAGAACACAAGGAATTTCATCTCGCTATTTACCGGCCGCTTAACAATAATTTTCTGATCAGCATTCTGGAATCGTATTGGCAGATCAGCGAGGAGTCCGGGAAAAGCGTTTTAACCGACAAAACTGATCTTCTGAACATTTGGACATATCATCGTAAAATTCAGCAAGCGATTGCAATCAAGGAATACGATCTGGGTTATCAAGCCTTAATGACTCACTTCGAGATTTTAAAAGTACAAAAAAAAGCTGAGCTTAAACAGAGATTTGAGTAAAAAGGAGAAAATCTTTAATGATTGAGGCTAGTAAAATTACTTACGAAGGGGATGGACCGATCGTTAACGAGTTTTGCATTACCACTTGTACGGTCAATGGTTCGGGCAGCGCGACTGCAAACAATATTTTATACCGTACACTTTTCCATATGGGCATCCCAACATCGGGTAAAAATATCTTCCCGTCCAACATCAAAGGATTACCAACTTGGTTTGTGATCAGGTCATCAGAAAAAGGTTATACCGGCCGTCAGTTACATGATGATATTGTTGTCGCAATGAACCAGGTCACTTTCGAAAAAGATATGGAGTACCTGGCTAATGGTGGTGTGGTTTTCTATGCAGACCACCTCAAAATGCCCGAAACACCGCGAGAAGACCTGATTTACTATCCCATGCCAATCAAGAACCTGATGAAAACTGCTGATGCTCCCCGTAAATTGCAGGCTTTCATGGAAAATATGCTCTTTGTGGGTATCGTAGGACAAGTTTTAAGGATCCCAATTGAAGCCTTGAATTCAACAATTTACAGCCATTTCTCCTCAAAACCAACGATCGCAGAATCCAACTTCCAGATGGTGAAAGCTGGTTTCGATTACGCTTCTGAAAACCTTGAAAAGAAAGACCGTTTTTTTGTTAAGCGGCTACCTCCTTTGACTGACTACATTCTCACGGATGGGAATAACGCTGGAGGTCTGGGATCTTTGTTTGGTGGTGTCGAATTTTGTTCCTGGTATCCCATTACTCCTGCAACAAGCCTGGTAGAAGCAATGATCGACCAGGTTGATCAACTTCGTCTCGACCCTATTACTGGAAAGAAAACTTGCGTTATTTTGCAGGTTGAAGACGAACTGGCTGCCATGGGCGCTGCTGTTGGGGCTGGCTGGGGAGGTTTGCGCTCGATGACTGCCACCTCGGGTCCTGGACTAAGTCTGATGACTGAAAATATCGGTTTGGCTTATTTCACAGAAACCCCTGTAGTTATCTGGGATGTTCAGCGGGTTGGTCCCAGCACTGGTTTGCCGACCCGTACTGCCCAGGGCGACCTTTCGATGATTTATTCCCTTGGTCACGGTGATACAAGCCACATCATCCTCATTCCCGGCACTGTCACTGAGTGCTTTGAATTCGGTTGGCGATCACTGAACCTGGCCGAAAGGTTCCAAACCCCTATCTTCGTCCTCAGTGATCTTGATCTTGGCATGAACCAATGGATCACCAAGAAATTTGTTTACCCGGATCAGCCAATTGATCGTGGGCGCATCATTTGGGAAGATGAGCTCGAACAATTCAAAGATTGGGGACGCTATAAAGACATCGAAGGCGATGGCATCCCTTATCGTACTGTGATGGGCAACCAGAGCCCTAAGGCCGCCTATTTTACTCGTGGGACTGGGCATGATGATTATGGTCGTTATAATGAAGACCCGGAAAATTGGGCTAAGATGCTTCTGCGTATAGAAAAGAAATTGAGGGGCGCAATTCCGCTTCTTCCTGAACCGATCTTCCGACGTTCGAAAGAGGAAGATGTAGAAATTGGGATCATTGGCATGGGTTCTACAGATGATGCCCTTCGCGAGACCCAGGATGTCCTGGCTGAAAAGGGGATCTCATCTGACTATATGCGCGTTCGTGCATTGCCTACGGACTCAGCAGTTCGCGAATTTATCGCCAGCCATTCCCGAAACTATGTGCTGGAACTGAATTGGGATGGCCAACTTTGTGAGATCTTGAAGTTGGAAGTTTCGGAATACTCGCAAAAATTGATTTCGATATCTGATGTTGGTGGTATGCCAATGACAGCGGAATGGGCTGTCGAAAGGATCATCAACCAGGAACGCAAGGAGGGCAAACGTGGAAACTGAAGCAAGAACTGTTGAACTCAACCGCTGTGGCTTAACCCTGGGCGACTACAAAGGCGCTCCTTCAACTTTGTGTCCAGGCTGTGGACACAACGCCATTGCAGCCCAAGTGCAAAATGCGGTCTGGGAGTTGGGGCTTCCACCAGAGCGTTTTGTCAAAATCAGCGGAATTGGATGTTCGAGCAAGAGTCCGAATTATTTCCTGAATCGTTCGTTTGGTTTTAATGGTTTGCATGGACGTATGCCAACATTGGCAACCGGAGCATGTTTTGCGGATGCATCTATTCATATTCTCGGTTTTTCAGGAGATGGTGATACAGCCAGCATTGGTATGGGACATTTTAAGCATGTCATCCGCCGGAATGTGCCCATGACATATATTATCGAGAACAATGGCGTTTATGGCCTGACCAAAGGTCAATTTTCAGCTACGACTGACCAGGGCTTGGTATTGAAACATCAGGGTGTGAATATGCTTCCTCCGCTTGATATGTGCATGGAAGCACTCATTAGTGGAGCGACATTCGTTGCCAGGGCTTATTCGGGTGATGCGAAACAGCTGAAAGAACTGATCAAGGCTGCCATTTCACAGCGCGGTATTGCGATCATCGATGTGATAAGTCCATGCGTGACTTTTAACAACAAGGATGATGCCTTGCAGTCCTATACCTGGGGCAGGGATAATGAAGCACCTTTGCATGATTTTAAACATATCAGCAATAAAGATGAAATCGATATGGCGAATTTTGAACCGGGGACTTATCGGGAAATCAAGATGGAAGATGGTACTTACATGCTCTTGCGGAAAATCGACAGGGATTATGACCCAACTGACCGAAATGCCGCCTTGGACCTGCTAACTGAATCTTATAAGAATAAGTACTTTGCTACGGGATTGATCTATTTTTCAGAAGCAACTGCCACAATCCAGGAGTTGTATGATCTGCCAAACGAGCCACTGAATCGAATTGGAAATGATCGTTTGCGCCCAACTCAAAACATGCTGGTTGAGATCAACAGATCGTTGTATTAACCCTACGATGACGTAAGGAAAAGCTAAGGGCGGGTTCAAAACCCGTCCTTTTTGTTTGCCTGATTTTCTTTTCACAGGTTTGTGACCTGCTTCTATATAAGCATCTATCGGAAGAACTTATCCCCTGATGGTATACAACAATGCCAGGTTCGGAGTGGAGAAAGCGCCGACCGGGAAGCCGCTGACGACGACCACTTTA
>ENA-UOOK01005958-UOOK01005958.1-fermentation-metagenome-genome-assembly--contig:-NODE-5958-length-11940-cov-8.741775_pt1 | contig 11940 bp, 12 predicted proteins | sample MGYA00245777_ERZ724023 | MGnify/ENA primary metagenome ERZ724023 (study PRJEB28704, sample SAMN03018312) | fermentation metagenome | biome: anthropogenic terrestrial biome; feature: soil; material... | reverse complement strand
AAATCCACCACTATCAGGATGCTGTGCGGAATTCTGTCCCCCAGCTCCGGATCAGGGACCGTGTTGGGCTATGATATCTCCAGCCAGACTGAGCGGATCAAGAGCCAGATCGGCTATATGTCGCAGAAGTTCAGCCTCTATGAGGAACTTAGTGTGCGCGAGAACCTGGATTTTTACGCCGGAGTATACGGACTGCGGGGAAAAGGAAAAAGGCTATCCCTGCAGCAGATGCTAAACCGGGTAGACCTGGAGGAATGGTCACACCACCTGGTGCAAACCTTAAGCCCCGGTTTTCGCCAGCGCCTGGCACTGGCCAGCCTGCTGGTGCTTCAGCCCAAGGTGCTGATTTTAGATGAACCTACCACGGGACTGGACTATAGAGAGTGTATGCATATCATGGATCGGGTGCGGCAGCTGCATAACCAGGGCACTACGGTGATCATGGTTTCCCACGACATGGAGGTGGTGCAGGACTTTGCCTTGCGGGTAATGGTGGTGCATGAGGGTAGGCTGCTGGGTGACGGGCCTGTCCGCTGGGTGCTCTCCGATCGGGCCCTTCTGTCCCGGGCCAGCCTGCTGCCGCCTCAGATCGCCGACCTGGCCCTGGAGCTTGGCCCGGCCTTTGACGGCGTCTTTACCGTGGAGGAGATGGATCAAAGGATCGCCAAGGGCGATCCGTTCGTCATGAACGTGCTCAACGAACCAAGGGTGATGCTGATTGACAAAAAGTGAAGACCTGGAGCGACAGGGGCTGATCCGGAAACTCCCCCCGGATCCAAAGGCAGTGGAGAACGCTATCGCTCTGGCGCACAGAGATGTAGCGGTTGCGAGAAACGCCCTTACCAGCAACGCCGATTGGGCATATACGATCGCTTATAACGCCATGTTACAGGCCGCAAGGGCGCTTATGTTCTCGAAGGGCTACCGCCCGGCAGGAAACAATCAGCATGCCACGGTGGTCCGCTTTTCCGGGCAATTCCTCGACGCTGAAACGGTGGATGTTCTTGATCGGATGCGAAGGAGGCGACATATCGTGGTCTATGACATGGCGGGCACGGTCTCAAAACTGGAGGCAGAAAACGCTGTTTCTCGCGCTGAATCATTCCTCAGTGCCGTTGAGGATCTTCTTCGTTGACGGGGATCTCGACCTGCCTCCATATCCCGTCCAGATAGCAAAAAAGCCCGAATACCAACCATTTTCCCGCGGCGACACAAACAGGTGAGTCATTACGGGGGCTTTCCCCGGGTTCTTCCATGCCCCGCTTCAACCTCAGTCCGTCGCTCATCGGCTGGTTCTTCTACCACGACTGCGAGCGCCACCTCCGCTACCACGCAACCCCGAGAGAGGAACGGGAGGCCGCCGGTATCCCGGCAGGCGCGATGGACCATAGCCCGGTGACGCAGGCCCTCCTGGATGCAGGAATCCGGTGGGAGGAAGAGGTCGTCCGTATGAAACTCGCAGGACATGTGCAGCTCCCGGCCGGGACCGGCCCCCTCTCCGGACGGTCGTTCTCTATCGAGGAGAGTTTCAACCTCCTCCCCCGGTTATCCCCGGGAGAGGCAATCTACCAGTCAACCATCCCGGTCTCGGTCCACTTCCTGCGCAACTACGGCATCAACCCGGAGGTGTACCGGTTCTCCCCCTGCCGCCCCGACCTCATCCGGCTGGATGGCAGGGGCGACGGGGGGCCGCATCTCTCGGTCATCGATATCAAGGCAAGCGAGGACCTCAGCGTCAGCCACCGGGTCCAGGCGACGCTGTATGCCCTGATCCTCGATCACGCCCTCCGCCTGCTCGGGATCGACCTCCCGGTCAACCTCGCCCGGGCAGGGATCTGGCTGTACGGGGACGACGAACCCAGACCGTTTGACCTGCACCTCAACATCCGGGTGATCGAGGACTTCTTCCGCCATCGCCTTCCGGTTATCTTTGCCGGCCCGCCGGGGGACGTGCCCTGGCACCTCACGGCACGATGCGAGTCCTGCGAATACTACGCGTGCTGCCGCAAGGAAGCGGAAGTTTCCGCCTCTGTCTCGCAGATTCCGGGCCTTTCATCCGTCGGGCGACGCTACCTCCGGGAAGCCCCGTGGGACCCCGGTCTCTCCATCAACACGCTTCCCGACCTCGAAGAGTTTCTCCGGGACCCCGAGAACGACCGGCACCTGGACAACTGCGGGTCGCTTGCAGATCAGGGCGACCGCCTGCGGGCGACCGTCCGGGCGCTCCGGACGGGAGAGGTCATCGCGCTCGCCGCAAGATCGCCGGCCCTCCCTGTCTACGAAGATATCGGTATCGTTCTCACGCTCCAGAAAGACCCCGTCTCCGGCCGGATATACGCTCTCGGGTTCCGGCGCTTCAAGGGCGAGGCGGTCTACGGAACGCCCTCAAACGAAGTTATCTCCGTCGCCCGGAACCCCGACGACTGCAACCGGGTGAGGCGGGAGTTTGTCCGGGCGCTCGCCGGAGAACTTGCAGCCGTCCACGAGTATAACCAGGGCCGGGAATGGACAGGGCAGAAGTCGGTGCAGACCTACGTCTACGACACTTACGAAGAGGAACTCTTCACCAGACTGCTCGACGACGCAATCAGGGACCCCGAAACGGCGGAAGATGCCCTGCGGCTGCGGTTTTACTACCAGGACCCCGGCATTGCTATCGGGTCCAGCCACCCGTCAACATCGATCCCGTTCCCTCTCGTCGTCCTGACGCGCGAGATCCGGCGACTGCTTGCGCTCCCCGTCCCGTTCACCCTCCGTCTGCCGGAGGTCCTTGCGGCAATCCCCTCTTCCCGTTTCGCATACCGGCTCGATCCGGGCACTCTCTTCTGGAACGAGCACAGCAACGCGCTCAAGAGCGACGCCATCATCATGGCGTGGCAGGGAACAAAGCCGGAAGCCGCAGACTGGGTCCGGCAGGAGATGTCGCGGCGTCTGCTTTCAGCGGGGAGCGTCCTCGACGGACTCCGTGAACGGGTTAAACCCGGCCTCGTGCGCTGGGCGGAGAATTTCCGGTTTCCGCGCCCGTGGGATGCCGCGGCACCTGAGATATCGCGCCTCCTCTTCATCGTAGAGTACGAATCGACCCTGGGTGCCCGGAAGGTGCAGGAACTGCGCAGCAAGCCGTGGCCGGTTCGGGTCCGGGACGGGATCAGCATCCCCGTCCGGAAGAGCGAAGGGAACTTCTGGAAGGTGCTCGGTCCCCTGGACCTTGCGCTCTTCGAGCAATCGCAGGCGTTCAGCTACCTCCTCATCCCTCGCGGCGAAGCAGGCGAAGAGGCCATGATCGCGTTCGACGACCTCCGCTACCGGAGCAGTCCGAACCCCGGGACGAGCGGAGTCTGCTTCGCCAGGGTCCGGGACACCATCGTCGACCGGAAGGCGGGTCAGGTCCGGGGACTTGTCCTGGAGGTGACGTACGGCCGGGAGATCGCACCTTTCGCGGAGGGCGACCTCGCGGTGCTGCACCCCCGTTTCACCGACTTTATCGTGGCGCACTACGTCGACCGCCTCCTCACCCTGGACGGACAGCCGGATAACACGTTCATCCGCCTCCTCCGCGACCCGCAGGGGTTCGCCGCCCCGGTCGTTGAACCCGAGGGACTCGTCGCCGATGCAGAACGGCTCGCCGCCGGCGCCGGGTTCACGCAGAGCCAGGCCGGGGCGTTCCGCCACCTGATGAGAGACCGGCTGACACTGGTCTGGGGGCCGCCCGGAACCGGGAAGACGCATTTTCTCGCGACGGCCATCCTCCTGCTCGTCAAAGCACGGAGGCTGCATGGAAAACGGGTCCGGGTCGGTGTCGCAGCGTGCACCCACGCTGCGATCGAGAACCTGCTCGTCAAGGTGCAGGAGTCCGTCGATGAGTTCGATCTCGCCGCCGACTTCCCCATCTACAAGTTAAAGGGCGCCAGAACAGCCGGAGGGGAGCGGAGCCTTGCGGTGCTGCCCCATGATCGGGCCGATACCGTCGTCGGCTACCCGTCCCTCCTCCTCGGCGGGACGGTGCACAGTTTCGGCAAACTCGAGAAGTCCCTCCCGTCTCTCGACCTCCTGATCGTCGACGAAGCGTCGCAGATGAGACCAACCGACCTTGCAATGGTGCTCCCGATGCTTGCCGAGGGGGGCCGTCTCATTCTCGCGGGCGACGACCTGCAGCTTCCCCCGGTCGTCCAGGGGGAGTACCCGCTACCGGAGGACGGCCTCCCCGGGCTTGAAGACTCCGTCTTTGCCTACCTCCGGCACCGCGACGACCCCGCGCGCCCTGCCTACACCTGCCAGCTCCAGGAGAACTGGAGGATGAACCGCACCCTCTCCTGCTTCCCGGCGGAGACGCTCTACGGCGCCGATTACGCCCCGGCGAACGATACGATCGGGCGGCAGCAAATCGCCCTCGTCCCGGGTCCTCCGGGAGAGGAATGGGTCGAGCAGGTCCTCGATCCGGCATACCCGCTCGTGCTCTGTGTGCTTGAGGGTGTCCGGACGACGGTGGAGAACCAGATCGAGGCAGCGCTGGTTACCAGCCTTGTCGGAGCGCTCCGGGAGAAGCTCATCGACCCTCAGTCGGGTAAGCCGTATCCGGCAACGGGGGAAGGAGACTTCCTCTTCTGGCGGCGCGGGCTCTTCATCGTCAGCCCGCACCATGCCCAGATCGGCGCAATTCGGAGTCGCCTTGACAGGATGCGGGCATGGGAGTATCCGCCGTTCGTGGACACCGTCGACAGTATGCAGGGACAGGAAGCAGAGGCGGTTATCGTCAGTTACGGCGTAAGCGACGTCGAGACCGCTCTTGCAGAGGCCGAGTTCATCTACAGCAGAAACCGCCTGAACGTTTCGCTGACCCGGGGACGGTCGAAATGCATCGTTTTTCTGCCCCGGCCGCTGCTGGAGCCGCCGCTCGACCTCGTACAGAACGAGAAGGCGGCAACCGGCCTTCGGCACATGCTCGACCTCCAGGAGTTCTGCCGGGACCACGGAAAGGAACGGACGTTCGACCTGGATGGGGCGGCAGGCGCCCGGCTCACCGTGATGCGGGCGCGGGTGGAGGGAGGTTCCCACCTCGTGCACGGATCTCCATCGGATATTGCAACCGGAGAAAGGGCCTGACGCAATCCGGTTTACCGGGACGGTCGGGAAAATTCCAGTTTCCGCCATCATCCCGGGGCTTTGATCTCCGGCAAGCGCGAAGGGGACGCTTTGGGCAGGAAAGTGTCGGACCTGTCATTCTCAGCGCTATTAACGTCCCATCCCCGACCCAACCTATTTCCCCGGGTCGGACCAAACAGATGGTGTGATCGGCAGTCTCGACCCCGACCAGAACGCACGCGAACGCGACCTCCTTGCCGCCATCCGGGAGCAGGGAGCCACCCTGGAGACCATGGGCCTCTTTCAGGACCTTATTCTCTCCCATTACCGGGCTCACGGCCGCGACCTTCCCTGGAGGCAGACCACCGACCCTTACCGTATCCTCGTCTCCGAGATCATGCTCCAGCAGACGCAGGTCGAGCGGGTCGCCGTAAAATACCCGGAGTTTATCGAGCAGTTCCCGAATTTTGAGAGTCTTGCCCGCGCACCGAAGAGCGAGGTGCTGCGTGTCTGGCAGGGCATGGGTTACAACCGCCGGGCAATCGCGCTCCAGAAAGCCGCCGAGCGCGTGGTGGAGGAGAACGGCGGCCGGCTCCCGGCGGATGTCGAGGCGCTTGCAGCCCTCCCCGGCATCGGGAAGGCGACCGCGTCGGCAATTGTCGCGTACGCGTTCAACATGCCTGTCGTCTATATCGAGACGAACATCCGGCGAATCTTCATCCACTTCTTCTTCCAGGGCCGGGAGGGCGTGCGGGACGACGCTATCCTCCCGCTCGTCGAGCAGGCGCTCTACCGGGAGAACCCCGGGGAGTGGTATAGCGCATTAATGGACTACGGCACGATCCTGAAGAAGCGGACGGCAAACCCGAACCGGCGGAGCGCGTCCTACACCCGGCAGAGCCGATTCGAGGGGTCCGACCGGCAGGTCAGGGGCCGGATACTCGCGCTCGTTCTTGATGAGGGGGCGGTCACCGAGGAGCAGGTGATACTCCGGGTCTGCGAGAATCCCGGACGGGTAAGAAAGATCCTTGGTGACCTCGCGCGGGAAGGGTTCGTCGCCGAGAGCGAAGGGACCTATACCTGCAGGTAATGGGGGAAGAACGCTTCAGGGCGCAGCGATATCGATTGTCGGAGGGACAAGCGCCGCGCGGATGGCATGACAGATGCCGTTCGTGCAGAACGCGTCGGCCTCGACGATGGGGACGCTGTTGACGGTGATGCCCCGGTCGGACGACCGTATGACCAGGTCGGTCCCGAGGCTCGACCTGACGGCAGTGACGCTCCGGAGGTCCTCGGAAGTGAACTGCCCCGGCACCACGTGGTAACTCACGATCAGGAGAAGTTTATCCGGGTCCTGCCGGAGTTCGTCCATCCGGTCCTTCCGGACCCGCATAAACGCCTCGTCCGTAGGGACGAAGACGGTAAACGGTCCTCTTTCGCGGAGCATCGGCTCCATGCCAGCAATTCGGACCAGTTCGAGAAACGTCGTGAGACTCCCGGAGTCTTCCAGGGTAGTAATGATGTTCTTCATACTGCTCTTCTCCACGCACACCACTACCCCTGCAGGATTATTTATACGTTCTCCCGGAGCCGGCCCTGCCGGCAACCGTATCGGCAACAGGAGGCCGGAGCAGAGCGTGGACCGCGTGGCAGATCCCGTTTGTGCACCACGCATCGGACTCCACGACCGGCACGTTGTTGACCAGCACCCCCTCCGGGGCGATGTCCACGGTCAGGTCTTCCCCCTGGAGCGAACGCAGGGCCCGTATGCCGAGCAGGTCGATCATAGAATGCACCCCCGGGACGATATGGTAATTCAGCAGATCGGCGAGCCGGTCGGCATTCTCCCGGATTGTGGCGAGGTCCGATACTGCCCGCAATGCATCGTCGTCAGGAACAAAGAGCGTATAGGGCCCTTCGGCGCTCAACCGCCCTTCCATGCCGGCGGCCCGTACCAGGTCGAGGAACGTGGTAAATGAATCCGATTCACGCAGGGTCGCAAGGATGTTCTTCATGAAGGCCAACTCCCGCCGGGAGTATATAAAAATACGGGCGGTTCCTCACGGCCCCGTGGGTCTATCGCATGGAAGAAAGACACCCCGTAGGGTCCCTGTATCCGAAACGGCGTTTTACCATTCCAAGATCGGAAGTCCCCGAGTCAGGCCGGTCTCTTCACCCGCGCCGCAACGGCGCGCGGCAGGAGCACCCGGTCGATGATGTGGTAGATGCCGTTCGTGCACTCAATATCTGGCTCGACAACGGTGGCGTCGTTCAGCCGAATCGCTGCCGGAGGCCCCGTGATATCCAGGTGTTCCCCCTGCAGGGTGGCAATCGCCTCCAGCTGTCCGAGTTCACGCACAGTGAGTTTGCCCCTGACGATGTGATACGCGATCATATCCGCGAGTCTCTCCCGGTCCTTCAGGACAGCGTCCAGCACCTCTGCGGAAAACGCGGAATACGCCTCATTCGTCGGGAAAAACGCCGTATACTCGCCCTCCCCCCGGAGGATCTCCTCCATCCCTCCAGCCTGTATCATCCTCGTGGAGATGCTCAGCCGGCTGTCTTCCCGGTTTGTCTCAAAGATACTCTTCATCGATGATCCACCTACGGACACCGGGGGTACTTTGATGGATATATAAAATTGCATTCATAATAACGACAGGTCCCGGGGGCGGACTGCCAGCCCCCGGAAGGACGGCGACAGAAAGAAAAAGGGTATTCTGGTCCGGGTTTAGTCCGCTGCGTATGCTTCGTAAGCCTGGGCGAGCGTCGCAAAGGGGACGCCGTCAAGGACGTGGAGGACGCCGTTATCGGCCTGCACGTCTCCCTCAAGCACGAGGGCCTCATCCACCTGGGTGCCCTTCCCGGTCTTCCGGACCATGATGGAGTTTCCTTCGGCGGTCTTCACGACATTCTTTGCCAGCAGCGTATCGAGCTTGCACGCATGGTTGCGGATGGTGAAGAAGTCGATGAGATGCGAGAGCATCTGCTTATCGTTTAAGATCATTGCCCGGTTTGGTTCGGGGATCGCATCCCACGCCGAGTCGACCGGAGCAAAGAACGTCATCGGCCCCTCCCCCTGCAGCACCGCATCTTCGCCGAGCGTCTGAATGATCGTGACAAGCCGGCTGAACCTTCCATCGCTCTTTAACGTATCAAAGATCTTCGCCATATCAGGCACCTTCCTGTAAGGGCCCTTCGTAGGTTATTGTATATATTGATTATTATACAAATGTTAAGATACAAATGAGGGAGAGAATAACGACCCGGGTAAAATGCCGGCCCGATTGACCGAAGACGCCGGAGCACCGCCTGGCTGTGCTCCTCAGGGGGTCCCGCCGGTCAGGTCACGGATATACCGGTTAAGGAGTTCGAGCGCCTCCCACTCCCGGGGGCCGCCGCACTTCCGGGCAAGGCCGGTATGGTGTTTGACCAGTTGTCCGAGCCACGGATCGCGGTTCCTGATATAGCGGGTGGCATGGACCGTCGCTTCAACGATGCTCGAAAACCCCCGGTTCACCGGGTGCAACCGCAGGTCAAGCACCTCCTCGCGGAAGGGGACGAGCCGAACGGTGATCGCCTCGTCGCTCGACCGTTCCACATCGGCGACGAACGCGGCCCAGGCCTCCACGTCGCGAAGACGAGAGACGACCCGCCCATCGATCTTCTCCCTAACGAAGGCCTCCGGAGGAAGGTCGTCAAAAGTGGTCCGGACGTAGAGCACCGGGTCAAAGACGAAGTTCGCCACCACCCAGCGGTCCCGGGCGATATTCCGCGCCGTATGGCTCCCCCGGAAGAGAACCATGTGCAGAGAGCCGCTCCGGTTGATGATCCCCATAGGTGCGGCGTTGCAATCGGTGGTCGCGATCACTTCGTTGATCCCCTCACTCAACAGTCCCACTGCCATCCCTCCCCGAGCGCCACGTAAATCCCAGCGATGGTGATATCGGCAAGCGAACCCGGGTTGATACCCTCCCGGATGCACTCGGCGTCGAAGGCAGCGAGATCGCGCCCTCCGTCAAGTACTTCGGCCGCACACCGCATCGTCTTCTCAGCCGTCTCCATCCCGTGCTTCTTTGCAATGAAGGTGTCGGGCTCCGAAGCAAGGAGGTCGAGGAACGCCTTGACGATTGCCTCCCGTCCGTGCCCGTGCGCATGGAGCAGGTCGGCGCTTCGGCGTGTCAGGCGGAATCCGTTCGTCCACTCCCGGGCAACCATATCCCGGGGCGCCGAGTAAGCCATGATGTCGGCAAGCGTCATGCCCCGTTCCCGGATCGCGGCAACCGAAGCCGGGTCGTTCACGTCCAGATCGTCGCGCTCCGCCATCCGGACATTGGTGAGGCCGAACGCCGCGTAGAAATCGACCGCATCTTCGACGTCGGTCCCGGCGACAACCTGCAGCGCTCCGTCGATATCTTCCCCGAGGACGAGCGGGATGAGAAGAATGAACGCTCCGAAGTGGGTGTTTCCCCCGGCGTAACCGCTGGTGAGCCGGACAGCCTCGCGGATCAGTCGCCCGACCCGGCCGCCGGTCTTCTCGGCCGCATCAAAAGCAGGTCTCACGAGGATCGCCGAAGCGAGGAAGTGCTCGAGACGGGTGCCGGAATAGTCGTGGCACCGGTCAACGTTCCCTGGTTTCGGGTAGGCGCAGACCTCGAGCATCATCGCCATCTGGGCCTGTTCAGCTCGATTCATCGGCGGTCTCTTTTTCATCGAATATCCTGTGCATAATCTTCTCGGAGAGACGGTGCTTGCAGCGCATGTACTCCCGCGCAGAGAGGCCCACATTCTCAAGCGTCATGTTCCGGAACATGCAGGGCGAACTGATCTTGCAGCACCAGGCGAGGCTCCCGAAACAGGTGGTCTTCCCGTTTTCGAGTGCCGTTCCCTTCACCGCCTCCTGCTTGAGTTTCAGGTACTCTTTCCGGGAGAGCCCGATCCTCTCGAGGGTCGGGATGAGCGGGCAGGCCTTCACCGGCATACAGCAGAAAGCGAGCGCCCGGATGTCGCCGCCGCGGCAGAGTTGCTTCGGAGCGTTGTACCAGCCGCCTTCATCGGCGGCCCGGGTTATGGCGGCATCAAGACCCGCAAGCGTCCAGGGGTCGGATTTTCGAGCGAGCGAGACGAGGTCCGCCCCGTGAGAGAAGGCGTCCATCGCCCGGTCGAACGTGTTGATGGAGTTGTTTGCGATGAGCGTCAGGGGCGAAGCGTTGCGGATCTGGCGGAGTTTGTTGTGCCCATAGTCCATCAGGTCCACGTGGAGGATATCCGCTCCCGCCTTCCAGACGGTGCGGGCGAGGTCGGCGTCATTGGCCGCAACACCGGCACGGACCTTCACTGAGACGGTCACATCTTCCGCTTTTAAGGCCCGGATGATCTCGACGAGGGCGTCCGGGTGATGGAGGAGATACTCGCCGCATCCGGCGTTAAGCATCGGCGACTGCCGGCAGTGGGCGTCAATCTCGTAAACCACGCGGTCTTCAAACGCGCTCGCGACCCCGGCGTAGGCAGCGGGGGTGCTGCCGCGAAGGTTGATGCCAGCGACGACGCTGCTCTCTTTCAGGGCGTCGATCTCATGCCCCAGCGCTTCGATGGGATCGGCATACAGGAATTCTTTGCGGCCATCCTCCGCCATCCGCCGGCTCGCTTCAAGGGTAGGGCCGTCAATGGAGTAGCCGCCGATAAAGGCGACCCCGACGTGAGCCGCGCGCTCAAGAACGTAGGCCGCATCCACGATCCCGGCCATGGACGCGATTGCCACCGGTGTTTTCACGACCTGATCGTTTATGAGAAGTTCAAAACGATCATATGCTTCCATCATCTTCCCGATCCGTTGGTGGTGAGAGCGGATATTGATTTGTATCGAGCCCCGGGAGGTCATACTCCTCATCGGAACGGGTAAGCGCACAACAGAGCCGAAAATCGTCGATCGAGATACCGGGCGCGCTGCCGTAGTATCCGAGCACCGTGCTCCAGGGCATGAGATACGCCTCTTTTGCCCTCCCCGCACCGAACCGGAACTCGACGGCAAGGAATCCGCGGCGTCCGGTCTTCCGGATGAAGTCCGTGATCGCATCGACCTGGTGAACATTGTTTCTGTCGGAGTGGAAGTGCTGGGTGAAGTAAAGTTTCTTTCCCGATATCGACTTGCACTCGATGGCAAGGTAGTAGCGGGGGTCGAGAGAATCGACAAGTACATCGACGTACTGGGTATTGAACTTGCTCTGTTTGAGCCGGTAGGCAAATCCCTGCATCTTTCGGTGGGCGAAAAACCGGTTGACGCAGGAAGTGATCGCCCGTTCGAAATTATCCATCCATTAGAGGTTTAGGAACGGTCCCATAAAAACAATCGGTAATTATTTTAAGGTCCTCTCGTAGTACCTTGTAACATATGAGTAAAAAAGGGATGTTACTGATCGGTCACGGGAGCAAACTCCCCTACAATAAGGAACTCATCGAGACCACCGCAAACCTCATCGCCAAAAAAGCCGATGAATATATCGTCAAACCCGGCTTCATGAGCCTCAACACCCCGACGGTGGAGGAGCAACTGGAGGCGTTCCGGGGCGAGGATATCGACATGCTGGTCGTCGTCCCGCTCTTCCTCGCACGGGGCATTCACATCAACCGGGATATTCCCGAACTTCTCGGCCTTCCCGAAGACTCCAGGAGAGGTGAGTTTCGGCTGAACGGCAGGACCGTGCCGCTTGTCTACGCAAACCCTATCGGCAGCGACCCGCTCCTCGCCGAACTGATGCTGAAGAACGCATCCGACGCGATCACCGAACTGAAGGCCTAGGAGCATGCGAATCCTGGTGCTGGACACCATCCACGGCGGGGCGGAACTCGCCGGGGCGC
>ENA-UOOK01005957-UOOK01005957.1-fermentation-metagenome-genome-assembly--contig:-NODE-5957-length-11952-cov-4.323023_pt1 | contig 11952 bp, 9 predicted proteins | sample MGYA00245777_ERZ724023 | MGnify/ENA primary metagenome ERZ724023 (study PRJEB28704, sample SAMN03018312) | fermentation metagenome | biome: anthropogenic terrestrial biome; feature: soil; material... | reverse complement strand
TCACGTGTGCTCTTCCGATCTGATATCGAAGGCAGGCTTTTTCACAAAAGCTGGTCCGTTACAATAACCCGAACAGCATCGAGGCGGTTTCTGCCGGGACACCGGCCATCCCGAGGCCGACTGCTTATGACCGGGTTTACTATATGATCCTGGATGCCTTATATAGCCAGGAAGACTGTGTTTATTTACCCATTACGGCCTATACGGACACGGCCGGAGAGGTGTTTGAAATAGTCGAAAAATGTGTGTGGGACAACCCTGAAATCCTTTATTACGCAGGCTGCACTTATTCATCTTCCGGAAAGCTGACCTTCCAGTACAACCGGAGCAAAGACATTTCCAAGAATCATAGTGAGCTTCTCTTGCGAAAGCTGGACTCCATACTGGATCAGATCATACAGCCCGATATGAGTGATTATGAGAAAGAGTTGGCCATCCATGACTACATCATCAACAATTGTGATTATGATCTTGCCGGTTATGAAGCTGGAGAGATCCCGACTGAGTCTTTTAACGCTTACGGTGCGCTATGCCTGGAAACTGCCGTCTGTGAAGGCTATGCGGAAGCCGCCAAGCTCCTCTTAGACCGGACCGGGGTGGACTGCTATATTGTAACCGGGTCCTCCAGAAATGTAGGACATGCCTGGAATATTGTAAAGGTCAATGGCGAGTATTATCAATTGGATGTTACCTGGGATGATCCGGTGATGCAGGATGGGAGCAGGGCGTTAAATTATCATTATTTTAATCTCACAGACGATGAAATGAAGATCGACCATGAATGGGACAATAAGAAGTACCCTGTTTGCAGCGGAACTGAGCTGAACTATTATACATACAATAATCTTACGGTACCCGGCCACAAAGAGTTTGTGGACTTTGTGGTGGACCGGGTAGGGAGGGGAACCCACAATATCACTGTTAAGGTGGAAAATTATAAGAGCATCGGATTTGATTGCAGCAAAGCGGCAAGAGAAGCCTGTGGACGCTTGTATCTCGGCTGCAATGTCTCCTTTAACGAAAATCAAGGTATTGTGGATATGAGATTTAACTAAGCTGTGATACAATCATAATTGTTTTGCAGTAAATGACACGAGGTGTTAGGTTTTGTATTTAAAATCATTAGAAATACAAGGTTTTAAATCTTTTGCAGATAAAATCGTTTTACATTTTAATAAGGGGCTTACCTCGGTGGTAGGTCCTAACGGCAGCGGCAAAAGCAATATTGCCGATGCGGTCAGATGGGTGCTGGGCGAGCAGAGCGCCAAGACCTTGCGCGGAAGCAAAATGGAAGACGTGATTTTTGCAGGGACACAGCACCGCAAGCCGGTTGGATTTGCGTATGTCGCACTTACCATCGATAATTCGGATCATATATTGCCGGTTGATTACACCGAAGTGACTGTATCGCGCCGGATGTACCGGTCAGGCGAAAGTGAATATTGTGTCAACAAAACCCAATGCCGCCTGAGGGATATTCAGGAATTATTTATGAATACCGGAGTGGGCCGGGAGGGCTATTCTATTATTGGGCAGGGCCGTATTGACGAGATTTTGAGTACAAAATCTGAAGAACGGCGTCTGGTCTTCGAAGAAGCGGCGGGCATCACAAAATACAAAGCCCGGAAGAAGGAAGCAGAACGAAAACTGGAAAATACAAGCCAGAACCTGCTGCGGATCAATGATATTTTACTGGAGCTGGAAAGCCAGATCGGCCCTTTATTCCAGCAGGCAGAGACCGCAAGAAAATATATCGACTTGAGCAATGAGCTAAAAGGCATTGAGGTTACCCTATTCCTGGAAAACATAGATAAGCTGAAGAAGAAAATGGGTGAGGTCGAGGATCAGACTCAAATCATAAGAGAACAAATCGACGAAGAGAATCGCAGAATAGAAAATATTAAAAATAAAAACCGCAGCAAGAATGAAAACCTGGAAAAGCTGAAAGCGAAAATAGAAGAGCTCCGGGGATTGGTTCATGCATTGGATACCGATATTGAAAAAAATGAAGGTCATATCCGTTTATGCCAGGAAAAAATAAATAACCTTATTTCAAACAATGAAAACTTCGGCGAGGATATTGAGTCAATCCGGCAGCGCATCACCCAGGTGGGTTCGGATATTGAGAAAAAACAAAGGCGCATATTGCAGCTCAATAAGGATATGGAGCGTTTCACCAGGCTTCTGGAAGAAACGGAGGCAATTCTTTCGGGCATTATAGCCCGTCTGGACGAGGGCGAGAAGCTGATAGAACAAGCGAAACAGGCTATTATGGACAAGCAGGACGGCTTATCCGACGCCAAAATCCGCATGAACAATCTCAAGAATGACGCGGAGAACTATAATCAGCTGAAAAGCCGGATCCAGCAGGAAACCCGGCAGTCCATGGTGGAAAAGGACCGGGAAAGCATGCAAAAGGAGGATCTGGAAGCCGCCTTAAGAAAAAACAGAGAAGAGATTGCCCGGTCCAAAAAAGATATTGAGGGATTGGAGCTTTCCGTATCCGAAACCCAAAAAAACCTGCAAAATTTAAAGGGCAGGCAGGAAAATGCCAGACGCAATGTTCAATCGCTGGAATCGCGGCATAAGGTGCTCTCTGATATGGAAGAGAGCATGGAAGGCTATAGCCGGAGCGTAAAGGTCATTATGCAGGCCTCCCATGAAAGAAAATTGGCCGGGATACACGGTGCGCTGGCTCAGCTTATTACGGTTGAAGAGCGCTTTGAAACAGCTATTGAGATATCTCTGGGCGGAGCCCTTCAAAACATTGTGGCGGAAGACGAGTTTTGTGCAAAGCGGGCCATTGAATATCTCAAGAACAACCATATGGGAAGAGCCACATTTTTACCTATAACCTCTGTAAAATCCCGGACACTGGAACCGGGCATACTCTCCAGAATACAGAAAATGAGAGGGTTTGAAGGTATAGCCGCCGATCAGGTGAAGGGGGATGAAAGGTTCTCGGATATCCTCAAAAACCTTCTGGGGCGAACCATAGTGGTAGATAATATGGATTCAGGCATTGCCATGGCCAGGCAGTTCGCCTATTCCTTCCGAATCGTAACCCTCGACGGAGAACTGATTAATACGGGAGGTTCCATGACGGGGGGGAGCATGGGCAGCAAAACCTCCAGCCTTATCGGCAGAAACCGCGTTATAAAGGAGCTGGAGCAGGAATTAAAGTCAGCCATGAGTATGCTCAAAGGCCTGGATGGAGAAATAGAGAAAATAGAGGCCGCACTTAAAGAACTTTATCAGGAACGGGAGCTGGAGCAGAAAAAACTTTCGGATCTTGAATTGGTGCGCTTAAGAGATGAGAGTGAGGTTTCCCGCATACTGGACAATATGAAAAAGCTCTCTGCCCGGATCGAACTGCAAAAGCAGCAGGAGCTGGAAATTGAACAGCAGCTGGAGAAGGTCAGGACCGAAAGGGAAGAGGAGACCATAAAGGCTAATTCCATTGAAGAGGAAATACAAAAGTTAAAGGAGCAGATCCAGACTCATCAAACCCGGAACCGGGATGAGCAGGCAAAACGGGATGAGCTCCATACCGGTATCAATGACTATCGGGTTTCGGTAAACTCCATAGCCGAGAGCATTCAAAATACCAACGAACAGATCGCGCTGCTCAATGAAGAAAAAGAAAGTATTACTTCCAACCTTTCCAGGCGCGAGGCCGATAAAAAGAAAAATCTGGAGCGCATGACCGAACTGCGGGCCGAAATTGACGGGGTCACCAGTAAAATATCCCGCCTGAAGGAAGGGAAAACGGGCCGGGAACTTAAGCTGGAGAGTGTTTCCGAGGAGGCAAAAGTCCTGGAGGAAGAGCTTTCGGGCATGCTGGACAGGGTGACGGAGCATAATGCCGCTACTTTAACCCTTCAGGAGGAACAGGGACGTCTGGAAGCCAAAAAAGCCAAAATGGAAAGTGATCTTGAAAGCATTCAGAATAAGCTTTGGGATGAATACGGGCTTACTTACGGCAACGCCTTGGGCCTGCAATTTGACACTGAAAATTTAAAGGTGACTCAGACCAGGATCAATGAACTGAAGGCTGAAATTCGGGAGCTTGGTCCTGTCAATGTGGCGGCCATTGAGGATTATGCCAAAACCAAAGAACGCTATAGTTTTATGAAAAAACAGCATGATGATCTGGTTCTTGCCGAAGAGAAACTGGTCCGGGTGATCCAGGACATTACACAGGTCATGAAGAAACAGTTTGTAGAGCAGTTTGAGATCATCAATAAGAACTTCAGTCTGGTTTTTAAGGAATTATTCGAGGGTGGTCATGCTGAGGTTCAGCTGGCTGATACCGATAGCGTTTTAGAAAGTAATATTGATATTATCGTACAGCCTCCCGGCAAGAAGCTCCAGAATATGATGCTGCTTTCGGGCGGTGAGAGAGCCATGGTGGCCATTGCGCTTATTTTTGCTATTTTGAGAATGCGTCCGGCCCCCTTCTATATTTTGGATGAAATCGAGGCTTCGCTGGATGACGCCAATGTATATAAGTTTGCTGAATATATCAGAAGATTTACCGATACACTACAATTTATAGCAATTACTCATCGAAAGGGGACCATGGAAGCGGCGGATATTCTGTATGGTGTGACCATGCAGGAGCACGGAATTTCCAAGGTGGTATCCATGCGGATGGAAGCAGTGACCGGCGGGGCATATGCAGGGTAATGTGCTGATATAAAGAAAGGATAACCGATATGGCGAAGGGCAAATGGTTTAATTGGGGATCAAAAAACAAAATTCATGAGGAAGAATTAAATGAGGAAAAAGAGCCTTTGGCGGAGGAGGCCGACATTGAAGCGGAAGCCGGGGAAGTCCCTGAAATCGGGTTTGAGGAAACTGAAGCTGAAGCTGTTATAGAGGAGGCCGCCGTCAGGGATGAAAATATGCCGGAAACCGGCAAGAAAACAGGTTTGTTTGACAGGCTGAAAGATGGCCTTAAAAAAACCAGGGATTCTATTACAAACAGGATCGACCAGGTGCTGGTTTCCTTCGGCAAAATTGATGACGAGCTCTTTGACGAGCTGGAGGAGATTCTCATCACCTCCGACATGGGCATGGAAACTTCTATGAACGTAATTGCCGAGCTAAAAGCGAAAGTAAAAAATGATAAAATCACCAGCAGCCAGGGAGTCAAACTGGCTTTAAAGGAGATTATCTCGGCCAGGCTGACCGACCAGCATACGGGGCTTAAGCTGACAACAAAACCCTCGGTCATTGTGGTCATAGGTGTAAACGGCGTGGGTAAGACGACCTCCATCGGAAAGATTGCTTATTCTTTAAAAAGCCAGGGTAAAAGAGTGATGGTGGCTGCCGCAGACACCTTTCGGGCTGCCGCAATCGACCAGCTGGAAATATGGACGAAGCGGGCAGGGGTTGAGCTGGTAAAGCACAATGAAGGAGCCGATCCTTCGGCAGTGATCTATGACGCTATTCAGCACTGTAAATCAAAGGGCGCGGATGTACTGATCTGTGACACCGCAGGACGTCTTCATACCAAAAAGAATCTCATGGAGGAACTGAAAAAGATTTTTCGCATCATTGGGCGGGAGCTTCCCGGTGCCGATGTTGAAACGCTTCTGGTACTGGATGCCACAACCGGTCAGAACGCCGTATCACAGGCAAAGACCTTTTCCGAGGTTTCAGAGCTGTCGGGTCTTGTTTTGACCAAGCTGGATGGCACGGCAAAAGGAGGAGTTATTGTATCCATCAAGTCTGAGCTGAACATTCCCGTAAAGTTCATCGGGGTCGGGGAACAAATGAACGATATGCAGCCCTTTAATCCGACAGACTTTGTGGAAGCTCTTTTTGGCACCGAGGCTTAAGCTTTCAGATGTATTGACTTTTGCTGTGTTAAAGAGTTATCATAATCTTAAATAAAAAATTTAAGATCATTTCATAACCGGATGAGAGCCTAGGGAGAGCGGCTTACAAAGCACACCGAAGGAGTAAATCTCTCAGGTAAAGAGACCTTGGCTTGACGGAACTCTGGAGAGACCAATTAAAAGGCGCCGAAGGGGCAAGTCCATTGTTTGGATGACTCTCTCAGGCAAAAGGACAGAGCAACATTTTAGCATGAGATTCCATGCTTTTGCCTGAACGTTTTAATAGGTCTTCCGGAGTCAAACTTTTAAAATGGTTTGGCTTTTTTGTTTTATCTGGCACAAAGCGAACTTTTTCATAAGCTTATATTTTAGGAGGTTGAATAATGGCAAAAATTATTGTAACAGACAAAATGGCGACCAACGGTATCGACTATTTAAGAAGTAAAGGCTTTGAGGTAGATACTCCCTTTGGTATCTCCCACGAAGAGCTTCTTGAAATTATTGATAAATATGATGCTATTATTGTCAGAAGTGCCACCAAGGTTAAAAAGGACGTCATTGACAGGGGGACAAACCTTAAAGTCATCGGCCGTGCCGGGAACGGCGTGGATAATATCGATGTGGAAGCCTGTACCAGAAGAGGCATCACAGTCGTTAACACGCCTGACGGCAATACCATGGCGGCTGCCGAAATGAGCGTTGCTCTGGTCTATTCCGTTTTCAGGAATATTCCGCAGGCCTATCATGCAGCCAAAAACAACGATTTCCGCAGGAGTAAATTTGTCGGTGAGGAATTGGAAGGAAAGGTCGCAGGCGTCATAGGCCTGGGCAAGATCGGTTCCGTTGTTGTTAGAAAACTCACCGGAGCAGGCATGAAGGTGATCGGCTACGACCCTTATGTCACTGATGAACGTATTACGCAATTGGGAATTACGCGTATGGAGACATTAGATGAGCTGCTTCAGGTCTCCGATCTCATCACCATTCATATTCCCAAGAGCCCTGAGAGCAAGAATCTCATCGGCGCGAGAGAATTGGCTTTGTGCAAAAAGGGCGTCCGGATTATCAACGTGGCCCGGGGCGGCATGGTTGATGAAAAAGCGCTGTATGATGCTCTTGTATCCGGCCATGTGGCAGGGGCCGCTCTGGATGTCCAGGAGGCTGAGCCCAACTTTAACAAGGCACCCGAGGATCAGGACTACAAAAATCCGCTGCTGGACCTTGATAAGGTGATTATGACGCCGCATCTCGGCGCTTCTACCAAGGAGGCCAGCTTAAACTGCTCGCTGGGCGTTTCCAAAAATGTTGAGGCAGTTTTGAGCGGAGAACTGGTAGGGGCTGTTAATATGCCTCCCATTACCGGCGACTTAAGCGAGCTGAAGCCCTATGTGACTCTGGGCGAAAAGCTGGGAGCTATTTATTATCAGGCAGAAAAAGAACGTGTTCATAAGATCGAGATTATTTACAGCGGAGACCTGGCTGATAAGCCGACAAAGCTGATCACCCTCTCGGTGGTGAAGGGCTTTTTGTCGGTTGTAAGCGAGTCGGAAATCAATTATGTCAACGCAAAGCTCAAGCTGAGCGAAATGGGCGTTGAACTGGTTGAGAGCAAATCCAGCCAGCTGGAGAAATATGCCAACCTCATAACCGTTAAATTCTATCGGAAGAGTAACAGCATCTCGGTTTCAGGAACTGTTTTTGCCAAAGACGCCATCCGCATTGTAGACTTTTTTGGCTATACTCTGGACTTTGAACCTACCAGCCATGTACTGGCGCTTCAAAACAAGGATGTTCCGGGCATCATCGGCAAGGTGGGTACCCTTTTGGGAGCCAACGACATCAATATCGCAGCCATGCAGTGGAGCCGGAGCACAAAAGGGAATAAAGCCGTATCTTTTGTCAGTGTCGATGGTGAAGTTTCAGACGATGTTCTTAAGAAGCTCGCCGGTCTTGACGGCATCATGAAAGCTTCCAGATTGAATTTCTAAATTTTTTAAAAAAGGAGATGACCGATGATGGACAAAAACTTGAAAAGCATCAGAAAATTGCATATTCAAAAGACCATGGAAAATTTGGAGAAAAATAATATGACGGCAATCTATGCGGACTCAAAAGAGCAAGTGATTTCCACCATTGCCGGACTTTTGAAAGACGGAGATACGGTATCCGTGGGCGGATCAATGACTTTGTTTGAGTGCGGCATCATCGATTTTCTCCGTTCCGGGCGCTATCATTTTCTGGACAGATACGCCGAAGGCTTGTCCGGCGAGGAAATAGCCGATATTTACCGCAGATCTTTCACGGCTGATCATTATTTTACGAGCACTAATGCCATCACCCTAAACGGAGAACTCTACAATGTGGACGGAAACGGGAATCGTGTGGCAGCCATGATTTACGGCCCCAAAAGTGTCATTGTGGTGGCAGGCATCAATAAACTGGTCAGAAATATTGATGAGGCTGTGGAAAGAGTTAAATGCATTGCGGCTCCGGCCAATGCAGTACGGCTCCAATCCAACACCCCCTGTGCCCGGACCGGGTATTGCACCCAGTGCAGGTCGGAGGACCGTCTTTGTAGTTCATATGTCGTTATTGGCCCTCAAAAGTCCTTTAACAAGGGCAGGATAAAGGTACTCCTGGTGGGAGAAAACCTGGGCTATTAAAACCATTCTATAAAGCATCGATGAAAAAGATTCTTCGTTCTAAAAAAGGGTAAACGGAGAATCTTTTTTGTATCAAAAATAAGGATTATTTTATGCATATTTAAATGGACAGCATTCGGTGAAATAGGTTAAAATAAAGCAAACAAGGAGGTTGTCCATGAAAATATCAGAGCTGTTAAAAGAAAAGAAAAAGACTGTTTCCTTTGAAATTTTTCCGCCAAAGCCCGAAGTGCCTCTCGAAACACTTTTTCAATCCGTAGAGGGCTTTAAAAAACTTTCACCAGATTATATCAGTGTTACCTATGGTGCAGGCGGCAGCCAGCAAGGCAGAACGGTTGAAATTGCCTCAAGACTAAAAAATCATTTTGGAATCGAGGCGATGAGCCACCTTACCTGTGTGGGAAAAAGTGTTGACGATATTGATAAGCTTTTAGAAGAATTAATGAGAGAGAATATTACCAATATATTAGCTCTGAGGGGTGACCCGCCCGCCGATCAGCCTGATTTTGATTTCTCAAAGGGCGCCTTTTCTTATGCCAACGATTTAATAGCCCATATTAAAAAGGGCAGCGACTTTTGTATTGCCGCGGCAGCCTACCTGGAAGGCCATGCGGACAGCAGAAGGCTCAGCGAAGACCGGCGCCGTTTAAAGGACAAGGTGGATGCCGGCGTTGATTTCCTGGTTACCCAGCTGTTTTTTGATAACCGGCTATACTTTGATTTCCTGGAGAAATGTGCGCAGATCCATATCGACTGCCCGGTAGTTCCCGGCGTCATGCCCATTTTCAGTGCCAGGATCAAAAACATGACGGCTAAAAGCGGATGCTCCATACCGGCTAAATTGGTGCTGATGATGGACAAATATCAGGACAGCCCGGATGACCTGCGGAAAGCCGGAGAAGAGTATGCGGGAGCAATGATCCGCGAGCTGTTGGACGGGGGAGCGCCCGGTGTTCATCTCTATACCATGAATAAGCTGTCTTCCACTGTTAAAATTCTGGAAGCGGCAGGACTGCAAAAATAGAAGCTTATTGTGAATACAATAAGCTTCCCGTTCGAAACCTTCAATTCATAATCTAGCGCCATGAGTGATGTTTTAGGCGTCAGCGGAGCAGGATTGCGGAGCTACCGAGTAAAATCCCGGACGGATTTTCCCGAGGGCACACAAAACATCACTCATGGCGCTTTTTGACGTCATTATGATTGAGCGCTTTCAAATAAGATTATTATTATGATGCCGCTTCTTTTGCCTTGCTGACAGCGGGTGCAAAAAGACCGGCGGCAAGAAGTCCGCCGAAAAACTGAATGAGGTTCATGGGGACGCTGCAGGCAGCCGCAATGGGCGTATACATAAAGGATTCCACCAGAAAATATCCCATGACCATGCAGATGCCCGCAGCAGTCATTCCTATAATGGCTTTTGAATTAAATATTCCGCTTTCGCCGCGCCTTGATAAAAAGAAGGCGGCAGCTGCAAGGATCAGGATAACGACGGCAACGCCGGCTATCAAATAAACCGGCAGACGGTTCATGACATCCATGGTATGCTGCAGGGCTTCATGGTCTGCAGCGTCCCCGACAATGGCGGAAGCGATATTCTCCAGGCCTGTTTTGTTGATCTGACTGCGAAGATAAACCAGCGTGGCTGATGAGAACGCTATCCAGACGGCAATAAGAGAAAGAACGGGGCCTGTAACGCTCTTCTTTTTATGAGATAATACAGCTCCCATCATGAGGGCCATCAATGATTTAATGATTAAAGTCGGCAGAGCGTATTCGGCATACCCGCCAATAAGGTCTGCAAACATTGATCCAACACCCGCTGCAAAGGCTCCGAAATAAGGGCCCAAAATCATAACGGACAGATAGATCATGCTGTCGCCTAAATGAATATATCCCGATGTAAAAGGAATGGGAATTTTTATAGTAAACGTAAGAACAAATACCATTGCTGTCATCAGACCGGTGAGAACAAATTTTCGCGTATTGGAAACCATCATATCCTCCTGAAGTCTTTAAAGCTCTGAACATATCATTGAAGTATAGCATGCTGCCAGGTAAAAAGAAATATGAAATTTACATAATATTTTACCAGAACAGACACAAATTCTGTACTTTCACAAGGCATATATTCTTGAACAAAAAGTGATATGATAAAAGTCAACGGCAAATATAAAAGAATTTCCGCCATTTATTAAAGTTCAGACAAATGTATGAATTCAGCGTTTACATTGGCCGGTCAGGAAGGAATGATTTCAGCGTGGTCACGGATTATATCAGAGAATACGTCAAAACTGAGTGTTATAAAGAAACCTTTACCAGAGAACTCTATGACAATCATATTGTGGTAGTTGCGGAATTTGGCGCAAAGCTTGCAAAAATCCTCAATGCTGATTTTCAGGTGGTTCAGCTTGCCGCATATCTCCACGATTTTTCCTCAGTCCATAATTTTGAGCTCCTGAACGAGCACCGCGTGAAAGAAGCCAAGGTGGCAGACGAGCTCTTACAGCAGTTCAATTACTCGGAGAACATTATCAATCAGGTGAAAGATACTATTTTAAAGCATTCAAAGCCGCAAAACAAAAAACAGCTGACAGCGGAGGCCATTTGCCTGTTTAATGCCGATGCTATGTCCCAATTAGCCAAGCCACTTTTCTGGCTGTATTTTGGCTATACTATCAAAAAAAGAAGCTACAAGGAATGTATTGAGATCTATACCAAATGGATGGAAGATAATTGGAAGAATATGATAGAACCGGCCAGAGAGATGATGATGGAGGAATATGAGTTTATAAAAAAGCTGAAGTAGTTCATTCCCCTTTAAAAATTATGTAAATCTATTCAAATGACTCTGGATAATGGAATTTGAATATATTATGATAAAAGGACAATAGTACTATATTACGTGGAAGAAAAATGAATGAGCCGGTATAGGGGTGAGCCGTTATGTTTGAACGAAACAAGAAGGAAAGAAAGATGCTGCCGCCCGAGGGCATGTCTCTTTTGACCACTGCCGATGACAAAATAGAAGCTGATGTTTTAGTGTCCAAACTGGAGGCTTACGGGATTTTAGTAATCAGGCAGTACCGGGAAACCGGAGCCTATTTGACACTCCTGCTTGGCAATACGACCTTTGGAATTGATATCTTTGTTCCGTCCGATCAATTGGAGGAAGCGAAGGCAATTTTGGCCTCCGGTCAAGAGGCGGAAGACGAGGAGATCCTTCAGGATCCATCATTTTCTGATGAATCGCTGAAAACGTCCCATGAAGAATTTTTAAAAAAGCTGGACAGGGGCGTGTGGTGGATGGCCGGCATATTCATTGTGCTGCTGGCTGTTTTGATTTATTATGCGCTATCCTGAAAATTCTTCCGTGCCTGTAGAGCGAGTTAAAGTGCAGAAGCGGAGCAGGATTGCGGAGCGGCGCGAATCGAAACCCGGAC
>ENA-UOOK01005956-UOOK01005956.1-fermentation-metagenome-genome-assembly--contig:-NODE-5956-length-11954-cov-10.371208_pt1 | contig 11954 bp, 7 predicted proteins | sample MGYA00245777_ERZ724023 | MGnify/ENA primary metagenome ERZ724023 (study PRJEB28704, sample SAMN03018312) | fermentation metagenome | biome: anthropogenic terrestrial biome; feature: soil; material... | reverse complement strand
AGATGAATATTTTACCTGTGCATTTCCACCCGCTATTATCATGTGTGATAGGTCTCATCCTGCTCTCTTGCTCACCGGGGAAGGCTGACGAAAATGAGGATACAATAAAGGCGGTCACGTATAATATCTATAGTACCCGCAATTCCTCTATAGGCAAGATCGCTGAAGTAATCAGAGACATCAACCCTGATCTAGTCTCTCTTCAGGAGGTTGAGCGGTTTACTGATATCAATCCTTCGGATGTTCCGGCCACACTTTCGGAATTGACCGGCATGAAATATCACTATTTTATTCATGCCCTTGATATAGAGAGTGGGGGTGATTATGGAAATGCAATTTTGTCTAAATATCCTATATTGGATGCTGCAACGTATAAATTGTATGGCGTGGAAGAAACGGACTATGTGCGTTCTTTCGGGTATATAAAAGTGCAGAAAGGGAGTAAAGAATTTTATTTTGCGGCTACCCACCTCGACCACAAGGGCAATGATGCTTCCCGGATGAAGATGGTGCATGAAATCTTGGGCATTGTAAAAGAGTTGGATGCGCCGGTAATATTGGGAGGTGATATGAATGCACAACCGACACAAAAACCAATGACGACGCTTCACGGATGGTTTAATATGCCCTGTTTCCCTGATATGAGACCCACCGTCCCGGCGCCCGGCGCCATCCTGCTCGGCACCAGCCGGACCGCGGCGGCGGAATTTACCTTCTACCTTGCCGTTCCCGTCATGTTCGGGGCCAGCTTCGTCAAGCTTGCAAAATTCGGCCTGAATTTCACCGGAACTGAAATGGCGGTCTTTTTGACCGGCTTAACCGTCGCTTTCATCACTTCGGTCGGAGCAATTAAGTTTCTGGTCGGCTACATCAAAAAGCATGACTTTAAGGTTTTCGGCTGGTACCGCATCGTCCTGGGCTGCATCGTGCTCCTGTATTTCAGCCGCGCGTCGTTTATAAAATGACGCAGATCCGCCGCAGCCTTTTCCATCCTCAAAAAAATGGAGAAAGCTCTTGAACATGCCTGAAAAATATAGTATAATAACACCGTTGCCAAAATTGCTGAATTTGTTCCGGGGTATTAGCTCAGCTGGGAGAGCGCCACACTGGCAGTGTGGAGGTCAGCGGTTCGAGCCCGCTATGCTCCACCAAAACAGGAAACCACAAGGCCAAGACCTTGTGGTTTTTCTTTTATCGGAAAGCGACCGGCACTGGGTAAAGGAGCAGGACAAAAACGCGAGAATGTCCCCCGCATCGGGATACTCCCGCTCTTTTTAGGTCCGTTCCATTTTCCGAGCGGTTCACAGGCGCAGTTTTTCAGTTGAGCCTTGCCCGTTTCCCATACGTCCTTCACATTTGCCTGTTATGATACTATTGAAATGAACCGGTATGGACTGCTTGTGCCGCCGGCGGCCTGCGGTTTTCAGAAATCCGTCTTGAAAGGAAATCAGCATGAATCTCTACGATACTTTAATGAAGCCGCTCGAAAAGAATGTGCTGGGCGGATTACGGAAAATGATCATTCCGGCAGCTTCCGGAAACGTTCTGGAGCTCGGCTATGGGACGGGGGCGAATTTTCAGTATTACAATCCGGCTTCCGTCAGGAGCCTTTTCGCTCTCGACCCGCGTTCGAGGCCCGTCGCCAGAACAAGGGCAAGATTCCCCATCCGGTTTGTCCAAGGACAAGCTGAGGAGATTCCCTTTCCGGACGGGCAGTTCGACACGGTTGTGGAAACCCTCGTGTTCTGCAGCGTCCGAAATTTAAATCGGTCTGTCGCCGAGGTGCTGCGAGTTCTGAAGCCCGGCGGTATTTTTATCTTTCTGGATCACGTTAAGCCCCCGGAAAAGAGCCTTTCTGCCCTTTTCAGCGCGATGGACGTTTTCTGGCCCAAAATAGCGGGAGGCTGCCATCTTACCCGCGAACCCGACCGGCTGATCAGGTCCGCAGGGTTCCGTATTGAAAAATCGGGCACTGAGGGGTATGGCATTTTCCACTGGGGCATCGGACGAAAAATATGATTTTTCAGTCTCCGGCGGCGCGTTAAAAAATTTGCCGGCTCAGGCAAGAAACCGGCGGCCTGAATCGTGTTTATAGTGAGAGGGGAGGCGGAGGAATGTCTTATGATGGTGACGGCGGGGAAGCGGAAGCCCTCCTGGACCGCTATTCCGATATGATTCTGCGGATTGCGGTGCACAACGTGGGGTCCGTTCCGGATGCTGAAGACGTGGCGCAGGAGGTGTTTCTAAAGCGGATCACCGTGGGGCGCACATTCCGTTCGCCCGAGCATGAAAAAGCGTGGATGATTCGCGTCACCCTGAACCTGTGCCGCGATTTTCTAAAAGCGGCGCACCGAAGAAACGTCGCTCTGGATGAAAACATTCCCTGCGAAGAGCCGAACGGCGAAGTGCTCGACGCGGTTTTCCGCCTGCCCGTCGATTTGAGAAACGTCATCTATCTTCACTATTACGAAGGCCTGAGCATCGCCGAAATCGCACGAATTCTGCATCGCCGGGAAAATACGGTTTCTTCCCGGCTGCACCGGGCGCGCGAGGCGCTGCGGGCCTCGCTGACGGGAGGCTTCGGCGATGAATAACACAGACAGGTACCGCGCGGCGTGCAGCCGCATCCGCGCGCCGGAAGAATGGAAACGAAAAACCGCCGCCAAAATGGAACAGGCGGCCGCGCGGAAGCACAAGCGCCCGCCCAGATGGGTCTGGGCGTCCACGACCGCCGCCCTTCTCGCGGGAATTTTGCTTCTGTCCTCAGTTTTAAGGCCCACGACCGCCCAGGCGAAGGAAAACCTGATGCGCGGCATTTCCCCGCAGAAGCAGGAGATTTCCCCAGCCCCCAGCGCGGAATTTGTCGCTGCCCAGGCTGATTTTGGAGTGAAGCTGCTGCAGAAAACGGCCGGGGAAAATCAGAACGCGCTGATTTCCCCCGCCTCGGTCGCGCTTGCGCTCGGCATGACGGCCAACGGCGCGGAGAAGAATACGCTTTCCCAGTTCGAGGCGCTGCTCGGCGGAGGGATGGACCTCGGCTCCCTCAACAGGAACTTCGCCTCGGAGCGGGCGGCTTTCCAATCTGCGGCGGGTGGAAAATTCCTGCTCGCAAATTCGATTTGGTACCGGGACAAAAACCTGACGGTCAAAAAGCCGTTTTTGCAGGCCAACGCCGATTTTTTCGGCGCGGGGGCGTTCCAGCTCGATTTTTCCGACCCGGCGACCGCCGGGAAAATCAATTCGTGGGTCCGTGAAAACACGGAAGGGAAAATCGACAAAATGGTCGAAAAAATCGGCCCCTACGACATGATGTACCTCATCAACACGCTGTACCTTGAGCAGGACTGGGAAGTTCCCTACAGGGGGAGCGTCAAAAAAACGTTCCACGCGCCGGGCAGCGACCGGAACGTCCCAATGCTGAATTCCTCCGAAACGTACCTGCACGGCGAAGGGGCGCAGGGAATTTTGAAGCCGCTCAAGAATTCACGCTTTGCGTTCGCGGCGATCCTTCCCGACGAAAAGGCTTCGTCCGGCGCCGGGGATCCGGGCAAGCTTCTTTCCGATTATGTCGCCGGCTTTTCGGGTGAAAAATTTTTGAGCCTGATGCGTTCCGCCGGGAAAGAAAAAGCAGGCGCCACTCTGCCGAAATTCAAATTCGACTGCGACCTGCCCCTGAAAAATGCACTGATTTCGCTCGGCCTTTCCGACGCGTTCGACAAAGATAAAGCCGATTTCTCCGCGATGGGCGCCAGCCCCGACGGGAAGCTCTTCGTCAGCGACGTGCTGCACAAAACGTTCATCGAGGTCGACGAGCTCGGCCTGAAAGCCGGCGCGGCGACAAAGGTTTCAATGGTTTCTGCCTCGGCTCCGATGCGGCGCCTCGTATTCGACCGCCCGTTCCTGTTCGCGGTTGTCGACACCGAGACCCTGCTGCCCGTTTTTCTCGGCGTTGTTATGGACCCTTCGGCCGGCTGATTGATGTTCTCTGCCGCCTTATTCTTATATGGAATCTTCGGGAAAAAACGAAGGTTCCATTTTTTTATTTCCTCCCGCTCTGCGGCATTTCAGGAAGGCCGTTTTTATGCCCGACTTTTATACATACTAAGGGGAGAAATGAATATTTTGAGGAGGGAGCTTATCATGAGCGCATTGAACGGCGCGGGGCCGAAGCATGAAAACAGACTGATTCACGAGAAATCCCCGTACCTTCTCCAGCACGCCCATAACCCTGTGGACTGGTATCCGTGGGGAAACGAGGCCTTTAAAAAAGCCGGAGCTGAGGATAAGCCCGTGTTTTTGTCCATCGGCTATTCCACCTGCCACTGGTGCCATGTGATGGAGCGCGAGTCCTTCGAGGATGAGCGGGTGGCGGAGGAACTGAACAGGCATTTCGTCAGCGTCAAGGTCGACCGGGAGGAGCGGCCGGATGTGGACAGCTTCTACATGGACGCCTGCATGGCCCTGAACGGCTCGGGCGGCTGGCCGCTGAGCTGCTTTTTGGCGCCGGAGAAAAAGCCCTTTTTCGCGGGGACCTATTTTCCGAAGGAAGACGCTTACGGCCACGCGGGCTTTCTCACACTGCTCAGAAACATCGCCGGCATGTGGCGCGACAGACGGGGCGAGGTGGGCGCGGCCGCGGCGGGACTTCTGGAACACCTCTCGGCGGAAAGCGGAAAGAAGAGCGACTTTCCGAAAAACGCCGACGAGGAAGCCTTCGCCGAGCTGCGCCGCAGCTTTGACGGCACAAACGGGGGCTTCGGCGGCGCGCCGAAATTTCCGCCGCTCCCCAGCCTCCTCTTTCTGATGCGGTACGGCCTTGCGGAAAACGAGGGCGGCGCCTTCGATATGGTCCGCGCGACCCTCGAGCACATGCGGCGGGGCGGCATCTGCGATGCCGTCGGCGGGGGATTTTTCCGCTACTCGACCGACGAGCGCTGGCTCGTTCCCCATTTTGAGAAGATGCTCTGCGACAACGCGATGCACATCTACGCTTACTCGGAGGCGAGCGCGCTCCTTGACAAAAGTTTTGAGCGCACCGCCCGCAAAACAGCTGAATTCGCACTGCGCGATCTGCGCGACGGGCAGGGCGGCTTTTATACCGCCCTGGACGCCGACAGCGGGGGAGGCGAGGGCCGGTATTACCTCTGGAGCCCGCAGGAAGTGGAGGAGGCGCTCGGCCGCACCGACGGCGCGCGGTACTGCGCCCTTTATGACGTGACCGGCCGCGGAAATTTCGAGGGCAGAAGCATCCCAAACCTGCTGAAGAAAGCGCCTTCCTCCGATGATAGGAGCTTTGCGGCGTCCGCAAACCGGCGCCTGCTTGAATACAGGAACAGGCGGCCCCGGCCCTTCCGCGACGACAAGGTGCTCACCGCGAACAACGGCCTTATGACGGCGGCGCTCGCCTGTGCGGGGCGCATCTTCAAAGAGAAAACCTATCTCGAATACGCGAAGGAGTGCGCTGAATTTGTCGTCCGGAACCTGTTTTCCGGCGGAAGGCTGCTCGCGCGGTGGCGCGCGGGCGAAGCGGGAATCCCCGCGGGCTGCGGCGATTACGCCTTCTTCATCTGGGGGTTGATTGAGCTGTACGAGGCCACCTTCGAGCCGCGCTGGCTCGAAAAGGCGCTCCGGCTCGCCGAAAGCGCCGACGGCCTTTTCTGGGACCGGGCGCGGGGCGGCTGTTTCCTCAGCGGCAGCGATACGGACGACCTGCCCCTGCGGCGCAAGGAGTATTACGACGGCGCGCTGCCCGCGGCAAACGCGGTGATGGCGCAGAATTTTATCAGGCTCTCCCGGCTTACGGGCGACCCGAAGCTGGAGGCCCGTGCGGGCGCGGTTTTCTCCGGCGCGGCGGCGGGCGTGCGCAGGCACCCCGCCGCATACTGCGGGCTGCTCTGCGCGTTCGAGCACGCGAAGACCGGCGGCAGCGAGCTTGTCATCGCAAACGGAGAGGGGCTCGGGAAAATGCTCCTTGCGCTGCCGCGCTTCGCCCCTTTCCATGTGGCGGCCGTCTGCGGCGCGGGCTATGAAAAGATGGCGGAGCTTGCTCCGTTCACGCGGGATTACAGGGCGGCAGGCGGCCGTGCGACCGCCTATCTCTGCAGCGGAGGCGCCTGCCTTCCGCCGATGACCGACCCCTCGGCGCTTCGGGCGCAGCTTGAGCGGAAAGCGGCGGTGTTTTGATTGTGGCCGGCTTTTTCAGGGATTGGAAGTCAGGATTTTGCACTGCAGAAGATAGCCGGATTTCGGCAGGCGCTTCTGAAAATTCCGCTGGATGCGGTTCAGCGGAAGGATGCCGTTTTCGGCTGAAGTGAACTGCAGCAGGAGCACGTACTGCGCCGCGCTGTAGCGGCTGAAGATATCGCCTTTCCGCAGGGAAGAGGCGATAATCTCCTTTACCTGCGGCATGATTTTCTTTTGGCGCTCCGCGCAGGGCCGGTGACCGGCCGCGGGAACCAGCGTAATCAGGCTCAGCTGCGCCTGGATGCCGCCGCGCGAACATTCTTCGCGCTTCAGCAGGTAAAGCCGCTTGAAGGCGTCGTACTCGCAGTAAAACGCGCCGTTTGCGCTGGCCTGATTCAAATCGTTCTGGATGGAAGCGGCGTCCGCGCTCCTGGTGTTTTCATTTTTCAGGACGGCTTTGTATGCTTTGTCCATTTCCGGGCTGGGGGAGACGTCGAGGTTGTTCCGGTACATTTCCGCCGTCTTCAGATAATGCTTTTTCGCTTCTTTTACCGCGCCCACTTCCGCCAGCGCGCGAATCATGGCGGTATGCAGCCCGTCTTCGTACGGGTCGAGAATCAGCGCGTTTTCGCAGAGGTCCAGAATATCCCACGGCCGGCCGAGCCGCTGGTAAATCGCGACGGCCTCCAGGCACATCGCCATGTATTTGGAATGGTAATAGGTGTCCATCATCGTGGCCCACGGGACGGGGGCGTCTTCGGGAAGAAACGGCCCCCGGTAAAGCCGGATCGCCCGCATCAAAAGGGGCAGGCGGGAAGCGTCGCCGGCTTCGCGGGAATCTAAGTAGCAGCGGTTGAATATCTCCGCATCGATCTTCGTCGGGACCGCGTGGTTCCAGCTGTAAGTCCTGTCGCCGGACTTTATCAGGTCGGAGCCTTTTACGCATCCGAGCCCGTCCAACTCCAGGCGGGCGCGGTGCACCAGGAGCCGCAGCGAATTCACGGGGTCGGAGACGCTCCCTTCCTGCGGCCAGATATGGTCGATCAGCTCGCCGACGGTGACGGTCTTCGTCTTGGAAAAGAGAAGGTACTTAATCAGGTACCAGACTTTCCTCGACGAATTTTTTTTGCCCGGAAGCGCGGGCCCTATGGGACTTTTTTCCGGATAAGAAAGCGGGCAGATTGAAAAGCCGCCGAAAGACGATACCCGCAGATACCAGTTTTCCCCAAGCATGAAAAGCCTCCTGAAAATTCAATTGCCGCTGGGCCAAAACTGAAAATCGGACTTATTGTCTTTTTATCATACCATAATCTTGAAAAAATGGCCATAGAAATACCTAAAATAATAAATACTTACCTTTTCAGAATATTAAAAGCATTTTGACAATTCATTTTGTGTATTTTTTAAGGGGCGGAGCGGAATGAAAAAATAAGGAAAAAAAACAGGCAAAATGAAATCGATATGAAATCTTCCCATGATATGATTCGGGCGGAAGAATGAAACGGAGAGTGCCGGATATGGAGACGACGGTTATATGAATGCCTACGGGGTCGGTTTACGCAGCCAGAAGAAATTTTTCCTGCTCAGGGTAGTCTCCTATCAGGACTGCGTCCCCAAAGGCTATATCACCGCGCTTCCGGCGGCGGACCAGTTCCCGTTCTGCAGTTTGGTCGACATGATCCGCAAGGCGGGGGACGCTCTGGGGCGGAAAGAGAACGCCCCGCAGCCGGAATGCGAGGCTCCGCCGTATCCCGCGTCCGGCCGGAAAAAAGCGCCGCTCGCCACGTTTATGGTCGCCCTCTGCTTCGAGCAGCACGCGAGCTGGCAGGGGACCGTCTGCTGGATGGAGCGGCAGAAAAAATACCTTTTCCGCAGCGCGCTGGAGCTGATTCAGATTATGGATAAAGTTCTGGAGGCGCAGACGCCGAAAACATTTGATTTGAAATCATGAATATAACGAATAGAATGCCGGCGGAGAATCCGCAAATCCCGGAGAGAAAGGAACCAGTTGAGTTGACTAAGAGGTACGGACGCATGAAAATCAGAAAAAATCGCCTGACGGCTTTGCTGCTGGCCTTTGTCATGACTGCCTGCCTTTTCTGGGACATCCCCGCCCATGCCGAGGACGTTTCTTCTTCGGCAGGGGAGGGGGAGAAAACATCCGCCGTTTCGGAAAGCTCCGGGCCGGCCGCTTCTCCGGAAGACAAAGGCGGCGCGCAGAGCGAGGCCGAGACGCCGACCTCCTCCGAAGGGCAGACTTCCGAAGCGCCTGCGTCCGAGAAGGAGCCTTCCGAGGAGCAGGCTTCCGAAGCGCCTTCTTCCGAAGAGCAGCCTTCCGAAGAAGCCAAAGATTCCTCTTCTGAACCGGAAGAAGAGCACTATGAGCTGGAAGAGCAAGAACTGACCGCCGACGTCTACACCGACGAGGCGCGGGACGAAGAATCGGACGACGGCACGGTCATCACCGTCAAAGGCGAGCTGCCGGAGGACGCGAGCGTGAAAGCCTACCCCGTGGAAGTCGAAGACTTCGACGGGGAAAAGGTCCTCGCCGCTTACGACATCACCATCTACGGCCCGGACGGCGGGGAGTTCCAGCCGGAGGATCCCGTGCAGGTGAGCATCTCCGCGCCGGAGCTGAAAGACGCGGATTCCGTCGACATTTACCACCTGAAGGACGCCGGGGACGAGGAAGACGACGCCGAACAGGAAGATGCGGAAGAGGAAGACGCGGACGGTAAAGAAACCGCCGCGGAAGAAAAAGACGAAGCGAAAGACGGCGCGAAAGACGCAGACGCCGGGGCCGAGCGGGACGACGCGGATGAGGCCGGGGGCGTCCGGGCCAGGGTGGAGCTTGACGGCGACACAAAGGCCCTGAACGCCGCGAAAGTCGCCGAAGGCGTAAAACCGAAAAATAAAAGGGTCAGGTTCAAAGCCGAAAGCTTTTCCATCTATGTGGTGACGGCGGCTGCTTCAGACGACGGTGGTATTGATATTTCAGGAACTGAATCATGTACGCTTCAGGTTGGCGACAATGTTACACTCCGCGACAGTAATAGTAGCTGGAGTTGGGATTCTTGGTCTTGGAATGGTAGTTGGAAGAACAATGACAAGAATGGCATAATAAATTTAACTGACCCTGATAATTATAATCACGTAACCGTGTATGGTGAAAAACCAGGCAAAGCTTCTGTCAGTTATACGTATTATACTACTTATGGCAACGAATATACCGACACCATTGACATCGAAGTAGAAGCCGCCGGTGAGCTTCACACGGTTGACACCTTGAACAGCTGGTCGCTGGGTGTCAATCTTGAAATGTTCGACTACGGGTATAGCCGCTCAGGCTCATTCAGTATTCTGAATTCCAATCCGGGGGACGGCCTGTGCACCGACCCGCAGGAAGGCTATACCGACGGCACTACGAAAGAGGGCCTGCTGCAGCGCGTCGTGGGGAGCGACGGTTTCCCGCATACAATAGACGCTGGTCATGGTAGCCAGCAGATGAGCAAATGGTTTACTACGGGAAGTGGTTCCGAGGTCCTCCGGGGAACTTATCAGCCGGCGAATTATCTGTTTTTAAAAAGCAATTATGACGCTGACGGCTCTTTCCACTACAGCAGTGCGGAAAACTTCGCGGCGCTGAACGGCGATACAGATAACGGTGTGCAAAACTTTACCGTATATGATAAACTTGGGACGCCAAGTAATGATACCCGATACTATTATTACAAGCGCGGGAACTTTCTACCTTATAACACCATTAATAATATGCGGGAAAGCAGCAATCAAAACGAATATGACCTGTATGGAAAGCAATTGGATGACGATGACCCGAAAAAAGGTGCCCCGCTCTATTTAATGGATCAACAGGTCAATTTTCACTTCGGCATGTACATGAACACGGATTTTCTTCAGCCCAAAGGCGGGCTGGTCCCAAAAGATAAACATAATCCCGGTGGGGAAAAGAAACCCATGAAATTCCAGTTTACCGGCGACGACGACCTTTGGGTCTACATCGACGGGGTGCTTATTCTGGACCTCGGCGGTATCCACGACGCGCAGAACGGAACCATCGATTTCAGCACGGGCGTTGTGACCTGGACAGATACGCCGACGGAGCCGACGGAAGAGAGCAAAGAACCCGAACCGACAAGCATCAAAGATATGCTGGATAAAGCGGTCGATGGTAATCTTCCCAACGGAACTCGGATAAGCAAAACGGGGGATGATGATGACCCCACCATTACTTATACAGTCACACAGAATACACAGGAAGGCACTAAAACCACAGACATTGTTTTGGAAAAGAACGCGGACGGAAAATATACCTATAAAGATTATTCCAGGCATACCCTCCAGATGTTCTATATGGAGCGCGGGTCGGGCGCTTCCAACCTTGCGATTGATTTCAACCTGCAGACGGTTCCCAAAAACACCGTCACTGTCACCAAACAGGTGAAAGACCTGAATCAGCACTGGGCCGACCAAAAAGAATACAAAATGCAGCTGTACGTTGAAGATGAGGAAGGCGATTACCAACTTCATAGAGGAGAATATACAATTGGCACGGAAACTTATTCTACTGGGGAAGACGGTACCTTCTCTCTGAAAGGCGACCAGAGGGCAGTGTTTTCGGGAATTGATGTCAATAAAAAGTATTACGTGAAAGAGATAGACCCTGATGAGACAGACGGGATAACCTACGAAACGACGTTCAGCGCCGGGGGCACAGACTGCACGAGCGCAACCACCAACCAGTCAGAACCTGTTTCCGTCGAAAATGAACCGGATATGACGGTCACCAATACGGCCCAAGGCACCGGCAGCATAACAGTTACCAAAAAGCTGGAAGGGTTCACGGGCAATACCTTCGATGCAAAATTCGAGCTGTGGAAAGCAGGAGAAGGCTCAGAAGCAGATGTTGAGATCCAAACTGCTTCTTATGTCACTGATTTTAAAGATACAAACAATGGCGGCAACAAATCCTATACATTTAAAGGCCTTCCCGACGGGACCTACTATGTTAAGGAAACCGACCCGACAGGGCCGCCGGGTACCAAAATATTGAAAACCACTTACACCGTCGGGGATAGCCAAGAAGCTGAAGAAAATGGAAAAGATGCGCAGGTCACACTGAAGTGCGACAAAACGAGCGGCAGTATTCTGGTCACGAATACTTATTACCAGGAATACACCCTCCCCAAAGCCGGCGGGTCGGGCACCCTGCCGTTCCAGATTATCGGCACGGTTATCCTTCTGGGCGCCGCGGCCGGGCTGGGCTTCTGGCTTTACAGAAGCAGGAAGAAGAAGGGCGCGCCCCCGAAGGACAGCTCCTGATATGGGTTTCCCATTGAAATCAATGTGAAGATAGAAATATTATGCAAAAAATATGCAAAAGGAGAATTTTTATGAAACTGAAAAAGCTCGCATCGGTCCTTCTCGCAGCCGTTATGGCCGTGAGCCTTGCCACCACCGCGTTCGCGGAAGACGGCGGCGAAGATGAACAAACAGGAAACATTACCGTAACGGCTAAAAGCTCCGGCAGACAGCTCGCAGCTTACCGGCTGTTTGACTCCAGGACAAACGGTGAAAACTATGGCTATGAGCTGAACAATACGTACAGAGAACAGCTTTGCGAAGCTCTTAGCGTTAACAATGATAGTGAAAAGACGGACGCACAGATTGGCGGAGAGCTGCTGGAAAAACTTGATGGTATAGAAACAGATAGCGCCGAAGCGAAAACTTTTGCCCTTTCCATGCAAAACGCG
>ENA-UOOK01005955-UOOK01005955.1-fermentation-metagenome-genome-assembly--contig:-NODE-5955-length-11956-cov-3.403832_pt1 | contig 11956 bp, 10 predicted proteins | sample MGYA00245777_ERZ724023 | MGnify/ENA primary metagenome ERZ724023 (study PRJEB28704, sample SAMN03018312) | fermentation metagenome | biome: anthropogenic terrestrial biome; feature: soil; material... | reverse complement strand
ATATATACTCGGCGCTTATAGATACAAGGACGAAAACGGTAAAACCTTAACATTCGTGACCGATTCGACAGATTGTGAGAATGTTTATAACTGCGGACTTTCTGCCGGAAATACCACTTTCCGCGGGGGGAATCACGGGGATTACGGTGTCGGCGGAACAGATATGAACGACGACACAAAGGTAAACGACCGATTCACAGACCTAACCTTCTATGATGCAAAGACGAAAAACCCTCTTACACTTGAGGAGGGTAAGGTCTGCACGGCACAGGGTCTTTATGTGGTTGAGCATACCCGCATTTATGAAGGTGAGTATAAAGAAGAAAACATTATAATGGAGATGGAAAGACAATATATATTCAACGGTGAGGATATTTTTCTGGAGTGCAACATTGATGTTGTGCATGACACTTATTTCTATACGAGCTATTCGACAATGTTCCCCATTTCCAAAGCATACGGGAACATGGCGAAATTCTATAATCAGGACGGTACTGAAAAAACCGTTCAGACACCCTTGGTGGGGAAATCAAACTTCGGCTCAAATTTCAGTGACAACAACGATGCACTAAAGGTGGAAATCTGGGGAGAAAAGAATCCTCAATACCATTTTATCATAGAGATATACAGTGCGGAGCAAATGCAGATAAAATCACAGTTCAAGACGAGGTTGTGGGATATGAGCCCTTCGCAGAATAAGCTGTATTTTTCCATGTTCAGGACAAACGCCCCAACAGTTATAAAAGCGGGAACGCATTGGGACACGCTTGCACGCTGGAGCTTTTCGTTACAGCCTGATTTTGTCAACCCGGATGAAGTAGACCAAAAGCTCGGTTTCTGATAAATGAAGCGCGTCTTTTTTCAAAGGACGCGCTTTTTAGGATAAAAGATGACACGGAAAGGCGGGTAAACATTTTAACGTTCTGATATACTGCTTTTACAGCAGGAGGTGGAAAGCATGGAATGGATGGAGTCGATCAGCAGGGCAATCCGGTACATCGAGGATCATATTACCGAAGATATATCCATAAACAGCATCGCAGAACAGGTAAACATTTCGCCTTTTTACTTTCAGAAGAGTTTTGCGATGTTCTGCGGTTATACTGTTATGGAATACATCCGCAAACGCAGACTCGCTCTTGCCGGGAGCGAGCTTGTATCCTCAGATGTCAAGGTGATAGATATCGCCTTGAAGTATGGCTATGATTCCCCTGACAGCTTTACGAAGGCTTTCACCCGTTTCCACGGAGTCACTCCTTCGTTTGTGCGAAAGGAAGATGCAATGCTGAAATCCTTCGCACCGCTGAAAATAAAAATAGCATTGGAAGGTGGTTATCTTATGGACTACAAAATCAATCAAAAGGACAGCTTTACAGTCATCGGTGTATCAAAAACATTCAAGTACGAAGATGCGAAAACTGAGGTTCCGAAGTTCTGGAACGATCATTACGCTGCGGGAAACGGCAAGTTTATCTGCGGTATGTACGGTATCAACCATGATAAAAACATGACAGGCGACACCTTTGAATATCTTATCGCCGATAATTACAATCCGGCGGCGGATATTCCCGAAGGATGTGTCACTAAAGTGATACCGGCTTACAGCTGGGCAATTTTCCCGTGTAAAGGCCCCATGCCGACAGCTTTTCAGGATTTAAACAGCAAGGTTTTCTCCGAATGGCTTCCCGCCTGCAGGGAATATGAAATAGCTGCCGGTTACTGTATTGAGCTATATGACGATCCCACAAAATACCCGGATGGCACACGGGACAAGAATTATTATTCCGAAATGTGGATTCCCGTTAAGAAAAAGGTTTAAGAATAAAAAATTTAGAAGGAGCCGCTATATGCAGGCTTCTTTTTATATGGTAAAATGTATGCGGATTATCCCCATTTTTCTACCATTTCGTCAAAATAAGGATAAAACCATTCGCTTAAAAATTCGCCCGTTGCCATCATATTACGAATTTTTTCGGAAGATGCCCACATTGCATCGCAGGTTTCGCTTTCTTGAAAGCTGATTTCATCGATACTACCATTCCACTCGAAAACCCATGCTTCCTGAAGCCAGATTTGTCCGTCATTTCCTTGACGGACAGTTCTATGGAACAATGTTGCTTTTTGCGGGTTGAGGTCTATACCTAATTCCTCTTTGGTTTCACGCAGAGCGGCGGTTAAACCGTCATCACCTGCGATAGCAGAGCCGCCTGTGGTTTCCCATTTTCCGTCTACACTTGTACCTCTTGTCTGCGAACGTCTATCGATCAGCCATTCGCCCCTTCCATTGTGCTTCCACGCATGAACGACAAGGTGATAATCTCCTGCTGGCATTTTCCTGCCGCGCTCATGATAACGTCCGGTCTTATTCCAATGCTCGTCGAGTACATCCCAAATTTCGTTTGGCTGGTAAGACATTGGGGTAACAATGCAACCGTACTTATTCTTCGCTTCTCCTATCTGACTAAAACCAAAGTTTAAATAAAACGGTATGGCATATGGCGATGAATCAAGAAAAATTTTATCGTACCCTTTCAGTTTAAGAGCACAGACAATATTACCCATCAGAGTTGTCGCAATACCTTGCCGATGGAACGCTCCATCTACGAATAACAGCCATACATGCCCTTTCCGTTCTGCTGCCATACCTATGATTTTCTTGTCCGATAATGCGACAAACATTACGTTTTCGCCTGATTTAAGGCTATCGATATAGCTTTGATTGTCAACGCAGTCCGTCTTGAAATTAAGAATTGAAATCGGCTCATAGCCCGGCGCATTATACTCCATAAATACCTTTAATGCGAGTTCAAGAGCAGGATATATATCCTCTGCGTTTGCTTTTCGGTAGCTTATCATACTTACCTCCGTTTTTTGTATATTCGTAATGTTCGCATTATAACATAATTTATGGTACGAAAGCACACTTTTGCAAAATATTGTTTTAATATTTTTTCAATCGTGATAATACTGTTGTAATTTTTTATATGGCTTGATATAATAGGCACAAATCTATTAGGAAGATGTGACCATGAAAGTGCAATAAACTGTATGAATCTCTGATGAAATGACTTATAAATAGGGGTTAATATAATGAAATATCCACAGCTACTAAAAAAGGGCGATACCATTGGCATTTGTGCGCCGTCTACCGGAGCACCGGGCGAAGTATTGTCAACCCGACTTGATAATGCCATATCTAATACTAAGGCTTTGGGTTATAACGTAATTGAAACCGCTTCGGCTCGTAGTGCTATCAAGTGCGTAAGCGCAGACAGTGCGACCCGTGCGTCGGAATTTATGAGCCTATATGAAAATCCTGATGTTGCCGTCATCATGCCTCCGTGGGGAGGCGAGTTTTTGATGGATATGCTGCCGTTCTTAGACTTTGAGAGGATAGCGTACTTGCCTGTAAAATGGGTTTGCGGTTATTCTGATGTTAGCACATTCACCTTTACGCTGACTATAAAAAGCGATATTGCCACAGTTCACGGCTCGAACCTTTTGAATATGGGGTATGCCCGCATACATGAAGCGGATTTACGTGCTTTTTATGTTATGTCTAATCTTGAAACTGAACAGAAAAGCTGGGATAAATGGAGCGGGTATACGAGTTGGGATGATTTTACGCAGGAAATATACAGGCTTAATAATCCTTCTTCGTGGAAGTCACTACAGGACAACACTAACGTTTCTTTTAGGGGCAGAATGATCGGCGGTTGTATGGATACTCTGTGCAAACTGCTTGGTACCCGTTTTGCTTCGGTTGATGCGTTTTTGCTGAAGTATAAAAACGACGGCATTATCTGGACGCTGGAAAGCTGCGAGATGGCTGCACCGGATATTTATCGGACATTCTGGCAAATGCGTGAGGTAGGATGGTTCAAATATTGTAAAGGCATAATTATAGGCCGCCCGGACGGATATAATGATAAACGCGACTTCACTTTGCTTGACGCTCTGAATCAGGGGCTTGGCAGCTTAGATGTACCGGTTATCTACGATGCCGACATTGGCCATGTCCCGCCGCTAATGCAGGTTATTAATGGTTCGATTGGTAATGTTGAGTTCGCCGATGGAAAAGCAACTGTTTGGCAGAGTTGTATAAAATAATTGGTTATGACAATTTTTGATATTAAACAACTCAAATGTTGCGAAAACTTAATTCAGCAATTTTTATCAATCATCAATACTGTAATAAGGATATAATGAGCAAATAATATGGAATATTTAAAACACATTCAAAAGGCGATTGACTACATTGAAGAAAATCTGCAACAGGATATTGATTTAGCTGCTTGTGCGAAAGTAAGCGGTTATTCGCAGTACCACTTTTTGCGTGTGTTTAAATATGTAACAGAACTTACTCCTGCCGATTATATTCGAAAACGAAGACTCTCTGAGATTGCAAAAGAAATTGTAAAAGGGAATGAATTCATTTCAGATATTGCCTATAAGTATGGCTTTAATTCCAAGGAAAATTTTATACGTGCCTTTAAATCAGAACACCATATTTTACCCACCGAATACAAAAAAGTAGAAAACAGCTTGAAATCATATGAGCGTATTGCCTTTGAAACAACAGATTTTTCTGTTACAGCTAAAATAGTGTCTCTCCCAAGTATAAAATTAACGGTTTATAAAAGTGATGAAGATTATACCCCGAATTTTTGGAATAGATATAATGCTAAAAAGTTATCATTAAAATTATCGGGGGGAAGAACTGTTATGGATTACGGTGTTTGTGTATGGAATGAAAATGACAAAAAGCTTGATTACTATATAGGCATTAAAACACAACAAGCTAATGGTGATATATCAAATACACACGAGTTACTGATAAGCGGTGGCTTGCATGCATTATTCCCAACTCCGCCAACAACCCACAGTAACTTTGTAAATACCATACATAAAACATGGAATTACATTTGTAATAAATGGCTACCACAAAGTGATTATAAATATACAGGCGGATATCAATTTGAGTGTTATGTAGAACAAAGCCGTATCTTTTCTGAGGATATTTATATCCCGATTGAGAGGAAAATAAAATGACAGATATTTTGAAAGGCTTAAATGAAGTTCAAAAAGAGGCGGTTACTTCGACCGAGGGATTTGTTAGAGTAATAGCCGGTGCAGGTGCAGGAAAGACCAAAGCACTTACCCACCGATATGCATATATAGTAAACGAGCTTGGTATATCACCGTCAAATATCCTATGTATCACTTTCACCAACAAAGCTGCAAATGAGATGAAAAAACGCATCAAATTTATGCTTGGTGAGGAGTTTGACACATCTTTCGTCGCAACACTTCACGCCTTTTGCACCCGTATTTTACGGGAGGATATTTCAAAGCTGTTTTATCCAGAAAACTTTATTGTTCTTGACAGCATCGATCAGAAAAAAATACTTGAAGAAGTGTATGATGAGATGGGCATCAAAATGGATACCGCAAGCTTTAAGTTTATGATAGACCAAATTCGCTATTATAAAAATCTCATCACCTATGTTGAGTATCTTTCCGATCCTGATTTTGATTATGACACTCTCACTTCAGATAAAAAATCGGATGAGATAATCTTTCGTTATATAAAAAAGCAACGTAAATATTTCGGACTTGACTTTTTTGACCTTATAAACTTTACAATATATATTTTCAGAACCTTTCCCGATGTTTTAGAGAAGTGGCAAAAACACCTTCACTACATAATGGTAGATGAATTTCAAGATATAACCGCAAAAGAGTTTAAGCTTATTCGCAGAATAAGTGAAAAAAATAGAAATTTATTCGTTGTCGGGGACCCTGATCAAAACATCTACGAATGGCGCGGCGCAAATATGAGCGTTCTTGTCGATTTTGAGGATTGGCTTAATAATCAGTGTTTTGAAAATCAGTTTGATATAAAATGCAAAGATATTATTATGAGTGAGAATTACCGCAGCACAAAACCTATTTTAGCAGTTGCAAATTCACTGATTGAAAAAAACAATAACCGTGTAAAAAAAGATTTGTTCACCCAAAAACAAGGTGGACAAACTGTCGTATATTATCATGCGAAAAATGATAAAGAAGAAATCAAATTTATCTGTGAGAAAATTATAAAACATAAGGAAAGCGGCGGAAAATATGCTGATTTTGCTGTGCTTTACCGTTCAAATTATGTATCGAGATTTGTTGAACAGGGATTTTTAAACGCAAATGTTCCCTATGTGATTTACGGCGGGATAGGCTTTTATGAACGCGCCGAAATTAAAGATGTCATTTCCTATATGAGGTTAGTCAATAATACGGATGATGACTTGTCATTTTTAAGAGTCATTAACACACCAAGGCGGAAAATCGGTAAAATCAAGATTGATATTATAAAAAATTACGCCAAGAATAACGGCACATCCCTTTATAATGCTTTAACGAAATGCGTTTGTCTGGAAGCCTTTAAAGGATGTAAAGCCAAAGAGTTTTTAACTTCAATTGAAGAGCTTAAGGAACAGGCAGACACTCTTTCAGTTTCAGAGCTTTTACAAAAAATCATGAAGCTTACGGGTTACGAGCTGTATATAAGAGAGAGCGGCGACATAGAAAGACTTGATAATGTGTCCGAGCTTTTACGCAGCATAGTAACACAGGAAACAGAGTTTGGCGAGCACTTATCTTTGGCAAATTTTTTGCAGATGATTACTCTTTTAAGGGATAGCGATATTGAGGATAAATCCGACTGCGTAAAAATAATGACTGTTCACACTGCTAAAGGACTGGAATTCGATAATGTATTTTTAGTTGGTCTTACCGAAGGTATTTTCCCCTCTGCAAGAAGTTTAGAGGAACGCAAAAACGATGCTCTGGAGGAAGAACGCCGACTTTGTTTTGTTGCAATTACAAGAGCAAAGAAAAATCTGTATTTTACCGAAAGTGAAGGTTTCGGAGTCAAAGGGTATAGCAAAGTACCGTCAAGGTTTTTATTTGATATAGATAAAAGCCTGCTTGATATGGTAGGTGAAGTACCCGAAGATATTAAAGTGCAATCCGCATATCAGGCAAGAGAATTTAGTGGTGTAAAGGTGACTATCTATAAAAAAGGAAATCAAATTCGTCACAAGGTTTTCGGAGAAGGTATTATTGAGGATGTTGATGAGTTAACGAAGACATATTACATACGCTTTGTAAACGGAGTTAAACCGATAAATTTCAATTATACCGGCTTGAGCCATATATTTTAAAAAGGAGTGTTGTTAATGAAAAAGTTAAACATTACGTGGAATGATGTTTATGACCCCACGGGCTATCTCTTTTCCTTTGCAAAATCACTTTCCTGTGCAGTGAAAAACAGTCCTTACAGTGACCTCTCAGAGGATATTGTAGCCACAAGTGGGTTCGCCTTTCGGATGTGGATATCAGCTGACCTATGCCCCAGCGAGACAAGCATATGGGATTTCGGCAGACAACCGACATGGATATTAAACGGCGGAATCGAAACTACATATGATTGCTGTCTTTGGCAGCCTGAAAATGTGTTAAATCAGGCGAGGCTGAACACTTTACCAAAAATAAAAGCCAGCATAGATCGTGGTATTCCCGTAATTGCGTGGGATATCGGTGTTCTTGAATGGGGACTGATAACAGGATACGATGACGAAACGCAGAAATTTGCAACCCTTTGTATCAACGGCACTACTGACGAAATGGATTATTCAAAACTCGGCAACCGTGAAATGCCGATGCTAAATGTTGTTACAATTACCGGCAAAACCGATAAATCCAATGATGATATCATATCAGATACTTTAAAACTGGCAAAGGCTCACCTAAACGGTGAGGAATGGTGCGAAAACGCACAAGGACTTTTAGCTTATCCCAGATTGATAGATATGTTTGAAAGCGAAGATGCCACACTTGCCACCTGCTTTAATATGGAATATGCACTCGGCACATTCGGAGCGTTAAAGTGGTATGCTTGGAAGTTCTTTGACAAGTATAGTCTTACGGAGCTTGCTACGCTTTATAAATCGGTTTATGATTGCTGGCAAAAAGCATTTGATCTTAAAAAATCTATCGACTTAACAGTAGAAGACAACCGCAAAACAGTTGCCGTTCTTTTAAAGACGGCGTATGAATGTGAAAAATCAGCCGTAAATATTATGTGATTTAAATAAATATGCCGCTTCTCACTCACGGGAAGCGGCAATTAATCAATTTAAATATGACATATAGTTGTCAGGAATGAATGGTATATTACTCTCGGAGGTGAGTTTCATGAAGCTTAATCGCATGATCGAGATAATAACGATACTGCTCAATAAAAAGACTGTTACGGCGGCGGAACTTGCCGCTCGGTTTGGTGTATCACAGCGGACAATTTACCGTGATATTGATCTACTCTCCTCCTCAGGCGTGCCGATTTACACAACCAAAGGTATAAACGGCGGCATTTCCATAATGGAGGATTATACCATAAATCGTGCAATGCTCTCTGACAGCGACAGAAACAGCATTTTATTTGCTCTGAACTCCTTGCAGTCAACGAAATATCCCGAGATTGATGCTGTCCTTGAAAAATTGGGAAGTATATTTAAAAACAACGTTTTAGATTGGATAACGGTGGATTTCACCCCTTGGGGCTCAAATCCTAACGCTTACAACAAATTCGTTGATATAAAAACTGCGATTATGAAATGCCTAGTTATTGAAATTGACTACATAAATGCACAGAATAAAAAATCTACCCGTAAAATTGAACCGCTCAGATTGGATTTCAAATATCAGGCGTGGTATCTGTGGGGTTGGTGCCGTGAACGCGGAGATTTTCGAACCTTCCGCATATCACGGATAAAGCGTGTTTTGATACTTGATGAAGAATTCAAGCGGGACGAATGCCTTTCGCATACACCGAAACTGCCGGATACAGATAATCCCGGCGGCTGGCAAAACCCCGTTCACTGCGTTTTGGAGTTTACCGAAGGTGCGTTATATCGTCTGTATGATGATTATGATGATACTGAAATTCATGATAATGGCGACGGCACATACACCCTTGAGGTTGATTTTCCCGAAGACGATTGGGTTTATGGATATATTCTTTCCTTCGGAACGTATGTCAAAGTCATTGAGCCTGAGCATATCCGACGGATTATCAAAGAAAAAAGTGAGAAAATTTCCAAATTTTATTATGATATATGACATATAGTTGTCAAGTTTAGTATAGTAAGATAAGGTAAATAATGGGAGGTATTATATGAGAATTAAAAAGATAAGTACCCTAAACCTTGTCGGATTGTTTGGAGACGGGAACAAAACATCAGAATTATGGAACAGCTTTGAAAAGATGCACCTAAATAAGACAAAGAATTCATATGAGGTGCGTTTTTACCAAGAAGAGAGCTGTGACTGTTTCGTGGGGGTGGAAGAGGAAAACCCTATAAACGCCGATTTAATGACATTGACAATTCCCGAAAGCGAATACGCTGTTTTCGATGTAGTTGCGGTAAACGGTTACGACAGCGAAAATGATAATATGGATAAATGGCTAAGTGATAACAGAGCGGTCTACCGACAAAGAGAAATAAACGGCAAAAAGTATGTGGTTGAGATTTTCGGTGATCGATTTAACGAGGGTATTGTTGAAATATGCATTCCGATTGAACGGGTATAATATGGAAGTGGAGGATTTATTATGACCGAGTTTGAAAGGGTTAAATACGAAACCGTCAAATTCATGCGAGGTAAGTACAAGCTGGATGAAGTCGGCAACGGTAAAGACCAAGTTAAATTCAAGCAAGGAGCGAAAACCATTGTTACGATTGATATTCGTGAGGACAAATATACATTCCTAATTATTTTTGGCAGAGCTGAACGAGAGAAATTCGAAGCTATTAGGGAGGAATTTTCGCAGTACATAAAAGATCACTACGATAATACCAAAACCTATCATGACGGTAAATGGATGTTTATTGATGTGGCGACGCTTGCAGAATTAGAAGTGATAAAAAAGCTTATTCTTATCAAGAAAAATCCCAATCGCAAGCCGTTCCCGAAAGGAAATGCGTTATATGGTAAGTGCGGTCACAGATGCGATTTGTGCGTTCATTATACTGGCATTACTGAAGAATTCAGGGAAATGCTAATCCCGCATCTTAATGCTGTATATGGAGGCTCCGTTTGGGATATGCGTTGTACTGGTTGTGATACACCCAATTGTCATTGTTGCTGTGATGGAAATGAGTTATGTGAGTCGTTAAAATGTTTGCTTACAAAACAGTTTAGTGCTTGCTCTGATTGTATAAATTATCCATGTGAAAAAGCAACCGTTGGATATAGAAGCTTAGAGCCAAGAAACATATCTGCAGATGATGTTACATGGGCTATTCTGCCGTATGTTCCATTCCAGTATGGAAATTGAGGTGATTGTAAAATGAAACATATAACTTTAGAAGACGGAAGGATTTTAACGCCGCCGAAGGAATTACAACCGATGCTAAAGGGAGCGTACTCAGCGTTTTTTAAAATTCTGGGGCATATTCGGTTTTTCTATGTTGCTGATGAAGTTTGGGATGGAAAAAAGTCGCTTATTTTCAATTCATGTGGCGAACAATTAGCTGCTTTCACCCTTGATGATGGTGTTTTTCATATCAATATTATTGAGGATGTTTTCCGAATAGTTGATGAATCTGTACTTGATGATGTTTTCGGGAAATTAAAAAAAGCAGCATCTATCAATCAACGCCGTCCATTTGAGCAGTTAACCGTGGATTTAGATGAATATCCCAGTGGAATTCGCTGTGATTTATGCTTATTAGAAAAACGGCATAATGAAAGCGATTTTGAAGGTAGCAGAAAATTTGCTATTATGGACCATCATTGCTATTATGGAGTCGAAGAGGGTTGGGGGGAAGGTGTTTTTTCACCGTCTTATTGTGAAGGCAAACAAGGCTGTTATACAAAAACTTTTGCTTGCCTTGAGAAGAAGAACTTTACAAACTGTTTGCAATGTGGCGATTACCATACCTGCGGTGATTGCGGCGTCGGTCATAATCCCGGTGAGTGTAATATGGGTATAACCGCTGAGGAAGTTACAAATCTGATAATTCCTTATTGTGAGACGGAACGGCTTGATTTGTTTAAAAATAAGGATTGACGAAATGACTGCTTCAGAGTTGATGATAAAAACCAATCACCACCTTATCAAGGGCGGTGAGATGACCGAAATACAGAAACAAAATATTGTCCGTCAGCTCACGGCGGCAAGAACAACTCCGGAGCAAGCGAAACGCTTCTATACCGGAGTGAAATTTCCAAACAACACCGATGAAAACGGACGTCAGATGTATCCACTTTTCTTTATACCGCCTTACAACAACGGAACGAAATACAAGACAATATTCAATCAGACACCGAAAACACATATTTTGTCCGCCAATATGTACGAGCTTGAGATACTGCGGCTGCTGCATCTTTTTGCGTCGGATGATCCTGAAGTAAAATCAATGATCGGGAAAACGCTTTCCCGGCTGAAAACCACCTGTTTCGGCAACGAGGATGACGGCGTCGGTGAATGCTTTGACACATCCCTTATTATGCTGCGCTTTCTTGCTACTGTTGCTCCATATAAAAAAGAATGGATACAAAGTCGAATCGATAATTATAACCGTCATTATGGCAACAAGAAACGCCTATGGTTTTCAAAATGGTATTTTTGGCTCTGCCTGTCCGAGCTGCCGTTTGAATTGGCAAAGAATGAAATAGAAAAATATAAAGACGAAATGTTGAATTGGCTTTCAAATAAAAGCTGCGTCATGAACAGTGACGACGATAAAATGATACACCTTGTTTTGTTTTGTATTTTGCGAAACGCTCTTGCAAAATATCCTGAATATGCGTATATAAAAGACCGACAGCCTTATATAAAGTCTCCCGAAAACGGGAGACTTAGGGAGAAAGACGGTAGGCAATACTTTGATATGAG
>ENA-UOOK01005954-UOOK01005954.1-fermentation-metagenome-genome-assembly--contig:-NODE-5954-length-11956-cov-4.043274_pt1 | contig 11956 bp, 11 predicted proteins | sample MGYA00245777_ERZ724023 | MGnify/ENA primary metagenome ERZ724023 (study PRJEB28704, sample SAMN03018312) | fermentation metagenome | biome: anthropogenic terrestrial biome; feature: soil; material... | reverse complement strand
ATCTTATATTCGATGTGATAGAAACGTTATTAGATGAATCTATAGATATAGAATCGGTACATATTATAGCAGATAAAGATCTAATAGAAGAATTAATCAAGGTTATTTGTCAAACTACTGTCAATGATTTTGAATTTGAATTAAGTTGTATTGATTTTCAATTGTACAACGATGAAATTGATGAATATAGAATGACTATTTTCGATGACGGTTCAGTATATATTGAACCTGCTATTGATAAAAATGCTGAATACTATGATTGTGATGGATTTATTTTTGCAGAATGTGAAGTAAGTGAGGATGCTTATAGTGGAAACAATAGACATTGTGATGTAATGGTGTTTGATGTAGAAGGGTTTTAATCAATCATATTAAACTTTATGAAATAAAAGTTTTATTTGAAAATTAGGGCTGTATCTTTCATCGGATACAGCTTTTTAAAGTGGAATTACTACTCTTCTACTTAATTTAAAATTAATGAAAGGGGCTGGTAGATTGGCAGAACCAGTAAAGAGTAATAGACGAGTCAAAGCTACTACTCCGTCAAAAAATACAGAAGTAAGAAAGATAGTTAGAGATGAAAAAATTGAACCAAACTTTTATAAATGTTGCACATGTGGAACTTCTTATAAAAATTTAGATGATAATTTCCCTGCATCTCAGAGTGAAATGTATGCTGGATTAGATTATCATTTACCTATTTGTAAAACGTGTTTAGATAAACTATTTGAACATTATACTACAGTTTATGGCGGAAATGAAGACCAAGCTATACGAAGGATTTGTGAAAACTTTAATATTTATTTTAATCAAAGTTTATTAAATGCTAGTAGAAAAATTACAAAAAATAGATCAAGAATTCACACTTATATTAGTAGATCAAATTTATTGCAGTATAAAGATAAAACGTATGATACAACTCTTGATGAAGAAAGGTCAGATGTAATTGAGTCCATTGAAGACTTAGATGATATAACAGATTGTACGATAACCCCGAGAATGGTTAAATTTTGGGGCTCAGGATATGATCCTAAAGTATATCTTACACTTCAAGGGTATTATGATGAATTATTAAAGTTGTGTGAATCAAAACCAGATATAAAAAAGCAAAAAATGATGAAAAATTTATGTTTACTTGAATATCAGATGCAAATAAACATTCAAGCTGGAAAAGATATAGGAACTTTATCTAATTCATATAAAACAATGTTTGAAGCAGCTGAATTAAAAGCAGATAATGCGGATACAAGTAATGATTCTTTTGGAAAGTGGATAATGGATATAGAAAAATATTCACCCGCTGAATACTATAAAGACAAAAAGAAATATCACGATTTCTTTGGTATCATAGAATATATTGAAAGATTTATGTTTAGACCATTAAAGAATCTTATATTTGGAACACATGAAAAAGAACAAGAATATTGGATTAATGATGAGGATATAGAAACAAAGGACGGTGAATGATATGTTAGATAATTATCAAAAATCCGTTTATAAAAAATTTTCTCAATCTTCTTGGTTATCAAACAAAATTAATTATGAAAGAATAATAGATTGGATTACGTTTTATAAAAGAAATATTCCAGTTTTTGTAGAACACTACTTGGGTATAGCTTTGTATTGGTATCAAATTATTTGGTTATATATATTAAACTCATGCATTACTGTGGTTATTATAGCAGGACGTGCATCTGCAAAATCTTATGTAATTGCCATATTCTCATGTGCAAAATGTATTTTATATCCAAATACAAAGGTTGTTGTAGCTTCTGGTACAAAAAAGCAGGCTGCTTTAATTGTAAAAGAAAAAATACAAAAAGAACTTATGCCAAAATCAGAAAATTTACGTAGAGAAATCAAAAAAATTACTACAAATACTAATGATATTGAGGTTACATTTCATAATGGTAGTTCTATAGTTGTAGTAGTTGCTAGCGAAGATGCGCTAGGATATAGATCTACTGTATTAATTTTTGAAGAATTTAAACGCATTGAAAAGCATATCGTAGATAAAGTATTAAAGCCTTTCCAAATGACTAGACCAGCACAATTCCGTACTAACGAAGAATGCGAACAATATGGTGTAAAATACAGAGAAAATGAGGAATTTATAGAAAATGCGGTTAATATATATATAAGTTCTGCGGCTCCAACCAGTCATTGGATGGGAAAACTTTTAAAAGATACAGTAAAATCAAAATACGGTAATGGAAATTCAAGTATATTAGCAACAGATTATTCTATTGCCTTAAAACATGCAATAAAAACTAAAATAGACCTAGTAGAAGCTAAAAGAACAACTGATCCTATTACTTGGAGAGAAGAATATGAAAATGAGATGCTTAGAGAGGGAGCAAATGCATATTTTACATATGGATTACTAACGAAAAATCAAGTCAATAAAAAAGCATTTTATCCTAGAAGATATGAAGATGTTAAAAATAAACACAAAAATCCATATTTTATACCAAAACAGAATGGTGAAATTAGAATTTTAGCATGTGATATGGCATTTATAGAGCGTTCAAATAAAAACGATAATTCTTGCTTTACTTGTATAAGAGCATTGCCAGAGAGTGTTAAATATGAATCAACCAATATTGATGGAAAATCTATTGAAGTCAAAAACGGATATAGAAGAGTTTTATCATACATTGAAGCAAGCCCGGGTAGTGATGTAGATAAACAAGCAATTAGGATTAAGCAATTGTATTATGATTTTGATGCAGATTATGTTGTGTTAGATACTAGAAACGGTGGTATTTTAACATATGATAGATTAGCCAAAATATTATATGACGAAGACAGGGATTGCGAATATCCAGCGTGGCGTTGTATTAATGACGACGTGGTAGCTAAAAGAGTAAATGTATCGGGTGCAGTTGATAATGTATTTGTTATAAATGCAAGTGCAAAGTTAAATAATGATATTGCAGTGTCACTAAGAGGTATATTAGAAGCTAAAATGATAGACTTATTAATAAACCTAGATGAAGCACAAGATTTATTACAGTCTAATATACCAGAATATACTTCAACTCCAGATGGTGATATTATGGCTTTTTATGAAAGACCATATTTAGAAACACAAGCATTAATTAATGAAATGATGTCATTAGAATATACAAGAAACGAACAAACAGGTGTTATTACATTATTCGAAACAGGGAGTAACACCAAAGATCGCTATATAAGTCTAGCATATGGTAGTTATTATATTGGGTTGCTTGAACAAGATTTATTATCAGATTCATCAGATTACGATTTTGTATTTGATTATTCATAATATTAAACAGAAAGAAGGTGATATATTGCATGGAAAATAGTACAATGCCAGATAATCAATCATATCAGATTGAAACAAACTCATTAAATTCATCATCATACGCGTTCTTTTCTACAACTACACGAACTGATGGACTATCTATGGAAAATTTACAAAATTACATACGCTATCCAATGATATATAATGAAATTTTACGTGAAATATCAAAGCAGAGCTATAGCTTAAATGGCATGTACGCACAAGCTATTAATACAAGAATTTCAATTCCATTACTATCATATGTTTTAGTTATGCATAAAGGTTCTGAAAAGATAACTAAGAAAGATAAAGATAAAAAACAAAGATTATCGTTAATGATGCGGTTACTTAACCATGAAAAGACATCTAGGGATATATTACGAAAATTAGATATTTATGGTATGTATGTTGGGATACTCAGAGATACTACTGCAAGTAATAAAAACGTACAACCTATGAGTGGTTATATTGAATCTATTGATAGGTTGGAAGGTTTGTCATTGGATGATAACTTTATGATTCAACCATTAGATTTAGATTATTGTAAAATTGTAGGATTTCAAAACAATGTAGCAATTGCAGCTTTTGATATGATGTATTTTGATCAATTTAAACATGGTGGACTACTAAATGAAATAAAAAACTATCCAAGAGATTTTTTAATGGCATATAATAAATACAAAAAGGACGTTGCTAATCGTTGGTATATATTAGATTATAAAACAACGGTTGCATTAACTGCTCGTGCGGATATTGACGAGCCTTATGGTAGACCTTATGGGTTATCTTCTTTTCCAGATATGAAGTCGCAGCAAGATTACTCTAATAGTCAATATAAATTAATTAGTGAACTTGCAAGTAGTATATATTATTTAATTTTACCGCAAGGCGAAAAGGCAGGGACTTGTTCATTAAATAAAGATCAACAAGAAAATGTAATTAGTGCTTTTAAAAATGCTGTTAAAGTAAATACAAGTGGAAACCAAGCAAAAATAAGCACCTTGACTCTTCCACCTAATACGAAAATAGATAAACTAACTAAGGATGCATCATTATTAAAAGATACTTTAAGCGATGAAATTATTAAGAAAATTTCAACTAATCTTGCATTTGCTAGTTCTGCTCTTAATGCTTCTAGTGAAGGAAGTTCTGGTTTTGCTGGTTTACAAGTAAATCTTGATATTATATCTGCACAAGTATTTCAAATGGTTAATGAAATTGCAAAAGAATATACCAGAATACTTAATGAACATATAGATATAAAACCATCTGAATACATAGAAATAAAGTACTTACCTATTAGCTATATCAACAAAAATGATATGTATAATAAGATGAAAGATTTATTTATGGTTTCTGGTGGAAGTCGTACTTATATGATAGCAGCGTCAGGTATAAATCCAGAAGATTATTTGTCTGTTTGTGATGAAGAGAGATATGAAGACATGGACAGTAGATATCCAGCACATATTACAAGCTTCACAGCGTCTGATAACGCAGATAAATCTAATCCAGATAATAACCTAGAAAATAAAAGTGGTAGACCTTCAAAGGATGATAAAGATCTAGGATTTAAAGGTGCAATAACAAAAGGTACTGGTGCTAACAATGTAGTTAAACCATCTACTAAGTAATATATAAAACTATGAAAGGTGGTGATAATAATGCAATTCAAAACTAATATAGAAATTTGTGAAATGCCAAATGAAGATGTAGCAGGAAGAACTAAAATCCGAATGACCGCACTCAAAATACACGATGATATTAATGAACATAATGATAACGGTATTACATGGATTGAAAAGTATATAAAAAATAATATTAAGTCATTAATTGGAGCGTCATATAAAGTTTCATTTATAGATGATGAAAAAACTATACCATCAGGTCATGGAACAATGGATTATGATGAAAACGGAAATGTAATATTTGAGGATAGTGATACAGTAGGTTCTATACAAAATGCATACATAGACACAGTTGAATTAAATGGAGTGTCTACAAAAGCATTGGTAACAGAAGGATATTTGTATAACCAATCATATCCAAATTTCATTGAATGGCTAAGAGATGAAACAAATAGTGGTACTATTTACGGTAGTATTGAGATAAATGGAAAAGGTAAAAGTAAAAGCATTGTTTATGCAAATGGTGGAACTAATGATGATGGAACACCAAAAATAGGAAGACAACCTAAAATATTTGATTTTACTGCACTTGCTATTTTATCAGACTTTGTTCCTCCTGCTGATTCATCATCTCAAGTCTTGGAATTGAACTCAAAGGAAGGAAATACAATGAAACAGATTAAATCAAAGCAAACTGTAGAATTAAATGAACTATCATATGATGATATAGCAACTCTTGTAACAAGAGCGTTTAATACTGTAATGAATCCTAAAAATGGATATGATGATTATTGTTATAGATATTGGATTTATAAATTTTATCCTACTTCTAATCGTGTAATATTATATAGCGATTACGAAGTTCCATATAAATATTTTATGACAACATATGAAATATCAAATAATAATATTGTTTTAGGTGAAATTACTGAAGTGGAACAAGATTGGAAGCCAATCAATAATGAGATAGAAGTTGAAATTAATGCTGCTCTCATTAAAGATATATTATCAAAATCAAACAAGGAGGTAAAACAGATGGACGAAAAGGTTATTTTAGAACTCAATCAAAAGATTGAAAATAAAACAACTGAAATTAATGAATTAACCAATAAAAACACAGAATTGGTTACAGCAAATACAGAATTAAATCAAACAGTAGTAGGTGCAAATAAGGCACTTGAAGAAGCAAATACAAAAATTGATTCTTTAACTGCTGAATTAAATTCATGCAAAGAAGAATTATCTACGTTGAAAGCTGAAAAAGAAAAAGCAGAATTAGAGGCAAAACAGGCAGAAGTTAATTATTATTATGAGAATGAAATTCCTAAAAATGGATTTGCAGAAGAAGAGGTTAATTCGTTAAAGTCATATGTTGATAATGCTGACTTAGAAGGATTAAAATCAGCAGAATCAGAATTATGTACTAAAAAATTTAAGGAGATGTTATCAAAAGAAACAAAAAATGAAGCCGAAATTAATTCTTCAAAAGTAAGCTTTATTACAATTCATGAAAAAGATAAAAAGGTTGTTGCTGACAACTCTGTAATCTTTTTTAACTAATAACAATTATATTAAACTATAAAGGAGAGATAAAAATGAGTTTATTTAAATTTAATGATTCTAATTTTTTAAATGTTCCAAATCATCCAGAAATCGTTGCTACTGTTGATACATATAATGGTTATCAGTTTAAAGTAGTAAGTGATGAAGCAGTTCCACACGCTACTGCTGTAGAAGCCCAAGCTGGTGATGGTTATATTATGTTAAACATCATTGATAAACCAGAAATAGAAAATACTGATGATTACAAAGTTAAAGCTGGTGAACATATAAGAGGTTTTAGATTAAAAGATATTGTAGGATTAAAACTCGATATGTCTGCTGATTTAGTAACTGATACATTTGCAACTGTTGCGGTTGGTGATAAATTAGTTGGACGTTCTACGGAAGATACAACCGATACAATGAAGTGGAAAAAGCTTGCAGATGTAACTGGTTACGAAGTATACCTTGAAGTTATTAAGAAAACTACTTTTGGTGCATTTACTGTAGATGCAGGTGGTGGTGCTGTGGCTGGCGGATATTTAGTTAAAGTTGTTTCTACTAACTAATAACAATTATATTAAACTATAAAGGAGAGATAAAAATGAGTTTTTCAACTGTTAATAAATTTGATAATTTAGAAAAAACTACTGCTCAAGCAGAAATTAATAGCCTTGTAAATGAAAAAGTAAGAAATGGAAAGGCTAATGAAAATGTTGAAATTTTCTCTAAAGTTGTATGGGGAAATGATGTTTCAAAATATGGTAAAAAAGTTGATACTGTAATGGATAAAATTGCAGAGTTATCTAGTGCTGCAAACGACGGAGATACAAAAGCAAAAGCAGAAATTAATTCAATTGTAACTGTTACATTACAGCAACCTTTAGTAAAAAGACTTGGAATTAATAATTTCTTTGGTAATGCTAGAACTGTTGGCTTTAATGAAGAATTAAAATATGAGTACTATCAGATTCAAGCTTCTGAACTTTCTCGTATTCAAGCTTCATCTGGTGCATTTACATTCCCTACTGTAAAGAAAAGAACTGGAACTGCTGAAACTCAAACTGCTACTGGCGGTATTGTAATTGATTATAGAGAATTAGCTTCAGGTGCTACTGATGGTCTTGCTATGGCAAGTGAACAAGTTGTTACTGATATCGTAAATCAAGTTGTATTAGCTAATATTAATGCTCTAAGAAATAAAATTCAAAATGCAACTACATTAAAGAATTATGCCGCTGGTATTACTCAAACTAATGTTGATGAAGTTAGAAAGAAAGCACGAAGATTTGGTAATGTAGCAATTATGGGTGATGTATCTGCTGTTGAAATGTTGAATGATTTCACAGGATTTAATATTAATTCTGCTACTGCAACAGAAGTTAGATATCCAGAAGCTGTAATGGAAGAAATTCTAAGGACTGGCTTACTTTCTAATTATAAAGGAAGTGCGGTTGTTGAAATTCCTAATACATATAACTTAACAGAATTAAATACTGCTGGAAACTTCTACAAACCTTATCTTCCTACTACTGATTTATGGTTTATTCCACAAGGTCAGTTAACTCCATTACAAATGGTTTACAGAGGAGGTTTGACTTCTATGACGGCTACTGATATTAATACACGTTCTGAAGTTACTCGTTATGATTTGGAATTTGGCAATAAAGTAATTGATGAATATCTTCCTTTTATTGGTTATATTTACGATGCAAGTTTAGCTGAATAATATTATTTAAGGGAGGGCTTTTATAGCTCTCCTACTCTATAAAAATAAAAAAATAAAGGTGGTTTTTAATTAATGATAAACATGAATGATAAGAGCAAGGTTATTAATCTTTGCAGTTATCCTGTTTCTTGGAAACGCATTACTTTGATCGGAGATGAATATATAAAAGGTGGCGCATCTGTTTATATATTAAATTCAGAACTTGAAACACAAAAAGATGGTGGAAATCAATTTATAGCAGGTACAGATGGTTTAGGATCTCATGCACAAGTTTATATAGAAAATCCAGAGTTACGCGAATACTTTTTATTTGACAATAAAGAAGAAAAACGCACTCAATTAATCGTAGATGATGAGAAATGTAAACATATTTTAGAACTTAAAACACCATCTTCATTTAAAAAGAATTTAAAAGAAACTATTATTACAAATCATGAAAAGTTAAAGATTATGGAGTATGCAAGAAAATCTAAATTGAATGATTACGATAAAATAAAAGAATTAGAAGAATATTGTGGAATTAATTTTTAATTTAAGGTGGTGAACTTTTTGGGTACAAATATACAGATGGTGTTTGATTCGTTTTTTGTTAAAATTCCAACAGTGGATTTTACTGGAAAAGAGTCTTTGGTATTCCAGTTGTTTAAATCTTCTATTCCGTACTGTTATAAAACTGTACCCGAAGATTTAACATATACTTTTGACGAAACGCTATATGAAGGTACATTTGACAATATATTAGGTCAAGATACCATTGAATTAATTGCATTATGTATGAAACGCGAATATTATAGACGAGAAGTTGATAAATATGCTAGCACTAAGCAATACATAGGAACACAAGCATTTAATAAATTACCTAATATGAAAGAATTATCTGATTGTGCAAGGGTAAATTTGAAAGATATATCAGATACATTTGAAGCTTTTAGACAAGAATTTTATACATATAAAAATTAAAGGGGTGAACTTATGAATATAAGAAATGAATGGAATGAGATAAGTTCATCTCCTAGTGCTTTATTTTATACAATACAAGAAACGATTGATAGTGTAAAAGCTAACTTTGATATAAGAAGATATTATAGTGCTGAAGGTTCTGAAGTTACTGTTGATGGAGTAAATGTTCAGGTTATAATTCAAAATCATAGTAATCCAATACATCAATCTGATGTAGATAAAAAAATTTTATTGCCTATGGATACTGTTGTTTATACTGGCAGCTATATCGTATATGAAGGTCAAACATGGATTATTAATTCTAATGTAAATATTGTTGATGGTGCTTATAAGATGTGTCAAATGCAACTAGCTAACTATATTCTAAAATTTCAATCCCCAACTGGCACTATCCTCTCCTATCCGTGTATTGATGATTCAAGTTTTATGGCTGGCTTAGATGAGGGTAAAACCATAACAACACTAAACGGTGTACACCGCATAAAACTCCCATTTGATGATAATACAAAATTAATCGGAGTAGGAAGAAGATTCTTTTTAGATAAGAGTGGGACGACTACTTATGAAGTTACTAATGTTAATAATACTACGTATAATTATGGTGACAAAGGATTAATTGAACTTACGTTGAAACAAGATAGTGCTTATAATCCACTTACGGATAAAAATGGAGTATGTAATTATTTTGAGCCTACTACTGATCCAAAACCACCAGTGGAAGGATATTCATATGCTGTTATAACTTGCAGTAATCCTAACAATGAAATTACGCTTGGAAGTAGTACTTATCGGATGTTAGTTCCCACATTTTATAACGCAGATGCTACTTTAGCAAGTGGAATTACTGCTGTATGGAATTGGGAATTACCTAATGGTTATGAAAGTTATTTTGATATTAAATATGATGGTAACTTAGCTAAGATTAAAGTTCTGGAGAATTATGATTTATTGGGGACAACGGTTAAGGGAAATGTAATGAGTAGCAATGGTGGGTATGGTGGAAGTATAACATTAACAATAATAGTATAAGGAGGTAATAGACATTGAATTTTCGTGAACTCGGAAGTTATAAAAAAGATATTATACACATGTTTGTTGCCAACGAAAATATTGTAAATTTAGTCATGCCAACCGTAGATGATAATAGATTTGAAATTGGCGATAATTTTCTTGGTGGTGAATTTAAAACAGTTGAAAATGGAGTAGAAAAAACTATTACTTTGATTGGACATTGTTTTGATGTTCCTTTCTTATATACTACTATTCCTGATAATAGAAATGCAATTTTTATAGATACTTCAATTTCAAAAGCAGATGGTGAATCTATTAAGGAAATGGTTGTGTCTATTGAGATAATGTGCCATAAAACTAATTTAAAATTAAATACTCCAGATAGAATTAAATATATTAAAAAGGGATTATCAGGAAATAGACTAGATATGATAGTTCAAGAAATAGGATTACAATTAAATAGTAGCAGAGATTTTGGAATAGGTAGATTTAAAGTTTCAAATAGAAATCCTATAAAATCATATTTTGCAAATGAAGATTACTTTGGAAAAATCATGACTTATACCTGTGAAGATTTTATGACTGATTATGCAGCGAGGTCATTGAATGGAAATTGAAAAATATTATTTAAATCTAAAAACACAAGAACCAATTAATTATAATGGCTTGATTATTTATCAACCATCATTCAAAGATGTACAACAATATGGGATGGATTATTATAATCAAATAATGCTAATATACTCTCTCACTTTGGACTGCTTTGATAAATTACCAAATAAGCCCAATATTAACTTGTTTGATGATTTAATATTAGAAGATGCCTATTTATTAAACTGTCTAAGTGAATCATTATACATACTTACTAAAGCAGATGAAATTGTTTTGTACAAAAAAGATAAACGCATTGAATTAAAGTTCTTTGATATTCAAAAGGATTATATAACAAAAAAAGTAGAAAAACCAAAAGAAGTTAGCCAAAACGATATAAAACATTACTATTCTTTATTTGATTGGTTATATCAAAAATTCAGAAAATGCTTTAGTAAAGAAAAAAATATAGAGGTTGAATATATAGAAACTACTGAAGAAGTAGAAAATAAGAAAGAGAAAACATTTATTATTAATTCAACTAACTTTGATGATATTAGCAATATTATACTTAAAATTAATGCTAATAAAAAAGCTGTGGTAGAAAAACCACCTGAAAATATGTCTGAAAGACAGAGAGACGTTTGGAATAAACTTCAAGAAGGCAGACGTAGAGATGCTAAGAAAAATGAAGTACATATATATGATATTTTAAACGTATGTGAGTTTGGTGGTGATTATTATATACCAATTGAAACAATTTATAATTGGTCTTTATGGCGTATTATGAATTGCTATAAAGCGAGAGTTGGATTAAAAAGTTATGATGACAACTTGCAAATAGCTTTAGTGTCTGGAGATGGTAAAAGCATTTCTGGTGAAAATCATTGGCATCAACAATTGATGATTCGTGAATAACGAGTCATTTTTTATTGCAATAAATTAAAAATAAGAAAGGTAAAAGGTGAATAAATTATGTTATATGCATTGAAAGACTGTGCGAATTTAAGAATTGATACTTCTGCTGGAAAACCTGTAATGTATGTAAACTATGCAAAAACAAGTTCTCTTGAATTTACAAGTGATTCTGTTTTTGCAATGAACAAAAACGTTAAAGCTGTACGATTTGACTCAAATAGGGAATCGACCTTTGTAACTACTATGGAGGTTTTCAGATCGGAAGAGCGT
>ENA-UOOK01005952-UOOK01005952.1-fermentation-metagenome-genome-assembly--contig:-NODE-5952-length-11962-cov-10.712270_pt1 | contig 11962 bp, 7 predicted proteins | sample MGYA00245777_ERZ724023 | MGnify/ENA primary metagenome ERZ724023 (study PRJEB28704, sample SAMN03018312) | fermentation metagenome | biome: anthropogenic terrestrial biome; feature: soil; material... | reverse complement strand
GGCTGGTAATAGTGCTGAAAAGTTTGGAGCTATATCCACTTCAAAGCCAATAGACCGTATTATCCCGACTATAGAATCAGCTGTTTTGAAAACTGATGCAGCAACAGCAGATCATTCATTTGGATCAGTAGGGGATGTTATGGAAGTAACATTCAACGATGATGTTATAATGACATTAACTGATACCACAGCTGATGCAAATGGTTACTATGACATGACAAATACTGAATTTGCAGCAATAACTGGTTTGGCAGCTACAGATGGAGTATTTAAAGCCAAAGTAAATGGTAACGTATTGACGATTGAAGTAACTACAGACATAACAGCAAAATTACCTGTTGCAGATGGTAAAACAACTGCTGCTAATGGTACGGAAAATACATTTATTAAGGACAGTACTGGCAATACCCAGATAGCAGCTACAGGAGTATTTTTAACAGAATAATTCATAAAAAGGGCCGGCATTGCCGGTTCTTTTTATTTTGTGAATGAAAGTCACTTATTTGATCAAAATATTATGGTGCCTGTTATCAAAGGTATCAAGTTATTGAGTAAACGGTAAAATACCTGCCTTACCCGTAAAAAGCAGCTCTCGCAATAGCCTTGCGGAGCTGTTTTTTAATAAAATCCTTCTTTAACGATTTTCTTTATGTAGTTGTATTGTTTCTGTATTAGCCATTTCTGTCTATATAAATTACATCAAAGTTAAGCTGAGTATATATTATCAACTTATTCTTTCATATGGATGTGAAATCAAGAAGGAAAAACTGTATGCCTGTAGAAATATTACCAATATAAAATGGTGATAACATATCACTCCTTTGGTGGTTTAAATGTCCATCTAGAGGAAAAATGGGGAGGTATTATATGCCAAAGTTTTATAGGTACATTGCGGTGTCAGTCGCAGCAATACTTCTGCTTTTTGTTTCAGTTTCAAATGCTTATGCTCAAACAGTGTCCAAAAGGATTACAGGAAACGATCGTTTTAAAACCGCTGTTGCGGTAAGCAATGAGGGATGGCCGGATGGAGCTGAATATGTGGTTTTAGCGACAGCCGAGGATTATCCGGATGCATTGAGTGCGGCTCCTCTTGCTGCAAAATATGATGCGCCGGTACTTCTCACAGATAAAAATACAGTAAATTCCGATACCACAGCTGAAATTTCAAGGCTGAAAGCGAAAAACATAATAATTGTAGGCGGAGTTGGAGTAATATCCCAGGATGTCGAGGACAGGCTAAAGAGTGCGGACGGATTTACAGTAACGCGTATAGCAGGTTCCGATAGATATGATACTGCTGTAAAGGTTGCAGAAAAGCTTGGAGACGTCAATAATATTGCGGTGGTGACAGGTTCGGATTTTGCCGATGCAATTTCGATGGCGCCAATTGCGGCAAAGCTTAAAATGCCGATACTGCTCACTGAAAAAGATAAAGTTCCGCAATCTGTAAAAAATTATCTTGACGGCAGGAAAATAGACAAGACTTATGTAGTCGGAAGCTTTAATGAAATAAGCCAGTATGCTGAGAATGCCCTGCCAAATACGGTTCGTATCTCAGGGGATGACAAGTATCAGAGAAATATAAACGTTATTAAACTCTTCAATAATGGTTTGGACCTTGATACTGTCTATGCCGCAACAGGTGAAAATTATCCTGATGCGCTCGCAGCATCAGTTTTAGCCTCAAAGGGTTCGCATCCGGTAATAATCGTAGGAAAGTCCGTTTCGCCTTCCCTGAAGTATTTTTTATCATCAAATGCGGTTAATAATATTACAATACTTGGCGGTGCAGGTGCAGTAAGTCATGAAATAGAAAGCGAGCTTACAGGAATGCCTCAGACAATAGTATCTGCAGAGAATATTACAGCGACGGTCATGGAGAATGATAAATATGAACTTCCTCAAAATGTTACTGTAAAGCTCAGCAACTATGTGAATATACAGGTTCCTGTTATCTGGAACAATACCGCAGTTGATACGGGGAAAGCCGGAAGGTTTGTTTATGAAGGTACTGTAAAAGGCTACAGCGGTAAAGTGCAGCTTGTACTTAATGTAAAACCGTCTGTAGTTTCCGTGAACGATTTATATGATGAAACTGTAAAAGGTGCAAATTACAACTTCCCAGCATATGCAGTTGCAAATTACAGCGACGGCACCACAGGCGATTATCCGGTTACATGGATGACCAATTACATCAGCATAGCAAATACAGGCACTTACATATTCCAGGGCAATTTAAGCGGAAGTACGATGAAAGTATTTTTAACATTAAATGTAGTTCCTGATGAGGAAGTTAATGTAAAAGACGATGTGCTTAGGGAAATTATATTGAGGCAGCTTGGAAAGCCTCAAAGTTATACTCTTCATAAGAGTGATGTTTTGAATATCACGTCAATAGTTGACAATGGAACCCAGCAAATAAAGACATTGAGCGGCCTTGAGAATTTCAAAAACCTTGAAACCCTTGAACTTAAATCAAGGGGAATCGACAATATAAGCTACCTGCAGGGATTGACTAATTTAAAGAGGCTTGTACTTTCCGGGAATGAGATAAGCGATGTGTCTAACCTTCAAGGGAAAAGCAGGCTCGAATATCTTGATTTAAGCGGAAACAGGATATCAAACATATCACCTCTTAAAGATCTTAAAAACCTTGAATATTTGTATTTAAAGGATAATATAAATGGCGGTGTAAAACTTACCGACTTTTCACCTTTGAATGGACTTATGAATTCACTCAGGGGCCGCGATTTTTAGCACATACGGTGCAGTTTTTTAATAAGCTTTAGCAAAAAACTTCCCATCAGTGATTTTAATGGTGAGAAGTTTTTTTACTTAAAATTATATACCGCTCTTCTGCATTCTGCGATGCACATACTCGTAGTTTGCATCTTATATGCTGGATGCTGTTTCCTTAGCGGATATAGTTTCTCCGCAAGATCTTTGTTGGACATATTGTCCGGCAGTGGCCATTTCAGACCGTATGCTTTTGCCAGTTTCAGAGCACTTGCAACGGTGTTTCTTGAACATTCGTAACTCGCAGCGATGTTCGCTTTATTGATTCCGAGACTATTAAGCCTCAAAATCTCACGATAATCGGTCATAAAGATGACCTCCTTAATGAATATTTACACCGATGTTTGATGGTGTACATATCCATTGTGCCCTTTTTTGTTCGTGCTCAACGTCCCCGGCAAGCATGCTTAATCTCGATGATTGAGATGCCCAATCTTATGCGTAATCCTCATAAATCTGTTAACATATGTTTTTTAATACAGTCAGCACAGTTTCCAAAGCATGAAGGGAGCTTCCATCTCTGACCTCAATATCAGCATTTTGCATATGGATGATTATCGGAGCCTGCTCAGGATCGACTTTTTCATTTATTTGCAAAGGTGCAAAGGCTACAGGGCTTTTAGGTTCATTTTGTGCAGCCCCCATGTATTCTGTACATGCAGACATTCTGATGCGCCGTAACCAGTAGTAATAGGTATGCTCTCGTATGTTATTCTGGTTGCACCATTTCTTGATGGTCAGTCCGCTGTTTTGGCGCTCTTTTATTAAGTTAAACCATTTTTCTTTATTAAACTGCACTTTTACTTCTGCAACTTTATCCATGGTCACTCTCCTATCTAGAGTTTTTCAAGTAGCTTGAAAAACTCTAATAACTCTTGTAAAGTATTATCCCATAGATAAAGTTAACTTGACATGCGTCCCATTATTTAGCGCTTACCAATCAACTTGCCACATGCCATATGATTGGCACTTTAAGTTCTTCCTCTTATTGATTTACAATAAAAGCTGACCACCAATTAACGAATAAAATTGACCACCTCGATGATAAGATGTATCCTCTTTTCATAGCAAATATGAAGGGAGGATGAAACGGGGTGAGAAGTGTGCAAGACTGGATTGCAGTCAAAAGATTATACGAAGGTAGTCGAAAAGTAACTGGAAATTCGGATGTGCTATAGATTTCAGCGTGATATTGACAACATATGGAATGATATATAATTGGACTTTGAAAAATATATAATCAAGTGATTGGATGGCTTAAATTAAGGTATAGCAAACAAGCCGTCTACTTAACTAATTTTTAAGAGTAAGTAGTAGAAGATGATTTATGCTGCTGTTTCTTTGATTTCATTAATCAAGCTGAAATTTTTACTTTTAACCCATGCATCCAAATGAATGTTTACTACAGCAAATGTAGCCATAGAAAATCGCATCATAGAACTTCGTGAATATGCATCCTCAATTGCATAATCAATAAACATTCTTTTATTGGATCGTTCTACTGATGTACGTGCCTTGAATATATCCTTAAAGGTTTGGGAATTACGGGGTATAGGAGTAAACATCCTTGGGTCATGGTCAGCTTTAATGTAAAGGATTTTCCCATAGACAGAGTTTGAACATTTGCATTCTTTTGGGGGTTCTTGGCCATGAACTGCAAACCAGCATCTGTATTTTAACCTGTATGGTTTGCAAGGCCCCCAGTAAACGTATGGGATTCCACCAGGACAGATGGGCCTTCCTTTTTCATCAAAACATATGATATTTGGATGAGGATAATTAAACTTAGCCTTAGTTCTGGAGTCAAGAGCGATAAAAGGCAGCATACCGTAAAATTTAATGAGTTCATATGTTGGGTAATTATCCATGGCTCCATCTGCAAGAAAGTTCTTAAAGCGGATTTTAGGGTACATGTTATGGATATCTCTTAAGGCGAATACAGTAGTTATACTATCATGACGGCTGGCCTGGACGATACGAAGGTAAATAGGGAGGTCATTTGGGCTATCAGATGCAGTTACATTAAAGAGAGTATCTCCATAGAACCACTGCTCCCTGTAACTGTCCCAGCCCCACGTTGCATCGGGATCAGAATATCGTCTTGGGCAGGTGCAATTGTAAATTCCTTTTGAACGGCAGTCACAAGCTTTAACACCATAATGACTTGCACCTGAATAATATGAAGAACCATCAAAAGCAACTGATAAATTATTAGTATCACCAAGGAGGCCCATGTTTGCTGAAACATCTACAACGCATCTTGCTAGGAAGTCTTGAAGTATTCTTTCGGGCCTAAAGTCATGCAGCTTTCCCTGCAAGGTTTTATCTACAAGGCGTTTGACTGAACCGGAGTGCTTTGGCGGAAGTTTCTGGCCAGCTTTAAGTTTCTTTCTTGGTTTGGAGTAGAAAGACCTAAGCTTCAGTTTTCTATTAAGATGATTCTTACGATTGGCGAGCCATAAGCGTATAAGAAAATCGTAATATGAAGAAGGAGAAGGAGCATTGGGTGAATCAAAACCGCATAAAGCAGATAAAAGGGAATCACCCCCTATTCTGGGAGCCCATTTTGTGATAGAATGCTCTCCAAGATCAAGCATCAATACTAGAGAACGTATTATACCCTGTTGATTTTTGGCTGGTCGGCCTAAATCGGGGTAAAGAGGCTTGATCACTGGAAGCAGGCTATCAAGGTTGAGAAGATAGAGCTTAGAAACGCCCCTATCAAATTCAGCCAGCCTGCTTTCTTGTGTTTGCATGTAAAAGAGCAGTTTAAGCCTGAGTTCTAATTGATAATCTTTATGAAGTTTCCAGTTACCCAACATTTTACTACCTCCCAAAATAGAATTAGTAATTCTATTTTGGGTCGAAAGGGACTATAGATTACGATGTAAATAATGAATGATAAAGCAAATTTTATCATATGACAATTGGTAATTTAATCGATATATCAGCGTAAAAAGCTGAGGTGATGCAGAAATGCTGAGCCTTGGAATATATATAAATTCTGCTCTTGGAGTTTTCGAGAGCGTACTATACAAAAATGGGGTGAAGATTAAAAGGATTGCAAAGCAACTACATATGTCGAGGAACACTGTTAAAAAGCTAATCAAAACGGATGAAGAACCACGCTATATTAGAAAGGAGTACCCTTGTAAAATCGATCAGTACAAAGACAGAATCGGAGAGTGGTACCTGAGTCCTGAATATGGGTTTATTGGAACTAGGATTATGCGGGAACTTAAAAAGCTTGGTTATACAGGAAGCATAAGCCCTATTTACCGGTACCTGAAGCAACTAGGGGAAGAAAAGGATTTAATCTCTAGTAAAGCATCGGAGCGGATAGAAACTCCACCAGGCGAGCAAGCCCAATTTGATTGGGCGGAGTATGATATAGTTATCAGCAATACCATAACCAAAGTCTACTGTTTCTCTCTGGTGTTTGCATATAGCAGATATAAAAGCATTATCTTCTCGCTTAAATGTGTAAATAGTATAAAATATGCAGGGCTAGGCTGAAAAAAGCCTTCCTGCATATTCCTAAACAATTATTCTATAAAATCACAGGTGGTCAGTTTTAAGTGTTAATATTTCGGGAAAGTGGTCAATTTTGCTTGACAATCTACACCTATCTAGAGTTTTTCAAGTAGCTTGAAAAACTCTAATAACTCTTGTAAAGTATTATCTCATAGATAAAGTTAACTTGACATGCGTCCCATTATTTAGCGCTTACTGTTATTTTGATTGTATATTGATTAAGCAACTTTATTCTATCAAAATTACTTGGAGCTGTCATTTTCAATTTCTATGGAGTTTGGGACAGAATCTATGCAGCCCCTTCAACAATAACATATGCACTTTCCCCTTGCATCAATATCAGTCAATCTATTCGAAAATTTTGCACTAAAAAGTAAGCGCTTAATTTTGGGGTGCCTTGACATAATCCCTGCGACACCATGATGGCAGTTTCGGGGACCAGGGCAGAAAAGGAGCAAGGGATTCCTGATTTAATTCTTTTAGACCGGGCAAATTAGATAGAAGATATACCAAATACATATAAGGGTTTAATTCGTTAGCCTTGGCCGTCTCAATCATACTGTAGGCAATGGCGCTGGCTTTAGCGCCGCGGGTTGTATCTGCAAAGAGCCAATTTTTTCTTCCAGTTACATAAGGACGAATTGCGTTTTCAGCACGGTTATTAGAGATTTCAATGCGACCATCAAGGAGGAAATTATTAAGCGGCTCTTTTTGGTTTATGGCATATGTAACAGCCTTTGCAAGGTTAGAACCCTGCAAGGGATTCAGATTTGATACCCATTGCCAGAACTCATCAAGCAGCGGTTTAGCATATTTGATCCGCTCATTGTAGCGCTCTTCAATTGATAACTCTGCCCATCCTTCCTCCATGCCAAACAGACGGTTACAATAGTCATACCCTACAGCTGCCCTAGAATTCTTCACGTCGGCCCCTTTAGGCATTGCTTCCTCAAATTTGCGTTGTAAATGGGCCCAACAGCCACAATGGGTAACGTTAGGTACTACATTATATCCATTATAGCCATCTGTTTGGAGGTAACCTGAAAAACCCTCCAGAAACCTTCGGGCATGCTGACCTGACCGTGTTGGTTGATACTCATATAAAACAGTTGGTGACGGGCTTCTGCCGGAGGTGTAAACCCACATTCGTGACTCAGTTGATGCTTTCCTGCCTTCTTCCTTTAACACCTGAAGGACAGTTTCATCCGCATGGATCAAAGGCTCAGACAAAAGCTGCTTTTTCATGACATGATACATCGGCTCCAACCATTCATGGCTTGGCCTGATAATCCAGTTGGCTAAAGTAGCCCTGGAAAGAGTCACTCCCTGATTGGCCCAGTCTTTTTCCTGCCGATATAAAGGCATTCCGTTAGCATATTTTTGATACATAACATATGCCACAGTGGATGGGGAAGCGAGGCTTTTTTTCATGACAGGGGCAGGCACCGGAGCTTTAACAATATTAGCATCTCCGGTTTCTTTCTCACATGATGTGCATACATAATTAAAACGGATATATCTTAAAATGCGCACCTGTGCCGGTATAATCTCCAATTCATCCCGGACATGCTCTTTGCCAAGATAACGGAGGTCGGCATTGCATATATTACAGGTACGTTTATCTTCATCAAGATCGCAGATTACCTCTACTACCGGTACAGATTCCGCGAGTTCCTCTCTGGTGCGTTTAGATCTTCTCGAATATGATGAAACAACGGTTTGTATTGAAGGCTCCTCTGCCTTACTGTTTGCTTCTATCTCAGCCTCATTAAAAAATGAAATCTGGCCGTCATCCTCTCCAAGGACATAACGCCTCTTTTCACTGGACTGCCCATAAAGAGTCTTTTGAAGCTTTTGGAGCATATCCATGAGCTGATTGACACGAAGTTTTAATGTTTCATTGGTCTTCTCCAGTGAGGAAATATATTCAGTTTGTTCGGTTGAAAGTCCACTAAAATCAATCTTTTCCATAAATTAATTGTATCATATTTTGCATGGAAAATCCAGCGTAAACACACTAAAATCAATGCTTTAGGGACACTTTTTACATATATTTTGTTAGAATATTTCGCCAGGTTTTGCCTCTTTGATTGCTTTTGGTTGTTCAATTGAAAGGCCCTCCATAAGCCAGCGAAATTCCTGAGGTGTCAGGTGCCTGACCTGCTCGGGCGTACGGGGCCACTTGTAGTTTCCGTTTTCCAATCGTTTATATAGAAGGATAAAACCATCCCCATCCCAGAGCAATGCTTTTAGTCGATCCCGGCGTTTTCCGCAGAAAAGAAAAAGATATGGGGAAAAGGGATCCATAGAGAAATTCAATTTAACTATGGCAGCCAATCCATCAATAGACTTCCGCATATCTGTATATCCGCAAGCAATATATATTCCTTTTATCTTTGCTAAATCTGTTAACATATGTTTTTTAATGCGGTCAACACAGTTTCCAAAGCATGAAGGGAGCTTCCATCTCTGACCTCAATATCAGCATTTTGCATATGGATGATTATCGGAGCCTGCTCAGGATCGACTTTTTCATTTATTTGCAAAGGTGCAAAGGCTACAGGGCTTTTAGGTTCATTTTGTGCAGCCCCCATGTATTCTGTACATGCAGACATTCTGATGCGCCGTAACCAGTAGTAATAGGTATGCTCTCGTATGTTATTCTGGTTGCACCATTTCTTGATGGTCAGTCCGCTGTTTTGGCGCTCTTTTATTAAGTTAAACCATTTTTCTTTATTAAACTGCACTTTTACTTCTGCAACTTTATCCATGGTCACTCTCCTATCTAGAGTTTTTCAAGTAGCTTGAAAAACTCTAATAACTCTTGTAAAGTATTATCCCATAGATAAAGTTAACTTGACATGCGTCCCATTATTTAGCGCTTACCAATCAACTTGCCACATGCCATATGATTGGCACTTTAAGTTCTTCCTCTTATTGATTTACAATAAAAGCTGACCACCAATTAACGAATAAAATTGACCACCTCGATGATAAGATGTATCCTCTTTTCATAGCAAATATGAAGGGAGGATGAAACGGGGTGAGAAGTGTGCAAGACTGGATTGCAGTCAAAAGATTATACGAAGGTAGTCGAAAAGTAACTGGAAATTCGGATGTGCTATAGATTTCAGCGTGATATTGACAACATATGGAATGATATATAATTGGACTTTGAAAAATATATAATCAAGTGATTGGATGGCTTAAATTAAGGTATAGCAAACAAGCCGTCTACTTAACTAATTTTTAAGAGTAAGTAGTAGAAGATGATTTATGCTGCTGTTTCTTTGATTTCATTAATCAAGCTGAAATTTTTACTTTTAACCCATGCATCCAAATGAATGTTTACTACAGCAAATGTAGCCATAGAAAATCGCATCATAGAACTTCGTGAATATGCATCCTCAATTGCATAATCAATAAACATTCTTTTATTGGATCGTTCTACTGATGTACGTGCCTTGAATATATCCTTAAAGGTTTGGGAATTACGGGGTATAGGAGTAAACATCCTTGGGTCATGGTCAGCTTTAATGTAAAGGATTTTCCCATAGACAGAGTTTGAACATTTGCATTCTTTTGGGGGTTCTTGGCCATGAACTGCAAACCAGCATCTGTATTTTAACCTGTATGGTTTGCAAGGCCCCCAGTAAACGTATGGGATTCCACCAGGACAGATGGGCCTTCCTTTTTCATCAAAACATATGATATTTGGATGAGGATAATTAAACTTAGCCTTAGTTCTGGAGTCAAGAGCGATAAAAGGCAGCATACCGTAAAATTTAATGAGTTCATATGTTGGGTAATTATCCATGGCTCCATCTGCAAGAAAGTTCTTAAAGCGGATTTTAGGGTACATGTTATGGATATCTCTTAAGGCGAATACAGTAGTTATACTATCATGACGGCTGGCCTGGACGATACGAAGGTAAATAGGGAGGTCATTTGGGCTATCAGATGCAGTTACATTAAAGAGAGTATCTCCATAGAACCACTGCTCCCTGTAACTGTCCCAGCCCCACGTTGCATCGGGATCAGAATATCGTCTTGGGCAGGTGCAATTGTAAATTCCTTTTGAACGGCAGTCACAAGCTTTAACACCATAATGACTTGCACCTGAATAATATGAAGAACCATCAAAAGCAACTGATAAATTATTAGTATCACCAAGGAGGCCCATGTTTGCTGAAACATCTACAACGCATCTTGCTAGGAAGTCTTGAAGTATTCTTTCGGGCCTAAAGTCATGCAGCTTTCCCTGCAAGGTTTTATCTACAAGGCGTTTGACTGAACCGGAGTGCTTTGGCGGAAGTTTCTGGCCAGCTTTAAGTTTCTTTCTTGGTTTGGAGTAGAAAGACCTAAGCTTCAGTTTTCTATTAAGATGATTCTTACGATTGGCGAGCCATAAGCGTATAAGAAAATCGTAATATGAAGAAGGAGAAGGAGCATTGGGTGAATCAAAACCGCATAAAGCAGATAAAAGGGAATCACCCCCTATTCTGGGAGCCCATTTTGTGATAGAATGCTCTCCAAGATCAAGCATCAATACTAGAGAACGTATTATACCCTGTTGATTTTTGGCTGGTCGGCCTAAATCGGGGTAAAGAGGCTTGATCACTGGAAGCAGGCTATCAAGGTTGAGAAGATAGAGCTTAGAAACGCCCCTATCAAATTCAGCCAGCCTGCTTTCTTGTGTTTGCATGTAAAAGAGCAGTTTAAGCCTGAGTTCTAATTGATAATCTTTATGAAGTTTCCAGTTACCCAACATTTTACTACCTCCCAAAATAGAATTAGTAATTCTATTTTGGGTCGAAAGGGACTATAGATTACGATGTAAATAATGAATGATAAAGCAAATTTTATCATATGACAATTGGTAATTTAATCGATATATCAGCGTAAAAAGCTGAGGTGATGCAGAAATGCTGAGCCTTGGAATATATATAAATTCTGCTCTTGGAGTTTTCGAGAGCGTACTATACAAAAATGGGGTGAAGATTAAAAGGATTGCAAAGCAACTACATATGTCGAGGAACACTGTTAAAAAGCTAATCAAAACGGATGAAGAACCACGCTATATTAGAAAGGAGTACCCTTGTAAAATCGATCAGTACAAAGACAGAATCGGAGAGTGGTACCTGAGTCCTGAATATGGGTTTATTGGAACTAGGATTATGCGGGAACTTAAAAAGCTTGGTTATACAGGAAGCATAAGCCCTATTTACCGGTACCTGAAGCAACTAGGGGAAGAAAAGGATTTAATCTCTAGTAAAGCATCGGAGCGGATAGAAACTCCACCAGGCGAGCAAGCCCAATTTGATTGGGCGGAGTATGATATAGTTATCAGCAATACCATAACCAAAGTCTACTGTTTCTCTCTGGTGTTTGCATATAGCAGATATAAAAGCATTATCTTCTCGCTTAAATGTGTAAATAGTATAAAATATGCAGGGCTAGGCTGAAAAAAGCCTTCCTGCATATTCCTAAACAATTATTCTATAAAATCACAGGTGGTCAGTTTTAAGTGTTAATATTTCGGGAAAGTGGTCAATTTTGCTTGACAATCTACACCTATCTAGAGTTTTTCAAGTAGCTTGAAAAACTCTAATAACTCTTGTAAAGTATTATC
>ENA-UOOK01005951-UOOK01005951.1-fermentation-metagenome-genome-assembly--contig:-NODE-5951-length-11968-cov-58.588685_pt1 | contig 11968 bp, 5 predicted proteins | sample MGYA00245777_ERZ724023 | MGnify/ENA primary metagenome ERZ724023 (study PRJEB28704, sample SAMN03018312) | fermentation metagenome | biome: anthropogenic terrestrial biome; feature: soil; material... | reverse complement strand
GGAAATTGATCATCTGCCGCTTGGCAAGCACATCCAGCCCCAATGTCGGTTCATCTAGGAAAATCAACTCCGGATTATGGAGCAGCATCATGGCCAGATCAGCCCGCATGCGTTGCCCCAGGCTCAATTCGCGCGCGAAAGTATTGAGCAGATCCCCCAAATCCAGCAGTTCGGTGACCATCTCCAGTTGCTGCCGATAGACCTCCGCCGGAATATTCCAGACCGTCTTTTTCCATTCAAAGCTGACTGCGATGGGGTGGTCCCACCATAATTCCGTGCGTTGTCCGAAAACCACGCCAATGCGCCGCATCAGCTCAACCCTGGATTTCTCGGGACTCATCCCCAGTACTGTTACTTCGCCGGAGGTCGGCTGCAAAATGCCAGCCAATATCTTAATGGTCGTGCTCTTACCGGCCCCATTGGCACCGGCATAGGCCACAAATTCGCCACTATTAACCTTCAATGCAACATGATCCAGAGCAGCGACAACCTTCTTCTCAGGCTTAACCAGATTACGCAGCAAATCCTTGAACTTGCCGGAGCGCTGCCACTGGGTGAACACTTTCGAAACATCCTCAAGACTAACTGCCGTTCCCGCATTAGCAGCCACCAAGGGTGCGGTATCAACCACGGTGCCCACGGCTATGGTATCTTGTCGAACCGCGTTTAGCATAATATTTCATTCCTTTCTTGAACGATGTAACAGCCAGCATCGCTACTGTAATTGTCATTATCAAAATGATCACGCCCGCTGGATCCGGGGACGCCGCGCCAACGCCATCCTGCGCCACACCCACTCCCGGCTCCATCGCGCCACCGCCTTGCGCACGCAGCAGCAGGCTGGCCGGAAGCCACGCCGCCAGCCCCACCGGCACAACTGTACAAAGCGTTATGCGCAGCGCCGCACTAAGACCCCCAATCGGAAAAATCATCAGATCATTAAACAGGCCGATCACGGTGGTCGATATTTCCTCGGCCGCCACTGGAGCATAAAAGGCCAGACTGCCAAAGATATATGAGCAACCCAGGACGACTGCTACCGAACATATGGTCAGCGCGATAAAGAGCCTGATCCATAATAGTCCCGGAGCCACGCCGAGTTGGCCCGCCGCATAGCCGGTGATGCCAATACCACAAAGCAGCAGGCTGCTGCCGGAAACCGGGATAAATCCTTCGGTAAGCAGCTGCATCCACAGCGGCACTGGCTGGATGAGTTTGTGATCCATCTGGCCTCTGCCAACTGGTCGACTAATCCAGCCAGTGTTGTTCATGCTGAAAAACAGCGCGATGATACCATTGACAATACTGGCATAGCCAAGCATAAATAACACCTGATCCTTACTCATGCCGCCAATGTTCCCAAAGCGTTCCGCCAGCAGGAAAACACCAGTGACTGATGACAAACTGGCCGCAATATCGGCGAGTATGGTCAGAATACAATATTTGGTATCACGCAGGAACCAAAGCAGATCCAGTTTGGCGGAGATCCCCCAAAGCTGAATCAAGCGCCTAATGTTATCCACTGTAAAGCACAATCCTTTCGAGCAAATTACCCACCATAGGACACCAGCCTTTCCTCGCTGCGACGGAATAAGATCAGCGCCGTAGCCCAAAAGATCAGGTTCCAGATTATCTGTAAGCAAATCAGCCTGGCCGGATTGCCGGTGCCGACAAAGATCAACAGCGGAGCACTGGCGGTCGATCCAAAGGGCAACACTTCAAACAAGCGCCCCATCCCCCATGGCAGGAGGGCAAAGGGAATCAGCGCTCCCGAAAACAATGCTACGATTGCTCTTCTAATCTGATAAGCCTGATAGCTGGCGTTTTTCACATAGATCACCAGTGACGCAAAGATAAAGTCCATGGCAAAGCCCAGTGCCATCGCCAGCAACAGGCTGATCAAAAACAACAACCCTCTGGCTGGAAAGCCGGTACCTGCATTAGCCAGAAAGGCAATCCCCGGGTTAAGACCGGCGCTGGCTGCAATGGTTAGTGTCGGGACTGAATAGAGTAACAACCCGGGTAGCCAGCTACCAACGGTCTCAGCCATTAATTGCGCCAAAACCGGCAGCGGCCGCATATAGCGAGAAATAATCGCACCTTCCCAAAAGGCCGTCGTAGCCGGGGTGAGCACATTCAACTGTTCGCCGAAGATCGATGCCAGTAGCGTATAGGTCAGTAGCTGCTCCAGACTTAAGCCGCCCAGATCCGCTCCTTGCTGCGCCAAAGCCCTCCACAACAATAGCAATATGATCAAACAAGCCGATTTCAACAGATAACCGCTGAGAATGTAGAGCAGGCCACCGTCAAATGCCCGCGAGGCAGAAAGACGCATGGTAATTAGGTATTTTCGCATTTTGACCACCTCAGGTACAATATTATCGGATCATCAAAAAAGGCCGCAGGCATAACACCTGCGACCTGATCAAACAAAGCGCACAGCACTGTCAGCAGCTATACTGCCGCCAACCAAGCCATACCAGATTCAGGACTCAGGATTTCTGCAAAAGGGTACACTACGGCCTTGGTGCTGTTCTGGAAATGTGAAAAACGCTGAATTTCAATAAAGCCGGCGTTTTCAGCCCCTTTATGCCACATCCCGAGCCCCTCCTTTACTTGGTTTTGCTGTCCTTATATTATTATAATGGAGCTCCTGCGTCAAGCTAATCGGGCAAGAGTCAAGAGCTCAAATTACAATGGAACGATTGCCGATGCTATTAATCAACAAGGCCATTGAAGAGGAGACTACGAACAATGGTATACACAAAAAGTGATGTATCACCGCTCTGGCTCTGGACGGCGGGCGCTTGATTTTACTCGACCCAGAAGGTAACTTTGGCTTACACCTCAGCGATAAGAAACAACCATCGTGCATCTGCCGCGATCTTTCTGCTGATCATTTTTGTGACTGTGCACGATGTGCTGCGGTTTGTAAGATAAACGCCACTTTCCTTAATCCGGAATTTCGTACATTATTAGGATTTTTTGCTTCGCTCGACCAGAATATATGTTGCTGCAACAAATGTCCAAGCTATAACTGCGAATATCAGACCACCAATAATTGGATATTTCATCGTGATTGAGCGGAAAACTTTTATTTCTACCGGGTTCGGTTGTTGATATATGGCTTGTTTTAGATCAAATAGAATATTATATGTCAATTGGTAACCTAGAATAAAACCAAGAACCGGACTTGAAACCAATATATTTCTTAGCCCTTTTCTTAAATCGCTTAATTTCATTTTCATCACCCCCAATTCTTAGCTAGTTTCTACACTGATATTATTTAGCAGATCGTATTCTTCTTTACTCAATTCCATGGTGGTTGCTTTGTTATTTTCGTCATAGACTGTGACTGTATAGATTGTGAGGTTACCTGTGCCATACTCGGATTCAACTCGATATTCTGTAGCTGTCAAGGTATATTCTCCACAATCGATTACACATTCAAAATTATTTAATCTATCAGTGCTAGCCTTCATTTCTGCTAGTGCAGCAAAGCCAAGAAAAAGACCCCCAAGTGGATCAAGATAAGCTCCAATCAATGATATTGCCCCAAAGAATATTGAAATGGCAGTATTCTTACACTTCCGAGCAAGAAGATAGTTTTGTGCTACCGTAGGCTTAACAACAACTCTTGTACTTGTTACTTGACCGACTATAGTCTTTGAGTACCCGCTCGGATCCACATAATTCACCGGATCGTTACTACAATACGCATATCTGTTTAGGCTTAGCGGATCGCCCGCGCTCCCTCGGTACCCATCCAGCGAAATCCAGCGTCCTTCACCCGGCGAGTATAGCCTGGCTCCAAACACGTAGTTACCAGTCGCGCTCTGCAGCCCGCCCGCAAACTTGAATTTATTAAACTTGCCTACATCCTTTTGAGTAGCGCGTAGTCCACCGAAGGCATCATAGGTATAATAACCCACTACGCTTCCGTCCGTTTCAGAAACCAGCGCCACTACATCCCCACGGGCATTTACGATGTAAAAGAACCCGTCACTAGAGGACAGCACCTGCCCGCCATACCGCACATAGTTGTGCGTCGTAGAACTGGCGGCATCAAAAATGCGACTGACCCCATTGGAATTATGGAAATAATAGAGATTGTCTTCACGGATCTGAATCCCACGGCTATCGCTATAATAGTTTACTGTTTCCGGATCCTCATTCTCATCATAATTGGTCTGACGGCTTACTCTCCAAAGTTCGTTAAACCAAGAGGTCGTACTCGGCTTAATGACAAAGAATCCATCTTCATTTTTCTCTTTTGTTGATTGGGAAACGAGGTTACCAAGTGCATCATACTCATATATTAGAGGTTTACTGACAGTGCTGGGATCTGTACCAGATGCATAATTGGTAACAGTAGTACGCGTGCCAGAAACCGTGCGGTTACCAGAAAACGGATCATACAGATAACTGGTGCTAATGCTAGTGCTTTCGATCGTATTACCTGGGCCATTCTGGTAAGAGCCCTCGACCGCTGTTTCCTGATTCCTGTTCCCAATTGCGTCATATTCCCAAGAGGTTGCCTTGTCAGGAACACCATTACAATAGCGGGGTAAAGAAGCTTCAACCAATCTGCCAAGCGCGTCATATTCATAAGTAGCAGTGCGCGTCCCGCCAAACAATTGGTTAGGAGAAGGATACTGATATTTTTTCGCCGCTTCTGTTTCCAGTGCCACGTCATTATTATCGACAAACGTCAATCCTGTCACGTTTGCTCCGGTGCCTGTTTCGGTAGCGGTATGAACCGTGCCGTCCTCATAATAGGTATAGGCAAAACCCATTTGGGCAGCGCCCCAGGAATAGTTCATGTTTAAGAGCCGATAAGCCCGATCGAACCCATAGGAGACCGTCATAACCGTTGTTCCGTTCTTTTCGTACTGCATCTGCTGACGGATTCCGTTCGGATAATACTCGAAACTGAATTGTTTTCCGGCGCTACTCAGTGTATCTAAACGCCCACCTGTGTCATAGGTGTAATTGGTGGTTACGCCACTAAGCTTTTCAGATAACAACCGACCACCGCCATAAGCATAACTGGCAGCATAATTGTATCGCGAATTTGAGGAATTTGAAACCGTTTCAGAGATCAGGCGGTTAATGGCATCAAACGATTGCGTGCGCAACAATGAACCGTCGTTGACACCTTCGGGAGCAAAAACCGGGCTGACTACCTTGGTCGCATTACCATTGCGGTCATATTCGGTTGTTACAGATTTTTTGAAGTTATTCCCGCCGTCATAGTATTTTACTTCTGTACACCGGTTCAAATTGTCATATGTATATACTTCTTTGCTTAAGAATGTTCCGTCATCGTTCCAACCTCGGTAAAGCACCTCGGTGTTTCCAGCTAGGTCAAATTCTACTCTGAACTCCCTATCGCGACCAATAGCCGGATCATAAGAGCTGGTTTCGCGGTTTAGGGTATCGTAAGAATGGCGTACAACCGCGTATCCATTTTGCACCGAATAACGCTTCCATTCAAGATTTCCATTGCCGTCGTAATGGTAATAAGTTGTGAGATTGAGCGGCGCCGTTACCTTGAGTAACCTGTTCAACTCATCGTATTCATTGGTTGTTACATTATTACGGGCATCGGTAACTGTTACCGGCCGCCCCAGAGCATCGTAAGTTGTTTGTTGCAAATATGTATAGTTGGGTGTCGGTTCGGGCAGTACCGATTCACTTAGCTGATTCAGCCAATAATTGAAATAGGCTAAGCGATTGTTGACGACTGCCAATGTTGTTGCGTCAGCCTTCATCGGCCGTTTTTCGCCGGTGGGCAATAGCCGCTTGTTATATTCTATTTGCGTAATGGTTCCATTAGCATCAATACTATAAAGAAGGTTACCAAACATATCCCTGCGGTAGAACCCAATTAGTTTCGGCTGTGTTCCATCCATGTAAAATACTTCTTCAAGTTGTCCGACATTATCATAGCCATATTCGTATATGATAGTTGGCAGTGAACTCGCGTATTCAGTGTTGGTATTATAGACTTTTTTATATCTCAAATCGTAATTACTATAGTAATCGTACTCAATACGGTAGTTTGCCGGTTCAAATGCGCTGCTGCCTCTGGGTTCAACCGACTTAAGCACCGCGGTAACAGGGTCATAAATGTATTCAGTACTGACTTCATTAGGATTACTATTATATTGCCTGGGATCCGTGATGGTCTTGATCTGATTGTATTTTGGCTCATAAGTGAATGCAGTTGTGTTATTTCGAGTTAAAATATCTGTTCCGCCATAGTCCTCCACTATCTGCTCTAAATTTCCTTTGTCATCGTATTGATAACGCGTACGTACATTCTTGTTCTGAGTTTTTGAGTTCTCAGTTTCAATAACCTGAAAGTCGCTATTATAAGTGAATTTATGCTGCGCGCACAAACCTTTCTCATCAGCCGGTAGCTGAACTTCCCCTACGCTTAAGTCAGCGTTATGGTAAAATTTCGTAATATTGCCGCGTGCATCCATCACGTCGGTAAGATTATTAATAAAATAGTTGTATATCATGGTCGAAGTTGTTAATCCTTTTCCACCGCTCTCGTTATATGCGGAATAATTCGCACCGATCGTGTTGACGCGGTGATCCCCGCAATAGGTCACGGTAGCGCGATGACCGCCGGGATCTTCCACATACGTTTGAGTATTAGCGTTACCCATATGGTAAGTAGTCCAATATGCCTCGGGAGTAATACCCTCGCCATGCTGGTACAGCTGAGTAAACTTTAGCTCCTCCCAATTACCATTCGTGTCCTTTACTACCGTAAAGTCAACCTTGTATTGCTTCCCTGTTTCCGGATCCGGTTTGGTAAGAATATAATCCAAACAGTCCGCTGCATCATAGTAAAATGATACTTCCGCAACATCAGCAGCAACCGCTGAACGCCTTAACGATGAAATGCGCCCAAGGCTGTCCCTGTTAATAAACACGGTATTGTTAAACCGATCTTTTACCTCTGCCAACCGGTAGCTGCCGCCGGAAGTCCGGTAAATCATTGATGAACCGTCTTTATATGTAATTACATAACCATTTGCTGATGCTTCAAGTACTCCGAATTGTCCCGGAGCTGATTCGAATCCACCGTCTTCATTTTTCCCATAAACGTGGGTGCTACCATCCTCATGAGTCTGAACGACCCAACCATTGACATCCACCGCCAGGCTGGAATCATAGCTTAGGCGCCATCCGGTTCCCAACGGAGAAACGTATTGATCATTATCGTCATAAAAGCAACCTACTGCCAGCGCCGGCCCGCGCCCGGCAAGAGCAAAGAATGTATTCATTGCAGTTAGATTGCCATTGCCCGTATTAACGCCAAACCTGCCGCTACTTCCAAGATCGCGCCATTGAATGTTAAAATACGACTCGGCACCCCTGCCCGCCGCAGGCGTAGTAAAGAAGCGCGCCGGTTGTTCAACAGCAGGGAATAATGTGCTGGTCCCGTCAAACCCTACTCTGTAATAGTAAGTGATCCCAGGAGACAAGCCCGCAATGACGGCAGTATGCTCAAAGCCATCTCTGGATGCCGGAATTTTCTGATCGTAATCATCCGCAGTTGTACGTTCTTTAGACGTTCCCAGGTACAAATAACTCTGAACATCCACCGGATAGTCTGTCGATCCGGGAAAAACAGTTTGCCAGGTAACTGTTGCCTCTGTTAATGGTGCATCTGACTCATGGGTGGTTTCATAGAATTCGCTGCAAGTAATATTAGTTGTAGTAAATTCTCCAACTACTGAAGTAAAATTGTAAGCTTGATCGGCAGTGAAAGAAGTTGTTACCTGGTATTCATAGGTTGTATTATGGCTAAGCTCATTCAAATCCACCTCATGCATGTATGCAGATTGTGATTCCAATACTTCGCGTTTATAAGGGCTGCCCTTTACCCAAAATGCCACTTTAGCTCTGGTCGCTGTATCTGTGGCGTATCTAACCTTACAGGACAAGCTATTCGGGTATGCCAATGGAGTAGCGTACCCATCGGCAAGTGGTTCCCAACCCCAATCCGGGAATTTAATGGCATTACCATCATTATTGCTGAAATCAAAGTTTGAGACCGACAGGTTTGTATCAAAACTAAAACTGGTCAGCTTTGTGAAGGTGTGTTGATTACCTGGCACGTAACAAGTACCATTGCACGCTTCCTTTCCGCACCAGGCAATTATGTCAAAGGTGTGCGTTTGAAATGGTTTCAGGCGTGGGCTGTTAAGAGTATCAAGCTCCACCTCGTGATTTGATGCCATTTCCATTGTTTTTACCATCGGCGTGCCATAGCCCCAATGCAGAAAATCTATGTAAATATATTTTTTGGGAAATAAGAAATTCGATTTTCCATTACAAGCTCCGAATCGTACTTCATCGACGGTAGAGGGGTTCGCAGGATACTCTTTATAAAGCGTTCCGTTATGGTAGACTGTAACCAACCCGGCGTTAAGTGTAATAATCAAATCACGGTAAGCCGTTGATGACCAAGCTCCAAAAAGCATTTCTCCCGTAAGTCTCAATTCGTGATTCCCGTCAGCAATATTAATGAAGTAATCTGAATCAAGGAGGATTGACAAGTCCTTCTTAACCCTCATCCAAACTGTTTTTCCTTGTCCATTAGACTGAGTCGGTTTCCAATATTCCATATTCCATATGCGTAGATTTCCATCAACTATTCCTTCAATCCCAGTCGAAGAACCATTACTTGCTTTAAGCCAGCCTTCGTTTTGAGGCAAAGTGTCACCGGCATACTGCTGCGCATATTGCATCGCGAAACCATCAAGGATTACCAGAGCGCCCGTTTTATGCGGATCGTTAGATCCGGCCATGGGAACCGTCGTATCAAAACTTATTTCGTAGCGAAGTTTATCTTTAACGCCCAAGGCCGTATAATCAGGCAAGTCTGGGCATACATGTCCCACACTAACATTTTTGATTTCCGGAACATGGGAATAGTAGACAGTAAGTCTCGGCTTCAACGTACTATCAACGGCAGCTTCTTCAGAATGAAAACGCCGAATATAGTAATCGCTATCAAAGGTCCAGATTAATATGCTCTTACTAGGGTTCTCTACCATTGATTTTATCACTGAGGGATTAACCGGCGTTGTCCAAGCTTCTTCTCCGTTGGGTAGATTGGCACCATATGAATCTACATTTTGTTCTATATCGACTCGATTTTCAGGCATCGAGGCATTTTCCCATGTTACAGTGTTCTGAAGCCACACTTTTGAAAAAGACACAACATTGGCTTTATGGGGGTTAGTCTTACCCCCGACAGCATCGTAGCAATGCATACTAATACTTGCACTATGGATATAGGTGTTTTTGGGCAAAGATGATAAATTAAAATCCAGTAACACCCAGCTACGCGATTCTGAGATAAACAGTCCACGATACACGCCGAGCCGTAAATATAGGGGATGGTCTTGCCCAAATTTTCTATCATAGTCATATTCATCAACATAGGCGCTGGCTGATGATAATTCTTCCAATTCTGTTCCCGGATCCAATATAACAGGGTATCTCCGTGATGGATCCGCTAACCAAGCTTGGTCTGGTGTATAAGTTATGTGCACATTACCGTTACCTGCAATAACATAGTCTACAACCACATCATCAGAAATAATGCCTTCTGAATCTTCCATGAAAGGTCTGGGAATATACGCTTTAACTTGTCCATCACTGCCGATGAACTCAAGGCTTCTGCCATTAACTTGAGGAGTTAAACCACTAGCTTTTAACGAAAACTGATACTTTTTGGGAGCGGCAGTTGAACTAATAATGATGTTTTTCCTAACTAGAGTACAACCGACAAAATACTCCAGCGATGCCCCTTGCCACGCATCAGCATATGCAATGATGTTGCCATCTTTTTTACCGCTAACTGGCTTGGTTCCCAAAGGCTTAAAGATGATGTTCTCTAGATCATTAAGGATAAATGCAAAGGCGCCATTGCCCCGCTCCGGCGCAAGAAAACCGAATTTGTTTCTTAGTACTCCTAATTGCCATTGGCTTTTATATAACTTGGAATTACCCTTGGCATCTTCATAAATTCCCATAGTCTCATTAAGAGTGCCATCCGGCGAATCCGAAATGATATTAAAGCGCTTGAGGTTTTTATCATTTTTTGGAACTCTGGTAAGATCCACTACATTTTGATCAATTTCTTGCCATTTGCCTTCGATGTCTTTATAATGAACCGGCCCCGTAAAAAAGTCACCCCGAATACCATTTTCCGACGGATAAAACTTGGCGGACTCAGTGCGCTCCTCGATCAACTCCTGAGGTTCCGCCGATATTACCGCCTGAAAAACACAAAAAGCAACAACAAGTAAAATCAAAATAGCAACAACACGAATACGATTCATTTAAAACACACCTCACAATTTCCTAGATTTCTCTTACTGAAAATGGAATCCAAGGTGTAAGGCAAATCTGCATTCATGTTGTTTTAACGTCCAATATGAATTCCCCAAAAATGGTAATACCCTACAATTCGATGCGCTTCTTCCAAACCCTTTGCCGAAAAGGCGCATAGTTTAGCGGTTTCTGCCTGAAAGCCTCGGGTTTTGTGGGCAGGTAAAAACAGCCCGATATGGCATTTATTAACAAAACCATTCAAGCAAGTCTGAAAACGGGGGGAAAATGTTGAAATCTATCACCCGTAGCTTTGTTGTTTTAGTGATCCTCGCAATAACCTGCGCCGCCTTTCCCTGGCCGACCATCGGGGCCGGAGGAGCCGACGGACTGGTCAGCCTGAACTGCAAAAACAGCGATGTGCGTGACGTACTGCGCGGGCTAGGCGAACAAGCTGGCGTTAATCTCATTGTTGATCCTTCCGTAAGCGGCACGCTCACCATGACACTTTCGGATGTTTCATTTGAGACTGCCTTAAGTGTCGTTTGCGAAACCGCTAAACTTACCTATGTAAAAGAAGGCTCGGTTTACCGGGTTGTTCGCAAGAAACACCATATACAATTTGAGCAAAACCTGCTCAGTGTGGAAGCGCAACAGGCTGATCTGGCTGTGCTGTTGACTGAAATTTCACGCTTCACTGGGATTAATATCATCCCGCACCCGGGGGTAAACGGTCAGGTAAGCCTGCTGTTGCACAACCTGCCTCCGGATAAAGCTCTGGCAATCATTGCAGATGCTTCCAGCTGCCGTCTGGAAGTACGCGAAAACATTTATCACTTCCATCCCAGTTTTACGCCTGCCAGTGAAACCTTTGCCGTTACCTATGCTGACGGCCGGCTCTCAGTGGAAGCCAGAGACGCCGATATCAGTGCTTTAACGCGTCGGATCACGGTTGAGACCGGAATTGTCCTGGCACTTGACAGCGGCGTGGCCGGCAAAGTAAATGCGGCATTCAATCAGCTACCGGTAGAGGATGCTTTACGATTGCTTTTCGAAAGCAATGGCTTTCGGCTGGCACTCGTCGACCCTGGTTATTACCGCGTCACCAAACCGGATGGTTTTCTCTTTATCCGATATCAGGATGGCAAACTCAGTATAGATATCCGCAACGCGGATCTGAAAGCAGTTGTTGATGAGCTTGCCCATCAGACGGGATACAACTTCCTCGTTGATACCGGACTGAACGTCAGAGTATCCGGTGGCTTTCAAAATCTCGCCTTAATGAACGGATTGACTGCCTTTTTCGAGGCTAATGGCATTACACTGGAGCAACAGGCCGGTGTTTTCCGTGTCAAACGCCTGACGAACCAAAACAATATTGTAGTGCGCCTGGACGAAAACAATCTGTTGGACATCGACGCCTACACCGCCCCGCTAAATTTGCTCCTGCGCGAAGTAGCCGCCCGGACGGAGATCAACCTGATCCTGTACAGTTCGGTTAACTGGCTGGTGAATAACACCCAGTTGCATGGCGTTACTCTCGAGCAAGCCCTTGATCTGCTGATGCAGGGCACTTCTTATTCCTGGCGCAAGATTGGTGAGA
>ENA-UOOK01005950-UOOK01005950.1-fermentation-metagenome-genome-assembly--contig:-NODE-5950-length-11969-cov-4.022914_pt1 | contig 11969 bp, 11 predicted proteins | sample MGYA00245777_ERZ724023 | MGnify/ENA primary metagenome ERZ724023 (study PRJEB28704, sample SAMN03018312) | fermentation metagenome | biome: anthropogenic terrestrial biome; feature: soil; material... | reverse complement strand
GTGCTGCAAATTTCAACATGTTGACGCTAAATGAGTTTTTGAAGCAGAATCATATCTATGAATAAAAAAATAAATTTATAAGGAAATGGTGAAGGAATATGGTAGTAATATTTTATATCCATGTGAATACAATATAATAATAATGTGAAGGGGCAAAACCATGGAGAATGTAATTGATCTAACTTATCTGTGGAATATATTATTGAAGAGAAAGTGGTTAATTATAAATATTACATTAACCACTTTAATATTCTCATGTGTGCATAGTTTTTTTCTAATGAAACCGGTATATGATGCAAATGTAAGTATAATAATCGGCAAAGAGGAAGCCAAATATTTCCTTGAAGATAGGTATACAAGTAGTGACGTTTCTCTATACTTGCAGGTTGCCAAAACATATGAAGAGATTGCCAAATCCAAGGCTGTATATCAAAAGACTAAAGAAGATATGCAAGATAAGGACTTTGACCTGATCAAAGGAATAAAGGTTATATCAAAACCCGATACACAGGTTCTTAATTTTTCTGTTACACATCCATCACCTGACAAGGTGGTAAAATTTGCTAATGCCTTAGCAGAGAATTTTATACTGGTTGCAGGAGAAGTACTGCCGGCAGGTGAATTAAAAATACTAGATAAAGCAGAACGGCCCATATCTGATTCTTCTAATAGAAAGAGGAACATTTTGGTTGGCTTTTTTCTAGGTATAGTGGTTTCATCGGGATTAGTAATGCTTTTAGAATTTACAAATAAATCCATTGAATGCGAACAGGATGTAAAGAAATATCTTGATATACCTGTACTAGGTGTTCTTCCAAAGTAGAATTTTTTATGATAAGAGGAGCAATATTTTGGCAAGAGAATATAATATATATATATCTAAGAATATCAGCAAGATAGTTGTTATAGTTTTAATTGTATCTAATATATTATGTGCAGCATTACTATATAATCAACTAATAATTACTAATGAATATATTAAGAAAATTGAAGAGTATGAAAACAATATGAATAAGTTAACGAAGCTTCAAGAAGAGGAAATAGAAAAGCAATGTGTTACTTATTATGAGAAACATTTAACAAAGCTTCTTGATGAATATGAATTGACTTTTCTAGCACAAAAGCAATGGAATTATGCTTTGTCTCTTAATGGTGAAATAGTTGATAAAAGTATAATTTATATCGATGATGATTATGTTCATCTAATTCTGGCAGAGATTGTGGAGGAGGAAGATATTTTACCGTCACAAATATTAAAGAAAGGAACGATTAGTGGTGATGACCCGAATGATATGTTACAAGATCATATAAATATATCTACTAATATTGATTATTCGATTAATGTAGATAAGAATGGTTACGACACAAAAGTAATATATGATTTTAAAAACATTCCAAAGGGGACATTAATCAATATTAAGCTAAGCCCTTTATTAAGCGAGTGTTTGCAGGTAGGTAAGGGACCCCACTGGGAAAACCGCATCGAAATAATAAGAAAGTAAATTATTACATACCGCAGCGTATAGCTGCAAATAAATATTATTTTAGTAGAAAAGTGAAAGGGGATGGTACTATGAAACGTTATTTTACAATCATAATATTAGCAATTGTATTATGCATAATGTCACCTATACCTCAGATTAGTATAAATGCAGCAAATGAGACTATTACAGAAAGAATAACGATAGATGCTTATATATATGATAATAGTATTATTATTACAGTAACTCCTGAAAAGCAGGATGAGAAAAATGACAATTCAAATAACGGTAATACTATGAACAAAACACAGATATGGGGAGAGTATGGTAAAGGATGGTTTTTGATTAAGGATTATGGAAATGAAAAAGGTGGTAATCAACAGTTTGTTTGGGACCTAAAAACATTAAATACTGATAATGAAAGCTACTACTGGGATGAACAGAGTCAATCATTTCGTTATGTGAATGGAAGGACTGATCTATTCAAAGTATATGTAAAGTATAAAAAAGATTTTTCGCCAAATGACAGTAAAGATAATAAAGTTGAGCTGTATAAGACATTTTACCTGGGAGAGTATAAGCAGGACGTGCAATTGACCACCAGTGAAGAATTGGATGAATATGTTCCTGTAAGTAAGGATTTCCCTGTATTGGTTACTCAGGGTGATAGGGTGGAATTATATGTTGATGCTAAAGAAGAACCCGAATTATACAGTGTTAAAATAATCGGGGACAATAATTATATACAAAATGTCAATACTATAGATGGTGCTGGAGATGATCAAGAGAACAAAAAAACTTTTGAATGGATACCAGATGAATGTGGTACTTTTTATATTGCTGTATATGATTCAAGCCAACAAATAGTGTTGAAAAGAAAAGTATATGTAAACTCCAGCAATGATGAGTATCTTCAATTAAATGATCTTTCAATCAGCAATGAAAATAGTGTTGTTTATATAAGGTTAAAGGTAGCTGATACACGTCCTATCGGTTCTGATGAAAATATAAATAACCTGATGAAAATTGTAATTTCTGAACCTAATGTATGGTCAAAGACTATAAAAAATTATGGAGATATAGTTAATTATGATGCAATAAGTGATACCTATGAAATAAATGAAGAACGTGAAAACTTCAGCTTTGGCTCAGGTAACTACTATGTAACTGCATCAATAAAAGGTCCACATTCTATTGAGCCTGAAGATACAATTGGGAAATCCTATAGTAAAAGTGGAATAGATACTACTAGCTTTCAAATGACATGGAGATGTATAAGCGGAAAATTAAATAACGACGGGAGTTATTCTAAATTAGGTAAAGCTCCTCTGGTATTCCATTTTGAGGTTAATGAATGCCAGGATAATTGTGAATACGCATTCTTTCTTTCAGATGCAAGGGGAAAAAGATTAGTACAGGACTATTCAGAGGATAGAGATTTTGAATGGAGTCCTGCAGATCCCGGTAAGTACAGTATTTTTGCCCGTATACGCCAGAAAGGGATAAATAGCAATTTGCCTAATTCGTTTGAGAAGGAAGTTAATATTGAAGTATGGGTTGCATATCCTGATAAACGCATAGTATTAAATGAAATTGTGATGAATGGAAATAAGTGGTCTGTTGAAAATGGGGAGGCAGTATTAGTAGATATCGGAGAAAGTATAAAAGCTCACACCCTTAATATTATTGAGATAGATGCTGAGTGTAAGGGTAATCCTGAAAAAAGTAGTTTAATGTATAAAGTCAGTTATATTGATGATGGACATTATAATCAGACTACTCCATATACATTTTCCAATTATATTCCTTTTTATCCCCGGAGTGCCGGACAACACTCTCTTATTGTAATGGTTAAGGATTCAATATCCGGTTCCTGGGAGGACCAGTGTGAGATTTTGATTAATATCGAAGAATAGTCAAATCTGACTATATATAAGAAAGAGAGGGTGCTAATGAAAAAAGAGAGAAAAAGAACCCGTAATAGTATTGATTCTGGTCAGATTGAGGCATACAAAATGCTACTGATAACCCTGGAATCACTGATGAATAAAAAAGACTTAAAGATAATAGCATTTTCCTGTTTAACTGATGTTGAAAACAAATCTAAGCATGTCTTTAATATTGCAAAGCTAATGGTTAAGGAGGGAAAAAGAATACTTTTGTTAGAATGTGATTCCAGGGACTCAAAGGTAAATCAGTACTTTGAAGATTTAAACCAAGAAGAAACAAATAATAATTTGTCCATACAAAACCTTGATGTTCTTATATATGGACAAAAGGTAAAAGATACTGAGTATGTACTTAATACTCTAAATATTACCACAATTCTTGAAGCTGAAAGAAATAAATATGATGTGATATTAATAGATACACCGCCCGTAGGATATTCGGCTGATGGCATAAAGTTATGCGCATCAGCTGAAGGGACTGTTATCATAATGAGAGCAGGACACGCTTCTGTTGATTTGTCTGTAAAAGCAAAAGAGATGTTAGATACTGTAGATGCAAAAGTGGTGGGAATTATATTGGAAAAATAATGAGCATATTTTCTTTGGATAAGCATATATAGTATATAAAAGCCATACTAACATTGATCATCGTCACATGCGTGTCAATGCTTACTTGGCAGCAAACAATGGATATAAAGTAGTGCAGGATAATATTAAATCTGCATGAATGGGCGAAGCTATGTGAACCTATATACAGAGGTGTAGTTTATAAATCGGGGTGTGAGCATATGATCTACTTAAAAATAAAAAGAACAGTAGATATTATTATTTCATTATTAGGTTTAATTTTATTATCACCCATATTCATAATTTTAATTATACTTATAAAACTTGACTCTAAAGGACCTGTGCTATTCAAGCAAAAGCGGATAGGAATACATAAATCATATTTCTATATACTAAAATTCCGTACAATGAGGATAGATACACCTAAGGACATTCCTACACATTTGCTTGATAATCCGAAGCAATACATAACACGAATAGGTAAATTTCTTAGGAAAACATCACTTGATGAACTGCCTCAAATTTGGAATATCTTTGTTGGACAGATGAGCATTATCGGTCCGAGACCGGCACTATGGAATCAGTATGATCTTATAGAAGAAAGAGATAAATATCGAGCTAATAATGTGTTGCCAGGCTTATCCGGATGGGCTCAGATTAATGGTAGAGATGAGCTGCCTATAGAGGTAAAGGCCAGATTGGATGGAGATTATGTCAAAAGAATAAGTCTATTAATGGATCTTAAATGTTTCTTTGGAACCATCATTAGTGTAGTTAAAGGTGATGGAGTTGTTGAGGGATATACTGGACAAATCAATAAGAATGCTGTGGAGGATAAAGCCACTGGTAAACATGAGGATGGTATAGCTAAATGAAAATATTGGTTGTATGCCAAATGTACAAACCTGAGCAGTTCTTAATTAATGAAATCGCCCCGGAGCTTGTTAGAAGGGGACATAGTGTTACTGTTTTAACGGGACTGCCAAACTATCCTGAAGGTTTTGTTCTCAAAGAATATCGATTTTTCAAGAACAGAAATGAAGTAACTGAAGGTGTTAAGATAAAACGATGCTTTGAAATTGGAAGACGAAACAGTAAAGTATTCTTAATTCTCAATTATTTGAGCTATGCAATATCTGCATCTATAAAGATATTATTCATCCGTGAAAGGTTTGATGTTGTTTTTAGTTATCAGCTTTCACCGGTAACAATGGTTTACCCGGCTATAATCTATAAATTAATAAAACATGTTAAAATATTACTATACTGTCTTGATATATGGCCGGAATCTGCACAAGCTCATGTCAATTCCGATGAAGGAAAGCTATATAAAATTATTAGTAAACTTTCAAAAAGTATTTATAACAAGTGTGATAAAATTGCCGTTACCTCTGAACCATTTATTGAATACCTTGAGGGTATTAATGGTGTTAGTAGAGGAAAAATGTGTTATATACCACAACATGCAGATCCAAAGCTGCTGGATTTTGATTTGGTAGCAGAGGATAATGGTGTAGCAGATTTTATGTTTGCAGGAAATATTGGATATGGTCAGAATCTTGAAACAATCATTAAAGCTGTTGGACAGCTTCGAGAAAAAGATGGCTTTATAGTTCATATAGTTGGGGACGGTTCTCGAACTTTGTTTTTAAAGGAGCTTGCCAGGCAGGAAGGCGTGGAAGATAAAATAATTTTCCATGGTAGATTCTCGAATAGTGAAATGCTTAAATTTTATAAAATGGCTGATGCATTACTTATTACTCTTAGAGGTAACAATTTTGTTGGTATGACAATGCCAGGAAAATTGCAAACATACATGACAACTGGCAAACCGATCTTCGGAGCAATCAATGGTGCTGCAAACAAAATTATAACTGAAGCAGATTGCGGTGCTTGTGTTAACTCTGGAGATTACCAGGGGCTTGCTGTGCTTTTAAGAGATTATATTGACAATCCTCAGAAATATGACAAATGTGGAAGGAATGCAAAGGAGTACTTTAAAAAAAATTTTATTAAAGAAATATACATAAACTCATTAGAAAATGAACTTCTGAAACTTGTGTAAAAAGCTAACGAACTCAACTTTCACCCAGTGTTTTGGATGCTTCAAGGGTGAGAAAGTTGAGTAATGAATCTTTAATTGCTGAAAATAGGAGAAAAATGAATTATGGTATTTAAAAAAATATTTAATGGCCGTGCATTGTGTGTAGATAGGGAGACAATATGGGTAGCCAAAGGAATGTCCTTTTATGGTATAGATTATAATGGAAAATGTGTTACTCCTATATACCGAGTAGGTACCATCGTTGAAAAATTTGCAGGGAAATTTCGTCTTTTGCGTCAGTTATTGCGCATTGGTATACATCATTTGGTTCTTCTAAAAAATGAAAATATACTAGTAGTATTGAAAAAGAGGACACTCATAATAGATAAGTATGGAAATATTATAAGCAAATTTTCCGAATATAAGGGAAATAAACCTTCTCACAGGGGAGTCTGTATTACACCGGATGGAACAGTGTTTTTGGGGGAATATTCATTAAATCTGAAAAGAGAAAATGATACCAGATTGTTTCGGAGTACAGATAATGGAAATTATTTTAATTGTATTCTTACTTTTCCCCAAAATGAGGTTTGCCATATTCATTTTATTCAATGGGATAAATATGAGAATTGCCTATGGCTTGGAACAGGTGATAAAGACCATGAATGTAAGTTATTAAAAAGCATTGACAATGGTGATACATGGCAAACAATTGGTGCAGGTAGTCAAATGTGGCGTTCGGTAGGAATATCTTGTACAGAAGATGCTTTATACTGGGGGACGGATGCAGGTTCGGTACCAGATAAAAACTATATTATCAGAATGGATAGGCGAACCTGCAAAGTAGAAAAGCTTATGGAGTTGGAAGGACCATGCCATGGGAATGTAGTATTAGATGATGATACTGTTTTTGTAAGCACAGGTGTAGAAGGTGGAGAAAATGAAAAGGATAGAATAGCACGTTTAAGAAAAGTTAGCAGGAATGGCATTGAATTGATCCATGAAGCTCAGAAGGATATCTTCCCTTTGATACTACAGTATGGTGTAATGAGATTTCCAATAGGTATGGAATCTACACATAAAATTATTTTTACTGAATATGCCCTGAAAAAAGGTGGAGAGGTCGTGCACATATCAAATGAATGATAACAGACTATATAAAGGTAAAAAAATTCTATTAGTAGATGGTAGTACACGTCAGGTTTTACCATTAATGAAGTCATTTCACGATTTAGGCTGCTTTGTTGCCACCTATAATAGCAGCCGATTTGATATGGGATATGCATCCAGATATCCTGACAAGAAAGTACTGTCATATTGCTCCAACTATGATGAGAAAAAAACTTATCATAGTATTTTAAATGAATTGAAAACAGAAAAATATGATCTGGTAATACCGACGAATGACTTTATCGCTACCATATTATCAGTAAACAAATCGGAATTGTCAACATATGCATACATATGTGTAAATAATTGGGATATATTTCAGATTGCTATTGATAAACTTAAAACAATGAATGTATGCATGGCAAATAATATCCCATCCCCAATTACTGCTTGTGAAGAAAACGATTTGTCTGTAATTGATAAATATGATTTAAAATTTCCTATAGTTGTTAAGCCAAGAATAAGTTACGCTGCAATTGGTTTTAGTGTTGTAAACAATATGAACGAACTTAAAAGCATATTTGCTGCTGTTAGTAAAAAATTTGGCGGGGCGCTATTCCAGGAATTTATTCCACAAACTAAAAAGCAATATAATGCACAGCTTTATATTGATAGAAATGGTGAAATGAAAAGTGCAATTGTTTACACAAAAATCAGATGGTATCCTGTAACAGGTGGTTCAAGCACACTTAATGTAACTATAGACCGACCTGATATATTAGAGAACTGTAGAAAGCTATTAAAAGCAATTGACTATAAAGGTTATGCAGAGATAGAGGCCATAGATGACCCTCGTGATAATGTTGCTAAATTAATGGAGATAAATCCAAGAGTAACCGGAAGCCTGAAAATATGCTTTCTTGCAGGTGTTAATTTTAGTGAACAGTTTTTGCAGGATGCGCTTGATCTGCCAGTTACGAACTATTTGGAATACAAAAAGGATGTGTATTTGCGATTTCGGCATACAGACATATTATGGTTTATAAAATCAAAGGACAGGTTTAAGACCAATCCATCATGGTTTAGACATATGTTTGTAAAAGATCAAATATTTTCTTTTAACGATATTATACCGTTTTTTGCTTATACTTTTACTGGATTAAAAAAATTTTGCGGTGAAAGCAAACGTAGGAGTTTATATTCATAAATATTAAATATAAGGAAATGATCTTATGAGGGTTTTATTTTTGACCAATGTGCCTTCCCCGTATAGGGTGGAATTTTTTAGTGAACTTGGGAAAAGTGTTGAATTAACGGTGCTATTTGAACGTCAAAGTGCTTCTGACAGAGATGTAAGATGGAAATCCAAAAGCTATGAAAATTTTAATGCTGTTTTTCTAAAAGGAAAGCCGATTGGAACCGATGCTAGTATTGGAATTGATGTTTTGCATTATTTAAAAAAGGCTTTATACGATATAATTATTATTTCCGGTTATTCCTCACCTGCATCAATGCTGGCGATAGCATATTGTGTGTTAAAAAAGATTCCTTACATTATTAGCAGTGATGGTGCCTTTGTTAAGAAGGATAGATTGTATAAAAAAATATTAAAACAATTTATAATAGGTAATGCTAAAGCATGGTTATGTACCGGGAAAATATCTTACGAATACTTGAAATTATACGGAGCAAAGGAAGAAAATATATATATTTATCCATTTACTTCTTTGAAAAATGAAGACATAATTTCTGAAATACTAAATCCAAAGCAAAAAATGGTTTTTAGAAGAAAATTAGGAATAAATGAAGAAAAAGTTGTTCTATCGGTTGGTAGGTTTACCTGTGGAAAGGGTTATGATGTTTTATTAAATTCTTGTAAGAATATTCATCAAAAAGCTGGTGTGTATATAATTGGCGGTAAACCTACAGAAGAGTATTTAAGAATTAAAGAATCTTTACAATTAACCAATGTCCATTTTATAAATTTCAAATCAAAAGATGAGTTAAGGGAATATTATAAAGCAGCAGATTTATTTGTACTACCTACGAGAAATGATATATGGGGCTTGGTAATAAATGAAGCAATGTCTTGTGGCTTACCTGTAGTTACTACGGATAAATGCATTGCTGGCCTTGAACTTATTGAAAACAATATAAATGGTTATATCGTCCAGGTTAATAATGAGAAAGAATTGACAGAAAAAATAAATAAGTTATTGTCAGATTGCAACTTATGCAAATCAATGGCACAGGCAAACTTTGAAAAAATACAGGATTATACAATAGAAAAAATGGCAAAGAGGCATGTAGAAATCTTCAAACAGATTTTAAATACAACTAAATAATATGTGTGGGGAAAACAACTTGCAAAATATAAAACAAGAGATGGAACTTTCAACAACTATATATAAAAAAGGTCCTGAAAGACTGCCGATTCTTATTATAAAAGCATATATATTTTTACTTCCATTTCGTATGATTTCACCCTTATTGTTTACTAAACAGTATTTAGGCGTCTGTGCTAACTATTTTGATTTAGTGCTGCACCTGTTAGGTTTATTACTTATTTTTATCAGGAGCAGAGGTGTTATCCATATATATAAAGATAAAACCTCGACACTCTTCCATTACTTTGCGTGGATGATTGCCTGGTTTAATTTATCATCGTTTATTATGGCATTTATCATGCAAAATAAACATGGAAATATTGGAAAGGATTCTGCATTCCATGGCATTGCCGGAATGTTGGTATATTTTACACAGTATGCTTTTATGGTCTTTTATAATAAAGAAATATTCAAAGAAATATCAAAAGAGGAAATAATAAGTATACTTAATAAAGTTATAAATATTCTGTTATTTATCGGATATTTTCAATTTATTATAATAAATTTTGGCGGAATCTTCGCAACTATTTATGATAACCTTGATATATTTGATATTATGCATAATTCAAATATGTCTAAAATTTGTTTAACTACTACTGAAGGAGCTTCAGCAGGGACGCTGATTGCATCTTTTGTTTACCCGTTCTATATGTCAAGAATATTTGTAGAAAAAAGAAAATTTAAATATTTGATATCATTATTAGCGTGGCTTCCTATTGTTTACCTTACATATAGCTCAAATGCATATATTCTTATTGCAATAGATGTTTTGGTATTTTCATTAATTTATATATTCAAAGTAAGAAGCAACATGAAGCCAATGATTATATGTTTATTATTTTCTATTGCTATGATTTTTGGACTTACATTTTCCACAGTTATAACTAATATAGTACCCGATGAAGTGAGTGCTAATATTCAATATTTGATGTTTGAGAAAGCTATTGATAAAGCAAATGGATCAACTGTGTCAAGAACAGTTCCTTTTTATGTAAACTGGGGTGCTTTTACAGAATATCCTGTGTTTGGCGTAGGTAATGGTAATCAAGGTTATTTTTACGAAAAATATTTTCCGCATTACGCATATAATGTTGCTGGATCAGACGTAAGGGTGTTTCTTGAAAGATCCAGAAATGAAATATCAAATGGTGGAGTATTTATTCCATCGCTATTATCAGGATATGGAATTGTTGGAGCAATTTTAGTTCTGATGTATATCATAAAATGTATGTACCATGCAAACGAAAACAGAGATAATTTAGGATCTTTTTATTACATGTTCTATATAAGCTGGGCTGCAATTTTTGTTTCCGGTTTTCAAGGTGACTTTACAGGTGAATATTACATATGGTTTTTATTGAGTATTCCTTATATTGCAGCATCTATTAATCAAACTAATACTCAATAACTAATAAATTTTAAAGGAGTAAATCATGTCTCACATATTACCGATTTCTGTAGTAATTCCTACAATCAATAGGTCGGCAACATTAAAAAGAACAATAGATTGTTTAATGACTAAGGAATATATTCCAAGCCAGGTTATTGTTGTTGACCAATCACAAAATGATAGAGATAGAAACCTGAACATGGCGTGTATGCATGGTTATAAAGGATTAGTAGAAATAAATTATATATATCAGGAAACACCATCATTAACGAAAGCTCGCAACAAAGGATTTATTTATTGTAGGAATGACATTATTATTTGTTCTGACGATGATGTGGATGTAAACGAAGAGACCCTTAAAAATGTCTATAATATAATGCAAAACGAAAATATTGCAATGATAGGGGCAATTGATGAAAACTCAGGTTCTTCAAAAACTGATTTAGGATATTTATTTATTACTAAATCATATAAAAAACGGCATATAGGGCATGTAACATTATCAGTACTTGGAAGGTACCCTGATAACATAAAAGGTAAAATTGAAACCCAATGGGCAATGGGCTATTTTTTTATTATTCGGAAATCTTTGGCAGATAAGTGGAATGTTCGTTGGGATGAAAATCTGACAAGCTATGCCTATGCAGAAGATCTGGATTATAGTTTTACCTATTATAAAAAAGCAAGTGAGCAAAATATGCGTTGCATTTTAAGCGATAAAGTAAAAGTAAAGCATCTTGTATCAACGGAATACCGTGTACCATCAGTTAAAAACACATATATGTATGTTATAAACAGAGAATATTTAAGCTATAAACATAAAATGGGTGTTAAATCACATCTTGCTACCCGTTGGACAAATTTTGGCCGATTTTTGGTGCGTGTGTTAAAGCGCGAAAAACCTATGGATGTGTTAAAAGCACAGTGGCGTTGTGATAGATATAGAAAGTTAATCAAATCAGGTATAATTCCAGAATGGCTTTATATATGATTCTGCTTCAAAAACTCATTTAGCGTCAACATGTTGAAATTTGCAGCACT
>ENA-UOOK01005948-UOOK01005948.1-fermentation-metagenome-genome-assembly--contig:-NODE-5948-length-11973-cov-78.613190_pt1 | contig 11973 bp, 17 predicted proteins | sample MGYA00245777_ERZ724023 | MGnify/ENA primary metagenome ERZ724023 (study PRJEB28704, sample SAMN03018312) | fermentation metagenome | biome: anthropogenic terrestrial biome; feature: soil... | reverse complement strand
AATTTAATTTTCCCAACCGATTTTATATAAGAAGGTTTATTTAGACATTGATACCACTGCTTTTACCTTGTATAAAATTTCATTATTATATATAATGAGATTAGGTTGGGAAAATTTTTGAGAAAGTATGAGAACTCAATAGTTTAACTGCAATTTGGATTTTTAAGAACCTTGATTTTATCTTAGGATGAACCTTAACAAGGGTTGTATTGAAATCCAATTACCAATTCTTCCATGATGTCAGGGACTTCGATGAACCTTAACAAGGGTTGTATTGAAATTAATGTCAACAGATTCAAAATAAATCTGCTTTTCAGATGAACCTTAACAAGGGTTGTATTGAAATCGAATTCGCTGATAGAAATGATATAACCATTGTTGGATGAACCTTAACAAGGGTTGTATTGAAATATTCGTTTCCGTCTTCCTGGTGCTTTTCAAGAATTCGATGAACCTTAACAAGGGTTGTATTGAAATATATATTTCTTAACTATTTTACATATATTATAACAGATGAACCTTAACAAGGGTTGTATTGAAATACAAGTAGAAGAATATGCAAAGCCTATTTTAGAAGAAAAAGAAAAAAATATAAAGCAAAGAGAATTAAAAAAGAAAATAGCAAAAGAAGAAAAATTTAAACAGGCAAAAGAAACAGGGAAACCAGTTCCATTAGACAAATATGTAACTAACTGTGATAAAACTGTAGAGGATTGTAGTTTAGATCTTATAACGATTTATGCAATGCCAGATGGAACTGAAAAGACAGAAAGAATCCATAGCTATTAATTATTATTTCAAAATTATGCTAAACAGTTTTAGTTCAGGAGTTGCCGAAACTTCTACTTTTTAAAAGTAAAATATAATAAAATATAAAATATAAAAATGAAAGGATGGTAATGGAATTGTTAAAATTAAGAACTGGAGCATATTTTTATTACAGAAATCATGTGAAAGGTAACAAAAATACTGATTATCAACTTGCTAAACTAAAATTAAACCGTAATGTATTATTAGCAAAGAAGTTGCCAATTAAAAAAGATAGACCTAATAGATTATTATATTATTATGGTAACTTAGCAATTATTGTGGAAGATGACACTATAGTATGGTTGCAGAATTATAGAGATAGAAATAATCATTTTTATGTAGATAAAAACAAATATAAAGAATTAAACAAAACATTAGGAATTAATACATATAAAAATAAAAGATGAATATGAATCTATAGGTAAAGAATATGCATTATATTGTAGAGGAAAGGGAATACCTTATAACCATAATTATAATGATTTTGTGGAGGAATAAAATGTGTAAACGATTATTTACAAAAAATTTAACTTCAATACCTTTATTTTGGGTGGATTTTAATTATAAATTATATAAAAAAAAAGGCAAAGAAGGTTCTTGCATGGTTAAAATTCATCCGAATCTAGCTAATGATGAATTTATAAAGAAAACTCTAAATGAACTAATAGATTATATTAGAGATAATTATAACATGGAGGATATGTAAATATGAAAAAAGTTTATGGGATTTGTAGTGGCGAATATTTTGATTGGCATATTGATTATATGTTCGAATCAGAAGATATAAGGGATAAGGTTTTAGAAAAGTTAAATAATAGCTATTATAAATATGATAATTATAATGATTATAGTCCTATTGATTATGAATTGAATGATAACAAATTTAATCTAAATAAAGCACAAGATATTAAATATGTTAGATGTAAATATAATTCTTCAGAAGATTTTAAATTTGAAATATTAGATGGTAATACATTAATAAATAATATAAATAGTTTTAATAATATTAATTTGTATAAAACTTATATTGATAATGAATATAAATATACTTTGAAAATGACAAGGGTTATAAAAAAAGATGATTTAAAAGATATGGATGAATTAAAAAATAAATTTTTAAAAATTTGTTCTGATTATTATAGTCAAGGCATATATATGGTTAAGGTTTTAGACATGAATATATGGGATGTAAATTCTAAATTAAAGAGTCAGTCAATAAAAATAGAAAGATTATAAAAGGGGTAATAAAATTTGTTTAAAAGTCGAATTTTATATTAATAAAGCAACAAAAATATAATAAATAATAGTTGACAATATACTAAATAGTGGTAAAATAGAATTAAGCACAAATAAAAAGCAAAAAAATCAATTAATAAAAATATAATAAAAAGAGAGAGGGAAAGATATGGATATGGAATTCAGAAATTTTAAGAAAACATTACAAGAGAACTTCAACAAGATAACAAAGGATATAAATAATTTGTTTGAGGTTGAAGTAGACAAAGATGAATTATGGAACTTATATTTAGACAGTTTTCCAGAAGGGACTAATGAAATTTATAGGGAAAGGAGAGAATATGATTGTAGTTGTTGCAGAAACTTTATAAAAACAATTGGAAATGTTGTTACTATAAAAGATAATAAAATAACTACAATATGGGACTTTGAAACCAACAGTACAACTTTTCAACCAGTAGCAGATGCGTTATCTAATTATATTAAGTCTAAGGCTATTACAGATATTTATGTTAGTAAGATTAAGAAAGTAGGAACTGATAAGAACTTTGAACAATTAGAAAATGGTAATGTTATTGAATGGCATCATCTTTATATAGAATTACCTGACAGACTTGTTGATAAGAGTGGTAGGTCAGAAGGAGATATAAAAGGCTCTTATAGAGATACAAGAAATGTGTTTAAGAGGTCATTAGATGAGATAACAGAAGAGTCCATTTTAACCGTATTAGAACTTATATTGTCCAATACTTTATACAAAGGGGAAGAATGGAAGACAGTTTTAAATGAGTTCTTAAAGTATAAAAAGGCTTATGATAAATTACATACAGAAACAGAAAAGAATATATTTGCCTGGGAACAGTCAATAAATGCAGGTGGGGTTATTGGAAGAATAAGAAATCACAGTATAGGAACATTACTTGTAAATATAAGTGAAGGTATGGATTTAGATACAGCAGTAAGAAAATATGAAGTAATAGTTGCTCCTTCTAATTATAAAAGACCAAAGGCTATTTTTACTAAGAAGATGTTAGAAGATGCTAAAACAACTATTCAAGAATTAGGATATATGGATTCTTTAAATAGAAGATATGCTACATTAGATGATATTACAGTAAATAATATATTATTCTCCAATAAGGATTCTGCAAAGAGAATGGCTAAAACAGATGTGTTTGAAGAGATGTCAAGTGAAGTAGCTGTTAATCCTAAGAAATTTTCAAAAGTTGAGGAGGTTACAATAGATAACTTCATTAAAAATATACTTCCAACAACCAGAGAACTTGAAGTATTATTAGAAAATAAACATTCTAATAATATGGTGTCACTTATAGCACCAGAAAATAAAGATAGCAAGACAATGTTTAAATGGGATAATAATTTTAGTTGGGCTTACTCAGGAAATATGACAGATAGTTCAATGAAAGAAAATGTTAAGTCTGCTGGTGGAAATGTAGAAGGAGTATTAAGATTCTCAATCCAATGGAATGATGATAATGAATATAATCCAAATGACTTTGATGCCCATTGCATTGAACCTAATGGTAATGAAATTTACTTTTGGCAAAAAATAAATAGATATACTTCTGGTCAATTAGATGTGGATATAAGATACCCAGAAAGAAATAAACCTGCTGTTGAAAATATAACATGGATTGATAGAAATAAAATGCAAGATGGAGTTTATAGATTCTTTGTTCATAATTATAGTCATAATGGGGGAAGGACAGGATTTAAGGCAGAAATAGAATTTGATGGTCAAATATATTCATTTGAGTATAATAAAGAATTAAGACAAAATGAAAATGTTCAAGTTGTTGAAGTTATTTTAAAAAATGGTGTATTTACAATTAAAGAAAAGTTGCCATCAAATGTATCGTCAAGGGACATATGGGGTTTAAAAACAAATAATTTTGTTCCAGTATCAGTTGTAATGTATTCGCCTAACTATTGGAATCGACAAGAGGGAATAGGTCATAGACATTATTTCTTTATGCTGAAGAATTGTATTAATCCAGAACAGCCAAATGCCTTTTATAATGAATTCTTAAAAGAAGAATTAATGAAGCATAAGAGAGTATTTGAGGCTTTAGGAAGTAAAATGAGGGTTGAAGATGTTAAAGACCAGTTATCAGGGATAGGCTTTAGTTCAACCAAGCGAAATGAATTAATTGTGAAGACTAAGGGGCAAACAGAGAGAATATTAAAAATAAAGTTTTAATAAAATAAAAATATAAAGGAGAAAAAATTATGAGTAATGAAAAGAACATTTTTGAAATTGCGGTAAGAGGAAAGTACAGATTTCCATTCAAAGGTTTAATATCTGTAGAAGACATGTGGGACTTGTCAGCAAAAGATTTGGATTCAATCTTTAAGACTTTAAATTCACAGTTAAAACAATCAAAAGAAGAAAGTTTGCTTGAAACTAAGACACAGCAGGATGAAGAACTTAACACAAAGATAGAAATTATAAAGTATATAGTTCAAGTTAAACTAGAAGAAGAACAGTCAAAACTTAAAGCCAAGGAATTAAGAGAACAGAAGCAAAAGATTATGCAGATTTTATCAGAGAAAAAAGATGATGCTCTACAGGGTAAGTCAATTGAAGAACTGCAACAAATGCTAAATGAATTGAATGCTTAAAATCAATAAGGGGGATTATTTATCTCCCTTATTATACTATTAACATAAATGATAAGTTTTATTAAAACTAAAATATAAATACGAGAAGCATTAAAATAAAAAGAGGGTGGTTTTATAAAAGAATTAGTGTGTTATATATCTATAATAAAATATATTGTAAACAATTATTATGAAAAAGGAATGATATTTTATAATGACGGAGAATGGTACACAAGAAAACTCTGTGGAAATATTTCTTTGGAAGAATTAGAGGAATGGATAGAGCAAATTATTCAAGAAGAATCATAAGCAGTCTTTAAAACTAAAATATAAAAAATAGCAGTTGACAATATGAAAAATAGTGTTATACTGAAATTAGGGTATAGGGAGAATATAACAAAACACATTCTCCCTTCCTAAAAATAAAATATAAAAAGGAAGGGTGGTAGGATTATTATGGAGTTATTAAAATTAAGAAGCGGAGCATATGATTATTATCGGAAACATGTGGGAGATAATCAAGATACCGATTATCAGCTTGCAAGATTGAAACTAAATCGTAACGTATTGTTAGCAAAGAAAATGCCAGTTAGAGAGGATAGACCTAACAGGTTACTTTATTATTATGGTAACTTAGCAATTATTGTAGAAGATGGTATAATAGTATGGTTACAGAATTATAGAGACAGAGATAATCATTTTTATGCGAATTGGGATGAATACGATAGACTCAATGAAATATTAGGAATTAATACATATATAAGAAATAATAATGGTCAGGTAGCAATATGATAAAAATATATGATGATTATGAAGAAGTCCCAAAAGGCATAAAAGAAGCGATAGAATACAATAGAATTAATCCGAAACACATTAAATATGTGCTAATAAACATACAAAATAATGAAATACCAAAGAAATTAGGAGAACATATGTTCGTAGCAACTATAACTGATGATTGGTTTTGTGTGGTATTTAGATAATTAGGTTAAAATATAGCTTTTAAACACAAAAAATATAATAAAAGGAAGTGAAGATGTGCAAGAATTAACTATTGATATAAAGAGAGAATTTGATAGAATAATATCTTTAGCAGTTAATGAAGAAGAAAGAGAGAAAATAATAGCCTTCATAAATAATGAGAATAATAATGATTTTCTTGAACAGGTTTATTGTCATTCACATGGTTATTATGGATGGATAACATTAAGTAGTGGGAAAATAGTTTATATATCTCCACCAAAAGTATCCGCCGAAGAAACAAGTAAAGCATTTAAATTGCTTATGAAAAGATTAAATGGAACATATAATAACAGTGCTCAAGAAGAAATATATAATTTACAAGATGAATTAAAAGAATTAGCTGAATCATTTAAAGAGCTTTCCAGTGAAACAGAAGAAAGTACATGTAGTATAAGTGATATTAAAGAACAAATAAAACATTCAAAAAATCCACTAGAAGTCAAAAGACTTAATAAGTTATTAAACCAAATGTATAAAAAGAAAAGGAAGTGATTTAATGAAATGTTATATTTGCAATAATGAATTTTATTCTTTTGAGTGGCACAGAGAAGATTCAAATATACCTATTTGTGATAATTGTTTATTAGAAATATTAAAAGGAAGAAAAGAGTACAAGAAAATGCTTTAAAAGATACGTGTGAACGTATTGAGTATATCAAAAAATTGTTAAGCAAAAATAATAAAAAGGATTAGTTAAAACCTTTATTTCATCATGTTTTAAACCTAGATATATCAATGATTAGAGAGGTGTGATTTTATGAATTATGGTGATTTAATACTTGCAGATAGAGATAACATAGGAACTTTGATAGGGAGATATTTAATTGATCCGAAGGGAAGAAAATATTGCTTAAATTTTGCTTTAGCAGACGATTATGAAGTAAATGCTGAAAAGTTAAGAGAATTGTTTAACCCAAATAAGTTTATGGTGAAAATTACTCCATTACATAAAACAATATCTTGTGAAGAAAATAATATTAAGACAACAAGAGGATATACTTCATTTACCCCCATACCAGAAAGTTGAAATCGAATTAAAGAAAGTTGGTTTTGATGCATTAGTATTTGTACCAAGTTATGATGAAGATTTAGGAAGAATCACTTGTGGGAATGCCATATTAAGTGGCAGTATGCCAAAATGTGGTTATAAAATTACAAATCAAATATAATAAAATATTGTTGGAGGAATTATTTACAATGGAAATAAAAACATTGGGCGATTTTAGAAAAGCAACACAATACTTAGAAGATGACTTTAAATTAGAAGTCAATTTCTTTGAAGAACTAACTGAAGAAGAATTGAAGGATATGATTTATCCTTATCCTTGGGAATGTACAGAAGGAAATTTAGAATTAAATGACATTGGTTATTCAGATAGAATTATTTATTTGGGATTATATAAAAAATAAAGTATAAAGGAAGCGATATAATGCAAGAAAATAAATTTGTAGTAATAAAAACAAAAGATATTAATACATATTTATCTAATCATAATAAAATGGAATTGAGTCATATGCTTAATCAAATAAAAGAAAGTAGACAAAAAGATAATAAGAATATTAATAATTGTTATGCTGTTATAAATACTGATGAACCATATTTTGGAGAAATAAAGATTTTTTAAAGTAATAGAATAGAAAAGGAGAAATAAAATTTGATTAATAAAATAGTAATTCTTAATAGCATAGCGGGCTGTGGCAAAGATACTTCAGCAGATTATATTTGTGGTAAATATAACTTTAATAAAATAGCTTTTGCAGATGGTATTAAAGAAATCGCAAGACAATATTTTAACAATACATATAAAGATAGAAAATTATATATAGATATCGGCGAAAAAATGAGAGAAATTAAGCCTACAGTGTGGATTGATTATACTTTGAAACGTGCAAGCAATATTGATAAATGCATAATTACGGATTGTAGGCAGGAGAGGGAATACTATTATGCTGTAAATGAAGGGTTTTTACCCGTGAGAATATTGTGCGACAAAGATAAAGCAATTGATAGACTATGGAAAAGGGATGGTTATTGTGATGAAAGTTTATTAGAAATAGCAACCGAAATAGGAACTAATAAATTAGAAGCAATCGAAGTTGATAATAATGGTACTTTTGAAGATTTATATAGTAAGCTAAATATTTTGATGAATCAAAATTGGGATGAATACTTAACACGTCTTAGTAATTCATCCCCTTCCTCAACGAAGTAGGGAGGGGATGAATTACGGTGTTGACAGTAATGTAAATTAGTGGTAATATATGGGTATTTAATTATTAGCGTGAAAGACCTGTGGATAACTTATCATATACCCTACTTACTATCTTTAAACATTAGCGTGATGGAATAAACTATCAATAATCAAAGAATTAAAATTATAAATTAAATACACATACGAAAAATCGCCAGAAAGAAAAATACATAGATACAAATTTGATACATAGAGCCATCCAAAATGGCAGTATAGTTGAATATCATTATAAAGGTAATAATAGAATACTGGGAAATACAAATGAGAACGGAATTAACGTGTGTTGTGTACTGGATATTGATAATATGGAAGTTGTGACGGTTTATGATAATGAAGTAAAGGATAAGCATTATACGTTGGATAAAAGTAAGTACAGGAAGAATTTCGATATAAAGAAAATGTTAAATTAATAAAAATATAATAAATATACATAATTTAAGGAGGAATTTATTAATGGCAAAATTAATTAATAAGTGGATTCATGGAGATTGTTTAAAGGAATTACCAAAGTTAGCAAATGAAAGCGTGGATTGTGTAATTACATCACCTCCATATCATAATTTAAGGGTATATTCTAATGACCCTGCTGACTTATCAAATTGTGAAAGTTATGAAGAATACTATTATCTTTTAGGCTTAGTAGTTGAAGAATGTTATAGAGTATTAAAGCCAGGTGGGAAATTTATAATTCAGTTCGAGGATTATAATTATACTTTAGGTAGAGATGGTAAGAGAGGAAAGGAAAATATTGTTGGCGGAATTAATGATATATTTTTAGAAAAAGGATTTTCATTATGGACTGAAGCTATATGGAGAAAATATACTGCACAGAGAGCAATGCTTGCAGACGGAGCTTTATGGTTTAGAAATTTAAAAAACAAAGATACACAGTTGGCTGCAAATTGGGGTTATGTATATGTATATAGAAAAGCAGGGGAAACAGAAAAGGCAGTAGGAAGCGATATTACGCTTAATGATTGGGCAGAATGGGCAGACGGAGTATGGAATATTTCTAATTCAGGTATAGGTCATACAACACCTTTTGCTGAAGAATTAGTAAGAAGATGTATAAAGTTATGGACATATCCTAATGATGTTGTTTTAGACCCATTTGCAGGTGGTGGAACTGTAAATTATGTTGCACTACAAAACAATAGAAATGCAATAGGAATTGAATTAAGAGAAGATTTTTATAATCTTGCAATAGAAAAGAGATTTAGTAAGTTATCAGATGATGATTTTGAATTAAAAGATACCACTGAAAAAATGACAGAGAGATTTTTAAATGAAAAAGCAAAAGCCGAAGAAATTAAAAACGAAAAGGCACAAAAAGCAGAAGAAAAAAAGGAATTAAACAACAAAAAGAAGGATTTACGAGCAGAGATTAAGCAAATGGAATTACAGTTACAAGCATTGGGTATGAAGAAGTCTGAAATTACAAAAATAAAGCAGGTTAGTTTTAATGATTAAACTATTCATACCAAGAGAAAAAATAACATATATAAGGGCTATTGAAGGTAGGAAGTTTAAGGATGGATTTTGGTATTTTCCAGAATCCTCTCTTCCTAAACTTCAAGAATTAGGTTTAATTGAATCTGATTATAAACCAATAAAAAAGCAATATAAGCAATTCGATTTATCTTCACACCTTAGAAAATATCAAAAAGAAATGGTTAATAATGCTTTAAATGAAAATTGCTATGGTATATTCTCTGATACAGGCACAGGTAAAACTCTAATGGGAATTGAAATATCAGACCACTATAATAAAACATTAGTAGTATGTCCTTTATCTATAATTGAAAGTGCATGGATTGAAGATTGTAATAAATTTTATCCTAATAAAAAAATAATATCTTTATGGAATACAGATAAAAAGAAAAGAATTGAGGCATTAAAACAAGATGCAGATATATATGCAATCAATTATGAAGGATTAAAAATAATATATAATGAAATATTAAAGAAAAAGTTCGATTGCATAATTGTTGACGAAAGTAGTAAAATGAAAAATCATACAAGCCAAATAAGTCAAACATTATTAAAATTAGCAGAATATATTCCTCATAGATTTGTTTTGAGTGGATGTCCTACGCCGAACCACAATAGTGAAATATTTGCACAAATGAAATTTGTTAATCCTGAAATTTTTGGTAACAATTATTATGGATTTTTAGCAAGATATTTTCATCAAGACATGAAAAACCCTCATAGATGGTATCAAACAGATGAAGACAAAGAAAGGTTTTTTAGTAGGCTAGGAGCACAAAGTAAATTTTTAAAAAAAGAAGATTGCGTTGATTTGCCCGAAAAAGTATTCATTAGAAGGCAATTTGAATTAGGTGAAGAACAAAGGAAAATTTATGACAATATGCTTCAAGATATAAGAGATAATATCAATACATGGTCAAAATTTGAATTTACAGCCAAATTGATTAAATTAAGAGAAATATTATCTGGATTTGTAATAGATAAAGAACAAAATATAATAGATTTTGAAACATCAAAAGATGATGAATTACAAAATGTAATTGACGAAATAGGAGATAAACCAATTATAGTATGGTGTCAATTTATACATGAAATTGAAAGACTTGCAGAAAAATTCAATGGAGTTGGGTTAACCTCAAAGACTGCGAATAGAGAGCAGATAATTGATGATTTTAAGAACAATAAGATAAAATTATTATTTGCACATCCTAAATTATTAGGAATGGGACTTACATTTACAAATTGCAACTATAATATATATTACTCATTATCATTCAGTTATGAAGAATTTAAGCAATCACAAGATAGAATACATAGAATAGGGCAAGTGAATAAATGTACGTATATAATATTACAAGGGAAGAATAGTATTGATGAAAAAATATACAAATGCTTACAAAATAAAAAGAATGTTGTTGATGAATTGTATTTAAGTTTAGGTCTAAATAGTCAATGAAAATTGAATATTATGGTGAAAGGAGAGCAATTATGAGAATAAAAACAATATTAAAAACTAAAAATGGCGAATTAAAGCAAGGCAACAATATTGATGTTTTAAGACAAATAGAAAATAATTCAATTGATAGTTGTATCAGTGATTTTCCTTATGATTTAAAATTTATGGGACGTAAATGGGATAATACAGGTGATTTCTATAATTGGTGTTATGAAAGAGCAAAGCCTTTATATAGAGTAATGAAGGCAGGAGGTTATGTATTAATATTTGGTCATCCTAAGACTAATCACAGAATGAAATGTGCTTTTGAGGATGCAGGGTTTCAAATAGTAGAAGAAATAGACTGGATATATGGTAGTGGATTTCCCAAAAATCAAGATATAAGTAAATTATTTGATAAGAAAGCAGGAGTTAAGAGAATTGATAAGGATATACCTGTAACAAATTTGGCAAAACAGTGGAATGGATGGAAAACAAGTGGTTTAAAACCTGCTAAAGAAATAATTACGGTGTTTCAAAAGCCATTAGAAGGTACATATTGTGATAATATTGAAAAATGGAATTGTGGGGCTATGAATATTGATGCTTGTAGAATTGGTATAAATGAAATAAAAACAAATGGTGTAAGAAATGGTGATGGTATTTCATTGGGATGGTCAAATTATAAAAGTAAAAAAGATTATGAAGGTGATACTCATATTGGTAGATTCCCTGCAAATATAATATTAGATGATGTTATGGGAAAAATATTAGATGAACAAAGTGGAATTAGTAAGTCTACAAATAATATAAGACATAATAAACAAAGCATATATGCAGAATCTAATACTAGAAAGTATGGGAAATATAACGATTGTGATAGTTGTGGATTTTCAGACGAAGGTGGGGCATCAAGGTATTTCTTAAGTGTTAATTTTGAAGAAGAAGACTTTATTCCATTTTATTATTGTTCTAAACCTACTAAAAAAGAAAAGGGTACTGACAATAAGCACGTTACAGTAAAGCCTAAAAAATTAATTAAATGGCTTATAAAGTTAGTTACACCTAAAGATGGATATACAATTGATGTTACAGCAGGGAGTG
>ENA-UOOK01005947-UOOK01005947.1-fermentation-metagenome-genome-assembly--contig:-NODE-5947-length-11975-cov-5.138255_pt1 | contig 11975 bp, 7 predicted proteins | sample MGYA00245777_ERZ724023 | MGnify/ENA primary metagenome ERZ724023 (study PRJEB28704, sample SAMN03018312) | fermentation metagenome | biome: anthropogenic terrestrial biome; feature: soil; material... | reverse complement strand
CTCCAGTAAGAGTAACCTTATCTAAATCACCTTTCTTTTCCTCACTCATAATTGCACTCATTGCTTCAAGGGTTAATTTTCCTTCATTGCTGAATTTCTTTAAACGTTGTGACTGTGAAAGTGATGGAGTAGCCTGTTCCATATCCATAGCCTCAAGCAAGTCGGTCTGTTCCTCGTTTTTAAGATAGGAGAGTTCTACAGCAGGATTAAAGGCTATTTTCTTTTCATCTACCATTGAAAGTATTTCGGGGATAAGTTCGGTAAGACGTATGTAGCGTTGTACTTGTCTACCACTATCTCCACCTTCTTTCCCAACGATATCGGCTGTCTCAAACTTCCCGACAAGTTGTCGGGAAGTTAAATCATTCCTTGCACCTTGCCTTTTTACAGCATCTAGCTTCATTTTATATGCAAAAGCTCGTTCACTTGGCAAGACATTTTCTCTTTGTAAATTACTGTCAACCATAATAATTATTGCTTCATTATCGTCAAGGTTACGAACTATAACAGGCATTGTTTCAAGCTCGGCAATTTCACAAGCTCTCTTACGACGGTGTCCTGCCACAAGTTCATAACCTCCATCATCACGTGGTCTTGCAATGGCTGGGACAAGGACACCATATTTCTTTACACTTTCTGCTGTTTCAACCATTTCCTCATTATCTATTACTTTAAAAGGATGATCTTTAAAAGGAAATAGTTCTGTCAATGATATCTCAACTACTTTTTCACGGGTTTCATCTGCTCTGCTTTCCTCAGTAGAAAACAAGTCATCTACTGATGCTAGCTTTATGTTTTTGGCGGAGCTTTTCAATTTTAATCACCTCCTTGGTTAAATTTCCATAGCTCTCAGCTACTTTGCCTTTTGGATCATGTAAGAAGATACTTTTTCCCTCTGCACTTATTTCTGCTGCCTTAACAGAACGGGGTATAGAAGCATCAAATACCTTGATACTGCCTCCATAAGTTTCTTTTACTAAAGTACTGATATCCTTAGCGAAATTGGTACGGTTATCTACCATAGTTAGGAGAATACCGTCAATTTTTAGTTTGGAATTTATCTGCTTGCGTACCTTTCCTATAGTCTGTAAAAGCTGTTCTAAACCCTTGGCAGGAAGATACTCTGCTTGTACAGGAATTATTACACTATCAGATGCAGCAAGGGCATTGATTGTCAGCATACCAAGTGAAGGCATACAGTCTAAAAGTATATAATTATATTGATTTTTCATGGCATCAAGATACTGTTTTAAAATGGTTTCCCTACTCATAATATTAACAAGTGATACTTCCATACTATATAACTCAATGTTGGCAGGAAGTAAATCTACACCTTCATGGTGGTGTAAAATTCCTTCTCTTTGTTCAAGTGGAGTATCGGTAATTATTTTTTCCATTACTGTAGAAATAGTACTTGGAAGTTTGTCTGGTTGCGGATATCCTAGACTAATAGAAAGGCTTCCTTGTGGATCCATATCTATTAATAAGATTTTCTTATCTTCCATAGCTAAACCTACTCCTAAGTTGGCACAGGTAGTTGTTTTGCCTACACCACCTTTTTGATTGGCGATGGCAATGATTTTTGCATTCAATTCTTACTTTCCTCCTTTCACACAAAAACCCGCTCCCTTTATATTTCAATAAAGAAAACGGCTTTATCTTGAAATATCTTTATTTTTGATTTTCCTCTGCTTCCTTTCTTCTAATTCTCTTACTTTATCAAGTTTTAATGTACCATCTTTAAGTTTGTATATTCCAATAGCAGGTTTTTCCTTGTCATTAATTAAATAAACAGTGCCATCAAATCGCAACCTGCCTCCAGAAACAATTACCTTTATATCTTCAGGAATACTATATATGCCAGCAACATCACATTCGTTTTCTGTACAATACCTACCATCATTTAAAATAGGTTCAAGGCAAAAGTTTTGTCCATCCTTTGTTCTATATATTTTTACATTCAACTTTGCTCCTCCTTTCAATTTTGGGCACAAAAAAAGAGCTAGTCATATAAACTAACTCTTAATTTAAAATATGTTATTATAAAATTATCTGTTACTCTTAAAAGAATCTACACGCAGTCTAATTGCGCCGTAAGTTTGAACATATTGATTGATTCTTTGAATAGTTAGTAATTAGTTGATTTTTTATGCCAGGCAAAGACACCTTTAAGAATACTGCAAAACAATATAAGTAAAAAATCATTTTATATATCAGAACTTTTTTTTATTTCAAAACCTAGTTTCTCAGCCTTAACCCTAAATGCTTCATCAAAGTTTTCAATCTTATCTTTGTCAATAAATACTGTCAAATTCTTTCTAGCTCTTGAACAACCAACATAAAATAATTTATAAGCACTTAATACATTAGCTACTATACTATCCTTAAAGCAATTTTTAGCGTTCGAGCAAGTATGATTTTTTATGAATTTTTCATATTCATTTCTACATAAAATATTAAAAATTTCATTTTTCTCATATTTTTTAATAATTTCATTACTTTTTTCTAATATAAACCATTTATGTCTATCTAAAAGCTCCTTATCAATATCTTTTAAATTAAAACCCAAATTATTATTAATTTCTTTGCAAAATATCGTATAATCAAAATAAAAGTTTTCAAACTCATCAAGAGAAAATTCTACATGCGACCAAACTCTAAAAAAATCATACATATAAATTCTTGGAGCGTTCCTCTTACTATCCTCAGCTATAAACAAGACTGAATCATGACTTTCACCTTTTACTCCATGTTGAGTTGATACATTAGGATTTGAATTGCTATTTTCTAAGTTTATAACCTCTTGAATAGACACTTCTAAAGTTTCAGAATATACATTATCATCATTTACCGTTTCAATAAAGTTTTTTTCCAATAGATTATCATTATTCATCATTTCAATTAGTTGCCCTATTGTTGCATTTGCATCATTAAATTTGTTAAAAACTTTTTGCCATAATTTATACAAATATTCTTTATCTGTTATAGAATTCAAAGATAAAAATCTTACATTAAAAATCTTTTTATTGTCTCTGCATTTTTTTAGAAATGCACCATAAACCTTCCTTTGCCAATAAATATTTGCCTTATACATTATAATCATAAATTTTAATAAATCATCCTGATTATCCACTTCATCATCGTTAAGTAATATTTCAGTAGCAGAAACTTTACTTCCATAACCATACTTTTTAATCCTGCTAAAGGCATTAAATAAATTTCCAGCGCCTATTTGCTCAAACCTTTCTCTATTAAAGATATATAATATAAGAGTATTAGAATCTTGTTTAATAACTTTATTTACTACTTCTTCAAGTTCATTTAGCTGAGCTATAATCATTCTTGGTTTAAAATCTGGCTGTTTATTTTTAAGTTCATCCCAATGTTGTTGATCTAATTTTGTATTATTGTATATTTTATTCAAAATGTCCACAATAGCTGGGATTGACCGATGATTAATTATTTTTCTGTCATCTTGCTTTATTAATGCGAGTTTTTTATTTAGCTCATTGTCATAAGATTTATATATTTGTTGCATTTTATCACCATATAAATACAATTTTACATCTGTACCCTTAACAGCATTAAAAAAAATATTAAAAACATCAGGTGAAGTATCTTGATATTCATCAATAATAATAACTTTAAATCTTCTATTAATTTTTTGATATAGTTTGGGATATTTCTCTAAAACTTTATATGCAAATGACAATAAATCATCATGACTCAGCCCACCATAATATAAAGAATTAAACTGAGTTTCATTATATGAAATAGCCTTTATATTCTGTTTTAGAATTTCAATACTTATATCTCCAAATTTTTCTTTATATTTAGTATTACTTTCTTCTTTTTTAGGATCTTTTAATCTGCTGAGAATGTCATTAGTATATATTTCAAAATATAAATTAATAATCTCTTGTTTTTTTAACAACGGGCTTATCATATCATTTATATAAGAATGAATGGTACTTATATATACATTAGGAGAATCTATACCGTTTAGTAGCTCGTCTGCTGCCCTATTTGTATATGTGATACATAATATTTTATCTTGAGGATTTTTAATAATATATTCACTTATATCAGATTTAATTCTATATGTTTTTCCACTACCTGCAGGAGCATTTGCTAATACGATATTATTGCTTATTCCATTAGCCATTTAAGTCCCTCCCTTATGTAATCCGGTAGCATTTCCTCCGCATAACCATTTAAAATAACTGAATACATAAAGTCAGTTTTATTTTCGGAGGTTGCATTTAAAATATCAATTAAGTTAAATTTACTATCCTTGCTGTTTCTTTTATTATTGGGAATAGAATATTTCAAACGATAAGTTTTTTTCTTATCAATCCATTCACTCCTTTTTACTCTATCATACCCTGACACACCAAACTTTTTGCTAAGCATTGATGCTTCTAAGGTACGTGTATATTTATCTTTGTCTGTTTGAAATGTTAAATAGATTAATTCTTCTTCCTCCTGTGTTCCATCCAATTCAATTTTATTTATTTTTGTGACAATATTATTAATTGTATTTATCCACGAATATAAATCACTTATTCTCAACACAAAATCTTTAGGTTTGACTTTATCTTCACTATTAAAATTATCTTCATCATAAAATCGCTTAATAGTCGCATTAGTTGTTGTAGACAATAATATTTCATCTTTCCCTTTAGCCTTCTTATCATAATCAATATCTGCTATAATTAATGACTTTATTTTTAAAAATTTTAATAATGATTTAAAACCATATGCATAAGCATTACCGACCTGAATATATGCAATATATTTCTGTTGTAGCTTCTTAAAATCAGGAAGACTTATTATCTTTTTCAAATAGAGTCTTTCTGTATCTCCTTCAAATAGAATAACAACATCTGCAAAAATAATTTCAGATATACCTATTTCTTCATAAAATCCCTTATAATCTTTAATCAAAGATATATCTTCTTCTCTTGAGTTTTCAGATTTCTCTATGCTATTAATAAATGACGATAAGTTGTAAATTTTACTATTAAATAAAGTTTCTTCTCTAATAACACGAAGCCTTTCAATACTAGTACCTCTTACAATTTCAGATGAATGAGTTGTGATTAAGCCTTGTAATTCTTCTTTATCATACTGTTCTAACAGATTATTTGCAAAAACATATTGCATCTGAGGATGCATATGACATTCAGGTTCTTCTATAATCAATAAGTTAACTTTTAATATGTCTTTTGATTTAATATAATCTTCAATCTGCGTATGCAAATATATTAGATTGCTATATCCAAGACCTTGGGAAGTTTCATTCAAAATATATTCGTGCTTTTTTTTCTTTTCTTCTATTGAATACTTTGCATATGTTGATTTTCTTATAAGATCTTCAACATTTTTCTCTGAAACATCTAAATTTAAAAATATCTTTTCCGTATGACCATTATTAGTTTTTGAAATAGATTCCATTGTACTGTTTAAAGCAGTAGTTGACTCCCTTTCAACTCTTGATTGAATATCAGAAACACTTAATGTTTTTAATACTTCATCTGGCAACTTATTTATTTCTTTTTTCCACTTCTCTTCCTTACTCGCTAAAGCTATCAAAGTATCACTTAGTAAGTGTTCATCCTTTTCTAATGAATCATTAAGAGGTCTTGAAGCTTCTATATATTTAAAGTAGAATAAATCTTTAAATTCCTGAACACTCTGAATCTCAGATAAGATTTCATATTTTTCATCTGTAAAATAACATTTGCTGATAAGATTTTTACAATATATATCTAATATAATTTCAATTATTGATAATCTTATGTTTTCATCTTTTCTCTTTTCTAACCTAGTATATATTTTATTCCAAATAGATTTTATTTCTTTTCTAAATAAATCTATATTCAGAATTATTTTATAAACAAAATAGAAAGAATTACGGGAAATATCAAAATCCATTATATAATTTGCATAATTCGATATATCATCTTTAGGTGAATAATCTATCTGTAATTTTACAGTTAGTTCTGGAAGTATAACACTAGGTATTGTTTCTAATTCATTTTCTATTGGAAACATCATATCAAGAAAATCAATAATCATTTCATCTTCACTTTTATTTTTCTTATTGCTATATACTGTTTCTAAAATATCACTAATATTATTAGACCACATATATTTATCGTAAGCATTAAAGTCATCTTTTGAAAAAATAAAACTCTTTTCTAATAACATCCTTTTCAAAAGTAAAATAAAAGAAGTTTTACCACTATTATTAGGCCCTGCTAATATTGTAGTGTTTTTCTGCATATCCAATTCAACATCTTTAAGTTGTCTAAAGTTTTGTATCCTTATTTTTTTAATATACATATTCACTTACCCTCTCATTTTTCATTGGTAACCGCAATAAAGTGGAGTACACTGTATGCCAGCTTTTTCTTTAATGCATTCTTTACATACATTGTATAGCAACTAATTTTAGACATACATCAATTATCACATTTTTACAAGCCTTTTCAATTATTTTAGTATAATTATTTTTTCGTAATTATTGGTTTAAAAATAAAAATGAAAGACTTTTTTGATTCTGATTTATTTAAGGATAAAACCGATAATGATTAATTTATTACATAGGAAAAGCCCATCTTATAGCAACAGTCTCTATTTTTTAACCTTTTAATTATACTTCTTAGCCTCTTCCTAATCTTCGTCTTTGCAACTTCTTCCAAATATTTCTGCAAGATATACACAATTCGCGTTCAAGCCCCAGATGTCCAACAAGAACTGCCTCATCTACTAAATCTAGTGCATCTTCTATATTTCTACCTTCACGAACAATAGTATCAATCTTTTTAAGTAAATCTTTCTTTTTATTAATAGGAAATTCCTTAATAACAGGTAGCATAATATTTCCCATCTCTCCAGGCAATATTTCAAGAACTCCACCGCCATAACTTCGTCCACAAACCTCCGTAAAGGCAAATGAAATACTATTATAATAAGATAATAGAAGTGTCTCTTCATCTATACCCTCATTAATCTTCATGCGATGCATTGTATCTGTAGAAATTGCACCACATTTATTAAGAACAAACTTGGGATACAAATTATTACGTCTTAAGAAAAAAGCATCTGGAATCCAAATTGAAGGTACTACATACCATTGATCCCTAATGGAACATTTATATCCATGATTTACTTCGTTTTTTTCACCAAGTTTTATATATTCAAGGTGTTCCGGTGGATACTCATCTAATGTCTTTGAAGGAAACACTACTAACCTCGCTTTTTTGCCAGCTTCTTTATTTTTAATCCAATCTGTATTTGTAAAATAAATTCCATGAGCATGCGAACTTCTTCCAATCAATGGAAGTGTAACTTCAGCAAGATTATATTTATTACAAGTTTCCTCATCAATCGAAAAATATCCATTATTACCAGTTGTAACTCCTACGTTTATCGTGCCGAAACTCGAAAATGGTGCAAATCTTTTATCCTTTTTAATTTGTTGTATAAGCTTAATTTCCTCAGGAAAAGTAAAATATTTTGTCCATTTTTCCTTTACATGCTGCATTTTTTGATAACCATTTGAATTAAGATCTAAAGAAGAAAATCCATCCAAATCATCCATCTCTATAATACGAATACCCTTTTCTTCTTCACCTTTTTCCCCAATAAAAACTAATACTTCTTGCTCAATTTCTGGGAAAACCAATTTTTCAAATGTTATTAGTGTAATTCTAGAAAATTGATTTGATAAAAACAATCTTAGGTCTTCTGCATAGGCCACCTGTAATATTTCTGCTGGAACAACAAAGGCTATTCTACCTGTATCGTTAAGCATATGTGTACAAGCTACTAAAAAACCGACCCACGCGTTAATAAGTTTATTTGATTTCATTCCATGTGATGTGAGAATATTAGAAAGGCTCTCACGTTGTAAGCTAGTCAAATATTGATATCTAATATATGGTGGATTACCGACAATCAAATCATATTGATTGCTATCAGCATTTTTATTATAAAAATTGAAAAAATCCTCATTTATAACTTCCACATTTCTTGCTGATTTATATTTTCTTTTAACTTTCTTGGCTTCTGTTTCATCCAATTCAACAGCTGTGAACAAACTCACATTTTCTAATAAATTTTGCTCACGCATACTGTCAAGAAAAACCCCATCTCCACAACTTGGTTCCAAAACTTTATCAATATTTTCGGCAGCAAAAAGCTCCACCATAGCATTTGCTAATTGTAATGGTGTATAATATGCTCCTCTTAGTTTTTGCTCTGTGCTGTCTTTTTTTAATTTCATGTTATAACCGTCCTTCTAGTATTCAAGTCTATATAATTTATCTATCTTTAATTCAATCGATCTTATAAGTCTATCTTTTTCTCTTTGTAGAACACTTACCACTCTATTTTCAGGCTCTTGCATTAATTGGTCATTAATGTTGTATACTTGTCGAGTATTTTCTACTACTGCATCATATAATTTTTTTTGTATTGGAATACTAAAATCAAGATCTACTATGGTAAGTGTCTTTAACACATCCATACCTCTCGCATAAAACCCGCCTTCAAAGTCGCTACCTATAATTTGTAGGATACGTTCTGTATGTGAATTTGTAAGCCAAGCTTGAATAAATTCCAAATCATACTTGCTGTCTTTCTTTTTACTAATGGCACAATAACCTGCTGTTCCGCCAACGGATATTAACATATCATTAGTGTCATAAGCATACATAGGAGATTGACTCATAATACCAACTATTAATTTGGGGCGATTTACAAATGATGATAGATGTTGGCTTCTACCATAGTGATACCAAGTATCTGCAGTAGCATGAGGTACTTTTCTCCTTCCTTGAGGTGCAATTCCTGCGGGAACAAGTTCATCGTAATTATCAAGCAAATACCGATATGTGCAGCTATATTTATCTTTCATTTCATCCTGTGGAATCAAATGCCCCTCAGAATCATAGGGGAATATAATCCATTTATCTGTTTTCAATATGCTGTAAGAATTCAACCCTCTTTCAGCTCTTTTCACTGGTTTAAAATATGGTTTTAATATTGCTTTTTCAATCACATAACTCTTATTATTTCTTCTGAAAGTAAATGTCTTATCATTCTCGTCTATAACTTCTTCAGTTGAAAACCAATATGTTTTCTTGGTCTCAGCACTTGTTTGTATTCCACCAAAAATATCAACATACTCTGTAATAGGTACGGACACTTCATCAAGTTTTTTCAACAGATTTAAAAATTCAAAGTCATCTGTTAATCTCCATGGTAATTCATTTAAAATCGAACTTTGAAGTGTAACTGAACAATTTTCTTCTCCAGACCACAAAGCTGCTGCTGACTTAACCTTAGAATATTCAAACTGGTAATGTGCGCATTTTTGCAACAATAAAATAGAACTATATATAGTCTTATCCCAAAAAAGCTGTGCATCTCCAAAATCATTCAATGTAACAAGATACTTACCAGACGAAATAAGCTGTCTTAATTTTTGACCAGCACCAATTTTAAAAAATTTATTAGGAATAATATAACAAACATATCCGTTGTCTTTTACCTTTTGCAGGGCTCTTTCAACAAACAAAAAATATTTATCAAATTGCTTGTACGAAGTTTGATAGTTCTTCTTGTATAAAGCAAATTCTTTATCTGGCAATAATGAATGCATGTCTTCTGTATTGACATATGGAGGATTTCCAATAATTGCGTCAAATGAACTTCCATTGTTTATTGTCTGCCAATCAAATGGCACAATTTCTACTAGTTCTTCAACGTTAAGGAATTCTCTTGAAATTTCACGGTTACTTATAAGTGAATTTCCATATGAAATATTATTATCTAAATTAGGTAATATTGGGTTAGATGATTCTACTGATGGGGTTGTCTCATCTTCAATCAACTTAATAAGCAAAGAGAATTTAGCAACTTCAACAGCATGGATATCTATGTCAATTCCATATATACATGATAATAAAATATCTTTTTTTTCTTCTAATGGCAACTTTTTTCGTCCACCGCTTATTTCAATAAGATGTTCAGGTTGGTAGATTTGATACCATTCTACACAATACTGTATCAAAAAGTTATAAGCCTCTTCTAGGAATATACCAGATCCACAAGCTATATCGGCAATTTTTAATTGCTTAATTTCATCTGGTGTTTTCCCAGCGCATAAATTATTTAGTGTCTTATCTATCATATATTTTACTATCTCTGTTGGGGTTGTAACAACTGATCTGTTAACACATTCCTTTTTTTTAGTGAGAATAATTTCTCCTTCTTCTGAAAGAGACAACTGCTCTGTAAGGAATACTTCATATATTTTGCCGAGTAAATTTGGTTTAATAATGTTAAATAAATATGGACTTTGAGGATAATATAAGCTTTCTATCATATCTATAATGATTTCATTGTCTAAATCAAAAATAATATTTTTACCTTCAAACATGCCGGAATTATATCTTCTATCAGCCGCACGAAAAAGCTCCTCAAGCTTCACTTTAATTAGAGATTCATCATTAATCGAACCTTTTAATCTATAATTCTCAGTTTCTGCAACTTTAAGTGCATCTACTTGTGATTCATTATTAATCGTATCCTTTAATTTATGATACAGTGGTAAGTTTTTATCTTCACATATTCTTAGGAACACAATCTGGTTTATAAACTCCTGAACCACATCATTTAACTTCTCTATGGAATGATATTTCTCTGATGTCTTATACAAAATATTACTTAGAGATAGCCTCCATTGATTGATTTGTTCCAGGAATAAACTATCAACCTGTTGTTTATGTGCGCTTGAGTCTAAAAGATTCCTTTTGCAAAATTCATCAAACTTGCCATTATAAACATTATCACGAGCAAGTAGTTCTTCTATCTCATCAAATTTAGCAATATATTCTTTAAAATGATATTTACGAAATCGGGCAACGGATGTAGAGTCACTTTCCTTTGGTACATAAGTAGTATCATAAATTATAAGATATTCGAAATTAGTCAGCACAACAATTTGATGATTAGCATTCCAACCATATTTTCTTGCTTGAAAAGCAGAATCACTCGCATTCAAAATATCTACAGCAGGTTTTTTAGCCTCAACAAAAAATTTAGTTACGCCTCTTAATGTCATTGAATAATCAGGACGATCGTTTACTGTTGAATAATCTTCTGCAATTACCTCCCTATATTGAGGTAGTAAAGCCTTATCATTAGAAACATCCCATCCTAATATTTTTAATAATGGATCAATATATTCAATTCTGCAAGAGTGTTCATTGTAATGCTTGCTACTGTCATGATAGTAATCAAAATTCTTTTCAAATTTTTTAACTAAAGCACTTAATTCATCATTTTTTTTCATTACTACCTCCAGTTTTATGTTTCCTTGCATCATCAGGTTTTTCAGCATTCTCTGGAATCAACCACAGATTAGCCATTTTCATTGCACCTTCTATTCTTCCTTCTGCGCAAAGAATTTGTACCCGTCTACGGGTTATCCCCCACTTGTCAGCAGTTTCCTGTGCCGTAATATATTCCATTTCACACCTTCCTTGATAATACATCCTTAGCTTTATCTTCATATTATTATATTCCATATGTCGAACAATTACAAACTATTTTTTCTTGTCTATAACAAAAGCCAATGACAGCATATATACAGCATAAGATACTAGCATATTAGTCTTAAAATTCTATCTACAAATATAGAAAACAAAATTCCTAGTCAAAGATACTTTTATTATCATCAACATAATATTTTCATATATAAAAAAGTTGCCCACACAATTTAGAGCAGACAACCTTTTGTTTCCATGTTCAATTATTAAATAATGCTAAAATATTTTAGATATCTTTAATTTTCTCCAACTTTTCAAGAGTTATCATAATATCGACACTACTGAACACCTTAATCAAAACGACGTGCAAACATGTCTACACACTCAATGTCCAACACAACGGAAACATCA
>ENA-UOOK01005946-UOOK01005946.1-fermentation-metagenome-genome-assembly--contig:-NODE-5946-length-11977-cov-2.655679_pt1 | contig 11977 bp, 10 predicted proteins | sample MGYA00245777_ERZ724023 | MGnify/ENA primary metagenome ERZ724023 (study PRJEB28704, sample SAMN03018312) | fermentation metagenome | biome: anthropogenic terrestrial biome; feature: soil; material... | reverse complement strand
ACCAAGTGCAGTAAATATATCTTTTTTCTTATTTATATCTCCTTCATCAAACCATTTTCTTGCATATAGAGCGAATTTAAATGTCTTTTCTGTTAATTCTATCCATTTATCAGATCTATCCTCAGTATCCCTTAAATTTTCTCTTAAACGGGCAATTCTTGCCTTTAGTGCCCCACTTTCTTTTATATAGAATTCTTCTTCTATTTGATTTCTATATCTCATTCTAGTCAAATTATCCAGTTCAGTTTGGGTTGTTATAAGATCTTTATGTTGAGATTCATATATTTTATTTCTATCTTCTATTTCTTTCTCATTATTTTTATTCAGACTATCCAGAGCCCATTCTAGAAACTTGGGATGAATTTCTACTTTTTCAAATTCTTCTCTTATTTGGTTTTCTACCTCATCTAGTGTCATAGGTTCCTGATTACACTTAATATTTTTGTTTCTCTTTATGCAGTGATAATAATGATAAGTTTTTAATTTATTTTCTTTCTTTAGGATTTTTGTTTTTTCAGTAGCGGTATACAATTGCCCACATGTTGCACATCTCATTAGACAGGTATAAGAAAATTGATGACTCTGTGGTCTAGGTTTTCCTTTTCTTCCTAATATAAATTGGACCTTATCAAATTCTTCTAATGTTATCATTGCTTTATATTCTCCTTGGTATTCTTTTTTATTCCAAATAAACCTTCCTGTATAAAATATATTCGTAAATATCACATACATAATAGATAAAGGGATTGGCACACCTCCAGACTTTTTAGTTTTTCTAGTTCTCATACCCCACTCTTCATTAGCTATTTTGTGTATTTTAGGAACTGTGTAATTTCCTGTAAGCATAAGGTCCCACATTTTTCTTACTAGATTAAATCTTTCTGGATCTTCGACTATTATATTAATGTCATTAGTTTTATCCTTTTCATTTAGATAGCCAATAGGAGCTTTAGATGGTAGCCATCCTCTATCAGCTTTTCCCTCCATTCCTCGCATACACACTTTCTTTAGATCAATTAAAAATTGATTTGCCATACCTGTCTCTACATTAAATAGTAAGACATTATCATCTGGTAGATATGACCTATCAAAAGTTTGTATACATTTTATTATATTTTGTTGTAACATCCAGCTCAACGTTCCACTATCAATTGGATTCCTTGAAAGACGATTTAATGACCAGCACAATATTCCGTCTGCTTCTCCTTTTTCTATACGCTTTAGCATATCGGAAAATATCGGACGGTTATTTGGTTTTTTTGCAGATTTTTCTTCGTGTAATATATCTACAATATTTAATTCTTTTAGACCAGAAATTCTTTTTAAATCTTTTATCTGGTCTTCAATAGACTGTATTTGTCTATCTTCTGATTCACTAGATTTTCTAGCGTATAAAAAGTATTTTAACTGCATATATTTATATTTTTTAGTTATATCCCAAAAAAGAGGCAATGAAATTCAATCTGTTGCAACACATAATGAATCATTACCTCTTTTTTAGGACAGATTGAATAATTATGTGTTGCATACATATTATACCATTTTTATGGATTATTTTTAAGTCTATTTATTTTCTCTTTTTGTTTATTTAGAGCCTCACAATATACATCTACATTTCTATCTATATTTGATATTTTTCTAAGCAGTCTTGCATATTTTTTATTTGGTCTACCTTTATACCACCATCTTTTTAATTTACCTATTTTTTCATATTGATCATCTCTATCAAATATTTTATTTAATGCTGAGAAATATCCACTTTTATTTCTATTACTATCAGCTTGGCTTTGATATTTAAGGTTATAGCATTTTCTACAACCAAAATATTTACCACCATATAGCACTCCACATCTTCTGCCACAATAAACTCCATTTACTGATAAGGGACATATAAACCAATATCTCACACCACCCAGATTACATTTTGTAGTAGTTAATCTTATTTCATAATCCAATTCAGTTTTTTCTTCGGAATAATTCTCTGTATGTGTATAAATTAGCCTCATAGAGAGATCTTGCAGATTTAGATGACACATTAAAGAACCAACTTTTTCTTGACCTCTACTAAAAGTGAGTTCACTGGAATAAAAAATGTTTTTTCTAGACAGTTTGATGAGTTTGTTTATTGGTAAACTTAGATAATCATCCGTAATCGTCATTCTCGTTAGCATATTTTTATTTTCTTAGTTCTCCTGTTATTTTACGAAATCATTTGGAGTTCTCCGTGTTTAACGGTTATATTTCATCTTTGATAATTTCAATTTCTCCATCTTCATTATCAGATATTTTTATACCAGATACTTCTACCCCACAGTTCATTTCACTATTGTTTTCAGAAGTATAAGAGGTAGATAAATGGACTAATATTTTTCTATAATCCTCCTTATCTTTTTCTTGATAAATAAGTCCAGCAGTCTCAAGCATTGGTAGTATTTGTTGTCTTAATGTGTTTTGGTCTAAAAATCTTTGATAGACTTGATAGTGTTTATCCATTATTTCTTGTCTAGATAATCCAACTCTATCATTAAAAGGGTCTATATTTTTTTCATTATAAGCTGGTATGATTACATCTTTATAAATTCCATAGAGATAAGGAGAAATATTAAGCTCTTGGCTAGGGGATATTTGGTCCCATAACTTGAGAGCATTTTCTATATCCTTATCATTAGCTACTAAAACATCACCCTGTCTTTCTCTAAACCAGAGATTTAGCAAAGTAAATGCTTTTATAAGAGCAAATAACTTCTTGATATCTCTTTGATGGCGAGGTTGTAATCTTTTGCCAAATTTCAAAAATCTCTCCTTTATTTTTTCTTCATCAAGTATTCTTATTTCTCCTATATATTCTTGCTTGATAGCTTCAATTCTTAATTTTAGATTCTGTCTATTTGGATTATCTTCAATAGTCTTATTATACTTATCAGGATCTGTTTCTTTTGAAATTACATTTTCTATTCCAGCTCTAATTTTATCTTGGTTAATCTCTGGAGATAAAAGTATAAATCTTGTCATTTCTTGCTGATCTAGTCGTAGTCCAGCAGTGCAAAATATAACAGAAGGATATCCTCTTAATTCAATATTTTTGGTTCTATGCCCTCCTTTCTGATCTTTATCTGTTATTTTAGAAAACATAGACTTTTCATCGTGAGAAAGTAAAGACCTTAAAGCTTCCAAAAGTTGAGTATGTGGAGCATCAGTAAATATCAGTATCTTTCTTGATAAGTCTATTGTGATAAGATTTTCTTCTTTATTATATTCTCCTGTGTCGTGAAAAAATGCTGTTTTAGAACAATTGCCTAATTTCATTACATCATCACTTGGAAAAAGTTTTGCTGTCTCAAGTGCTATATATGACTTACCAGAGCTAGAAGGACTACTAAAAAGAATATTAAAAGCATTTTCTTCTGTATAAGCTGAAAGCTGGCAAAGAAATGTCACTAACTTATTTTCATTATCTTTTTTGATTGTTAATCCTAGGATTTCTGATAATTCATCACTACCTATTTCTTTAAACTGTGTGTGATTGATAGGATAGGGAGTTGAGTATTTAGTAAAGAGATCTTCTATTGGATATTTTAATTTCGTAAGATAGTCTGTAATATCTCCAGCTTCTCCTATCTCACTTGGTAGATTTATTTGATAAAGATTTTTCACTCCAGACTCTTTTAATAATCTCAATACTTTCTCAGACCCAGTTCTTCCAGCTTTATCATTATCAAAGCATACATATATGTTCTTAGAATTTCTTATATCCTCATCTATCCATTCTTTTTTGAATGTATTTGCACCGTGAGAAGAAGTTAAAGCGTGTTTTCCTTCAGATATCAAAGCTAGAGCATCTAGTTCTCCTTCACATATTATTAAATCATCTTCAGGACTAGCATACATTCCATAGAGCATAGCTTCTATACCACTAGGATAAGTCATCTTTTCTTTTCCGTCGGCTGGATCTTGTCTTAATTTGAAAAATTGATAACCGTCTTCATTTAGTATTGGTATTGTAATCCATTTTTTCTTAAATAAACTAATATATCCTAATTTGTAAGCATTTATAAGACCATCCTCAATACCTCTATCATTGAGATATTTTCTTATCCTATCTGGTAAGTTTTCGTGACATTTATTTACTAAGTCCATATTAAATTCAGGATTAGTTTTATTGTATAGTGATTTCTTCTGTGGGGTAAAATCATCAAAATGTTTTTGAAGTGTTATAAGGTTTCCTTTTTCTCCACACTTTTTACATTCATATTGAGAAGTGTTTTTATTAAAATATAAATGTGCTTCATTCCCTTTGCTGTCGTTATCACAGTTATTGAATAAGCATTTAGTTATAAGTTCATCTCCTTTTTCTTGAAAGGGGATATTTTTGTTTTCTAGGTATTGTTTAATTGTAATTTCATTAGACATAATTTTATGTTAGTTATTTAATAATTTTTGAATAGTTTTTATTCTTTTATTGTTAGTCTCAAACTCTTCTTTTTCTGTTATTGGTTTATAGATGAGAGAAACAAGATTTAAAAGACTCATACCTTTGTCGTATGCTTCATCTCTTGTCATTTCAATCCCAAATTCTGTTTTATAGAGATTTTGGAATTCTAATACTTTCTCATCTGATAGGACCATATATTAAGCAGAATATAGTTTGCTTTTTAAAGCTCTTGAATGGTCCCAGAAGTCTCGTGCCTTTACTTCTAATTTGTTTGAGAAATAATTATTTTCTATTTCCTCAGTATCATTTCTTTTACGAAATAGGAAAACTGATCTTTTAGAATCTTTTCTTTCTAAGGTTATAAGTTCGTGATCTAAGCATAATAATGCTGTAGCTAGACCAAGATCTGTCACATAATGGATATATTTAGCTTCTTTGTATTTGTTTGATTTGTTTATCATAATTTTAATTTAAATTGTGCGAATTAAAAAAAGCACGAGAGTATTTTCTCGTGCTTAATTCATTCATAATTCATTTATGAATATGAAATATAAATATGAACTATACTTTTATAATCTTATATCCAGTCTCATTTTCATTTTTAATTATGATATTATTTGTATATTTCTTTAATTCACTTTCTAGTTCATTTACATATTTTGAAATATTTGAGTTTTTTGTTTTACCTCTATTTTCAGATTTTATTATGGTATCTTTGATGTCATCAAATGTCATTATTTTATTTGGATTACTTATAAATAATCTTAGGAGATCTCTAAGTTGTGCTCTTAATATTATATCTTCATCTTTGAAAGTAATGCTTCCATCTGTCCAATAAGACAAACCATTAAATTCTTTTTCTATCTTCTTTGTTTTTTGGTAATCATTAGGTTCTTTTGTCTTTTTGTTTTTCAGCATAATTTCCTCTGTGAGATTTATCTCTAAAGGTTTTACAATTTCTATTTTTTGTATATTTCCATTTATTAGTTTTTCAGTTATTTTTATATATGCATAATCTATATCATATTCAAGATAATCTTTATTAGAATTCATTTCCATACCTAAAGAATTTCCACCTTTTGAAATTCTATTTGTAATAGGCCTTATATTATATTCTTTCACCACTCCAGCATTTTTAAGATATTCTATAGCTCTTATTTTTTGTTCATAGTCTATGTCTTCTTGTCCATTTATCCCTAATTCATAAGAATATTCAATATCTGGTATATAAATATCATCATAACTCTCACTTTCTGATTTTAAGAATTTTAATAAATCATTCACATAAAACTTTTCATCACAAAAATCAATGTATGGATTATATATGTCAAAATCACCAATTTTTTCATTTATTCTTCTTTTTAATTTAATACTGTCATATTTATTGCTCAAGACAAACAAGTCTTTTATTAAAAGTTTATTTATATTTTTGAGATTAGACTTCGCAATATTTTCTTCTCCTGGAAAATTTGTTGGTTCTGTTATTAAACTAAATAATTTCTCTAATTTTATATTAGAGTCATTATCTATTTTTTCTAATATTCTTTTTCCATAGCTTTCAATAGAGTCTAATTCATCAGAATCAAATTTATCTATATTTTTTTTATAATCTTTATCTATATCTGATGAATAATTAGAAATCAATTCAAAAACTATATTTTCTTTGTTGTTTTCAGTTATTTCTCTGGTTATTGGTATGTTAAAGACCTTAAGTCTTCTGGATAACTTTTCTGATGAATACTTTTTAGAAATGAGTTCAGAAACATATTCAATCGTTGATATTCCTATTAAAGATTTGTCTTTAATTATCGGTGTATTTATTTCATCTTTTTTGTCTTTATTGTCATATGTTTTAAGCATTTCTTCCCATTCATTCTGCTTCATTTTCTTTAGTTCATCAAATCCTTTTATTGTTTCATTTTGTGTAGCATCAAATACTAGTTTAAATGTTTCAAACCAATCCTTTTCTAATTTATTATTTTCGCTAGTTGTATATTCTACAATTTCTCTGTTTATTATTTCTTTTAATCTAATAAAATCTCTTTGGGTTCCAGAATCATTCCACCATACATCTTTTTCAATTTCATCATAATCTGATAAAAATTCTGGAATTTCCTCTATTATATTTTTGATCGTATTTCTGTTGGAATATTTTTTATTGTTTTTATATTTATTTATAATAAGAAAATATGCTCTTCTAATAACAGTATAAGATTGATTGAGAAGAGGGCTATCTGTTAGTAAAAGTGGACCAGCACAAGAAATATCAAAAATTTCCACAAGTTTTTCTATTATTAGATACAAAGTATAAATATCTTTTATATACTCTGTCTCATCATCCATCTTTCTAAATTGATCCTCATCTTTTTTTGAGATATTTTCAGATAGATTATTAGATAATTTATCTATTGTCTTCTCGGCTTCCGTTATTAGTTTATTTTTATGCTCAGATATTGGAGTATTATTAAGCAACTCTTTTTCTCTAATTCTTTCTATAAGAGATATTATTATTTTTGATATTGTTTCATTATTTTCATTTTTAAATATACCTCTGAGTCTATTTGCTTTAGAACTAGATCTGTCTGGTAAGTCGTATTTTTTATCATATATATCTATACCAAATTCATCTTGGAAAAAATCAGACATAGTTTGATTTGAAAAATCAAGAACATATCCACCTTCCATATCAAAAAGTTTCTCAAGAATCCTTTTATCTTTTCCTTCCAGATTATTTATTTTTATATCGTCTCCGTCCATGGTAATTTTAATCGTAATAATAACCTTATTTTATCACTTTATATTGTAAAAATATAGTGAGCGGGAGTGTGGGGTAAAAGTGAATTTATGCTATTATATTAATACCCGACAATCAAATATAGTAATTAAATTAAGCTTACAAAAGCAAAAGCTTCTATGGTGTCCAAAATTGGCATTCCAATTTTTCGGGGAAACATCATAGTAGCTTATGCTATTTTGATTGTCGGGCCTCATTAATTGGGGTGCCGATTTTGTTTTAGATTTGGTATCTCATAAATATTACTATTACTATGGGATTATCAAATACATATCTTCAATCTCGTATCAAAGAGCTTGAAGAAAAAATAAAAATTTTAGAGAAAAGTAAACCAAAAAAATTTGGTCTTGTTTGGGAAGAGAAGGCAGAAGATGTTGTAGAGAAATGTAAAGAAAATATTCCCATTTTGAAATTAAAAAATAAGACTAAAGGGATTGAGCCAATTTTAATATTAGACAAAGATAAACCAGAAAATATTTTGATAGAAGGGGATAATTATGAAGCTTTGAATGTTTTGAATTACACACATAGAGGAAAGATAGATGTTATTTATATAGATCCTCCTTATAATACTGGTAATACAGACTGGAGATATAATAATGATTATGTTGATGGTAATGATGAATGGAGACACAGTAAATGGATTTCTTTAATGTCTAATAGATTAAAGATTGCAAAAAATCTTCTTACAGAAAGTGGAATAATTTGTGTTGCCATTGATGATTACGAAATATATACAATAGGTCTTTTATTAACTGAAATTTTTGGTTTTGATAATAAAATAGGGCAAATAACAATTCAACACCACCCAAGAGGTAGGACTCAAAGTAATACTTTTTCCACAACGCACGAATATGCTATTTTTTTTGCAAAAGATAAAAGTAAGTTAAAAACAGACTTTTGTTTTCCAGATGATAGGGAGGAGGAGATTGAATCCTTGATTAGGTCAAGAGAAGATGCTACTCCAGAGTCTAGACCTAATTTATTTTACCCCTTATATGTCAATGATAATGGTAATGTGTCTATAGAATCAAATAAGGAATATAAAAATATTATTTATCCTAATAATAGAAATGGTAATAGAGTATGGAAGTTGATAAAAGAATCCTTACAGGAAGAAATAGATAATAATTTAATTTTCGCAAAAAAGACAAGAGGAGAATGGAATATTTACAGAAGAATTAAAAGAGAATTAACAAACAAATCTAAAACTATATGGACAGATTCAAAGTATGATGCTAACACACACGGAACAAATATTATAAAAGATATTTTTGGAGAATCTGTATTTGATTTTCCAAAATCTATATACACATTAAAGGATATAGTATTTTTGCTATCCAAAAATTTAGAAAATTCTATAATACTAGACTTCTTTGCTGGATCTGGGACCACAGGACACGCAGTTTTGGAATTAAATAAAGACGATGGAGGAAATAGAAAATTTATACTTTGCACCAATAATGAAAATAAAATAGCAGAAGAGGTGACATATGAAAGAATAAAGAGAGTAATGAAAGGATATAAAAATAAGAAAGGAGAAGAAGTTAAAGGCCTAGGAGGTAATCTAAAATACTTTAAAACAGCTTTTGTAGATAAAGATAAACTTGAAGGAGTAAATGATGATACAAAACTCAAACTAACATATGAAGTGGGAGAAATGATTGGTTTAAAAGAAGACACTTTAAATGAGATAGAGAAAAATGAATATTGGCAGATTTTTGAGAATTTAAAAGGAGAGAAAATAACAGCTATTTATTTCAAAGAAGATAAGGAAAAATTGGGAGATTTAGTTAAAAAGTTGGAAGACTATATAGATGACAATAAACCAAAATCAACCAAAAATAATAGTGAGAAGATAGATGGGGTAAAAGTCGCTCTTTATGTATTTAGTTGGACCAAAAATAAATATAGAAATGAATATGGGTCCGAAGACATAAGAGTGGAAGATATCCCAGAACCTATTCTAGAAGTTTATAAAGAAATAAATAAGATATAAATATATGAAGTTAAAACCATTTCAAGAAAAAGCTATATCTGAGTTAAAAGATGAATTTCTTCATCTTTGGAAAAGGGAACCAAGGATGCAGAGACTGACTTTCAAATCTCCAACTGGATCTGGTAAGACAATAATGATGGCTCAATTTTTGAGAGATATTATTTCTGATCCAAGATTCTCTAATGCTGATGTTGGTTTTCTTTGGATTACAAACTCAGATGATATAGCGATGCAATCAAAAGATAAATTATTTAAATATTATTCTGGGGCTTCTGAAAATCCTTTACTTGATATGAATGATCTTAATGAGAAGGTATTGCCTAGAAATGGTGTTTTCTTTATAAACTGGCAAAAGCTTGTCTCAAGAGCTAAAGATAATAGAAAATTAAGAACAGAAGGGGAAAGTAATACGACTTTTGATGAATATTTAGAAAATACACATAATGAAAAAAGAAATGTTGTATTGATTATAGACGAAGAGCATATAGCTTCTCGCACAGTCCTCACTGACGATCTTATTAAGAATGTTATAAAACCAAAAATAATTATTGGTATTTCAGCAACACCAGAAGAGGAAGGGGGAATACTAGTGGAAGTAAAAAGAGAAGATGTTGTAGAGTCTGGTCTTATAAAAGAAAAGATTATTTTTCAAACTAAGGAAGATCTTGATAAGTTAAAAAAGAAAAGTGAAGATGAAGAACAGGTTTTACTAGAGCTTGCATTCAATAAAAGAGAGGAATTGTTAGAAGAGTATAAAAAATTAAAGATAGATATAAATCCTTTAGTTTTAATACAAATACCAAATGATGATAAAGCGAGTCGTGAGACTAGTGATATAAATAAGCAGACAATAATTCTAAACTTTTTAAAGCATAAAGGAATTAAAGAAGATGAGATCGCTATTTGGCTTTCACAAGATAAGGTAAATCTTGATGATGTTGAGACACATAATTCAAAAATATCTTTTCTTATCTTTAAGCAGGCAGTTGCTACTGGATGGGATTGTCCTAGAGCTAGTGTCTTGGTTATGTTTAGAGAAATTAAAAATCCAACTTTTGCTATTCAAACATCTGGAAGAATATTAAGAATGCCTTTTGGAGAACATTTTCCAGAACCAAAACTAAATCAAGCATATATTTTTACAAATTATAAGAGAAATGAAGTCATTATAAGTTATGATAAAAATCATAATCCAAATCGTCCAGCAATTCACTCTAGCTATAGAAGGAAAGAAGTTGAACCTATAGAAATAATCTCTACTTTTATGAGTAGGACAGATTATAACGACTTAGGGGATAGTTTTCAGAATACATTTAAAAAGATTGCAGATAAGAAACTAAAAGAATTAAAAGGATTAGATCTAAATGCAAAATTACCCCTAAATCTTATTGTGGATGTTGAGATAGATGATTATGATAATTTTAAAAACGAATTATTAAGTGAAGGAGATGACTATGAATTAGAAATGTCTCAAAATGATATAGAAAAACTCTATAACTTAATGTGTTATAACATTTTAAAGAATCAGACTGATGAGAATAAGAAATTTGCACCAGAAAGATCTTGGAGTGATTTAAAAACAGCTCTAAATGTTTGGCTGTTAAATAAGAATGGAAACAATAGAAGAAAAGCTTATAAGACAATTTTGTCGGATCTATTAAAAGAAGATAGTATTTTGAAAAAAGTAATATCAGATTCTTTAGAAGAATATAGACCAGTAAGAGAGTCTGAGGTAAAAAAGAAATCTGAAAGAAAACGAAGAGAAGATAAACTTATCGTTCCTCCAGTCTCATTATTTTTTACTGATGATTATAAAGAGTATGATAAGAATAAGTCTAAAAAGTCAGCACTTCATCCTTTCTATATTCACAATAAAATGTCTCAAACGGAAAAGGATTTTATAAAATTCTTAGATGAAAAAGATGAAATACTTTGGTGGTATAAAAATGGAGATATAGGGTCCGAATATTTTGCTATTGATTATTATAATAAAGACGAAAATAAAGACAAGTTATTTTATCCAGATTGGATAGTTAAAACAAAATCAAAATTATTCTTTTTAGATACAAAAGCTGGAATCACAGCTAGAGATAATGATACAAAATATAAAGCAGAGGCTCTTCAAAAATGGCTAAAGAAGCATAATAATTTTGAAGGGGGTATAGCAGTCAAAGACGGTGATAATTGGAAAATTAATAATGAAGATATTTATAGTTATGAGCAATCATTAAAAGGTTGGAAATATCTATCTTTTAAATAAAATAGTTTTTTGACACTATAAAAAGAAGAGGTATGAATAATATAAGTTCTCAACAGTTGTCTCAAAAAGCACTAAAAGATCTTAGAAAAACACTCAAAGATTTTTACGGAGAGGAATTGGTAAATAAATTTAATGAAGAAGAACTTAATGAACTAGGTTTAACATTTCTAAATTTATTGAAAATAATACTTAAACATAAGACAAATAAAAATATTTTGTAGCTTTATTTTTTATTTGCTAAACTATGTTTATAGTTATGAGCATCATAGAAAAAGGACCAAATATAAGTTTTGAAGATATTAAACATATTGATGAAAATGGTGTTGAGTATTGGACCGCCAGAGAACTATTTCCTTTGTTTGGATATACTACTTGGCAAGGATTTGAAGAGGTTGTAAAAAGAGATTTAAAAATTTTAGAAAGAAATAACAAGAAATTATCTAATCCTAAATTAAAACTTAAAAAATAACTTAATAAGCGGGAATATTTATA
>ENA-UOOK01005945-UOOK01005945.1-fermentation-metagenome-genome-assembly--contig:-NODE-5945-length-11977-cov-3.857910_pt1 | contig 11977 bp, 11 predicted proteins | sample MGYA00245777_ERZ724023 | MGnify/ENA primary metagenome ERZ724023 (study PRJEB28704, sample SAMN03018312) | fermentation metagenome | biome: anthropogenic terrestrial biome; feature: soil; material... | reverse complement strand
CACCGGGTGCATCGAGGCGAGCATGCGACGCAGCGCGGTGATCGCTTGGAGCGTTTCCGGGGCCCTCTCAGCCCCGCATCCTGAGATACGGAGAACACGAAATCAATATTTAACTCAGTTAATCATAATCTATTTCACAGTTAAAGTCAATGGTCATCAAACCATATTTCCCGGCACTACCCAGGCATCGAAGTCCTCCGCCGTTACCAGCTCAAGTTTCACGGCGGCCTGCTTCAGAGTGATATTCTCCTTGTGAGCCAGTTTGGCTATCTTAGCAGAATTCTCATAGCCGATATGCGGATTCAGAGCCGTAACCAGCATGAGAGATTTCTCCATGTTTTCTTCGATTTTCTCACTTATACTACCTCCCTTGTGAAATAAATGCTGTAAGAACACTCGCAACCGAGATATCAGCACAAGTTTATAAATTACTCTTTTGAATGGTTGGATATATAAAATAGGCAAGAGCAAATGCCCTTGCCTATCGTTCTTATGGAGTTGGAATGCCCACTTGTATTGTGTTTGGTATCTGCGTGATGATGGGAGTGTACAGATCAACATCTTGTTTGGGCGTGGAAAGAGATACTACCAGAGAATATCTAATTTTGCTATCACATTTTCCGAGATAACTTCTTTCACGCCACCACCCAATAACTGGATACACTGCAATGTAATTGGCATTACACAAGTTCACAGCACTGTCTTTAATGAAATCAGAATGGATTGATCCTACATCTCTATTATCAGAGCCTAAATACCAGCGTGTACTTCCACTGCTTCCGTCGCCCTTGTCCTTAATATCTTCTCCACGCATTTTTATATCGATACGTTTCTTGAAGTCCTCAATGGTTTCATCCGTATTCATCACATCAAAACGTAATCCGCATGAAGGATAGCGATACCTGTCTCGCCAACCTTTTTCGCCAGGACCGGGTTCAATGAAATAGGATAATGTAACGCGCAATTCAACATCAATGCTACCCAATGCTTGGAGGACTTCCGCAGGCCAAGGAATCTTATGTAAGTGCATCTCCTTCATTTGAGGTCGACTTCCATTTTTCTCAAATGGTTGGAGTTCACCTTGAATAATCATATTCACGGAATTGTTCATACATTGGATAGCCTTATCTAAATGCGGAATTCCATAACCACATGAGCGAAGCAAGTTTCGTCGCCCTTTTGTCTTTAATTCATCCGTACAGAACTGCTTATGCATTTCACCAGTCCATCTTGCGGAATGGACTAATAAAGCTCGTACAGTTTCTGGCCAAATCCCTGGGTACTTCGCGTAAATTTGAGCAGCCATCCATGCTGCTTGAGCTGTTGCGGAGCTTGTACCCCAAATTGTAGAGAATGGCCGGACGAGAGGCTGTCGGTTTGTCGTCAGCAAAGAAAGGTCAGGGCAAGACATATAATCTTGTCCGTTTGTAGCAACATTACCACCATCCAAGAGGATCTCTGGCTTTATTGGCCATTTGTTGTCCCAGTTTACCGATGTTGAACTGTACGGAGAGAGGGCTCCTTTGTCGGCAACGGGGGAGAAGCCATTGTATTCTTGAGCTCCAATGGTTACATCCTTGGTATATGCACCAACAGTCAAAGCATTCCATGATTGTCCCGGATTTTCAACGCAATGTAGCACGCTTGCATCAGGGTAGGCTACATCCGACAATTCTGCAGGTTCAACATTACCTGCACTGACGAAGAAAAGTCTCTTTTCTTCGCTCCCCTCGGCGCCAGAAGTAAGGCTGTCCAAAGCAGCAGACCATGAAGTAGGGCTGCCATCTGGGGTGTTGTATTCGGAAGACGTTACTGCCATGCATACAGCTCGTTCTGCTTCGGGGTTTGCAATTTCAGCTAAAGCTACTGCACGTTCTGTTACGGCACCATACAAATCCGGTGGATTTTCACCGCGTGGTGGTAGAATTTTTACTGATTCAATCTTATGGAGAATATCTTGTGGTTTATCATCCACAAGTTGTTCCTTCAAATCTTTGTACAATGCAATACCGGCCATTTCGGTTCCGTGGCCCTCATCATCAGCTGTTCCCCAAGTGGATTCAACTGCCTGCACACCTTGATCATAAACCGCTGGAGATAATAGCGGGTGCGCAGCAGACAAACCTGTGTCTAAAAGGCAAACTGTTGCTTTTGTATCATGAAAAGTTGTTCGCGATAATAATTCCTTTACCCACTCTTGCTGTTCTCTACCCGTTAATTCATCAAAAAAGCTAGTGGATTCTGGAGCGCGACGCATTTCAGCAATATACTCACAGGCGGAAATCATATTTTTGAGTTGTTCACTGTTAGCTTTGACAAGACGTACAATTCGCTCTGGGAAAACAATATGTCGCTCGTTCAATTCGATTCGAAAATCTGCACAGCAGCTAACAAAGTTGTCCTCTGCTTCTTCCATATCGTTTTGTTCATAGCGAAGCCAAATTTCACACCAAACTGGAACATCTGCTGGCATGGTTCGCAGGTCACCAAACCAAAAAGAATCCAGCATTGCTAATTTGACATTCTCAATGCTTCGCACCAAATTATTGTTTTTGGGCTTTTGCCCTTCTTCAACAGGTTCAGCATAGGCTTGTACCTTCTCAAGAAAATACGCCTCTTGCCCTGCGGGTATGTAGACAGTTGCCTTTACTGTTTCAGTACTTGCATCTGTCTTGACGTTCAAAAGACGTATACCTTTCTGAAGATTCTCTAGGCTTTTTATAGCCAAATCATGTTGCGCTGCACTAGAAAACTCAAGGTATACGCCTTCTTTGTACCGGATAGCCGCAACTTGCTTTTGAGTAAGTGACTGTTCTCGACACTCCTGCAATTTCCGGCTAATAAAAGCAGCGTGAGCGCCTGGGTTACTACGCTTAGGATAATCGACCTCAAAAGGAGTGCGGCGTGATACATACGGTAACGAGTCCATTGTATTCCGCAAAAAAATATTTTTCTTTTCTATTTCCAACACTTATGCCTCCTTTGACGAATATGCGGCAATACGCTCATCGACCAAGAGCATAAGTTGCTTTTGGCTTATCTCAGAGTTACTCAAGATGGCACTTTTAATGGCATCATCACATACGCGAATAATTTCAGCATGACTTAAAACTTTAGCCCTTTCAACGAGGTCCGTTGATGTTTCAAAACTATTGTCAAAAGTCGTCAGTTTCAATTCAAACAAACGACGAATTTCGTCCTTGGTCGGCATAGAATAGTGAAGAACATCATCAAAGCGTCTGAATAGAGCCTGATCCAACAACTTTTGATTGTTAGTCGCTGCTATTATAATACTTTCTGATGTGTCTTGCTCGATAAATTGAAGAAAAGAGTTCAAGATTCTACGCATCTCGCCAACTTCGTTGTCCAGACCCCGGTCAGCACCAATCGCGTCAAATTCATCGAAAAAGTACACGCCAATAGACGAATCTACGGAATCAAAAATTTGACGCAACTTGGAACTGGTTTCGCCCATAAACTTGGTGACCAATTTATCCATCTGTACAGTATAAAGAGGAAGCCCCAACTCAGAAGCAATAACAGATGCAGTAAAGGTCTTACCGGTACCTGGTTTGCCCTCGATGAGGATTTTCCTTCGGTTGCTTAACCCGTATTTTTGAAGCTTGTTGCGGTTTCTGAACTCATTTAAAATACGTTCAATACGGCCAGCGATTTCATCTGATACAATTAAATCAGAAAGTCTGTCAGAGGGAACGGTCATAAGTAGCATGGGGTTTTGTTGGTTTAATCGTAAAATATTTCCCTTTGTAGATCCGATTTTTTCGGCATACTGTTTCAACTCTCGGGCGAAGGTTTCGTGGCCATGCTTTGCTTCATATGCAGCGATTTGAAGAACCACTGTTTTGAATTTCTCTTCATCGTGGTCAATATGTGCTTTAATAAGGTTATTAACATGTTCAGCCGTTGCCACAAAATCACCTCCCCAATATATAGAATAAATCATAATAATAGTACTCGTTAGAGCCTCAAAAGTCAATAAAATCGAACATGTCCTGCTCATCATTTTAATAGGACCCTAAATGTGTCCATAAATAGAGTATTCTTATTCTTAATCATGTTATGCCAAAAAGCGGATTTTGGGAATAATTTATTCTGACGGCAGTGTAACAGTCTTAGACCGAAGGCAGGACTTTCCTATGAATCGCCAGCGGCACTTTGGGGGCCTTGTTCTGGTGTTACGATTGCCGACGCCGCCACCTTATTGGTTGGCGATAGCAATTACGTTGGTCGTGCAGCCTTCATTTCCGAAAAAAGGACGTCCCATTTTCGTGGAACGCCCTCTAAAATATGATGAGCATATTCGATTTTGGGGTGTAAATACTGCTTTTCGATTACCTACAAACCCTTGATATTACTGGCTTTTTTTAATAAGTGCCGTAAGAACACTCGCACCATCGAAAGACCAGCGATTTTGAATCACCGGTCTTTTGTTTTAGCTGTATTTATGCAGGTTTGAGGGACGCAAATGCTGTAAGAACACTCGCATTCAAGGTGCAAGTAATAGGACTTTTTGTTGCACCCAGTTAATTTATATTCAAACAATGAGATAGTGTATGATACAGTCAATCGCTGTCATAGAAAGCGGAGATGTTTTTCCGCAGCGCCCCCTTTTATTCAGCGTTGTATTTATTACAATTTTCAAAGCAGCAAAAATGAAAGGCATGTATGATTTATACGCTGCATATTTTTCTGTAAACGTTAGGATCAAGCATAGGCTTTGTAAGAGATTCCATCGTTTCACCGGAAATTGTTCCTTTGGAGCCGAACTCGGTTCCGGCTCTGCGAATCGCCTTGAAATATGGCAATACAATGGGCTCGGCTTCCTTAACGTTGAGTATCGGCGCTTCCACACACAGAATCATTGGAGAGTCTTTTCCGAATAATCTTTTAAATTGAAGAACAAGCGCATCAAAATTGCCTTCGAAATCTGGGAAACCGCATCCTGAAATCAACATATGACGGGCATGTATTTTACCGCGCGTTTCATGATGAGTATTGCCTTCCTCGTCTGTTATCTGAACATTTGACGTAAGCGGAGTCAAACGGTCAACCAACGCTTTTACATGCGATGGCATCCCATAACAATACAGAGGCATAGACCAAATAACCAGGTCTGCTCCAGCAATCTTGTGCAACATCTCAGCGGCATCATCACGCTGGACGCATTTCCCCGGCGTCTTCTTCCAGCAGGAAAAGCAGCCCATGCAGGAAACGCTCCTGAAAGTGGAATAAGTGCAATCATGGTAGGAGCTGAGGCTATACAAACCATGCCATCCAAAAATGCCTTGCTTAACATAAGTGTATTGCTAGCTTCCCCCTTGGGCGATCCATTCAGAAGTAATATTTTCATATGTTTTCTCCTCCATATCCTGTGTAATCCATGTGCTTGGTAAAACTTGTGCGGTCAGACTTTAGTCATAAACAAACCGTGTCGGTTGCAGTATGCATAGATAAATCCGTTTCCGAGCATCCGAAAACTCGCTTCGGCATCCTGTTCCGGATAAAGCTTCAGAAATTGTGTGCCCCCTAGGGTGATGTATGCAAAGAACGAGATATAATGTTCCCGGCGCATCGGATGCCGCATTGTAACATAATAATCTGCCTCTATCTTATCAATTTGTATTTCATGTTCTGCTGCCGCAGGCTCTGCTTCCAACATCGGCAAAGTGATACCACAGCAACTGAATGCTCCGCTACCGACAGAATGAATCACGTTACCGCAAATTGGACATACATAGAAGCAACTGCGTAGCATATTACTGGATTGGTTTCGATTTTCAATGTACTTACCTGACAGCAGTTCTGCAACTGATACGCCCAATGTTTTTGCAAGTGGTTCAATTAGACTGATATCCGGCAATCCTTTTCCTGTTTCCCATTTGGACACCGATTTATCGCTGACTATCAGCAGCTCGGCCAGCTGCTTCTGTGAATATTTCTTCCTTTCACGCAGCATTTTAATTGTGCTACCGGTAATATAAGCGCTCATGTCATCATGCTCCTCTCTTAATTACATTGTCATCGTACCATGCCAATTACTTCAAAACAACCTACGTTCCGTAGAGTGGAAATGATCCACATCTAGATATAACACAAGAGCGCCTCGCTGTTGGAATGCCTTTAAGATACTATTGATTTCTTCAATTTTAACCGTAAATACTGCTATCTGATTGCCCGTAAACCCTTGATATTACTGACTTCTTTGAATAAATGTCGTAAGAACACTCGCACCATCAAAAAGGCCGTTGGCATTTGTCGACCGTCTTTTGTTTTTTCTGAAACCATGAGGGTTTGCAGAGAGCAAGTTCTATAAGGACACTCGAATGCAAAATCGAGTGGCAGGATTTATTTTAAATGGTATAATGCTTTAAAAGTAACAATCCTTCTTTCTGTTAAGGAGTAATTTATATTATGATTTACGAAAGCTCTCCTTGGAAACAAGAACTAAAAAGGCGTGTTAAGCAAATTGGAAAATATAATACTGTAATACGCTTTGATAATAAATTTGATGCAACATATATTATTATGGAGAAAAATCTCATGTTTTCTGCATTTGCTACCAGAAAACTGATTGAATGCGAAAAGTTAAGTGATAGTGCTGATTCCTATTCCTTTCCAATAAAAGCATACAGACCATTAAAGCCCGTTGATCGAATGCATCGTTGGCCAGATGAAGATACACATGATTGGAATCATCCCATTCGGTTGACTGCTTTAGGAAAAAATATCTGCAACTGGCTTATTCATTCATACATATTTTGTCTTTTGTTTGAAGAAAACGGGCCTGTAACAGGGCTTTATGTGTCTTCGGATTATGATAGAAATAAATATCTATATGAGATTGAATTGAAAAGTTGGCTCGATTATTTGAATTATGTTGCAGAGGATAATGTAGTTGCTATGGAATCCCATTATGATGATAATAAACACGATTATATTGTCATTAGGAAAGAGCGCGGAGATTATTTGTAAATACTGTTTGTCAACTGTCTTATATTACTGGGTTTCTCCAAGTCCTATAACTTCACTCCAACCAAAAAGCATTCAGAAAACCACATTAGAAAGCCATTCTTGCGGATAAATATTTGACTCCCAAATAACATTACTCCATAAACCAATCCCCCAGCCGTCCTTGAAGGATAGCTGGGGAATTTCTTGTTGTTAATACATCTAATTGTATTATTGCGATCATGTTGAATCATGACGAACTTTTGTATAAAGTGTTCCATTTTATGGAATTTAAGAGTATTATTTAATGCGGTAAAGAAATCCTTGTTAAAAAGTAGAAAGCTCGATCAGAAACGGGTTTTAGCAAAATAACAGGGAGTTAATAAATGAAAGTGGGAAACCAATGTTTTCATTTTATAACTGCTTTGATTCGTGTATTTAGTATATGGAGATGATTATAATGGAATTGCAGAATTTGATTGATAAATATATTAGCCATTTATATGACAATTCTTATAACACCCGAGGAATTCTGAGATATCAATCTTTATTAAATATTTTCTATGAATATCTTATTATTCAAAATAGTTTAAATAGTACTACACTAATATCCTACCTAAACGGAATTACTCCTGAAGCCATTTTAAATTCTGTAGACTACTACATATCAAAAGGAGCATACTCTGAAGATACTGTGGGTATGTACGTCTCTGTTATACGCGAATTTTTCCGATATATTAAAAACATATTAGATATTGGAAATGATGATCTAATCAAAAGTTTTGGCTTAAGTAAAAGAGATCAGAGATCTTTTGCATTTAAGTATCAATCATATTTATCAAAGCTACTTACTAATGGAACAATACAGGCAAGTAAGCATGGTGTTCCTTTTACTGATGAACAGGTACGATCTCTTGTTAAATTTTGTGATGAACATATTGTTGGCCCGGACATTTCAAAAATTAGTGACCGAGAATATGATCAGTATGTTAAATCACTGGCAGTAAAACTAATTTCATATCTGGGAGTATCCATTGATGTATTAAACAATATTTTGGTAAACCATTTAGACTTAGAACGAGGAACAATAATAATATCTGGTTTTAGACTACACTTACCATATCATTTAAGAAATCAAGCAGAAGTTTATAAGGATAAATTTCGAAAAAATTCATCTAATAATACATTGTTCGTTTTATCGGATGGAAAATGTTTTGATCAAGCAAACAAATTAGGAATCTATATAAGCAATTGTTTCAGGTATGATTCAAGTGTGCAGAATCCATCGAGTGTTACTTCTCTGGCAAAATATGCTATAATTCAATTAATAGACGCTGGCATAGATAGAGATACAATAAGAGATCTTACTGGATATAAAGATGAAATTTACGAAAGTTGCAAACAACTCATAGACTTACCAATAAAGAGTAAACAAATTGATGGTATTGTTAAGCAACTACCTGCCTTTGATTATTTGTAATGATTGGACTAATTTATTCATTGTCTTGGAGCATAATTGAAAAAAATTAGGGAGGATTAAAATGAAAGCAATAAGCAAGCGTTATCAGGTTTTTGTCAGCTCTACATATGAAGATTTACAGGATGAGCGTAAAACTGTTATGCAAACGCTTTTAGAAATGGACTGCATCCCTTGTGGAATGGAACTTTTTCCAGCTTCAAATGACGATCAGTGGACTTTCATTAAGAAAGTAATCGACGATTGTGATTATTATGTCCTGATTTTAGGAGGCCGCTATGGCTCTACAAATCAAGATGGAATGGGATTTACAGAAATGGAATATCGTTATGCGGTTGAGTCTAGTAAGCCAATTGCCACCTTCGTCATTAAGGAACCACAACAATTGATCGGAAAAAAAATAGAGTCTACCGATGAAGGTAAAGCAAAATTAAAAGCTTTTCGTAAGTTGGTACAAAAGAAGCTAACAAAGTACTGGACAAATAAAGATGACTTAGCTGGTGCAATATCACTTAGTATGAATAAATTGATTCGTCAGTTTCCATCTCCAGGATGGGTTAAAGCTGATGAAGTAATCGATGAAAAATCAATCAAAGAGATTATGCGGTTACAAAAAGAAAATGAAGAATTAAAAAAGCAAGTTACTGAGTATGCATCAAAACCACCGATAGGGTCTGAAAAATTAGCGCAGGGAGATGATAAAATCCATATATCAATGGATGTAAGCGGCTATTGGAGTACAGAGAAGAAAAAACAATCCTATTTTTTTGAAGTGTCGTGGAATTCGCTCTTTTCAGTGATCTCACCTTACTTAATAAATGAAAATACCGAGATTTTTATGGTGGGATGCATTGAAGAGTACTTGCATGATCAGAAGAAAACACAAATAGATACATTTATCTCTAAAAACAGTCTTCGAATGATAGAATATTCTCTTAAATCCACTGATTTTCAAAAAATTAAAGTCCAATTTAGAGCCCTCGGTCTTATTGAACAAAGCATAAAATCAAGAAGCGTAAAAGATCAAAATAACTATTGGAAGCTTACCCCGTATGGAGATTATATTATGACTCAGCTAATTGCCGTAAAGAAAGATTGATAAAATTAAAATTTATGATGTTGGTTAAAAGCTGGCTCGTATAAAATTTACTCTGAATTATAATGAGTTTTCCATTGCGTTTATGATGGACGAGTTTGATTTAATAGAGGAGATATATGGAATTAGAAGATTATGCAATATACTTGCATCTAATAGAGAATAGAAAATATAGCGAAGCAGCTGATTTTAAAAACAGTAAAATACCTAATTCACTTTTTAAATACTATTCCTTTGATAACAATTATCCGGATTTAAATAACTCAAAAATAGAATATTTGAAAGCGGGAAAAGTGTATTTAAGTACACTATACCCTTCCCCGTTTAATGACCCCTTTGAAGGAAATTTTCTCATATTCAATGAAAAAGAGTTGAAGCGAAAAAAATGGGATAGAAATTTAATAGAGAAGTATTATACTTCTTTGGTTAAGAAATGGTATGTTTCATGTTTGAGTAATACTAACGAACAAAACATGCCGATGTGGGCTTATTACGCAAATAATCACAATGGATTTTGTGTAAAATATGAATTTTCAGATGAGCAAAAGAAGTACATATTCCCTGTAAGTTATGAAGAAAAACGGCAATCTGCAAATTCAATTATTACTCGATTATTAACTAGTATGTACAAACTCAAAGCGAATGGAAAATTATCTGGAGAAGATCGTGTGCTACTCCAAATTCTGTTTCTATCAATGACTGCGAAACATATTAGCTGGAGCCACGAAAAGGAATATAGAATTATATGTAATCAAGCTTGGTTTCCAGCTTTAGCTAAAGAAATATATATAGGAATTAATTGTGAACCTACTTATGCAAATCAAATTCTCAAAATTGCTGATGCTCTTAATGGATATTGTAAAGTTTATCAGATGGACATTTGCAGAGATAATTCGAATTTTGAACTACAAAAGGAAATTTTAGTTTAAACAGATTATCGACTAATAAAATTAATACAATTTATTATTTGAAAATATAAGAGGCGTTGCGTTATGATTAACGATAATAAAATGAAGTTGTTCAGAAAAACAGATACAACTTTAGTGTATATTGCATCCACCCAATTTGCAAAAGAAATTATGGGAAATAATTATCATAAGGTCCTGCTATATATTCACGTTAAACGCGATACAGGATTCATTATTATTTATGAAGATAACGATACTAACAAAGTTGTACCAATAGATTTAAATAACCAAGAATATATTTTAAAATGTGCAGAAGAAAACAGATAGATAAAAATATAATTATCGACTTGTTCTCACCAGCGGGCTTGGCTGTAGTAATAATGGCAATTGCCAATATGTGAATTTAGTCGTTTGTGACAGATTAAGAAAGGTAACAAAATGGGTAAAGGAATATGTGTCAATAGCAAAGATACAGTTACATATATCTATTTGTGCGGAATAGAGCCGCCAAAAAACATACAATTAAGTGAGAGCACAATGCTAATACCTGTTCACCCGTCACCTAAACCTGACGACATAATTGATTGCATAATGAAAAATGGGAATGGCAGTGAATTTGAACTAGGAATACTAATTGCGACTTTGCGACAGACAACTGCCATGCTAAAAATAGAATGCAACGATGCACGAGAATTGGCAATTCTCGCATGGAATGCGCAGACAACATGCATCCAAGTCGCTGCTCTATTAAACTGTGAAATATCATGGTATTTTCAAGCCAATAAACCTGCAGATAAATTTGACGCAATGACACAAATATCAATGATATATCCTAATATGTACAAGTTCCCAAGTTCGCTAACGATAATTAATGAGGAGCAATGTACTTTTTTGGATGGCAACATTCAAATAGCCTTATTGCTTAGCGAAAATAATAGGTTTGCAAACGCTTCGAATGCTCTTTGGAGTCATAGATGGAATCCAAGGGCTGCAGTCCAGTTGGATATTATATGGGGTGGAATAGAATCACTATTTTTAATAGAAAGAGGTATTAAAAGTAAATTATCAACTGCTATATCAAGATTTCTTGCCGGAACCGATGATATGGTTGAACATGTTAAACTGCTCTACGAAACCAGATGTAAGGCTGTTCATGAAATGCAAAATGGAAAAGAAGAATTGCTGAACGCATCGGTAGAATTATTATACCGTTTAATTCTTAGATGTGTCCAACTGCAAAGCGTTCCGAATGTTGATGAACTTTTGCAGTAGTCGCAGTTTTAATTGTCCGTTATGTTTATAATAATATCTTTTAAGCAAAAAGAATCACCATCAACCATCCAATATAGGATAGCTGGTGGCGATTTTTATTTAAAATATAAAGCAACGACCAAATAACGACCAATCAATAAATATCAAAAAATAAAGAAGGTCAAAAACCGCAATGCAATGCGATTCTTGACCTTAAAATCTGGTCGAGGTGACTGGATTCGAACCAGCGGCCTCTACGTCCCGAACGTAGCGCTC